>Ga0209040_10000647_pt1 | contig 26968 bp, 23 predicted proteins | sample BogFormECP12_OM3_FD_188240 | JGI IMG/M metagenome (GOLD analysis project Ga0209040, IMG submission 188240) | Bog forest soil microbial communities from Calvert Island, British Columbia, Canada - ECP12_OM3 (SPAdes) (version 2) | ecosystem: Environmental > Aquatic > Freshwater > Wetlands > Bog ... | reverse complement strand
AAGTTCGAGAACGGCAAACTCGTCGAACGGCCCGACGACACCACCGCTACCGAGGAGGCGGCATAAAGATCTTGATCCACAGGTATTGACAATTGCTCCGTAATAACCAGCACAGCCGGAGTTGTCGACGGAGGGCTATCTGTCATGGCGACGTTCTTCCAAGCTTCACAGGCGCTTTCGCAGACGTCGCTTGGCGACTCACCTTCCAAGTCTTCTAGCGCTCCGCTGAACGCCTCCAGCCGGCCGATCCACTCTCGCAGCTGCGCTATGTCTTCCTGCTCATCGTTCTCCATGTTCGTTCCTTCCCCTATATGGTCACGGCAGTTGCGGCTCCCTTCTGTGGGGTAGCCGAATAGGATCGCACATAGGTGCCCTGGAGTCGCGTAGCGACACGCGGCGAGCCGCGCAGCGTTGAGTCGTCTCTTCCCTGCAGGGAAGGGCGGCGTCGCACCGTGCCGAGGCGGTTCGCGTCGGCGAGGTCGAGCTGCATCCGCCGGACCCGATACGACTCCTCGGTCACCTGGTGAGTGCAGCGGTCATCGATCTCGGCCGCGGTGGATGCGCTGCGGGACCGTGACAGCAGTGTCTTCCCGCGTGGACTCCGGGAACGACACTGTCAGGACACCAGCGGAAGTGCAGCCTCAATGATCGCCTTGCCGAGGTCCGAGCCGGCCGTGGTGGCGATCGAGGTGGCTAGCGAAGTCATCGCTTTCGTGGCCAACTCCTTGAACCGGCCTGGCTTCGACGCCTCCGGATCCGACGCTGCACGGATTTCCAACGCCAACTGCTCCGCTTCCGTCCGGACCCGGTCGTCGGTAACGGCGGGCAGCGCCCGCTCGATGGCGTCGACGAGGGCCTGGGCCTGCTCGACCTTCTGCTGGACGTTCACGGTCTGCGTGACATTGCTGCTCTCGAACGCGACCGCGACGCCGCTGCTGCCCTCAATGTGGAGGTAGGGGCTGTTCACCTCGATGACGCCGGGAAGGTCGCGCACCGACCTGCCGGACGCGGCGTACTTCTCGCCATAGGGGGTCAGGTGCGGTCGAACAACGACCCCCTGCATAGTGCCGATTCCGTCCACATAGCCTTCGTCCTTAAGCCACTCGACCGCCGCGTTCAACTCCACGCGGGTGACCTCGGTGTCGGGCCAGGAAGTCGCGGCCATGAAGGGCGCGGGCAGGGCCTCAGCGATGGCGGCCCCGTCGACCCGCAGACCGTACAGCCACGCCAGCACGCCGTCCCGCAAATTCCACAGGCGCTCGGCTTTGTTGATCCCCGGTTCCTCCTCTGGCTCGGTCATGCCAGCGTAGGACGGGGGTCCGACACATCCGCCCGCTGCGGTACGCCCGGTCACCAGGAGTCCCCCGCGTGCGCCATTTGGCAGTCGGGACACCCTGCGGTTCCCGGACTTGCCCACGCCTGCCTTCGACGGGGCGCCCGCGACGTACGAGCACTGCATTGGTTCCACCTTGAGGAGGTGCGCGGACTGAAATCGACTGAGCATCAGACGATATGGCACCGCCACCGACGCTGGCAGCGTCCAACGCCCACAGTCAGGGCGTGACACCCAAATCGTCGCGAACACGACCGAGGAGATCCTGCGCCAAAGCTGCGAAGCTGGGCGCTGTGGTGGGGTTGCCGCCGTCGACCGCCGCGGCAGCCTGCGGCAGGGCCGAAGTCGCTGACGTGCCTTCCTTTTCGAGAAAACCCAACGCGCGGATGCTGACATCTCGTGCGTGCGAGTCGGCGATATGCAGGCGAAAACCGACAGTCAGATCATCGGTGTCCACAGCTTGAAGCAGGCGCAGCATATCCAACGCGTCTTTCTGCTTCACCCGCTTGCCCTGGGCCTTGATGTCGTTGAGCCGTTCCTCGAACTTGATGATCTTGGCGACCAAGAGTGCGGCCGGTCCTGCGACATTGACCTGAACACAGCGATGATCGTCGGATTCTAGTGCGTGCAGGGTGTGCGGGCCGTTGTCGACGAGGGCGGGTTCCAGACCGGCTGCGGGTCTGGCAGACCACTTTCCGTGCCCGACCAGCCGCGCTGAGCGTGCATCTTTGGCCGTGCGGCCGGACTGAAACGGCGCAACCATGATGTCGACTGCCACTTCGCCGCGGCCCGTCCATCGACCAGGGTTTGCACCCTGGTTGAAGCCCGCAGCTGCCATGGCAGCAGTGATTTCAGGGCTAGTCTTCAGCGACTCCGCATTGAGGGCCAGGTCGCCGTCGGTGGTCATCGGTGGTTCAACAAAGTCGCCAGCACCAGTGTGTAGATACACGGCTTGGGCGCCGACGACGATGATCGTCGACAGATGCCCATCGAGCGCGTCAAGGGCGTCGAGCAGTACGGCTCGCGCCGCGACATACTCTGGTGCGTAAACGAACTCATTCTCTCCAGGCATCGTCGCTCCTTGCCAATACGTCGATGAGCTGCTCGGCCTCTTGGGCGAGGCGGCCTTTGGGAAGGGTCAGCAGGTCCGCGAGCACCTGGGAGATAGGTGCGACCCGCAATCCCGTCGTGGTGATGTCCGCACTGGTGAGCAATGTGCGATCTCGCGGGGTCGTGATCATGACGTTGCTGGTCGCACGGTCGCTGCGGAAGAGCCCGAAACTGCTGGCGGTACTGGTGATGTCCTCGGCGTAGAGAGTGAGCACAGTCAGAGGAACAACTGAGGTGATGTCCGTGGGAAGGTACTCGCGGGCGGCAGCCGAGCCGGTGGCGGTTATGTCGTCGCGCCCCCGGATTCGGTCGAGGGTGCGTGCGACACCCCGTGGCGCGATGTAGTCCAGGACAACACCATTGCCGTTGGTGAAGCTGTAGTCGGTAACCCAGCGATCGAGGAGGGTGCGTTTCCGTACGCGGGTGATGGTGCCGTCCTCGGATCGCTCGATCGCTCCGGCATCGACCAGAGTTGGCATCAGTTTGGAGACCGCTGCGGCGCTACTCGACGACAGATCCGCAAGTTCGCGGATCCCCCACGGTGGTTGTCGATCGAGGAGGGTGCGGATGGTGCGCGCTGTGGCGGGGCCGGTGAGGCGGACGGTTGCCGTCGACTCTCGGGGCCGCGGCGGTTTGGACGCACCCTCTAGGCGGATCAGCACCGGCGGATCGGAGGCCGTCAGGCTGACCCAGCCGGTCGTGTCCAGGTAGCTGATGTTGGCCTCGTCCAGTTCACGGCGGAGCGGCGGGCTGACGTACTCGCTGACGTACAGCAGAGGAGCATCGCCGAAGGCGGCGGCCATGGTGCGCAACTGCCTTGTGATGTCCTGCACCGGGCGGCGATTCGTCGACAGCTTCACTTCGGCCAGGAAGTCGACGGCGGCGCCGTCGTCGGTAGTCAATGTCATCCGGAAATCGAAGGCGCGGTCGGGTTCGATGTCGGTCTCAACACGCCAGGACGGCGGCAGTCGCGAGCGCAGCGTCTCGACCGCTGCGTTACGCACATCCGTTTCTCGAATTGCCATATTTCGCACCATGAGAAACATGGTACTTTACGAAACAGAGCAGGAAAACAGGGGCAACGACCACCGAGCCTAGGTGGTTCTTCCCTGGAACGGACGCCGCGGGCACCTGACGCGGCCGAGACGCCCGACCTTGCCGGCGCAGCCGCAGTCATCACCAGCCGCAAGAAAGCTGCTGATCATCGACTCAACTCAAAGACCTGAACTCGTGTCGCAGGTGGACAAGTCCCCCCTCGGACACCCTTGCGATAAGTCGGGTCACCGCCCGAGACCAGACCACCGCGCACCCGATGCTGTAGGGCGTGTAGTCGTCAAAGCGCCGCGATCTGCTCCCGATACCGGCCAGATCAGTACGTGCCCGCGCCAATCCGGGCTAACGTCAATTACGTTGTTGCACAATGGCTTCCAGCTTACCAAACCGGTCACGGAGCCGGGGTTCGCGGCAAGACCCGAGTTTGCCAAGTCGTCTCCAAACTTCGCCGACCGACGTAGGCTTTTGGCTAGTAGCCTGGAGTACGGACAATGAACCCACCAAGCTTTCTCCGGAGGACGCCAGCGCGCACGTTCCGCGACCGCCACGAAGCCGGCCGCGCGCTGGCCGAGGAGCTCACGGCCTACCGCGGCCAGGATGGTCTGCTCGTTCTTGGGTTGGCTCGCGGTGGTGTTCCCGTTGGCTGGGAGATCGCCTCGGCACTGCACGCCGAGCTGGACGTGTTCCTGGTTCGCAAGCTCGGGGTGCCGCGGTGGTCTGAACTCGCGATGGGCGCGTTGGCCAGCGGCGGCGGGGTCGTGATGAACGACAACGTGGTTTCCAGCTTGCACATCACCGACGAGCAGGTGCGCGATGTGATCGCCAGCGAGACGGTGGAGCTCGAGCGACGGGAGCGGGCCTATCGGGGTGGGCGCCCGCTCGCCGACCCGCACGGCAAAATCGTGATCCTGGTCGACGACGGCATCGCCACCGGCGCCAGCATGCTGGCGGCGGTCCGGGCCGTCCGGGCGGCCGGCCCGCAATCGATCGTGATCGCGGTGCCCGTCGGGCCGCAATCAGCCTGCCGCGAGCTCGCCCAGGAAGCCGACGACGTGGTGTGCGCCACCATGCCGCCCGGCTTCGAGGCCGTCGGGCAGGTCTATGGCGATTTTCACCAGGTCAGCGACGACGAAGTACGCGAGCTGCTCGCCACGCCGACCACTGATGGCGCGTTAAAGGGCCGCTGAGGGCCACCAATAGGCTTACTACCGGCTTGCTTTACTTGCCGCTCGTCACTTGTGCTCGTCGCGGCGGCCTTCGGCGGATACCGCCGATTCCTCGCTCGCGTCGGTGCCGGCGTCCGTTGAGGACTCGTCAAGACCGGTTTTGGCGTCCGGTCCGCCTTCATCGGGGACTTCCTCCGGGTAGTCGACGTAGGCGGCCTCGCCATCCCCGTCTTCGTCTTTGAGGCCCGCGTCACGTCGCCGGCGTTCTTGCACTGCGTCGATGATCAGCAGCACCACACCCAGGACACTGGCCGCGATGCACACCCAGGCCACCAGCTCGTTGCTCGTGACGACCGCGAACACCAACGCGACCAGGCCAACCAGGGCCAATACCAGCGCAATGATCAACATCGGTCATCCTCCAGCCGACGAGCGGGACTGCCAGGTCTCGGGTGTGCCGACCTCGAAGCCAGGCGAGTGTCCGGCACGCTTCCCGGCTAGTTATTACCCCGGTTGAATTGGTCGAACCCACCAGCATCCGCGCTGGAATCGACGGGCGCCGCCGATCCGCGCTGGCCGAGTTCCTCAAGCTGAGATTCCAGATAGGTCTTGAGTCGGGTCCGGTACTCGCGCTCGAACGTACGCAGCTGCTCGAGGCGGCCTTCCAGCACCGTGCGCTGTTGGTTGATGGTGCCCATGATCTCGGAGTGCTTGCGCTCCGCGTCGGCCTGCAGGGCGTCGGCCTTCTCCTGGGCTTGGCGCAGCTGACTCTCGGACCGGCTTTGCGCATCGGCCAGCATCGCGTCGGAGCGTTGCCGGGCATCGGTGACGGTGGTCTCGGCGGTGTGCCGGGCCTCGCTGAGAATCTGGTCGGCGTTGGCACGGGCATCGGCCAGCATCTTGTCCGACTCTGCTTTGGCGCTGCTGGTGAGCCGGTCGGCGGTGTCTTGGGCCAAGGTCAGCACCCGAGCGGCCTTCATGGCCTGTTCCTCGTTCGTCCCCGCCGCCGCGGCCGCCACCGCCGCGGGCGCCGGCTTGACGGGCTCGGGTTCGGGTTCGTAGGCAGGAGCCACCGGGATGGGCTGAGCAACGGTAGGAGCGGCAGCACCGCCACCACCGCCGGCCGCCAGTTCCTGGTCCAGTTCCTCGATACGCTGACGCAGATCGGAATTCTCTTCGATGAGCCGCGTCAGCTCGTTTTCCACCAAGTCGAGGAAGGCGTCAACCTCGTCTTCGTTATAACCACGCTTGCCGATGGGCGGCTTACTGAACGCCACGTTGTGGACGTCGGCTGGTGTAAGCGGCATTGTTCGTCCCCTCAAGTTCCTGTTAAACGGATCTGGAAAGTGTAGAACGCAGTGGTAGCCATCGCGCAACTGCCGCCCATCCTGCCTGTCACACCAGACCCGGCGGTCGCCGATTAGGCCAATAAATAAGACCCGATTTCAAACACTAAGAACAATAAAATCCCAATCCTTAGAATTTTAATATCGAGCGCATCAAACCGACGCCGAACCGTGGCCGAACCGTCGCCGGACCCAGCCGGGCACGGCGCCGACGCGAAGCTCACGCAGCGGCACCGAAGGCCAGTTGCATGCCGATGAACGCAACCAGCAGCAGCACCATGATGGACAGGTCGAAGCGGACCGCGCCGATGGTGAGTTGTGGGATCAGCCGGCGTAGCAGCTTCACCGGCGGATCGGTGATCGACATGATGATCTCCAGGATCACCACGGTGATACCGCTGGGACGCCAGTCACGGCTGAACGAGCGGATGAATTCAACGACGACCCGAGCGATGAGCAGCAGCCAGAAGATGAACAGCGCAAACCCAAGGATCTGAAAGAACAGCACCAACTAGAGCCCGACCTTTTCGATGAGGATGATGAGAATGTCAGTCGCCGCCCGTATGCGCGGCAATCGCCAGCGTACCGACTCGAGCGGCGGGTACACAGCTCATCGCGATCTCATCGCGGCCCTGGTGAGCGCCGACCCGGCGGCCCGACCACCGGCCGACCAGGCTACGTAGCGGTCAGCCGGGCTATTGGTAAGCGTAGAAGCCGGTTTCAGCGATCCGGCGACGCTCCTCCGGGGTTACATCGACATCGGCAGGCGACAGCAGAAACACCTTGGTCGCCACCTTGTCGAACGAGCCGTGCAACGCGAATGCCAAGCCGGCGGCGAAGTCGACCAATCGTTTGGCATCGGCATTGTCCATCGACACCAGATCCATGATGACCGGGGTGCCGTCCCGGAACCGCTCGCCGATGGTGCGAGCCTCGCCGTAGTCCTTGGGCCGCAGCGTGGTGATCTTCGACAGCGGATGGCCTTCCTCGAACATCATCGCCATCCGACGTGGGTCCATCGCCAACGCGCCGCGGGTGGAGTTGCGCAGCCACGACCCGAAGCGTGGGCGGCTCATTTCGGGCCGGTCGAACTCGCGACCCCGGAAGTGCGGTTCCTCGCCGTAGGCGCCGCGATAGCTGCTAGGCGGCGGATAGTCGGGTTCGCGCGGATCGTCGTAGTCGCGCCCGTCGTAGCGGCCGTACCCATCGTCAAAACGGGGGCGCGGGAAACCGCGGGAGGGAGCGCGGTCGTCGTAATACTCGTCTTCGTAGTCCTCCATCGGAGCCATACCGAAGTAGGCCTTCACCTTGTGCAGTGTGCTCATTGCTGTGATCCCCTTCTAAGCCTTGGGAGTATTGGTGTCTGTGATGAAGGTGTGACTACAGTGACTACTCACGGTGACCGTAGCCGCCGCGGACCCAATAGCGCGGTACCGACACGCACACAGGTCGAACCATGTTGGACGGCACTTTCGAGATCGTTCGACATGCCGGCGGACAGACCGACCGCGTTCGGGTGCGATTCCAGCACCCGGCTGTGCTCCGATTGCAGCCGGTCAAAGGCCTGGTCGGGATCCCAGTCCAGCGGCGGGATGCCCATCAACCCGACCAATTCCAGGCTCTTCGACTCCGCCACCTGCGCGCAAACCTCGTCGACCGCGCCGGGCGTCAGGACGTCAACGCCCCCGCGCGACACGTCGCCATCGAGACTGACCTGGACGTAGACGCGCAGCGGGCTCTCGCGGCGTCCGTCGGCCAGCGCCGTCGCGACCGCCCGATCGAGCGCCGTCGCCAACCGCGAACTGTCGATCGCGTGGGCCGTATGCGCCCACTGGGCCAGTGACCGGGCTTTGTTGCGCTGAATCTGGCCCACCATATGCCAGTGCATGCCCCGCACATCCGCCTGCGGGTAAGAACCCGACAACCGCGCGAGTTCAGCTACCTTCTTGGAAGCTTCCTGCTCCCGCGATTCGCCAACGGCCCGACAACCCAATCGGGACAAAATCGCAACATCGGTTGCTGGAAAGAATTTGGTAATGGGTAGCAGTTCAATTTCGCCGACATTGCGACCCGCTGCTTCCGCGGCCGCCGCTAGTCGTGATCGCACCGCCGCCAACGCATGTGTTAATTCCGATTCGCGGTCGCCCTGGTTTCCCTGGGCTGGCGTTCCCCCCGCCATGGCGGTCATTCCATCCAAACCAGCGACGCCAGCCGCCCGGTTGGCGCACCCCGGCGATGGCTGAACAGGGTCGGGTCGGCCACCGTGCAGCGCGGATCGACATCGATCGACGTGACACCCAAATCGCGTAGTTGACAAGCGATTCCGGCTCGAAGGTCGAGTCCGGGAGTTCCGGCCGAGGTGGTAGTCCGGCTGCGCGGCAACGCCGCCTCGACCTCGTCGGCCATCGCCGCGGGCACCTCGTAGTTAAGACCGCTGACCGCTGGGCCGAGGAGCACCGAGATGTCGCCGGCGCGTGCGCCCAGGCTCAACATCGCCTCCACCGCGCGAGCCACCACGCCCCGCTGGGCGCCGACGCGCCCGGCGTGGACCGCGCCGATTACACCGGCGCGCGCGTCGCCCATCAACACCGGCACACAGTCGGCGGTGACCACCGCCAGCGCCAGTCGGGACGTGTTGGTCACCAGTGCGTCGGTGTCATCGACCGCGGCGCGACGCGGCTCGTCGACCACCTCGACTCGATCTCCATGAACCTGGTTCATCCATACCACCCGGTCGGGTGCCAAACCGATCGCGGTGGCCAACCGGGCGCGGTTTGCGGCCACCGTAGCCGGGTCGTCACCGACATGGTCGCCTAGGTTGAAGGTGTCGAACGGCGGCGCCGAAATGCCGCCCGCGCGCGTGGTGGTCACTCGCCGGATGCGAACGCTCACGTGCCCAGTATCCGGATTCCGCCCCCACCGAAGAACCGGGCGGACCTCAGCGGCGCATGAACGGAGGCACATCGACGTCGTCATCATCGCCGCCGATGTTCAGGGTCGAACCGTTGGTGTGAACCGGCACGCTGACGGCGTCGACAGGCTCGAACAGCGTGGAACTGAGCTTGCCGGCCTTCGCCGACGCGATGGCATGCGCGCCGGTGGCGGAACTGTCGGCACCCGCCCCCACGACGGGTTTTCGGCTGGGCCCGGCGTCGAATCCGGCCGCGATCACGGTGACCCGCACCTCGTCGCCAAGCGAGTCGTCGATCACGGTGCCAAAGATGATGTTGGCTTCTTGATGAGCGGCATCCTGCACCAGCGAGGCCGCCTCGTTGATCTCGAACAGGCCCAGGTCGCTGCCGCCGGCGATCGACATCAGCACACCCTGCGCGCCCTCCATGGACGCTTCCAACAGCGGCGAGTTGATGGCGATCTCGGCCGCTTTGAGCGCCCGGCCTTCGCCCCGCGCCGAGCCGATGCCCATCAGCGCGGTGCCGGCACCGGACATGATGCCCTTGACGTCGGCAAAGTCGACGTTGATCAGCCCCGGGGTGGTGATCAGGTCGGTGATGCCCTGCACGCCGTTGAGCAGCACCTCGTCGGCGCTGCGGAACGCATCCATCAGGGATACCGCCTCATCGCCCATCTGCAGCAATCGGTCGTTCGGGATCACGATGAGGGTGTCACAGCTCTCCCGGAGCGCGTTGATGCCGTTTTCGGCCTGATTGCTGCGCCGCTTGCCCTCGAACGAGAACGGCCGGGTAACCACCCCGACCGTCAATGCCCCCAGCTTGCGGGCGATGCTGGCCACGACGGGTGCGCCGCCGGTGCCGGTGCCACCCCCTTCGCCGGCCGTGACGAACACCATGTCCGCCCCACGGAGTAGCTCTTCGATCTCGTCCTTGGCGTCGTCGGCGGCTTTGCGCCCGACCTCCGGGTCGGCGCCGGCGCCCAGCCCACGTGTGGAGTCACGGCCGACGTCGAGCTTGACGTCGGCATCGCTCATCAACAACGCCTGCGCGTCGGTGTTGATCGCGATGAACTCCACGCCCTTGAGGCCCTGCTCGATCATCCGGTTGACGGCATTGACGCCGCCGCCACCGATACCCACAACCTTGATGACGGCCAGGTAATTGTGTGGGGGGGTCATCATTCGTCTTCCTCCCTGGTGGGCTCTGGCGGTGTGTCCCCTTGGTCAAATCTCAACCTCAACTATAGGGTTAGAGTTATGTCAAGTTGATCCGCGTGAGCAGAACGGTATGGGCACGACGGGCGCTAGCCGTGCAGGCGCGCCGACGCGTCGCCGGGTTTTTCTGCTTCCGGGCTACTTCTTGGCTCAGTGCGCTGCGCTTCGCGCTCGCGACACATAACCCACGCACACGACACACCGGGCGGGATCGCAGCGGCTTATGTCTCGATGAACGTGAAAGGCCGAGTCACACCAGCGCTGCGGTCAGCTACTTCACGGTCGGCAGATCAGGGCTGGATACGTCGTAGGTCCGCCCGGGCTGCGTCAGCAACGCGGCCAGCTTCTCGGCCTTCTCGTCAGTGCGGTCGGTGCTCCCCCAAATCACCACCCGCCCGTCGCCGAGTGTCAGGGTGATCGAAGACACCGACGGGGCTGCGATCTTGCCCACCTGGCCTGCCACCTCGGGGCGCAGTGCGAGCATCACTTGTAGCGCCGCCTTGGTCGCAGGATCATTCGGCCCGGGATCGGCGACATCGAGGTAAGGCAGCGCCGGCGGCGGCGGAGCGGTCGCGAAGTCGACGCCGTCGCGGTCAAACAGGTGCGGGCCGTCCGGAAAATCCTTGACCACCACCGGGACCCGCTCGACGATGGTGATCCGCAGCGCCGATGGGTACTGACGCTGCACCCGCGCGCTGGCAACACGCCGGATGGCCGCCACCCGGTCGGCCACCTTGTCGGTGTTGATCTGCAGCAGCGGCGTCCCCGGCTGCACCTGCGCCGCGTCGAGGACCTCCTCGCGAGTCACCGTCCCGGTCCCGGTGACGACGATATTGCGCGCCGACATCGCCGGCGTGAAATAGAGGATGAGCGCCAGGCCGACCCCGACGATGGCCAACAGCACCGTCAGGAGCACCATCTTCAAACCGCGGACAACGCCCCGCGCAACGGGTTTGGGCTCGTTGACGATGCGCCCGCGGGCCCGTCGTTTAGCCTCGCGGCGAGCCTCCTCGATCGCGGTGGCGCGTGTCTGCGCGGCGCGGCGCTCGGCCCGTTCACGGCGGGCCCGCCGGCGTGGCCCCTCGAATTCCGCTTGATCCGCCTGCGCCTGGCCGTCCTGGGCTTCGGCTTCTTGAGCCGGGAGCGGTTCGGTGATCGCCTCCCCGCCAGCGGAGTCATCGGCGGAGTCGTCGGCCACCAGGTCGGTCGGTGTGCCGTCGTTCGGCTCGGTCACCGCAACACCCCCGGGCGTCCGGGCGCGCTGCGGTTGGCCCGCACCCGCAATGCCGTGACGATCTCCGGCCCCAGCATGGTCACGTCGCCGGCGCCCATCGTGACGATGACGTCGCCCGGGGCGGCGACCGCGGCCACCTGCTCGGCGACAGCCGAGAAATCCGGGATGTAGTGAACCGGCGCGCTGACGTGTTCAGCGACGCTCGCTCCACTGACACCGGCGAGCGGCTGTTCGCGGGCGCCGTAGACGTCCAGCACGAACACCTCGTCGGCGGCATCCAGCGCGCGACCGAACTCGGCGGCGAAAGCCCTTGTCCGCGAATACAAATGGGGCTGAAACACCACCAGCGAACGTCCGGTGCCGCTCTGCTCGAGCAGGGTGCGGACCGTTGCCAGCGTGGCGCTGATCTCGGTGGGGTGGTGCGCGTAGTCGTCGAATACCCGGACCGACGCCTGGCCAACTCCCGAGGTCCCGACCAGTTCGAATCGGCGACGCACACCCTCGAATCCGGCCAGCCCGTCGAGCACCTCATCGACCGGGGCGCCGACCTCGATCGCCGCCAGCAGCGCGCCCAGCGCATTGAGCGCCATATGCCGTCCGGGTACCGACAGCCGCATCACACGCACGGGATCGTCGCCCAACTGGATGTGCGCAACCGCTTCGGTGCCCTGTTGCTCCCACCACAACAGCGTGCCGGCCAAGCCTTGCTTTGGCGCGGACCCGTAGCGCAGCACCCGAATTCCCAGCTCGGCGCTGCGTTGGGCCAGCGCGGCCGCTCCGGGGTCATCGGTGCACACCACGAGCGCGCCCCCGGGTGCGAGCCGCTCCACGAAGGAGTCGAACACGCCGACATACGCATCGGTGCTGCCGTAGAAGTCGAGGTGGTCGGACTCGATGTTGGTGACCACCGCGACGTTGGGCGTGTATTCCAGCAGCGAGCCGTCGCTTTCGTCGGCCTCGGCGACGAAGCAGTCACCGCTACCGTGATGGGCGTTGGTGCCGGCCTCCCCCAACTCACCGCCGACCGCGAAGGACGGGTCTCGCCCGCAGTGCTGCAGGGCCACGATGAGCATCGACGTCGTGGTTGTCTTGCCGTGCGTGCCGGTAACCATCAGCGTGGTGCGCCCGTCCATCAGCTTGGCCAGCACGACCGGTCGCATCACCACGGGAATGCCGCGGCGGCGGGCTTCAACGAGCTCCAGATTGGTTTTGGGGATGGCGGCATGCGTGGTGATGACCGCGGTGGCACCGCCGGGCAACAGATCCAGCGACGACGCATCATGGCCGATCCGGATCAGCGCACCCCGGGCCCGCAGAGCGTGCAAACCGCGCGACTCCTTGGCGTCCGATCCCGATACCAGCCCGCCTCGGTCCAGCAGGATGCGGGCGATGCCCGACATGCCGGCTCCCCCGATACCCACCATGTGCACCCGCCGCAGCTCGGGCGGCAGCTGCTCGGCGTTCACCGTCGCCTCCCCGGCCCTTTAAGAAGCCCCGCATCACGCGTGCTTTTTGCGACGTCTAGGGCCGCCTGGGCCACTTGGCGCGCGGCATCCCGATGTCCCACCCGCGCCGCGGCCCCAGTCATTGCGGCCAGCCGCGGTGGGTCGGTGAGCAGCCCGGCTACCTGCCTGGCCACCAGGCCCGGTGTCAGGTCAGCGTCGGTAACCAGCATGCCGCCGCCGGCGTTGACCACCGGCAGCGCGTTGAGCCGCTGCTCGCCGTTGCCGATCGGCAGCGGCACGTAGATGGCCGGCAGGCCGACGGCCGACACTTCGGCGACCGTCATCGCCCCGGACCGGCAGATCACCATGTCGGCGGCCGCGTAGGCCAGGTCCATCCGATCGAGATAGGGCACCGCGACGTACGGTGGATCACCGTGGGCGGGTATGCGCAGCTCGAGGATGTTCTTGGGTCCGTGCGCGTGCAGCACGGAAACTCCGGCGGCGGCCAGTTCGGCGGCGGCCCCGGAAACCGCCCGGTTGAGCGAGACCGCGCCCTGCGAACCGCCGAAAACCAACAGCACTCGTGCGTCGTCGGCGAAGCCGAAGTGCGCCCGCGCTTCGGCGCGCAACGCCGCGCGGTCCAGCGCGGCGATGGCCGCCCGGACCGGGACACCGACCACCTCGGCGCGTCGTAGCCCGGAATCCGGCACCGCAGCGAGGATCCGGTCTGCAGTGAGCGCGCCGACTCGGTTGGCAATCCCGGCCCTGGCGTTGGCCTCGTGGATCACCACCGGGATACGGCGCGTGCGACCAAAGATGCTGGGCATACCGCGGGCGGCGAGATATGCCGGCAGTGCCACGTATCCACCGAAACCGACCACCACGTTCGCGTCAACGATGTCGAGCACGGCACGGGTCTCCCGGACCGCGCGCCACACCCGCGGTGGCAGCCGGGCCAGGTCGCCGTTGGGTTTGCGCGGCAACGGCACCGGCGTGATCAGCTCGAGGTGGTAGCCACGCTCGGGTACCAGCCTGGTCTCCAGCCCGCGCCGGGTGCCCAGCGCGGTGATCCGGACCTGGGGATCCAGCGCGCTGAGCGCGTCGGCCACGGCCATCGCGGGCTCGACATGGCCGGCCGTACCGCCGCCCGCCAACACGACCGACAAGGTTGAATTGACCGATGATGCGGCACCGGCGGGCGAGGGGCTTGCCCCCAGCCCGCCGGCCGGCTCCCTGACCGTGTCGTTCACCCGTAACGCTGACCTTCCAATGCGCGAACGCGCCCAGTATGACGCCGGCCGGCGTACCGCTGGCCAGATCCATGATGCTCCCTCCCCCGCGCGCGGGCGCTACCCCCAGACCGATCGGCTGCTCGGGGTAATGCCGGCCGCTGGGGCTTCTGGGGCTTGCCGGCAAGTTGCGCCTTGGCGGGCTTCGGTCGAGCCTGCTTGCGGTCTCGAAACGCCTCGAGACGACTCGGCATATACGGCTGGGGCAGCGGCAGCCGCAGCACCCGGTTCACCTTGTCGTCGCGCCCGGCCCGCAGCGCGGCCACCGCCTCCGGTTCATGACGAGCCGCGTTGGCCATGATGCCGATCATGAAAAGCGTTGTAGCCGTGGATGTCCCGCCAGCAGAAATCAGTGGCAGCTGCAGACCGGTGACCGGCAGCATCCCGATCACGTAGCCGATGTTGATGAACGCCTGCCCCAGCACCCAGAACGTCGTGGTGGCGGTCAGCAGTCGCAGGAACGGGTCGGCCGATCGCCGCGCGATGCGCATGCCGGTGTAGGCGAACAACCCGAAGAGCCCGAGCAGCCCCAGCGCGCCGACGAGGCCGAGCTCCTCGCCGATGATCGCGAAGATGAAGTCGTTGTGGGCGTTGGGCAGATAGTTCCACTTGGCGACGCCCTGACCGAGACCGTCGCCGAAAATGCCACCGTGAGCCAGCGCGAACTTCGCCTGCCGAGCCTGGTAACCCGTGTCCTGAGGATCGTTTTCGGGGTCCAGCCAAGACCGCACCCGGTCAGACCGGTAGCCCGCCGACATGGCCAGGATCGCCCCGGCGACGAAGACCGCGGCCAGCGAGCTGACGAACACCCGCAGCGGCAGCCCGGCGTACCACAGCAGGCCGAGCAGGATGATGCCCAGCGACCCCGTCTGACCGAGGTCGGGCTGCGCCACGATCAGCGCCAGCGCGATGACCGCGGCCGGCACCAATGGAATCAGCATTTCGCGCAGGGAGGTCCGTTCCATCCGGCGCGCGGCCAGCAGATGCGCCCCCCAGATGGCGAACGCGATTTTCGCCAGCTCGGACGGCTGCATCGAGAAGCCCGCGATCACGAACCACTTGCGGGAGCCGTTGGCGAGATTGCCGACCCCCGGAATCAGCACCAGCACCAGCAAAATGATGGTGATTGCGTAGCTGGTGAACGCCATACGCCGGATAAACCGCACCGACATCCGCAACGAGGCGTAGCACCCGATGAGTCCGATGATTGTCCACAAAACCTGCTTGCCGAAAATCACCCACGCGGATCCGTCGGCGCCGTAGGACCGCACCCCGGAGGCCGACAGCACCATGATCAGACCGAGCGTCGTCAGCAATGTAGCGACGGCGATGATGAGGTGAAACGACGTCATGGGCCGGCCCAACCAGGCGCCGAACCGGCTGCGCAGACCGTGTTCTTCGACCGTGGCATTAGCCTCTGTCGCCTCCCCCTCGGCCTGCTCGGTCGCCTCCTGGGTGTTGGGGGTCTCGCCGCTTCCCTTACTCCGGCGCAGCAGCCGGGTCAGCGCGTTAGCCACACCCGCCTACCGGATCGCCGCGCGAACGGCGGCCGCGAATGCGTCGCCACGATCGGCATATCCGCTGAACTGGTCGAATGACGCCCCGGCCGGGGCCAGCAGTACGGTGTCACCGGGTTTGGCTAAGTCACGGGCCGCGGCCACAACCGCGGTCATCACGCGAACGCCGAGATCCCCGCCCGAATGTCTCACTTCTGTCACATCTGTACCAGAAACCACAGCAGTCGCATTCATATCAGCATCCTCGCCTGTCACAACCTGGACGACGGGGACATCCGGCGCGTGTCGCGATAACGCCTCGGCAACCTCCGCGCGATCTCGGCCGATGAGCACCGCGCCGACCAGCCGGGGCGCGATTCGGGCCACCTCTGCGTCCACGGACGTGCCCTTCAGCAAACCACCGGCCACCCAGACCACGTGCGGGTAGGCCAGCACCGACGCCTCGGCGGCGTGCGGGTTGGTGGCCTTGGAGTCGTCGACGTACCTGATCCCGTCGGCGACGGCCACCACCTCGGCCCGATGCCGGCCCACCCGGAAGGACGCGATCGCGTCCGCGATCGCGTCGGCGGGCACCCCGACGCTGCGGGCCAGCGCCGCGGCGGCAAGCGCGTCGAGCACTCCGACCGGGCCCGGGACCGGTATCGACGCGACGGGCATCAGCGCCAGGCCGTCGGCAAAGGCGCGGTCAACCAGTTGGCCGTCGCGCACGCCGAGTTCGCCTGCGGCTGGTTCGCCGAGCCGGAAGCCGACCCGCACCGGCGCCGAGGCGGTCTCCAGCAGCGCGGCTGCCCGGCTGTCGTCCATCCCGACCACGGCCACCCGGCCATTGAGTACCCGGGCCTTGTCCGCGGTGTATTCGGCCATCGTGGAATGCCAGTCGAGATGGTCTTCGGCGATGTTGAGCACCACGCCCGCCTCGGGCCGCAGCGACGGCGCCCAGTGCAGCTGGAAACTGGACAGTTCGACGGCCAGCAGGTCGGCGGACTCGCCCAGTACGTCGAGCACCGGGCTGCCGATATTGCCGCACAACAGGCTGCGCCGGTCTGCGGCCGTCAACATGGCGTGCAGCATCGACGTCGTTGTCGTCTTGCCGTTGGTGCCGGTCACGACCAGCCAGCGGCGCGGTGGCCCGTAGTGACCCGCGGCGTCCAGCCGCCAGGCCAATTCCACGTCGCCCCAGATGGGCACGGCCGCTGCCGACGCGGCGGCCAGCACCGGCGCATCGGGCGAGAAGCCGGGGCTGGTGACCACGAACGCGTAGTCGGAGATCTGCTGAGTGGCGGTCGACATGCTCACGGTCGCCACTCCGCCTTCGGCGTATTCGCGCAGGGTGGCCGGGTCGTCGTCGCACAACGTCGGGGCCGCACCGTACCGGGTCAGGGCCGCCAGCACTGCTCTGCCGGTCACACCGCCACCCGCAACCAGCACGGGCGCGCCCGTCACCATTGGGTCAAGCACGTCAGGCGCCGATCGCGGCGAGCCACTCACCGTAGAACAGGGCCACGCCCAGGCCGCAGGTGATCGCGGTGAGCAGCCAAAAGCGGATGATCACCGTGGTTTCGGCCCAGCCGACCAACTCGAAGTGGTGGTGAAAGGGGGCCATCCGGAACACCCGACGCCCGGTCGTCCGGAAGGCCAGAATCTGCAGCACAACCGACGTGATTTCAGCAACGAACAGCGAACCCAGCACCACCGCGAGGATCTCGGTGCGGCTGGCGACCGACAACCCGGCGATGATGCCGCCCAGCGCCAGGGACCCGGTGTCACCCATGAAGATCTTGGCCGGCGCGGCATTCCACCACAAAAAACCGATACAGGCGCCCGCGGTGGCGGCGGCGATGAGCGCCAGATCCAGTGGGTCGCGCACGTTGTAGCAGCCCAGGCCCGGCGCCGTGACGCACGCGTTGCGGTATTGCCAGAAGGTGATCAGGACGTAGGCGCCGGTGACCATCGCCATGCAGCCGGCGGCCAGCCCGTCCAGGCCGTCGGTGAAGTTGACCGCGTTTGACCACGCGCTGACGATGACCACGCAAAACAGCACGAAAAGCAGCGGCGCCAGTGTGACGGTGGCGATCTCACGCACGTAGGACAGATCCGCGCTGGCCGGTGTCAAGCCGGCGCCATTGCGAAAGTGCAACACCAGTACACCGAACAGCACGGCGGCGGTGATCTGCCCAACCGTCTTGGCCGTCTTGTTCAACCCGAGGTTGCGCGACCTGCGGATCTTGATCAGGTCATCGATGAACCCGACGCCGCCCAGCGCGGTGGCCAGACCCAGCACCAGCAGGCCCGACGCGGAGATCCCTTCGCCGTCGAACGCCAACCCGGCCAGGTGAGTGCCCAGGTAGCCGGCCCAGATGCCGGCCAGAATCGCCACCCCGCCCATCGACGGTGTGCCGCGTTTCGTGTGGTGGCTGGGTGGGCCGTCCTCGCGGATGTGGTGGCCGAATCCCTGCCTGGTGAACAGCCGAATCAGCGCCGGGGTCAACAGGATCGACACGGTCAGCGCGATGGCGACGGCGATGAGGACCTGTCTCACGGGCAAACGCCCCCGTGGTCGGCGGCCAGGGCGTCGGCCAGCGCGCCCAGCCCGGCCGCGTTCGACGCCTTGACCAGGACCACATCGCCGGGCTGCACCTCGGCCCGCAACAGCGCCAGGGCGGCGTCGGCGTCGGCGACATTAACAGCCTCGGCACCCCACGAGCCCTCCATGACCGCTCCGTGGTGCATGGCGCTCACCGACCTCCCAGTTCCCACGACAACGAGTCGAGACACATCTAAGCGCACGGCCAGCCGCCCGATGCGATCGTGCTCGGCTATCGCGTCCTCGCCGAGCTCGGCCATCTCACCCAGCACCGCCCAGCTGCGGCGTGGCTCGTCGGGGCGGTGGGCGATCCAGGCCAGCGCCTGCAGCCCGGCCTGCATCGAGTCGGGGTTGGCGTTGTAGGCGTCGTCGATCACCGTGACCCCGTCGGCGCGCTCGGTCACCTGCATCCGGTGCCGCGACACCGGACCGGTCCCGGCCAGCGCGGCGGCCACCTGTTGGACGGTGGCGCCGCATTCCAGCGCGACCGCGCCCGCGCACAGCGCGTTGCTGACCTGATGATCGCCGAACACGCCGAGCCGGACCTCGGCTTCGCTGCCTTTGGCGTGCATGGTGAAGCGCGGCCTGGCCAGCTCGTCCAGCGAGACGCGGTCGGCCCATACATCCCCGGCGGCGCTGCCGCGGCTGACCCGAACCACCCGGGCCACCGTCGCATCGGCCATCGCCGCCACCGCTGGGTCGTCGACGTTGAGTATGACCACGCCAGATTGTGGAACAGCTTGCGGCAGTTCGGCTTTGGTGCGCGCGATGGCCTCTCGTGTTCCGAACTCACCCAGGTGCGCGGTGCCGACGTTGAGGACCACCCCGATCGCGGGCGGGGCGATCGCCGCCAGCTCGGCAATATTGCCGGGGTGGCGTGCCGACATCTCCAGAACCAAGTAGTCGGTGCCGCGGCCGGCGCGCAACACCGTCCAGGGATGGCCCAACTCGTTGTTGAACGAACCGGGCGGGGCCACCACCTCGCCGAGCGGGTCGAGCGCGGCGGCCACCAGGTCCTTGGTCGAGGTCTTTCCCGACGAGCCGGTGATTCCGATGATGGTCAGCCCGCCCGCCACCAGCTCTGCGGCCACCGCCTTGGCCAGCTTGGCCAACGCGGCCAGCACCGCCGCGCCCGACCCGTCGGCGTCGTGTTCGAGCAGCCCGGCGCGGCGGTCTCCCGGTTCGGGCGACACCACAATCGCGGGAGCCCCGACCGGCCGGGCCGCCAGCACGGCCACCGCGCCGGCCGCGACCGCCGGCGCCGCGTAGTCATGGCCGTCGGAGCGCGCCCCCGGCAGCGCCAGGAACAGCCCGCCCGGGCCGACGGCCCGCGAATCGAATTCGACGGTGCCGGTGATGCGTCGTTGTGCGGCGTCCGCCGGCGAGATGTCGGCCAGCGTGCCGCCGACGATCTCGGCGATCTGGGCGACGGTCAGGTCGATCATCGCCGTGCCTCTCGAGGCCGCAAGGCCTCCAATGCTTCCGCGAGCTCCACCCGGTCGTCGAACGGACGGACCTCGGTGGCGCCGCGCTGCCCGGTTTCGTGACCCTTTCCGGCGACGACGACCACATCGCCGGGGCCCGCCCAGCCGACCGCGTGCCGGATCGCGGCCCGCCGGTCTCCGACCTCGACCACCTCCGCGGCGCCGCCGCCCTCGGCCGCACCGGCCAGGATCCCGCGCCGGATCGCCGCGGGGTCCTCACCCCGCGGGTTGTCGTCGGTGACGACGACCAGATCCGCCAGCTCTGCGGCGATCGCGCCCATCGGCGCCCGCTTGCCCGGGTCGCGGTCGCCCCCGGCGCCGAACACCACCGCCAGCCGGCGGCCCGGCTGCAGCAGGGTGGTCAGCACCGCCCGCAGCGCGCCCGGCTTGTGCGCATAGTCGACCAGCGCGAGAAAGTCCTGGCCGCAATCGATTTCTTCCAGTCGCCCGGGGACGCGGGTGTCCAGCAGGCCCGGGGACGCCTGCTCCGGGGAGACCCCGACCGCATCCAGAATCGCCAGCGCGACAAGACAATTGGCGATGTTGTAGCGGCCCGGCAGCCGGATACCCAGCCGGTGCTGCACACCCGCGGGGTCCACGACGGTGAATTGCTGTCCCCCGGCGCCCATCGGCGCCACGTCCATGGCCCGCCAGTGCGCGGGCTGATCCTCGGCGCTGACGGTGATCGCGTCACCCGCCCGGGCGGCCATCTCGCGCCCGGCGTCGTCGTCGACGCACACGACCGCGGTAGCAGCGCGCAGTGGTGAATCCGAGTCGAACAACAACGCCTTGGCCTCGAAGTAGTCGGTCATGCTGGGGTGAAAGTCCAGGTGGTCGCGAGACAGGTTGGTGAAGCCGCCCACCGCGAACTGAGTGCCGTCAACCCGGCCCAGCGTCAGCGCGTGACTGGACACCTCCATGACCACGGTGTCCACCCCGCGTTCGGCCATCGCCGCAAGCATCGCCTGCAGCGCGGGAGCTTCCGGAGTCGTCAGTGTGCCGGGGATGTCGGCGCCGTCGACGCGGATGCCGATGGTGCCGATCAGCCCGGCCACTCGCCGTCCGGCCCGCAGACCGGCCTCGACCATATAGGTCGTCGTGGTCTTGCCGGACGTCCCGGTGATCCCGATAACCGTCATCTGGTCGGACGGATGTCCATACACCGTGGCGGCCAGGCCGCCCAGCACGTCCCGGGGCGCGGGATGCACCAAGGTGGGCACGGCTTTGGCTTGGGTGCCCATCTCGGCTACCCCGGCGGCGTCGGTGAGGACCGCGACGGCTCCGCGTTCGATCGCGTCGCCGGCGTAGCGCGCTCCGTGCGTGATCGCGCCGGGCAGCGCCGCGAACAGGTCACCGGGCCGCACGTCCTGGCCACGCAGCGTCACACCGGTGATCAGTACATCCGGGACGCCCGGTGAGCCGTCGGCCGCCACCACGCCGACGTGTGCCGCCAGCGCCGGCAACCGCGCACCGGCGACGACGCTGGGCCGCAGCGCAGTGGGCACCGACACTCCTCACCACCTCCGTCAGCCATGGTCGGCCATGACACCCTATCGGGACAGACCGGGCGAAGCGGTGCTCCCGCGCCCACGCAGGGGCGTTACCGGCCTTTACGCCATTCGAGTAAGGGCAGAAAGATGGTGTCGACAATCTCCTCGATCGCTTCGTCGGATAGCGGTCGCAGAGTCATCAGGATCTCGTAGCGGAATAGGTTCACGGGCAGGCGCGCGATGCGGTCGGTGACCTGTTCCGGTCGGATTTCACCGCGGTCGATAGCCCGCTGGATCACCTCCTCCAGAACAGCGTCTCGGTCACCTTGAACGAACGCCCTAAGGTCGGCCAGGCTGCTGCCGGTCTGCTGGTAGAAGCCGCCGAGCCGGGTCAACAACGCGGCCACCAATCCCACCCTGAGCTTGTTGGCTTGCTGCAGCAGTGCGATGACGTCGTCACGCAGGCTGCCCGTGTCGGGGACGACCACGACGTCTTTGCCCACCTCATGCGCCAACGCGGCGAGCAGCAGTTCCTGCTTGTTGGGCCAGCGCCGGTAGAGCACCGCGCGACTGGTTCCCGCCCGCACGGCAACGGCGTCGATCGTCATGTCGTCGTAACCCCGTTCGGTCAGCTCCGCCCATGCGGCGTCCAGCAAGGCCTCCTCCAATGCGAGGCCCCGGCGACGGCGCGCCACACCGGTCGTATTAAGAGACATTGCGTTTCCTAACGTCACCGTTTATGGTTATTAGATACATATCGTATCTTATAGCGAACAGGAGTCAACCCGATGCGCATTCTCGTCTCCGGTGCAGGAATCGCCGGCCTGAGCGCGGCAATCGACCTCGGCGCCGACGGCCACGACGTCACCATCGTCGAACGCGCCAACCATCTGCGGGTTAACGGATCCCCCATCGACCTTCGCGGCGACGAAGCCATCAACGTCGCCGAGAAGATGGGTGTGCTCGCAGAGATCCACGACCGCCGGGTCGACATGACCGAACGCGTGCAGTTCGTCGACGAAAGCGGCATCGTCGTGGCCGAACCACCTCTCGACCAGATCAACGACTCGGCCGACGACATCGAAATCCCCCGCGAAGACCTCACCAACATCCTGTTCAACCACCTCGGGCCGTCGGTAGAGCTGCGGTTCAACGAATCCATCGCCGAACTCGACGACGACGATCGCGGAGTCGACGTCCGGTTCGCCTCGGGTGCCCGCGACCGTTACGACCTGGTCGTGGGCGCCGACGGGATGCACTCGGCCGTTCGCCGCCTGACGTTCGGTCCCGAACAACAGTTTCTGCACCACTTCGGCTTCTACGTCGCACTGGCCGAATTGCCCGATTACACACCGACCGGACGGAACAACCCGATGTACAACTACCCCGGCCACCTGGCCGGCATCGCCGCCTACAACGACAAAGCGTTGGCGGTCTTCATGTTTCGATCACCCTGGATCGACTACGACTACCACGACCTCGCCGCTCAGAAGCGGATCCTCGCCGACGCTTTCGCCGGCCACAGCGAGTGGCGAGTCCCCGAACTGGTCGACGCGGCAGTCCGTGACCCGGAACTCTACTTCGACTCCATCAGCCAGATTCACATGCCCGCGTGGCACCGCGGTCGCGTCTTCCTCGTCGGGGACGCCGCGCACTGCGCCTCCAACCTGTCGGGCCGCGGGACCAGCCTGGCCCTGACCGGCACCTGGTTTCTGGCCCAAGCCTTGCGCGACCACCCCGGCGACCTCGCCCGAGCATGGGAGCAATACGACCGCGATCAGCGGCCGCGCGCCACCCGCTCCCAGGCGACGGCGGCGCCCGGCGGCGAACGCCTGATCCCTGCCACCCAGGAAGAAATCGACACCCGCAACCGCAACTTCAGCGCCGCATCCTGCGTCGACTAGGTCGCCTGCAGCGTCAGCGGCGGCCCCGGATCCGGCGATAGCGGGACGTTCTCGCGCTGCATCAGCCAGCCCGCGATGTTGTGAAACAGCGGGGCCGCCGAGTGCCCCGGCGTGCCGTCGGCGTTGTGCTCCGGGTTGTCCATCATCAGGCCGATCACGTAGCGGGGATTGTCGGCGGTGGCCATTCCGGCGAAGGTGATCCAGTAGACGTCGTCGAAATAGCAGCCACACCCGGGGTTGATCTGCTGCGCGGTCCCTGTCTTACCCGCCATCTGGTAGCCCGGAACCGCGGCCGCCGGCCCGGTGCCCTGCTGATAGCCCATAGGGTCACGCTGCACGACGGCGCGCAGCATCTGGCGAACCGTCTGGGCGGTTTGCGGCGATACCACCCGAACGCCCTCCGGACGCGGTTCTTCGGTTCGGTTGCCATCGGGTGCGATGGTGGCCTTGATGATCCGCGGCGGCATCCGCAGCCCGTCATTGGCGATAGTCTGGTACATGCCAGCCATCTGCAGCAGGGTCATCGAAAGACCTTGGCCGATAGGCAGGTTCGAGAACGTGCTGCCTGACCACTGGTCGACTGGCGGTACCAGCCCGGCGCTCTCACCTGGCAGACCGACGCCGGAGCGCTGACCCAATCCGAACTTGCGGACCATGTCGTAAAAGCGTTCCGGGCCGACGCGCTGGGCCAACATCAGCGTGCCGACGTTCGACGACTTTCCGAACACGCCGGTGGTGGTGTAGGGCATCACGCCGTGCTCCCACGCATCGTGCACGGTGACACCGCCCATTTGGATCGAGCCGGGGACCTGCAACACCTCGTCGGGGTTGGTGAGCCCATATTCGATAACGGAAGACGCGGTGATCACCTTGTTCACCGAGCCCGGCTCGAAGGGCGAGGACACCACCAGATTGCCCAGCTGCCTGTCGCCCTGGCGCCCGATGTCTTGCGACGGGTCGAAGGTGTTGTCGTTAGCCATGGCCAGCACTTCGCCGTTCTTGGCGTCCAGGACGACGGCCGAAACGTTGTGGGCCCCGGACAGGTTCTTGGCCTGCTGCACCTGCTGCTGCACGTAGAACTGGATGTCGTCGTCGATGGTGAGCTGGACGGTCGAACCGTTGACCGCCCTATGCCGGTTGCGGTAGCTGCCAGGGATGACCACGCCGTCGGACCCGCGGTCATAGGTGACCGAGCCGTCGGTTCCGGACAGCACCGAGTCCAGGGAGTCCTCAAGACCCAGCAGCCCGTGTCCGTCCCAGTCGATGCCGCCGACGACGTTGGCCGCCAGCGATCCGCCTGGATACTGTCGCAGATCCTGCCGCTCGGAACCGACCTCGGGATACTTGTCCGAGATCGCGCTGGCAATGGCGGGATCGACGGCACGCGCCAGATAAACGAAGTTGTCGTTGCTTTGCAGCTTCTTCAGCACGGTCGGGTAGTCCGGCTTGTTGTTCAGCCGGCTCGAGACTTCTTTGGCGATATCCTGCAGCCGCTGCTGCGGGTCGGGTGCGGCCGAGTTCTTCTTCTTGGCCTCCTCCAGCTGCTGGCGGATTCTCTTTGGCTGAAACGTCAACGCGCGCGATTCGATGGTGAAGGCAAGTTGGTCGTTGTTGCGGTCAACGATGCTGCCGCGGACCGCTTTTGCGACGTCGGTGACTTTCAGTTGTCCGGCCGCCTGGGCACGCAGGGTCGGGGCATCCGTCACCTGCAGGATGAAAAGCTGCGTCGCGGCCACCATCATCAACGCGAAGATGACCACGTTGCCGGCTCGATGCCGGAACACGAATGACGCGCCGCGCGTCGCGACTTCCACCAACTGCCGGGTGCGACGGTCGGTTGCTGAGTGACCTTCCGGCATAGCATCTGCCCGTACCAGTGCGCCTGATTTCTTGGCTTCCTTGCCTTTCCGGAACCTTTTCGGTTCCCGAATGTCCTTTGCTTGGCGGGCTTTCTGTGGTTTGCCGGGACCGCGCGCCGACCCCTTCAACTGTGACGGGCGTGCGCCCTTGGCGTCGTTGCGCCTCACCTCGGCGCACCTGGCGGTGTCACAGCGACGGGGCCGAACTGTTCGCCGTCAGCGGGCGTGAGCCCCGGCGCAGCCGGTTGCGGCACCGGAGCGAACAGCGGGGCCCCCGGGACGACCGGGACCAGAGGCCGGGGGGCCTGGGAGCCGATCCCCGGTTGCACGTCAGCGTGTATCGGCGCGGGCACTTGGGCGGGCACTGGCACGGGTAATCCGCCCACCGGAGCCGGCACCTCTGCGGGTCCCTCGGCGGGCACCGTGCCTCCCGGAGCTGGCAGCCCCGGCGCCGGCGTCGTCCCCGGGACCTGTCCGGCAATCTGTCCGGGAGGCGTCCCGGGCAGCCGGGGAACGGCCTGCGGCAGGTGCTGGCCGCCAACCGTCGACGCGCCGTCCGGAGCGCGCAGCAACGCCTCGGGCCCAGGCCGGGCGGGCGCAGGCGGATCAGCGGGGCCTGGTTGCACTCGAACCGGGACCTCAGGGGGAGCCGCCGGCGGTGTCGGGGGCGGCGGCGGGCCTTGTTCGGGAAGCGGGCCGTTCAGCGGTGGCGGCGGAACGCCGTCGGCCGGCTTGGGCGTGCCGACCACCACCCAATTACCGGCCGGATCCTGGACCAGGTGCGCGGTGTCCCTCGTCGGGATCATGCCCTGTTTGCGGGCGGCCTCCGCCAGCGCCGGCGCTGACTGCGCCTCGCGCACATCGCGTTCGAGCGCCTCCTTCTGCTGCTGCAGCACCCGAGCCCGCGCGCGCGCATGGCTCAGCTGGTAAGAACGCTCGGCCGAGGCAGTGGATAACCACAGCGTGAGGCCCAGCCCGACACCGAGCGCCCCGATGATCAGCACCACAAACGGCACCTTGTTCACCAGTGTCCGTGGCCGCAGGTCAATCGATGCCAGCCGGGTGGCCAAGCGCTCACTCAACCTAGGTCGGACAACCTTGGGCGCCTTGGCTTTCCGCGCCTTCGCCCGTGCCTTGGCCTGGCTCGTACTCTTGGGCCGGGCCGGCCGCTCGACCGGCCGCGCGGTGGGGCTGGTTTGCGGTCCGGACTTCGGCGTTCTGGCCTCGCGGGTGGGCGCCGAGTTCTTTCCGGCGCGCGTCCGAGTGCGGCGCGACGACGCCGCGTCAGCCGTCGCGCGCGTGCTCCGGCGGGCGGAACCGTCACGTCCGCCCCGACGGTCACCGCCGCGGCGTTTCCCTGGCACCTGGGCCTCCTTCTTGGCCTTCATGAATCGCCCTTCCCGGTTGCCTGCTGCGGTTAGTGCTGGACTCGTTGCAGGGCCCTTAATCGCACCGGGGCGCTGCGGGGATTTCGTTCGATCTCGGCGATACCCGCCCGTTCGGCGCCGCGCGTCAACGACCGGAATCGCGGCTCGTGACCGGGAAGTTCGAACGGAAGGCCTTCCGGTGTGCGGGAGGCGACCGCGTCGGCGAACACGCGTTTCACGATCCGGTCCTCCAGCGACTGGTAGGCCAGCACCACGACGCGGCCGCCCACGGTGAGTGCGTCCAGCGCGGCGGGAACGGCGCTGGACAGCGAGTGCAGCTCGTCGTTGACCGCGATCCGCAGCGCTTGGAACGTGCGCTTGGCCGGATGTCCGCCGGTGCGCCGGGCCGGAGCCGGAATCGCCTGGTAGAGCAGGGCGACCAGCTCAGCGGTCGAGGTGAACGGGGTGCGGGCGCGCTGCCGGACGATGTGGGCGGCGATGCGCCGCGCGAACCGCTCCTCGCCGTATCGGCGCAGGATATCGGCCAATGCGGCCTCGTCGTAGCTGTTGACGATGTCGGCGGCGGACAGCGGCGATTCTGGGTCCATCCGCATGTCCAACGGCGCGTCCTGGGCGTAGGCGAAGCCCCGCTCGGCGCGGT
>Ga0209040_10000646_pt1 | contig 26973 bp, 29 predicted proteins | sample BogFormECP12_OM3_FD_188240 | JGI IMG/M metagenome (GOLD analysis project Ga0209040, IMG submission 188240) | Bog forest soil microbial communities from Calvert Island, British Columbia, Canada - ECP12_OM3 (SPAdes) (version 2) | ecosystem: Environmental > Aquatic > Freshwater > Wetlands > Bog ... | reverse complement strand
GGGGGCCGGCCCGCAGGTGGCGCTGGTCACGAACCTCCACCGCGAGCACATCGACTGGCACGGCTCGGAGGAGGCCTACCGGGCGGACAAGCTGAGGATCCTCGGACTGCCCGGCGTGCGCGCCGTCGTTCTCAACGGCCGCGACGAGGCGCTTCTCGCGGCCGGGCGCGAGCATCCCGCAGCGATCTTCTACGGAGTGCAGTCGGGGTGGGACGTGGAGCGCGAGGGCATCGCCCTGAATGGTCGGGCGATCGTGGTGAGCGGCGAGCTGCCTCTGCGCGGCGAGCACAACGCGCTGAACCTGTGCGCGGCGCTGGCCGCGCTGGAAGCCGCCGGCGTCGCTCCGCCGCCGCTGCCCGCCGCCCTGGGCGGGTTCCGCCCGCTTCCGCACCGCCTGGAGGTGGTCGCGGAGCGCGACGGGGTGCTGTGGGTCAACGACAGCATCTCCACCACGCCCGAGTCGGCGCTGGCGGCGCTCGCGAGCTTCGCCGATCGCGAGGTCCTCCTGATCGGGGGCGGGCAGGACCGCGGGCAGGACTACACGGCGCTCGGGCGCGAGCTGGCCGCACGCGGCGCGAGCGTGATCGGCCTGCCGAGCACCGGGCCGCGCCTGCTCGCCGCCGCGCGCAGCGCCGGCGTGGGGGGAGCGCGTGCGCTCGAGGCCCCCGACCTGGCGGCGGCCGTCGAGCTGGCCCGCACGCTCGTCGGGGCGGGCGGCGTCGTGCTCCTGTCGCCGGCCGCGCCGAGCTACGACAACTACCGCAACTTCGAGGAGCGCGGCGAGCGCTTCCGCGCGCTGGTCGCGTCGGGTTAGGCGGACGCCCATCCCCTCGAGGGGATGGGCGTCGACTCTTGCTTTGCGGGGCCTGCTCCTCAGCGGAGCGTCATGGGCACAGCGGGTTTTTCGGCACGCCTTCGCAGGGGTTGGGCATCGTTTCCTGCGCCGGCGGCGCCGGCTGGTCTTTCGTTTCTACGAATTCGCCGCGGTGTTCGGACACGTACTGCAGTTCGATCAGATATTCGACCGCTTCAAACGGTTCCGTGTAGCCAACGGCGGGGTTGGGTGTGAACTTGTTCTGGCAGCCCCACGTTTCTTCGATGTTCGCCGGGTACGTCGCGGCGGTGAACGTGTTGCCGCTGAGGCAGTTGTTCGTCGAGGTCTGCGAACCGAACAGGCCTCCGGCCATCATCACGTCGCCGGCGAATTTACCCCCGGCGTAGCCGTTGCCGAGGAACGTGTTGTTCGCGATCTTGTTTCCGGACAGCTGGAAGAAGATCGTGTTTTTGAATTCCGGCGGTTCGAACGGATTGGGATACTCGAAGGCGAGCACGCCGTCGGTCGGGTTGCCGACGATTTCGTTGCCTTCGAGCAGGTCGGCATACGTGCCGGGGTACTCGACTCCCGCGCCCCACGGCGCCGCCGCGGCGGATTCGTTGGCCGGCACGGACAGGTTGTAGTTTTCCTTTATCACGTTGTCACGGAAGACCGTGCAGCGCTTGACCTTGGTGTTCTTGATCGTGGGTGTCGGGTTGGGTTCTTCGATGTTTTCCCGCTTGCATTCGCCGTCCTGCGGCGGAGGCGGGTCGCCGGGGTTTTCCGAGTTCGGCGCGATGCCGTCGGTGTTGCGCACGAAGTTCGACTTTTCGATCACGAGCTTGCCGCCCGAGTTGGAGCCCGAGTAGCCAAGCGCGTTGTTTTCCATCGTTGCTTCGGTGATCAGCGCCTTGCATTCCTGGCAGGCGCCGAGGTACATGCCCGAGTCGTTGAAGCCCGAGGCGTAGATCTTTTCCCAGGAGCCCTTGATCTCGTTGTTGGTGAAGATGCCGTAGCCGCCGTTTTCGCCGGTGTCATAGGCGGTGAGGTAGCGTCCGTACCAGCCGGACGCGCCGATTTTTTTGGAGCCTTCGCCGCCGTTCCACCAGATCTCGTTGCCGCCCGGCCCGTTGAGCGAGGTGCGTTCGTAATTGGCGACCGTGAGGTTTTCCACGTATACGTCGCTGGCCTTGTTGATTTCGATGCCGTTGCTGCCCCGGTTGCACGGCGAGTATTTACATTCGCCTTTGCCGTCGAGCAGCACCGTGTTGCGGTTCATTCCCCTGATCCAGATGCCCGAGTTCTGCGGTTCGACCTTGACTTCTTCGTCGTAGGTGCCGGGTTCGATCAGCACCCACGAGCCCTTCGTGGCGTTGTTGACCGCGTCCTGGATGGTCTTGAAGTAGGCGGTGTTCTTGGGTATCGGCCCGATCGGTGGCGGGCTCTGGCGGACGATGTCGATCTTGGCCGCGGCGGCGGTGGCGGCGGTGGCGGCGAGCGCCACCAGCGCGAGCGCGAGCACGGCCGCGAGTCGTGGACGCATCCAGGCGCCCCCTGAAGCGTTTCGCGTGGACTGCATTCGCAGTTCTCCCTCCCTCGTCTCGATGGCAGGAGCGATCCGTCGGGAGGTGAGCGGATCCGCGAGTGGCGTCTGCTGCCTGAGTTCGCCCGGCCCCGCCTACGAGGCGCACTGCCTGTGCCTGGGTTGACCCCAGGATCACGCGCAGTCTATCCGCCTGCACGCCCGAGATCAAGCTCGCCGGCCGGGCGCGCGGCGGCGGCGTCGAGCGCCGCGAGCAACCCCGCCCGCGCGGCCGGGTCGCAGTGCTCGCGCTCGAGCGCGAGCTTCTCGGCGTCGGGATCGGCGCCGGCCGGGAAGTCGGCTCCTCCCCCGCACACCGGCGCGAGCGGCGAGCGCCCATCCCAGGGCGGGCCGGGGAGCGTCGCGTCCAGCGGGATGCGCCGTCCGTCGAGCGTGATCGTGAGATAGCGGTGCACGTCGGTGAGCCCCTGCGGGGGCACCGCCGCGCCGATCGCCGGGCCGAACAGCTCGCGGGCGCGGGCGCGATCGAGCCGGTAGACCCTATGGACGAGGGCCGGCTCGGTGTCGGGAAAGCGCTGGGCGAGCACCTGCGCGAGGAACAGGTGCTTCGGCGCGGACGTGCCGCGACCCTCGATCAGCATGCTCTCGACCGTGTCCCCGGCCGGGCGGCCGTAGGGCAGCGTGCGCACCGCTTCCACCAGCTCCTCGAGTGAGGAGTCCGGGCGGAACAGCGCGCCCAGCGCGGCGAGCTCGCCGGCGCTCAGCTGGGGCCACAGCGCCTCATAGCCGATGAACTCGAACAGCCTCACACCCAGCTGCAGCGGGCTGGGTGCCACCAGCAGGCGGTTGGCTCCCACCGCGAACGGCGGCGCGTCGCCGAGGGCGAGCTGCTCAAAGCCGGCGTGCGCGAATGCCTCGAGGATGGAGGGGACGAGGTCCGGCGCGCGGCGGTGGCGCGTCCAGATGACCGTCGCGCCCGGCGCGCAGAGCTGGCCGAGCCCGTCGATCGCGGCGGCGATGTCCCGCGCCGAGATGTTGCCGAAGACCCCGCAGATCAGGATCAGATCGGCCGGCACCGCGCCCGCGTAGGCGTCGGTGAGCGACGCGTCCCCGGCGAGCGCCTCCACGGTCGAAAGGCCTGCGGCGCCCGCGGCGCGTCGCGCCGCCTGCACGTTCCCCGCGTCGAGCTCGACGAGCCGAGCACTGACGTCGGCGCGGCGGGGATGCCCGGCGAGCGCGCCGATCAGGTCGTGCCCCTGCCCGGCGCAGATGCTGATCGCGCGGATCGGGCCCGGGGGTGCGCGGTCGAGCGCGGCGCGCACGTGGGCCTGCACGAGCGCCAGGCGGGCGACGAGCGCGGAGGCGGGGTCCCCGTAGGAGGAGTGCCATGCGCGCCAGTCCACCGCTCCCCGCGGGGCCCCTTCGGCGGCTTCGCCCGCGACCGTCTTCACGGGGCCGACTGTAGCGGGCGCCCAGGCGCGAGGGCGGCGGGCTAGGCGCCCTCGGGCGGCTCGCCCGCCGGCGTCGGGGCGCCCGCCCGCGGCGGGCTCGCCGGCAGCGCGTCTACATCCGCCGCTGCCGCTGCCGCGCGGTTCTCCTCCTTGACCGCGAGCCAGATCTCCTCACGGTAGATCGGCACGCCAGCGGGGGCGGCGATCCCCAGCCGGACAGTGTGGCCGCTCACGCCCATGACGGTGACCAGGATCTCGTCCCCGATGACAACGCGCTCCCCTGGACGACGCGTCAGTATCAGCATTGCGCCGATTATGAACCAAAGCCGACCGGGGTGAGCCGGCGGGCGAGCCCATGGGGGAGCGGGGGGCTCGCTGAGGACTCGCCTCGGGGCGGGCCGGGGCGGGACAGGCGGCCGCCGCGGACCGCGCAGAGGGCGTAGCCCGCTGCTAGGCGGCGTCGGCCGAGCGGGAGCGCTCCAGCGGCTGCGACTCGGCGAGCCTGAATAGCGGGGCCCGCAGCGCAGCCTGCTCATCCATGTTGAGCACCTGGTAGCCGCGGCCGTCGCGGATCACGATCGGCGCGCGCAGGTTGACCGTGATGTCCAGCGGATCGGGCGTGGCGTGGACAGTGACGTACAGCCGCGCGCCGTCGAGGTCCGCGATGCCCGTGCGCTCGCGATCCTCGGCGGCCATCTCCAGCGTAAAGCTCGAGAAGAAGTTGTGCGGCTCGATCACGGGCAGCGCCAGGGCCGGCTCATCGACCGCGTGCAGCCACAGGAAGCCGCTGCCGGGGTTGCGGTCGAGCAGCGCGTAGCGCGAGCCGCCCAGGCCGATCAGCCCGAAGGGGAACTCGACCACCGCCTCGTCGGGAATCTCGACGGTTCCGAAGCGGATGCTCTCAAACGTCACGGGCATGATCGGGTCTCCTTGGTGTTGCCTAGTGAAGGAAGTTGAGCAGGGATTCCTGCACGATCGTTGCGGCGGCGCGCAACGCTGCGCTGTAGGCGGCCTGCTCGTCGGAGTAGGCGACCGACGTGGCCGCGACGTTGGTGTCCTGGGTGTTGGTCAGGCTCGTGGTGATCGAGCTCTGCAGGCCTTCGTTGCGGCTCAGCGCCGTCTGTAGCTGGTCGGTCGCGCTGCCCGCCGTCGCCTGCAGCTGGCTCAGCGTTTCGATGTTGGCGTCGAGCTTCGTCAGGTCGCTCGTGCCGAGCGCGGCCACGTCTTCGGCCGTGCCGCCGCGGAGGTCCACGGCGATCGTGCGCAGCGTGTCGAGGAGCTTGCCGTCGCCGGAGGCTTCGCCGTTGCCGAGCAGGGTGGAGATGTTGGTGCTGATCGTCACCGACGCTCCCGGACCGACCGCGCGGCTGACGGTTTCGGCATTTCCCTGGTATTCGTCGTTTGCGCCCTGCTGGTAGGGGGCTGTCGTGGTCAGCGTTCCCGAGAAGACGTACTGGCCGGCGTACTGGGTGTTGGCGTCCTGCTTGACGCCTTCGGTCAGCTGTTCGACCTCGACCGCCACCGAGCTGAGGTCGCTCTGGTTGTTGGCTCCGTTCGCGGACTGCACGAGCAGTTCGCGCACACGCTCCACGACCGTGCGCATGCTCGACATCGCGCTGCTCGCCGTGTTCTCCCACGCCATCCCGTCCTGGGTGTTCGCTTCGTAGGCGCTCAGCCCGTCGAGCTGGCTCTGGAGGTCGATCACACGGCTGGCCCCATACGGGTTGTCCGACGGTTCGAGGATCGTCCTGCCCGAGGAGAGTTCCTCGCTGGTTCGCTCCATCGAGGCGAAGGACGAGTTGAGATCGTTGAGCGTCGCGGCGGCGATCATCCCCGGGGTGATCCGTTCGGTCGTCATCGCTACAGCCCCACCTTCCCGGTGTGCTCGATCAGGGTTTCAAGCATTTCGTCCATCGCCGAGAGCGTTCGCGCCGAGGCCTGGTAGCCGCGCTGGAAGCCGATCAGGTTGGTCATTTCTTCATCCAGCGAAACACCCGAGACGCTCTGACGCTGGTCGTTGATCGCGGTGACCGTCGTCTGCAGGTTGACCTGCTCGTTTTTCGCGCTCTGCACATCGCTGCCGAGCTTCTCGATCAGCGTGGAGTAGTCCTGTTCGGCCGCGCCGCCGCGCAGGGCGGCGATCGCCTGTGCCACTTCGTTGCCGCCCGGCGCTTTGCTGCCCGAGGCCTGCACTTCGGCGGCGGTGACCGCCACGGCGAGCGTCGCTGCGCTCGCCCCGGAGAAGAACGGTTTCACCAGCAGCCCGTTGACGGTGCCCGCCAGTGTTTCGGCCACGCCGTCGAGGCCCGTCTGCAATCCGGTGAGGGCCCCTTTGGGGCCCGTGAGGCCGAGCAGCGCTCCGAGCTGGCCGCCGGCAGCTTCGGTCAGTTCCTGCGGCCAGTTCACGGTCGTGCCTTCGACCAGCGGTTTGGCGGCGTCGCCCAGGCTGACGGTGTCGGTGTGGTCGGGCTGTTCGGTGACGGCGACGTTGGCGAGGGCCGAGAGCTTGTCGAGCAGCAGGTCGCGACGGTCGAGCATGTCGTTGGGCTGCTGGCCGGCTTCTTCTGAGAGCTTGATCTGGCCGTTGAGCTGCGCGATCTGCTTGGCGTAGTCTTCGACCTGCCCTCCGGCTCCGGCGAGCGCGTTGAACTGTTCAGTGCTCTGGCTGGAGACCGTCGAGAGCGCCCCGCTGAGCGCGTGCAGGGCGCTGGTGAGCTCTTCGCCGGCTGCGACGACGCCCTCCTTCGCCGCTTCGCTCGTCGGCGAGGCGGCGAGGCTGTTCCAGGCGCTCCAGAAGGCCGAGAGCCTCGTGGCGATCCCCGCGCTCGAGGGTTCGTTGAATGCGCTCTGAGCCTGTTGCAGCACTTCGGCCTGCGTGGCGGCGGCGCTCAGCGCGCTGTTCTGCGCGCGGTACTGGGCGTCGAGATAGTCGTTGCGCACGCGCGTGATGTTCGCGACGCCCACGCCGGTGCCGAGCTGTGCGCCCTGGCCGGTGAGGGTCGAGATCGCCGGAATCGCCAGCGGCGGGTTCGGCTGCAGCAGGGCCGTCTCGCGCGAGTAGCCTTCCGCGTTCGCGTTGGCGATGTTGCTGCCGGTGACGTCGAGCGCAGTCTGCTCGGCGACCAGTCCGCTCAGCGCCGTCTGCAGTCCTTGCAGTGTCGGGATCGACATCGGCGTCAGGCCCGCAGGTCGAGGACGTGCAGAGCGCCCTGGGGACGCGACCGCGTGATCGACTTGGAGGAGCCGTGGGTGTCGTAGCCGTTGACCCCGTCGAGCGAGAGCATGCCCATCAGGTGGTCGAGGAAGCCAAGCTCGATCTGCATCAGCGCCTGGTTGCACGAGTGCACCCGCTGGAGCTCGTGCAGAAGGCCCAGGAGCTCTGCGCTGCGGGCGCTCGCGCGCTCTGCGCCGGTGTCGTCCATCAGCGTGCACAGCCGCGTCAGCGTGACCGCCTCGGCTGCCACGCCCAGACGCTCCCCGCTGCGCATCAGCAGGCGCGAGCGCTCCTCCTCGAGCAGCTGCCGGCGTCCCATCTCCCCGCGCAGGATCCCGGCCATGCGCACGACGGTGTGCACGTCGCGCGCGCGAATCGCGGCCCCCTGCTCGAGCACGACCTCGAGCAGGCTCCGCGCCGAGTCGATCTGCGCGTCGAGGTGGCCCAGCACCTCGGCGGCGAGCGCGCGGTCGGCGCGCGAGCCCTCGTGGGCGATCAGCGCGTCCGGCCCGGTCGTCATGTGGCCGTGCCCCCGCTGCCGTGCGCCTGCGTGGTGGCGTGAACGCCCTCGAGCTGACGGGTCATCTGCGCCGCCAGACCGAGTCCGCCGGCGCTCATCACGCTCGCCGTCAGCGCCTGGGGCAGCTGCGAGGAGAGCTCCGAGCTGACCGCGCCATCCGCCGAGGAGCCGTCTTCTTGCGAGCCCGCTTCGCCATCCTGCGAGGATTCGCCGCCGGCGAGGCCGCTCGCCGCCGTGAGAGACTTCGAGAGCTGTTCGACGAGTGTCTGTTCGAAGGCCAGCGCGCCCTCGTAGGCCTTCTGCGTCGAGGGCGATCCGTCGCGCACCCACCGCGGCTCGAGTGCCTGGTTGACGACGGGCAGGCCGCCCGAGCCCGCGGCGGCCTCGATGCTCATGCCGGCCTCAGCTGATTGGCGATCGACATCATCTGACTCTCCGTCTGGATCGCGGTGCTCGTCAGCTGGTAGTTGCGCTGCGTGCTGACCATCTGGGTCATCGCGCTGGCGATGTTCACGTTGGAGGCCTCCAGCGCGCCCTGGCGGAGTTTGCCGGTGGCGGCCTGCGGCGCGCCGCTGGCGGCCGTGGGTGTAAGACCGCCGCTGCCGTCCGCCAGCATGTGTTCGGGCGATGTCACGGTGACGAGCTTGATCTGGCCAAGCGTGCGCTTGGCGGCAGTCACGGTTCCGTCGGGCGCGATCCGCACCTCGCTCGCCGCGACCCCGGCCGGCAGCTTGATCGGGGGCGTCAGGCGGCTGCCTTGGGCGTCGACGAGCGTCCCGCTCGCATCGACACCGAAGTTGCCGTCGCGGGTGAGCGCGACGGTGCCGTTGGCGCGCGTCACCTGAAAGAAGCCCGAGCCCTCGATGGCGAGGTCGAGTGGGTCGCCGGTTTCCTGGAGCGAGCCCTCCGATTCGCTGCGTCCGATCACGCGCGCGCTCGCGCCGGCGCCATCGGTGCTTTCCGTCCCGGCGAGGTCCACGCGGTTGTAGAGCAGGTCGCTGAAGGCGACCCGCTCCGACTTGTAGCCGCTCGTCGACAGGTTGGCGAGATCGTTGCTGATCGCGTTGAGCTGTTCCTGCTGTGCTTCCATGCCTGCTGCTGCGGAATAGAGACCTTCGAGCATCGGGCCATCCTGTGTTCGTGGTCGCCGGCGAGCGGGGCTTTCCGCATGGCGGTCCAGCCGGGCTCGGGATTTCTCACACCTGTGATCGGCCGTCGGCGGACGGACTTGAGCCCTGGGATCTACGCGTTGGGATTCAGCGAGCCGACCTGCGAGGCGGACTCCTGCATCGTCTGCCCGATCGTCTGCACCGCCTGTTGACCGGACTGGAAGCTGCGCAGCGACGTGATCATCTCGACCATGATCTTGGCCGCGTCCGCGCCCGATCCCTCCAGCGAGCCCTGGCGCACCGTGCCGGCTGACTTGCCGGCCGGGGTGCCCGTGTACAGGTTTTCACCCTGCTTCACGGCGCCGGGAACTTCGAAGACCCCAACGGCGCTCACCGGCACGGTGCCGGCCGCACCGACCTTGATCTGCGCTCCCCCGGGGCCGAGCACGGGGTCGCCGCCGGTGTCGGTCAGGATGCCCTGGGCCGAGGTCGTGAACTGCCCGTCGCGCGTGTAGCGCACGCCCTGGGGCGTGTTGACGGCGAAGAAGCCATCGCCCACGATCGCGAAGTCGAGCGGTTCGCCCGTTTCCTGCATCGTGCCGGGGGTCAGATTGGTGAAGGTCTTGCCCAGCGCGACGCCCTCGTTGACCGATCCCACCGCCGCGCCGCCCTCGCTGTTGGCGAGCAGCACCGCGCCGAAGCTGTGCTGCGGCGTTTCGTCGGGCTTGAACCCGGGCGTGGAGGCGTTGGCGAGGTCGTTGGCGAGCTGATCCTGGCGGACCTGCTCGGCGACCATCCCCGAGGCGGCGATGTTGAGACCGAGGTCCATCTGCTCCCGGTGTTCGACCGCGGAGGGCGATTCTTGAGGACCGCAGGGCGCGTGCGCGGGGGCGCTCAGCCGACCGCGGTGAACAGCGGGAGCTCGCCGGAGAGCTGTTCGTAGAGGCGGCGGCGCAGCTGGGTGTGGATCTGCGAGACGCGGCTCTCGGAGACGCCGAGGCGCTCGCCGATGTCGCGCAGGGTCCAATCCTCCACGTAGAGCAGGACTGCGACCTCGCGCTCCTGCTTGCTCAGTCGCGCGAACGCCTTGCGGAAGCGCGACTTGGCTTCGCTGCGCTCCGCGCTGACGATCGGGTCGCAGTCGCGGTCGACGCTCTCGAGCGTGTCGATCCGCTCGATCGTGGCGCTCTCGTCCGAGCGCACGATCCGGTTCAGCGAGCCGACCTCCGCCAGTGCCACCTGGTCCAGGCGCTGGGTGAGCTCGAGCGGGCTCATGCCGACCTTCGCGGCCAGCTCCTCGCGGGTGGGCTGGCGTTCGTTGATCGCCAGAAAGCTCTGGCGGGCGCTGTTGATCGCGCGCTCGTCGCGGCGCAGCGAGCGCGGCGCCCAGTCGTGGCGGCGCAGCTCGTCGAGCACCGCGCCGTGGATCCGCGTCCAGGCGTACTGCTCGAGCGTCGCGCCCTTGTCGGGGTCGTAGCGCTCGATCGAGCGGATCAGCGCCTCCAGGCCGCAGGACAGGAAGTCCTCGACGTCGCACTGAGCGGGCACCTCGCGGACCTTGCGGTAGACGATGTAGCGGACCATCGGCATGAACATGAAGATCAGCCGATCGCGCAGCTCGCGGTCCGCGGTGCGCCGATACTCGCGCCAGGTCGCCAACACCTCAGCCGCCGGCGTCCTGACTTCGCGCTTTCCGATTATTTCCATACTCCTGCTCTGGTATCGAGGGAACTGACAGGGGGATGGCCCGCCTGCGTGGCACTCTGCTCGCGTCCGAGCGTGAACAACTTGCCGCGGGTCTAACCGGCAGTAGATTCGCGGCCGCGACGATATTCCCTGCTCCGGTCGTATCGGCCCCGGCCCAGGGGCCCCGACGGCCGGGCCCGGCGCCTCCCGGCAGGCGCGCGCCCACCCCTACCCGAGAATGGCTCAGATATCGCGGCTTCCGGTCGATGACCGGGCCTGAACATGGCTCTCCGCCTCTCAAGCCTGGATCGGCCGGCCGGCGCCGCTGTTGCAACGGAGCTCTGCACGCGCGCCCAGCGGCTGCTCGCCGAAGAAGACTTCGCCGGCTATGGCAGCCTGTTCGTGCAGCTCGCGTCGATCGAGGACCGCCACCGCTGCTACTGGGCCGGCAAGAGCCTGATCGAACGGGGCCTGGCCGCGAGCGCGATCGTCCCGGTCGTGCGCCGCCCGCCTCTGCTCGTGCTGCTCGCTGCGGGTGCCCTGCAGATGCTCGATCGCGAGCCCGCCGAGCCCGTGCTCCTCAGGCTCGCAGCAATCATCCTGCACGAGCTGTGGAGCGCCGAGAGCTCGCAGGCGCTGTTCGAGGCGGCCACGCGCCTGGACCCACAGCTGGCGGGGCCGGATTGCAGCACCGGCCCGCTCGCAGGCCGACCGCGACTGGTGCCCGGCCCCCCCGGGCGCGCGCCGCTGCGCGCCGCGCTCGTGGAGCTCTCGCGCCGCGCGCTGGAGATCGCCACGCGCGCCCTTCCCGCCGAGGGGCTGCGCCTGAGCCTCTGCATGATCGTGCGCGACGAGCAGGAGATGCTCCCGCGCTGCCTGGCCGCGGTGGCCGACGCGGTGGACGAGATCGTGATCGTCGACACGGGCTCGACCGACGCGACGGTCGAGATCGCCGGGTCCTTCGGCGCGCGCGTGATCGAGCGCGAGTGGCGGGGGTCGTTCGCCGAGGCGCGCAACGTGTCCTTCGATGCGGCCCACGGTGATTGGCTCCTGTACCTCGATGCCGACGAGGTGCTCGTGCGCGAGGACGTCGGGCTGCTGCGCTCGCTCACCGCGCGCACGTGGCGCGAGGCGTTCTTCCTCTCGGAGATCAGCTATACGGGGGAGTCCGAGGCGGGAACGGCGGTCAGGCACGAGGCCCTGCGGCTGTTTCGCAACCGTCCCGAGTATCGATTCGAGGGGCGCTTGCACGAGCAGATCGCCCCGCGCCTGCCGGCCTACCTGCCCGAGCGCATCGAGTCGACCGAGGTGCGCGTCGAGCACTACGGCTATCTCGGGGCCGTGTGGCGGTCTCGTCAGAAGGCACGGCGCAACAGCGAGCTGCTGCGCCTGGAGCAGGCCGATGGTCCAGCGACACCGTTCCTGCACTACAACCTCGGCTCTGAGCACGCCGCCGTCGGGGACGCCGCGACCGCGCTCGGCGAGTTCGAACGCGCCTGGGAGCTGCTGAGCACCCGCGCCGACCGTGACAGCCACCGCTTCGCGCCGACGCTGATCGCGCGCCTGGTGAAGGCGCTGGGGGCATGCGGGCGCCCGCAGGAGGTCCTCGTGCGCGCCGAGGAAGGTCTCGTGCGCTTCCCCGGATTCACCGACCTCGTCCTCGAGCAGGCGCGCGCTGCGAGTGCGCTCGGGCAGGAGGACGCTGCGATCGAGTTCTACGAGCGCTGCATCGAGATGGGCGACGCGCCGCGCCGCTACACCGCCAAAGTCGGCTGCGGCAGCTACCTGCCGAGGATGCACCTGGCCGAGCTCCACCAGGCGCGCGGGGACCTCGAGCGGGCGATCGAGCTGCTCGAGCATTCGCTGCGCGAGCACCCCCGCTTCATCGGCACGGTCCTGCCGTATGCGAGCGCGCTGCTCGCCGCGGGCGTCGAGCCCGGCGCGGTCGTGGCCGAGATCGAGCGGCGCGTGCCCGATCCGGGGCCGGGCGCCCGCTTCATGCTCGGGACCGCGCTGTATGAGGCAGGCGCGACGGTTGCCGGCGAGGCGCAGTTCCGGGCCGTCCTGAGCCTCAAGCCGGACTCCGCGAGGGCACATGTCGCGCTCGCGGAGACCCTCCTTGCGCAGCGCCGCTACGCGGCGGCCGCCCGGGAGGCGGCCGCCATCGGCCGTGACGACCCGCTGGCCGCCCTCGCAAGCCGGACCGAGCTGTTCGCGCGCATCGCCGGGGGCGAGCACGGGGAGGTCGCGGGCGCGCTCGAGCGCGCCCGAGCAGCGGGGATGCCGGCCGCGGAGCTGGAGCTCTTCAGCGGCTGGCAGCAGCTGGCGATCGACGGGCGCACCTCGGTGGTGCTGGCGGCCGAGGTCGCGCCCCAGCTCGCGGTGGCGCTCGAGGCGCTGTTGCGGGTCCAGCACTTCGAGGCCTTCGAGGTCCTGCTCGGGCTGCTCGCGCGGACCCCCCTGCCCGAGCGCGAGCGGCGCGAGCTGCTGGCCGGCATGTATCTGCGGCGCGGCTTCGTGGTCTCCGCCGCGCAGGAGTGGATGGCCGTATGCCGCGAGGCTCCCGACACGCGTGCGCTCGTCGGCCTCGCCCGTGTGGCGGTCGCCAGGGGCATGAACCGCGAGGCGGGCGATTTCGCGGCCGTGGCGCTGGCCCGCGACCCCGCCAACGTCGAGGCCACGGCCGTGCTCGCGACGGTGCAGGCCGAGGCTCTCGCGCCAGTGTCGTAGGCGATCCTCCCGCGCGAGCGATCGCTGTGAGGCCCAGCTCGTGGCCGCAAGAAAACTGTCAGACCCAGGAAATCCGCCAGAAGCACTTAAGTTCCCATGGAGGTCGTCGATGACCATAAGTGAAACCAAGCGCGAGGCGGCCCATGGACTGGACCGCGTCACACGTTTTCAGGGAGAAAACGCCACTATGAACTCGCCTATCCTGCCCGCACACGGCGTCCTGGGCGCGCCGAGTTGCATCGCTGCACAGACCGGCCCCGCCGACCTCGAGGCACTCCTCGCTGTCGTCGACGGCCTGCCCACGACGATCGAGGCCGCGCGCGGCGGGCCTCCGCCGGCGGTCCTCGAGCAGATGGCCGCGGCGAACGAGATCGAGCTGAGGCTGCGCGCGAGCGGACGCGCGCTGCGCTTCGGCGCTGACTCGCCCGGCCGGCGCACCACGATCGAGCTGATCGACGAGCAGGGCGCGACGCTACGGACGCTCTCCGTCGGCGAAGCGGTCGCGCTCGCGGCCGGCGAGCCCCCGGGCTAGCGCTCGCAGCGATGTCCACGTCCGGTCTCTCGATCAACTCCGCCGCGGGCGCTCCGCTGTCCGTCTCCGGTCTGGCCTCCGGCCTGGACACGAGCGCGATCATCTCGGCGCTGATGGGCGTCGAACGTGAGCCCGTGACGCATCTGGGCGCCGAGCAGCAGAAGCTGCAGGCTCAGCAGAGCGCCCTCGGCCAGATCCGGAGCAGCCTCCAGCAGCTCGCGACCAGCGCCTCCGAATTCGGCCTGCCCTCGCTGTTCGAAAGCTCGCAGAGCGTGACCTCGAGTGAACCGCTGCGGGTGGCCGCGACGACCACGGACGGCGCCGGCGTGGGCGGCTACGAGGTCGAAGTCAAACAGCTGGCCAACTCGGCGCAGCGCAGCTTCACCTTCACCTCGCCCGCCGCCGCCGACACGATCACGATCGACGGTCAGACGTTCACGATCAAGGCCGGGGGGAGCGCCAAGGAACTGGCGAGCGAGATCAACTCGAACAGCAGCGCGACCGTGTACGCGGCGGCGCTGGAAGACGGCACGCTCGTGCTCTCCAGCCGCGCCACCGGCAGCACCGGCGCCGAATTCATCAAAGTCAGCGATCCCGGCAACGCTCTCGCGGAAGTGGCGGGGACGGCCAAGGAAGGCAAGAACGCCGAATTCAGCGTCGACGGAGTCGCCGGGAGCGCGAGCTCGAACACCGTCACGAGCGCGATCCCCGGGGTCACGCTGACACTCGAGGGCCTGACCACCAGCGGCCCGGTCACGATCGACGTCCAGGCTCCCGGCCCGAGTGCGAGCCACGTGGAAGCCCAGGTGCAGTCCTTCGTCAAGCTCTACAACTCGACGGTCGAAGCGATCGAGCACGAGATCGCCACCAAGCCGCCCGTCAAGGGCCTGAAGTCGGGCGAATTCACCACGGGTACGCTGTTCGGAGACGAGGAACTGGAGGGCCTCCTCAGCACCATGCGCCAGGCCATGTACGAACCGGCCGTGGGCCTGGAAGCCGAAATGGCCAGCCCGGCCGACGTCGGTATCAGTACCGGCGCGAGCACCGGCGGCGCGGCCCCATCGCAGTCCTCGATCGAAGGACTCCTGACGCTCGACCCGACCAAGCTCGCCGCCGCGCTGCAGTCCAATCCGGCCGGCGTCGAGAAGATGCTGGGGCATTTCTCGGAAGCCTTCCAGAGCACCGTCAACAGCTTTGGCGGCCCCGGCGGCACACTCGAAGGCCGGCTCAACGGCGACGCCGGCCAGATCGCTCAGCTGACGAGCCAGATCAACAACATGAACGAAATGCTGCTCGTGCGCGAAAAGGCTCTGCAGGCCACGTATGCCCAGCTGGAAGCGGTCATGTCCCAGAACAACGCCCAGAGCGCCTACCTGACAAGGCAGCTCGAATCGCTGGGCTCCTCCACGAAAGGCTAGCGGGCAGACGCCCTCAACTTTTCGTGCGCAGGGCCGATCAGGGATAGAGAGATGAGCAACGTCGCGGCATCACAGGCTGCCTACCGGAGGGGCGAAGTCATGGGCGCAAGCCCCGGGCAGCTCGTGGTGCTGCTCTACGACGGCGCGCGTCGCTTCCTGCGCCAGGCCGCCTCCGCGATGCGCGACGGCGAGGTCGAGCGGGCGCACAAGAACGTGCGCTACGCGGAACGGATCATCGGGCACCTCGACGGCACGCTCGACGACGAGCAGGGCGAGGTCCCCCAGAGCCTGCACGGCGTCTACCGGTTCTACCTGGCGCATCTGAACGCCGCCCGCATGGATCAGGACGCCGACAAGCTCGACGAGGTCAACGAGCTCCTGGGCGAGCTGCGCGACGCGTGGGCGCAGGTCGCCGCCGAGGCGGCGGGCGGGTGAGCTCGACGGCGCGCAGCGGCGCCGCCGTAGCATCGCTGGCCCGCTATGAGGCGATCCTCGTGCACGCCGAACACGAGCTGGAGCTCGCCGGGCGCGGGGAGCTCGACCGCCTGCTCGCCATGGGAGCTGTTTGGGATGAGCTGACGGACGGGCTGCCGCCGCGGCCGCCGGCCACGGCCCGCGGGTTGCTCGAGCGGGCGACGCTGATCCACGAGCGCACCCGTGTGGAGCTGCTGCGGCTGCGCGAGACCCTGCTCCTGGACGTTGCGGGCGCCACGCGCGCGCGGCGGGCGGCCGACGGCTACGCCGGCCAGCTTCCCCGTCGCCCGCGGCTCGATCGAAGTGCCTAGTCGGGCGCCACGCTCTCCCCGTCAGCGCTGCGGTGCGCCAGGCCCATCCGCGGCCAGCGCGGGGCGTCGCGCCGCGGTGGCCCTAAAGGTCTGCTCGCGCCGGCCGATCACGGGGGCGGCCCCTCGATGGCCACGCAGTGAGCGACCTCATGGAGAGGTCGGTTTCAGCCCAGGGAGGGCGGAAAGGACACCCCTTCAAATGGCTCTCGTGGATTCGACCCAGCAGCTGCTGGAGGCCGCCATGCGCGGTTCCTGGCAGCGCAACACGGCACTGACGAACAACATCGCCAACGCCGACACGCCCGGCTACCGCCCCCAGGAAGTCGCCTTCGAGTCCGCGCTGCAGAGCGCGGTCAGCAGCGAAGAATCGCCGAGCCAGCTGGAATTCCAGACCGTGACCCAGCCGATCGAAGCGGGGCCCAACGGCACCGCCGTGAGCGTCGATCAGGAATCGGCCAAGCTCGCCGAAAACGCGCTCGACTACCAGGCAGTGACGGAGGTCGTCGGCGCCCGCAACAGCATCCTGCGCTCGGCCATGGGCCTCAACGCCTGATGGGGCTCTTCGACGCGATCGGGATCGCCGGCAGCGGCCTCACGGCCGAGCGCATCCGCATGGATGTCACCGCCGAGAACCTCGCCAACGCCGACACCACGCGCGCCGCCAACGGCCAGCCCTACCAGCGCCAGGAGGTCGTGCTCGCGCAGGCCGGAGCGAGTAGCTTCGGTGGCGCGCTCAGCGGCGCCCTCCAGCAGGCGGGCGGCGCGCAGCCCGCGGGCGGCGTGGCGGTGGCCGGCATCGTCAGCGACGCCACCCCCGACCAGCAGGTCTACGACCCCGGCAGCCCCGAAGCCAACGCCCAGGGCTACGTGAAGATGCCGAACATCAGCACCGTGACCGAAATGACCGACCTGATCTCCGAGTCGCAGTCCTACCAGTCCGATGTGACCGCCATGCAGACGGCCAAGTCGATGTTCGGCTCGACCCTCGGGTTGCTGAAGTGATCGTGCCGCCGATCGGGGGTCTGGGCGGTGAACTGTCCGCACTGCAGGCCGAAGGCCTGACCCACGGCGCGCAGTCGGCTGGCACCGGCACGGCGGCGAGCGGTGAAGCGGGCGGCTTCGGCGGCGAGCTGACGGAAGCCGTCTCATCGCTCGAGAAGACCCAGGACAGCGCCTCCGGCGCGGCCCAGTCGCTGGCCACCGGCACAGCGACCAACCCCGAGAGCGCCGTCGTGACCGTGCAGGACGCTCAGCTGGCGATGGAACTCGCCTCGCAGATCCGCGCCAAGGCGACCGAATCGCTCCAGAGCGTCTTCAACACCCAGGTCTGATCGATGCCCGTCGCCCAGCTCGCCTCCAGGCTCACTCCCCGCGGCTGGCTGATCGCGGGGGCGACGGCCGTCGGCGCGATCCTGTTCATCTACCTGTTCGTGCACACGGTCTCCAAGCCCAGCTACACGACTGTCGCAAGCGGCGTGAACCCGTCCCAGACCGACAAGATGACGAGCACGCTCAGCGCGCAGGGGATCAGCTACGAACTCCAGAGCAACGGCACGGCGATCGCCGTGCCGTCCAATCAGGCCTCAAAGGCACGCGTCGCGCTGGCAGGCGCGAACCTGCTCGGCAACACGCAGCCAGGCTTCAACCAGCTCTTCGAAAAGCAGAACCTCGGCGAAAGCAACTTCGAGCAACAGGTCACCTACCAGCGCGCCCTGCAGGGCCAGCTCGCCGAAACGATCAACAGCGTTCAGGGCGTCTCCGGCGCGCAGGTCGAGCTCGTGCTGCCGAGCTCCCAGAACCAGATCTTCGGCGAAGCGCAGAACGCGTCCTCGGCCGCCGTGCTGCTGTCGGGGACGACGTCGCTGGACCCGAGCTCCGTGCGCGGGATCGCGCAGCTGGTCGCCTCGAGCGTTCCCGGCCTGCAGCTGAGCAAAGTGACGATCACCGACGGCACGGGCGGACTGCTGTGGCCGCAGGCCGCCGGCGGCGCCGGCGGATCGGGCAGCGACGTGCAGGAAGCCCAGCAGCGCTACGACCAGAGCATGGAGGCGAGCCTCGACGCGATGCTCGGCCAGACGCTCGGGCCGAACAAGGCGCAGGTTCTCGTCTACGCCAACATGAACGTCAATCAGACGACCAAGGAAGCGCTCGAATACGGCAAGACGGGCACCCCCTTGCAGCAGAGCAAGACGACCGAAACGCTGAGCGGCGCCGGCGCCGGCGCCGGCGGCGTGACGGGCACCGCGAACCTCACCACCGCAGCCGCGGGGACCGCCGGCGGCAAATCGAGCTACAAGCACGAAACGAGCAGCTCCCAGCTGGGCGTGAGCAAGACCGTCACGCACTCGACGATCGCGCCCGGCACCGTCGAAAGCCAGCACGTCTCGGTGCTGCTCGACAGCTCCGTGCCGGCCGCCGCGCTGCCGGCGATCAAGGAAGCGATCACCAACGCCGCCGGCATCCAGGCCAAGCGCGGCGACACCATCTCGGTCGCACAGGTGGCCTTCGCCAAGCCGACGACCGCCGCCGCCGCCAGCAGCCCGCTCAGCTACGCGAAGTACGTGCTCCTGGGCCTCGGCGCCGCCATCTTCCTGTTCTTCACGACCCGTTCGCTGCGCAAGCGCGAGAAGGAGGCGATCGAGGAGCCCGTCTGGCTGCGCGAGCTCGAGGCCCCGATGCGACTCTCGGAGCTCGAACGCGAAACCTCGCCGCGACCCGCCCCGGCGCTCACGGGCGCGGCGCCGGCGAACGGCGCCGGCGGCGCCACCAACGGCCAGCGCGACGGCGGCGAGAACATCCGCAAGCAGGTCGAGCAGCTCGTCGACAGCAACCCCGAGCGCGTGGCCCAGCAGCTGCGCACGTGGATGCAGGAGGACTAGCGCAGGATGGCCGGCGAGTCGCCTGCGGAGGCCCTGCCGGCGCTGCCGGCCCCTCCCACCGAGCGCCTGCCCGCCACGCTGGAGGACCTCAGCGGCGCGCGCAAGGCCGCCGTCCTGATGGCCGCGCTCGGCTCCGAGCGCGCTGCCAACGTGCTGCAGCGGATGGGCGAAGACGAGATCGAGAGCCTGTCCATGGAGATGGCCGGCCTCAGCGCGGTGGGCGCGGAGACGACCGACTCCATCTTCGGCGAGCTGGCCGCGCTCGCCGGCCAGGACCAGGGCGTGGCGGGAGGGCTGGATTTCGCCCGCGGCGTGATCGAGCGCGCGCTCGGGCCACAGCGCGCCGCCGAGGTCCTCGGGCGGCTCTCTGCGCGCACCGAGCGCCCGCCGTTCGACTTCCTGCAGCGGGTCCCCCCCGAGCGGAGCGCCGCGCTCCTGCGCAGCGAGTCGCCGCAGACGATCGCGCTCGTGCTCGCCAGCCTGCACACGACGCTCGCGGCGCAGGTCCTGGCGCGCCTGCCCGAGCGCCAGCAGCCGGACATAGCGCTGCGAATCGCGCGCATGGGCGAGACGAGCGCGCAGGTGGTCCAGCAGGTCGAGGAGGTCATCCGCCACAAGCTCACGGCGGTGGCCGAGCGCGAGTACTCGGCGGCCGGCGGCACCAAGACGCTGGCCGAGATCCTCAATCACTCCGATCGCACCACCGAGCGCAACGTGCTCGAGAAGCTCGCCTCGACGGACAAGGACCTCGCCGAGGAGGTGCGCGGCATGCTGTTCGTCTTCGAGGACATCGTCAAGCTCGAAGAGCGCGCGGTCCAGCAGGTGCTGCGCGAGGCCGACCAGAAGGATCTCGTGCTGGCGCTGCGGGGGGCGCCCGAGAACGTCAAGGAGGTCGTCCTCTCGAACATGTCCGAGCGCGGCGCCGAGATGCTCAAGGAAGAGATGGAGGTCCAGCCGCCCCAGCGCAAACGCGACATTGACGCCGCGCAGAGCCGCATCGTCGGCGTGGTGCGCAAGCTCGAGGAGGCCGGCACGATCGTGATCGCCGGCACCGGGGAGGAGGACGGTGAAGCCGTTGTCTGAGGCCGCTGTCAGCTACGACTTCGAGCAGCTCGAGCCCTCCGAGCCGCCGCCCCGCGACGCGCAGGCACGGCTGCTGGCGGCGGCCGCCGCCGAGGCCGAGCGCATCCGCGAGCTCGCCCGCGCGGAGGGCCTGGAGGAGGGCCGTGCGGCCGGGCGGGAGCAGGGCGCGGCCGAGGTCGCCGCGGCCGCGAGCGCGCTCGCCGCGGCCGCGCGGGAGCTGCTCGGGCTCAGCGCCGAGGTCGTCGAGGCGATCGAACACGACGCGATCGAGCTGGGGCTGGAGCTGGCGGGCAAGATCCTCGCGGGGGCCTTCCAGGCGCGGCCCGAGCTGGTCGTGGAGGTCGTGCAGGGGGCGCTGCGGCGGATCAGCGACCGCCGCCGGATAACGCTGCTCGTCAACCCGGCCGACCTCGAGGTGGTGAGGGCGGCGATCGGCGATCTGAGCTCGCAGGGCAGCGGCGTCGAGCACTGCGACGTGCAGTCCGACGAGCGCGTCGCGGTCGGCAGCGCGATCGTGCGCACGAGCGAGGGCGAGGTGGACGCGAGCGTGCCGACGCAGCTGGAGCGGGCGCGCGAGGTGGTCGAACTCTCGCTGCGGACCGGCGAGCGCGCCGCGTGAGCGACGCCGGCGCGCACGGAGCGCTGCTCGGGAGGGCCGCGGAGGCCATTCGCGAGGGCGACCTCGCCCGCCGCCACGGCTTCGTGAGCAACCTGATCGGGCTGATCATCGAGGCCACCGGGCTGCGCGCGGAGGTCGGAGAGGTGTGCCTGGTCGGGACCGACCGCAACCGCGCGGCCGTCTCGGCGGAGGTCGTCGGCTTCAGGGACGGTCGCACGCTCCTGATGCCGCTCGGCGAGCTGCACGGGATCGGCCCGGGGACGCGCGTGCTGGCCAGCGGGGCGCCGTTCCGCGTCACCGTCGGCGACGGTCTGCTCGGGCGGGTCGTTGACGGGCTCGGGCTCCCCGACGACGGGCTGCCGCCGCCCGGCGGCCTGGCGCGCTCGACGATCGCACCGCCGCCCGGTGCGCTCTCGCGGCCGCGCATCACCGAGCGCGTGGGGCTCGGCGTACGTGCCCTCGACGGCCTCGTGCCGTGCGGGCGCGGCCAGCGCCTGGGTATCTTCTCCGGCTCCGGCGTCGGCAAGTCCTCGCTGATGGGGATGATCGCCCGCTCGACCAGCGCCTCGATCAACGTGATCGCGCTCGTGGGCGAGCGCGGGCGCGAGGTGCGTGAGTTCATCGAGCGTGACCTCGGCGACGCGCTGGCGCACTCGGTCGTCGTGGTCGCCACCTCCGACCAGCCCGCCCTCGTGCGGATCAAGGCGGCCTTCACGGCCACCACCATCGCCGAGTACTTCCGCGACCAGGGCCACGACGTGATGCTGATGATGGACTCCGTGACGCGCTTCGCGATGGCACAGCGCGAGGTGGGCCTCGCGATCGGCGAGCCGCCGGCCACGCGCGGCTACACGCCCAGCGTGTTCGCGCTGCTCCCCCGCCTGCTCGAGCGCGCGGGCACGAGCACGAGCGGCTCGATCACCGCCCTGTACACCGTGCTCGTCGACGGCGACGACATGAACGAGCCGATCGCCGACGCCGTGCGCTCGATCCTCGACGGGCACATCGTGCTCACGCGCTCGCTCGCCCACGCGGGCCACTATCCCGCGATCGACGTCCTCTCCAGCGTCTCGCGCCTGGTGGGTGAGATCGTCACGCCGGAGGTCGCGCAGGCCGGGCAGCAGCTGCGCGCGGCGCTCGCCGTGCTGCGCGAGAAGGAAGACCTCGTGGCGATCGGCGCCTACCAGCCGGGCAGCGATCCCGCCCTCGACACCGCGCTCTCGCACCGCTCGCGGATCGAGCGCTTCCTGCGCCAGCCCGTGCACGAGCGCACCGACCCGCTGCAGACCGACGCGCGCCTGCTCGAGCTGGGCTCCTCGCTGGCGAGCGAGCTCGCCGGCGCGAGCGAGGAGATCCCGGACGCCGAAGAGGTATCGCCCGAGCTCAGCGCCGGCGCCGAGCCGCCCCGCGAGGCCTCCGGCCCGCCCGCGATCCCGGCGCTCGGGCTGACCCTGTGAGCCGGCGAGCGCCCGCGCAGCGGCGGCCGGCTCCCGTGCGCGCCGGCCGCTCCGCGCTCAAGAAAGCAAGCCAGCTTCCGATAACGAGATCGTGACCGGTCCCTCGTTTCGCTTCCGTCTGGAGCGTGTGCGCGCGGTGCGCGCCCGCAAGGAGAAGCTCGCCCAGCGCGAGCTCGCGAATGCGCTGTCGCGCCAATCCTCCACGGTGGCCGAGCTGCGCAGCGCTGAGGCGCACGTCGAGCACGCGCGCACGCAGCAGCGCCGCGAGCAGACCGAGCCGGGCACCCTCAGCGGCGGCGACCTGCTCGCCCGCCAGGCCTTCCTCGAGCGCGCCGAGGCGCAGCGCCGTGTGCGCGCCCGCGAGCTCGCCCAGCGCGAGGCCGAGGTCGCCGAGCGCGACGCCGAGCTCGCCACCGCCGCGAGCGAGCACGAGATGCTCAACCGCCTCAGGGAGCGCCACCGCGGCGAGCACGAGCGCGAGGCCGCCCGCCGCGAGATCGGCGCTCTCGACGAGATCACCGCGACGCGCTTTCGCGGGAGACGCGCATGAGCGCGCAGGCACTGGGCGGCGTATCCGCCGGCATCGCCGCCAACGAGCTCGCCGTCGCCCAGAGGGTGGCCCAGCTCGAGGCGCTGATCGAATCGGCCGGCCAGGTCGTCACGGGAGCCGCGCCCGCGAGCAGCGGCGCGAGCGCCTCCGGCGCAGCGAGCCCGAGCAGCGGCTTCGCCAGCGCGCTGCAGACGGCCACGACCGCCGACGCCGCCGGCGCCCCGGGCACGAGCAACGTCGCCTACCAGCCGCTGACCCAGGCCTCCCCGGCGGGCGGCGAACCAGGGGAATACGAATCGTTGATCGACCAGGCCGCCTCCCGCAACGGGCTCGACCCCGCCGTGCTCCACGGCCTGATCCAGCAGGAGTCCGGCTTCGATCCGAACGCGACCAGCAGCGCCGGGGCAGCGGGCCTGACGCAGCTGATGCCCGGCACCGCGTCCTCGCTCGGCGTCGCCAACCCCCTGAACCCGGCCGAATCGATCGAAGGCGGCGCCCGCTACCTGGGCGAGATGATGAGCAAGTTCGGCGGCAACACGAGCGACGCGCTGGCCGCGTACAACGCCGGGCCCGGCGCGGTCGAGCAGTACGGCGGGGTTCCCCCGTACGCCGAAACCCAGAGCTACGTCTCCAAAGTCCTCGGCGACGCCGAAGCCTACCGGCAGTCGCACCCGCAGAGCACGGGAGGCGTGCTGTGAACGTGCCGGCGGCGCTCCCGTCCCCAATCTCGCTCGCCCAGCCGACCTCCGGTGCTCCGCCGGGGCCCGCTGCACCACCCGGCGCGCCCTTCCACAGCGCGCTCGCCGAACAATGGGCCCGGACCGCAACCGCGGAAGGCCAGCAGCAGACAGGCTCACAGGCCGGCGCCGAAGAAGCGGCCCCCGCGCGCCGGCGCGAACGCGCGCAGGAAGGCCCTGTCGCGGACCGGCAAGCCCCGCAATCCGGCGAAGGAGCCGGCAGCGCCGCGGTCGCCGCCGAAGCCCCGATCCCGGCCGCTGCCTCCGCTCCCGAAGCGCCGGCCGGCGGCGCGTCGAGCGCGGAAGCGGCCGCGGGCGGCGCGACGAGGCCCGAAGTGGCTGGCGCAGCGACGGCAGGCGGCGCGACGAAGCTCGCAGGGGCCGCCGCAGCGGCCGCGGGCGGCGCGACGAAGCTCGCAGGGACCGGCGCAGCGGCCGCGGACGGTGCGACGAAGCCCGCAGTGGCCGCGGCATCCCAGGTCGCTCCGGGCACGAACGCCGCGGCGCCCGCGGAGACACACGGGCCGGGCCCGGCCGCGGCCGGTTCGCAGGCCGGTGCGGGCCCGAGCACGCTCGCCGCGGACACTCCCCTTCCCCCGTCGTCGCCCCCTGCCGCGGCCTCCGGGAAGTCGATTGCAGCGCCTCCTCAGGGGACCGGCGGCGAGGACGCGCCCTTGCCCGCGGCGCTCGCGCGAGCGTCGGGCGACTCGCCCGGGCCCACCGCTTCGCCCACCTCGGCGCCTACCTTGCCCGGCACGGCCGCGACGTCGCCGACGGCGGGCAAGGCTGGGGTCTCACCTGCGCCACCCGCGCCGGCGCCCGGCTCCGAGCTCCCGGCCGCCGTCGCCGTCGCCTCGCCATCGGACACCGTCTCGGGATCGACCGCCTCCACCGAAGCCGCGCGCAGAGGGGTGACCGCCGGCGCCGGGATCGGCGCGCGCAGCGTGCGCGCCGCGGAAGTCTCCAGCTCCGCCGGCTCCGCGGCGCCGGCCTCCGGCGCTCAGGCGAGCGGGCAGGGGGGCGCCGGTAGCGGCGCCAACGGGGCGGGCGCCAAGGCCCCGCCCGGCCACGGCGCGAGTGCCACGGGCACGACCCGCGGGAGCGCTGCGCCCGCCGCCGGATCGGGCGCCCCGGCGCAGGCGAGCGCATTCAGCGCGGACGGCGACCTGAGCCCGCTCCCGGGTTCCACGGCGGCCACGGCGATGTCGTGGAGTGGGCCTGCCGGCGGTGCGGCAGCGACCGCCGCGCCGGTAGGCATGCAGCAGATGATCGACTCGATCCGTGCCACGGTCGAGCTCGCCGCCCGCCAGGGCGTGGCGCAGGCGCGCATCGCGCTGCAGCCGGAAGACCTCGGCCACATCAGCATCCGCCTGACCCAGACCGGCGGCGGTCTGCTCGCCCGCGTGAGCGCCGAGACACCGGCCGCTGCGCAGGCGCTTCTCGAGGGGCGCGCGGAGCTGCATGAGTCGCTGAGCTCGCTCGGCCTGTCGCTGCTGCGCCTGGACATCAGCTCCTTCGGCCACTCCGAAGCCGGCGGGGGCGAGGGCCGCTTCGCCGGTGACTCGCCAGGATCGAGCGCAGCCGGCGCGGCGAGCCGCCCCGAAGAGCTCGAGGGCGCCGAAACGCTCGGCGGCCTGGACGGGGCCGCCGCACCCGCGCCGATCGCGGGCGGCGAGCTCGTCGACGTGCTCGCGTGAAAACACGAAAGGACCGATTGCAATGACCGCCGAACCCATCACAACCGCACACATCGCCTCGGCCACGAGCACTCCCGGGCCTCCCGAATCGACCACTCCCGAGAACCCAAACGGGGTTCTCGGCCAGAACGACTTCCTGAAACTGATGGTCGCTCAGCTGCAGGCGCAGAACCCGCTCGAACCGGGCAACAGCAACGAATATCTCAACGAGGTCGCCCAGTTCACGCAGGTCGAGCAGATCACCAACCTGGCCAACTCCAGTGAGATGACCGGCGCGGTCCAGCTGATCGGGCACAAGGTCACCTACAACGGCACCTCCGGCGCCCCCACGACCGGGACCGTCCAGAGCGTCCAGTCCGACGCCTCCGGCACGACGGTCACCGTCGAAGGCGTCCCGGGCGTGAAGCTCTCGAGCATCACCGAAGTCGAATGAGCCCGATCTCCAACCCCGCCCTCGTTCCGCCCGGGGGCCTGACGAGCCAGCCGACGCCGGCCGTGCCGGGGGCGGGCGGGGATGTCGAGCGCGCCGCGCGCAACGCGGCCGCCGAAACCGGGTCCTCGCCCTCCTTCGCCGCGGCGCTCGCCCAGGCGGGCGACGCCCACCAGCTGCAGTTCTCCAAGCATGCGCTCTCCCGTGTGGAGCGGCGCGGGATCGAGCTCGGTCCGAGCACGCTCGGGAGACTCTCTCAGGGGGTGCAGCGCGCCGCGAGCAAGGGCTCGCGCGACTCCCTGGTCCTTGTCGACGGCACCGCCTTCGTGGTGTCCGTCAGCAACCGCACGGTCATCACGGCCGTGGGATCCGAACACATGAAGGACAACGTGTTCACGAACATCGACAGCGCCGTGATCGCATGAGATCGGCGCCAACAGACAACCACGGCCGGACCTCATCGAGGAGGCCGCGAAAGGAAGGGCAGCCACGATGATGGCCGGAATGTACTCCGCGATCAGCGGCCTCGACGCAAACCAGGCGATGCTCAATGAGACCGCCAACGACCTCGCAAATGTCAATACGGTCGCCTACAAGGGCGCGAGCATCACGTTCGCCGACTCGCTCACGCAGGTGATGCACGGGGCCGCGGGCCCCACGAGCACCAACGGCGGCAGCAACCCCGAGCAGATCGGGCTCGGCGTGCAGGTGGATGCGACGATCAACGAAATGAGCGAGGGCTCCTTCCAGACGACCAACAACCCGCTCGACGTCGCAATCGAGGGACCCGGCTTCCTGCGCGTCGGTCCCGGCGCACCCAAGGAAGGAGAATTGACCCATGGCCTGCCGGCCAACGTCGACTACACCCGCGCCGGGGACCTCACGACCGACGCGGCCGGCTACCTCACGACCCAGTCGGGCGAATACGTGATCGGCCGCAACGCCCTCGTGGCGAGCGAATCGGAAACCGGCGACACGTACGAACCGGGAAAGGAAGACAGCTACATCAGGATCCCGCCGGGCTCTAGCAACGTGTCGATCGGCCAGGACGGTTCGGTCAGCTACACCGACGAGGAAAAAGAATCGCCAAACTACCTCAAGCGCGTCACCGCGGGGTACATCTCGCTCGCGACCTTCGCGAACGAAAGCGGCCTGGAACGCCTCGGCGGCTCGCTGTGGGCGCAGACCGCCAACTCCGGTGTGCCGATCGTGGGCACCCCCGACAAGCCGGGCTTCGGTTCGACGATCGGGGGCGAGCTCGAGATGTCGAACGTCGATCTCGCGACCGAGATGACCAACATGATCACCGCCGAGCGCGGCTACCAGGCCAACTCGCGAACGATCACGACCGCCGACACGATGTTGGAAACGCTGGTGAACATGCACTAACCCACTCGCTGACGGGGTCTGAGAGGGACTCAGCCAAGCCAACGAAAGGGGAAATGCCATAGGGATAGCTCCGAGGAGCCCGGGGTGGGGCGGCGACGCAAGAAGCCGTCCCACCTTGTGGCTAATGTCTTCAGGGAGATGTGCCGATGATCACGCTGAACCGTCTCGGCCATAGCGACGAACCGTTCCAACTCAACCCGGACATGATCGTCACGGTCGAGTCGACGCCGGACACCGTCATCACGCTCGCGACCGGCGCCAAGGTCGTCGTTGCGGAGACCCCCGACCAGGTCGCCGCAGCCGTTCATGACTACCGCGCCGGCATACTCG
>Ga0209040_10000645_pt1 | contig 27027 bp, 19 predicted proteins | sample BogFormECP12_OM3_FD_188240 | JGI IMG/M metagenome (GOLD analysis project Ga0209040, IMG submission 188240) | Bog forest soil microbial communities from Calvert Island, British Columbia, Canada - ECP12_OM3 (SPAdes) (version 2) | ecosystem: Environmental > Aquatic > Freshwater > Wetlands > Bog ... | reverse complement strand
ACGTTGTCGAGCAGCTCATCGCCGGGGAACGACAGAGCGAAGCGTCGATGGCGGGGCCCGTGGCGAGGCAGCACCGGGATCGCCACGTTAAGCCCAAGGCGTCGGTGCAGATGTCCGGCCCGAAAGGCTCCCATGTCAGCGAGCGGGTCGCCCATCCCGGCCCCATGTACGCATACCAGCCACGGGGCTGCCGGGTCGCGACGCAACACCCAGGCGTGGGCCGTGTGGTTCGGTAGATACGAAAGCCAGCGCTCACGCCCCGGGTCGCCTTCGACTGGCACGTAATGGGAGGCGAACGTGGCGTACTCGAAGCGCACCGGCCCCACACTGCCAGGCGCAAAGCTCGGTTCGGCCGGGTCTGGCGTGACGTAGAACTTGGTGGGGTCGGCTAACCAGCCTCGACGCTCATAGAGCTCTAGTGCGATGTCGACCTCGTTGAGGATACGGACGTGCTCCTCACTGGGCTGTGGCTTGCGCGCCTGGGTGAACACCGTGAGCAACAACTCGTCGATGACCGCACCGAGCAGAATCCCCGGCCCCGGGTGCGGCACAGGCACCCCGGCCCCCCCGACTGGGCGTCCGGCGAAGGTGAGTTCGAAGAAGTCGGCAGTGCGCCGTGTCGCGGCCACGGCGTCAGCACCCAAGTGGACGGCGCGCCGCGCCAGATGCCACTCCGTGACCTGGGGAGACGCCCTCGGCACTTCGACGGGATCCTGAGGCCCGTGCCGGACCGGTGCTTCTGGGACCTCGTAGGTCGACGCGTTGAAGCGTGGGTCCGCAAATTCGCTCTCCACATAGACAGTCTCAGCTCTGATACCCGTCCCTAATAGGGTCCTAGGTCCTCCGGCGAGGGGTTCCTGCAGTTCGCGTCATACCTACCGGAACAGTCTCAGGTACGAAAGACGCACTGGGCAGCAGTTTGCCCCGCCGCATAGGCTAATGGAACGACGTCGCTATCTCAGTGCTGAGTGGTGGGTCGCGAGCTCCCGAGAGAAGCCGACAGCTGACGCTGCTCGATCAGTTCGTCGAGGGCGAATCGGAGCCCGCCTGCGAGTTTGCCCAGGTTCCTGAGCCGGTCGGGACAGGCGACCAACCCTACGTCGAGCGTGTCCGCCGAGCTCACGGCAGTGATATTCAGACCCATCCCGTCGAAGATCGGGCCCAATGGGAAGAGAGAACGCAGGCGCGCCCCCGCGAAGAAGAGAGGCATGGGCGGACCCGGGACATCCGAAACGAGCAGATTGCAGAACGGTGGGTGGAACGCCGAGAGACCGAGGCGCGAGTAGAGGTTGGCCGCTGCCGAGATGAGGGCCGGGACCGGAACCTCGAGCCATTGCAGCAACTCGGATCCGAGCGCGGATTGCAGCATCTTGGCCTCGAGTGCTGCATTGTGGATGCCCGCCAGCCGCTCGACGGGATTCGCTTTGTCCGTGCCGAGGCCGCAGAGAACGACGCTCACGAGGTTCGCTGCCTTCGTATCCCGGCCGGCACGGAGCGACACGGGTACCGCCGCCACCAGCTCTCGGTCCGGAAGCTCGTCGAGGGAGGTCAGGTAGTGCCGGACGGCACCGGCCACGACGGCGAGAAGTACGTCGTTCACTGTGACGCCGAAGGTATGGGCCACATCCTTGACCTGGCCTATCGGAAGGGAGGTCATCGCCACCTGCCGACGGGACGTTATCGGCGAGTTGAACAGTGTCCGGGGTGCCCGGAAAGGGGCTGCAGGGGGATCGGGGAAACCCCGAAAGTTCCAGATCTGCCGCACGACTCCCGGGGCCACGCGCAACGATCCGCCCGCCGCCCGGAGGGCCAGCAACGGCCGCCGCACCATCGAGGCCGTCGCACCGGCGACCAAGGCCAGGTCCCCGGGGGGGTTCTCGTCCGGCCGGTGCCGGCGCCTTGGTGGCGGGCCGGCATCGGGTGAGAGGGCGAACAACGAAGCCATGAACTGCATGCCGGCGCCACCATCCATAAGAGAGTGGTGCAGCTTGGCCACGATGGAGAGCTCGTCGGAGCCGGGCCCTTCGACCACGTACATCTCCCACAGAGGGTGACGGCGATCGAGCTGGGTCCCCGCGAGTTCGGACACGAAGGCGAGCAGTTCCGCCGGCCCCGCGGGAGGTGGGAGGGATGCTCCCCGGACGTGGCGATCGAGGTCCACGCTCGGTTCGTCCACCCACACTGGGGTATCGAGCCCGAAGGGCACCTGGACCAACCGGCGCTGCAGGGGGGGCACCTGGTGGATCCGGCGCCCCACGTACTCGCGTATGAGGGCTACCGGATCGCTGCCCTGCATTGTCGAGCGGTCGAGGACCATCACCGCCATGGTGTGCGAGAAGTAGTTCGACGGCGCCTCAGCGGCGAGAAACGTCGAGTCCAAACCGGATAGGCGGCGCACGACGCTCCTCACTCAGGGATGGATGTCAAATGGCGTGACCGGGTTCCCCCGGCTCGAGCCGACGTCGAGAAGCGCATCGCAGAGGTGGCCCTCGGTCTTGCTGCCGCGCCGGACATCTCGCGTCGACTCCGTGGTGCCTTCGCAATCCCAACCAGCAGGGCCACCCCCTCCGGCGGGCCCCAGGACCGCGTGGAGGACGCCTTTGATCAAGTCACGCTGGGTGTGGAAAATCTCCACTATCACCTCGAGACTCTCGTCGATGAGCTTCTTCGCCCCTGGCATCTTCACGGGCACGACTGGCATCGTCACAGGCACGACGTCAGCCCACCTCTGCCCAGTCTCAACTACCGTGTCCCGGGTGCAACAGACCAAGTCCAGCACCTGGTCATGCGGGCGGATCTTGGGGGGTATCGAAGTCTGCGGTGTAACGGGCATCAGCCTTTTCCTTTTGGTTCGACTCGTCCCATATGCGGGCATACCTGCCCCACTTTGAGCATTATGGTTCCCAGATGGGGCAAGTGACAGGGACGAAGGGCCCATCATCATCCGCTATCGGGGCCCACGCCTGTGGACAACGGGCAGGGTCAACTAACTTCCGGGTCAAAGTGCTCCCGTTTTCGCCCACAAGCGCTCGTTTTCGATCGGCATTCACAGCGCGGCGAGGAGAGTCAAGATGGTGCTCATGAGTCGGCCAACGATGCCACCGAATCCTGCCCGCGGCGCCCCACCACCCAACCCGCCGAAACGAGTCCGGTGAGGGGATCAGTGCTTGAACGGTGATCGGGCGCCGGTCGTCGAGGCCGTCTGACCTGTGCCGCCGCTGAGCATGAGGCTGACCTGCCGGGCTGATCTGAGGCCGCTCAAATATGCGGCTTCGACGGTGTCGGCAACTGGACTCCACTGCGTTGCCGAGCCCGCCCACGCAAGCGCTCCAGTGTCCGATGCGGCCAGCGCCGCCCTCGCGCCGACTGCCCCCGGCCGGAGGAACGTGTAACCACCCATCGCGTTGGGGTCAGTGGACCAGTCGACGAAGCGAAGCTCCTTAACGAGCCTCCGTGGTCTAGCCCGCGGGTAGAGCCGGGAAAGATCGTCGAGGACGACCTCGGAGGCCAGGTCAGGCCCCGCCTCCGACAACGCCTTCGCCCGTGGGCCGGTGGCGTAGGCGATGAGCACTGGGGGTCCGTCGGTCCCGAACGACGTGGGCCAGTAGAGGGTGATTGGGCCGTCGCCACAGACAAGCTGGGCCATGCGAGCCGGCCAGAACCGGTCATCGAAGGAAAGCAGCAGCTTGGCCACCGGGCCAGTGGCGATCCGGGCGATGGCCTCGGTCTTGGCTGGAGGAAGCGGCGGGTCGAACTGCACCGTGCCGACGGCCAGAACGCCATGCGGGAGGGTCGTGATGCCTGCGCGCGCCCGCACGGTGCGCCCATCTTCGGAGCTGACCTCGATGCCGGACGGCGACCACGCAATCCGTGCAACCCGCCAGCCGAAACGCACATCGAGCCCGGTCGCCACGTGCTGCGCCAGCACGTCGTACCCGTCGAGAACCCGGTGGTTGAGCCCCTCCTCAAGGTGTAACACGCCGTCGGCGACGAGACCTTGGACTCCGACTTCGTCAATAGAACCGGGGAGGTGGGCGGTGAGCGTGAGTTGCGCCATCACACGTGAGCGTCCCCGGTAGCCCTTCCGATCGATGAGCGCCGCCGCGCTCATGTCCTCATCTTGCCAATGATTGAGGGTCCACAGGATGTCAAAGCTGCGCCATACGCCGGGATGTACCAATTGATGCGGCAACCAACGCGTGCTGCCACCCATATTGAACCACGAGTATCGCAGGTAGGGAACGGGCTGAACACGGAGGCCAGCGGATCGGATATCGCCCCAGAGCGCTGCGCCCACCCCGTGGACGAACTCGGCTCCGGCCTCGACTGGAGTATCGACGAAGTCGCGAATGCTCCAAACGCGCCCGCCGATACGATGGCCGGCCTCCAGCAGCGTCACTTGAGCGCCCCCACTGGCCAATGCGCGTGCCGCGGCGACGCCAGCCATCCCGGCACCAATCACGACAACATCAAAATCGTGCTCGCCGCGTCCCATCCTCATTCTCCCTAGATCTGCTCGTGACGCCGATCGTGCTGAACGATAGACCTTCCAAGGCACTACTGCGGTCTCTGGCACACCGCGCCGAACGTAGCCTGCGATGTATGACGCGCAAGGGTCACATAGTCCGTTGGCGGCTTGTCGATGCTACTGATCTTCGGGTTGAACACCCGCGGTTATGCCCTGAGTGACCTTAGGGACTGAGGCCCGAACACTACGAGGCACCCCGTCGCCGGCGGACCTACGACTGGAGGCTGTCGGCTTGACCCAGCAATGGCAAGCTGGGGTGTCGCCCGGGCCCGTCCGCCAGCGAATCCACTACTATCGATGGTGTGAGTCGAGGCCGGAGGAACACACTGACCCGTTACGCCGGCAAGATCGCAGTCGTCACCGGTGCCTCATCGGGTATCGGCCGGCGCTTGGCCCTGGATCTGGCCCAGCGCGGTGCGACTGTCGTGGGCTTGGCGCGGCGCCCCGAGTTGTTGGCCGAACTCGAAGGAGAGCTCAAGGCGGCGGCACCTGCAAGTTCCACCAGGGTCTGCGACGTGGGGATCTCAGACCTCTACCGCGGCGTGCTCGGCCAGATCGAAAGCGAACACGGGCGGATCGACATTCTCGTGAACGACGCGGGGATCGAACAACTGACGCCCGTCGAAGCAGGGCTCTCTGACGCGTACCGAAACATTTTCGACGTCAATTTCTTCGGGGTAGTGGCGGGAACACTCGCCGTACTACCGGGGATGCTTGCCCGCCGGTCCGGTATCGTTGTCAATGTCTCTTCAGACTCGGCTCGTGCCCCCGAACCACGACATGGGGCGTACGCGGCATCCAAGGCCGCGGTGGCAGTATTCACCGAGACCGTGGCCCACGAAGTCGCCGATCGTGGGGTGCACGTCCACGTGCTCTATCCAGCCTGGGTGCCGACGGCGATGGGAATGTCGGGGGTCGATGACGGCGGCGCGCTCCCGCCCAAGTCGGTACGACGTAGCGAGGAGCAGGTCTCGGCGTTGGTGCTCGAGCGCATGGGCGGGCGTCGCATGGATATCAATGCCGCGGTGCTTCCTCTGTTGGCTCCCATCGGGCGCACGCTCGCCCCGATCTCCTACCAGAGAGCGATCAGGCATCGCGCCAACTAATCCAAATTGATCGGTGGGACCCCGGTCGGCACTGAAACAGACAGGAATGCCCTCCAAGTGTCGGTTGAGCACACGACAAATATTCTGACGCGGCACTAGAATCAGGTCAACGCCTGCGATGTGATGTCCTTGACATCTTCGGAGGACGCTGGTCGTGGCATCCCAGAGATCCAGGGGGCGTTTCGGGCCGACACACGGTGAGTTCGGTTACGTCTCGAAACGCTCGACGAATGACGGTCACCGTCCCCGGGAGCTGGTTGCTGTCGGGCAGCTCGTCAGCCGACTGAGCGTATTGGTCGCCTCCTCGGTAGGTGTCGAGGTTGGGGACGAGCTGGACGATGTCCGTGGTACGGAGATCCTCGTTGGAGGGCGAGTACCGCGCTCGTAAGTACTTGACGCCAGAAGGGTCTTCCTTCTTTAGCGAGCATTGGTCAGCTCACCGACGATGATCCTAGAGACGAAGTGGAAGGGACCCGGCCCAACGCTACCGCCCGGGTGGCCCTGGATCTTCGGGTTGACATCCCGAAGGTCGGATCAGCGGGTTCTGGTCTTCGGGTCCAAGACCCCCAGGTCGTCCCACTCCTCGCATCGTCGAGCCAAAGCTCGAAGTTCTCTTCGGAGGAAATCGATAGGGCTTCGAGTCCCGCCATCCACTGATGTTGACGAAGTCACAACAACGGCCCCATTTGGTCCTCACGGAACTGATCCACGCGACACGCCGTCAATCTCCTAAGGTGGGTTGATGTCTCAGGGCAATGTTGAACAGTACGAATACTGGGAAGAACGGGCCCTTGACTGGATCGACTCCGTCGAAGAAACCGAAATCGTGTTGGCGCCGTATGGCGGCGGCGCCATGGATCGGCTGTCGCTTCGCCAAGGACAGAGGGTCCTCGACGTCGGATGCGGTTCCGGCTCGACAACCTTCGAGCTCGCCCGCAGGGTCGGCGACGAGGGGCGAGCGGTCGGTATTGACATTGCGCCGGCGATGATCACTGCAGCCACCAGACTGGCGGACGCCACACAGATCGGCAGCGCATCCTTTTTCGTCGCCGATGCACAGGTCGAATCCTTCGAGGCCGCAACCTTCGACGCAATTTTCTCTCGCTTTGGCGTCATGTTCTTCGCCGATCCCAAGGCGGCGTTCTCGAATCTTCGAAAGGCGTTGCGTCCCGGTGGCATCGTTGCCTTTGCCTGCTGGCAGAACGTCTTGCTGAATGAGTGGATGTTTGTTCCCGGTTCGGCGGTCATGTCGGTCACGGGCTCATTGCCTCTCATGCCCGGCCCCGGTGAGCCTGGTCCGTTTTCACTCTCTGATCCCGACTTCATCGAGGCTCTCCTTCGAGATGCGGGATTCAAGAATGTGGACGTGACACCAAAGGCTGAGACTCTCGCCCTTCGCGGTGACGAGATCGAGTCGCTCGTGACATTCAGCCAAAGAGTCGGGCCTGTTCGCGAAGCCCTGCGAACCGCTACCCCTGACACCGCTGAGCTGATCACCGCTGCTGTTCGCTCAGCCATTCTCGCTAGAGCGGTCGACGGCGTTGTCAAGCTGAGTTCCTCGGCATTCATCGTAAGCGCTCGCTAGCCGAACAGAATGCAATCAGATCGTGGCCCGTGCGCTAGAAGTCAAACCACGGTCTGAAGCTCCAACAGACGTGCCCCCCCTAGCCTTGGCTTAGTCTGGCTTAGAAAGTGCCGAGAGCGGATGTCTGGGACGGATTGTGGGATGAACCCGGAGGCTGAGCCCACAGCATTCGGGCTTTCAACCGACGATAGCGTGGGTAGAAGGAGGACGGTCGATGGGGACCCGTGGGCGGCGCACCCAGCTCGCCGGAGTCCATCGCGCGGTCGAGCTCGTCGGACGCCACTAGGAACCGGTGACGAACCGATGCCGACGAGGGATGATCACGCCCCGACCAGAGCGCCGAGGCGATCAACGTCGGTAGGCGCCTCGGCGGTGTTCGACATCGAGGACGTACACGGTCCCCTCTGGCTCGTCGAACCGGTAGCGCACCCGATACTCGCCCCGGCGGGCCCGCCAATGGCCCTCGAAGGGCTTCCGAAGCGGTGCCCCGACACGGTTGGGACCATCAGCCAGGGGACCGAAGATGAATTCGACGCATGCGGCGGCAACCGCTTCAGGAAGTTGCTCGGCGAGTCGACGGGCAGCGGAACGAGCGACGACGACCCGAATGCTCACGCTGGGGGGGCCGGACGTCGCCTGACCAGGAGCTCGCGGACCGCGGGCTCCTCCAGGACCTCGCCGTCGGAGACCTCCGCCTCGGCGACCTGCAGGCGCTTCTGCGCCTCAGGGTCGCTCAGGAGCTCAAGGGTTGCCTCGATCGCTTCGAGGTCCTCTGCGGCGACGAGCACGACGTACTCGCGCCCGTTCTTGGTGATCTGGACACGCTCATGGGTCGTCGCCACCTCTTCGGCGATCTCGGAGAGACGGGCTTTGACCTCGGAAAGCGGCAACGTCGGCATGAACCAGTATTATAGTCTGTTTCTTCGCAGAGCTACACTCGGCACCCACAACGAGGTCGAGTCCGGCCAGATGGCGACAGCCCCTCACCCAGAACGGTCGGCCGTCTAGCTGGACTTTGCTGGTCACGGCGTTATGTCTACGCAGGCGCCCGGCGCTGCTCTACTCAATATTCGGCATGCGGACCCCATGGGCCCGAGAAACTCGTCGCCAGCTGAGCCCCGCCGGAGGGTGCCGCCGTTCGGTTTACGCCGTGCAAGGGTTGTCGGCGATCAACTGGAGCCGTTCTGGCGTGGCCCACTGCCTGGCGTACGTGACGAGCTTTCTCATTTCCCTTTTCTGCTGGGCTTTCGAAAGCTTAATGAGATCAATGATGCCGATCATCACCTCGACTGCTTTCTGTTGGAGACCCTTCTTCGAAACTGGCTCGATGAGCCGGAGCAGTGATCGGTCCGCCATGAGTTGATTGCGGGCTTGAGTTTGGGCGTCGCCCCGAGAGGCGCACTCTTCCGAATCCCCCACACGATGCCGCCGAGTCGGCAAAGCCCCCGGATCTGCGGTGGCATTCGGCCCGGGGCGACTCTGGGTTGGCCGGCCAGTGCCTTCCGCACGGCATTGGGAACGTCTGCAACCTTGGACACCGGAATCTGCCACCTGGTTAGGGCATCGACCATCGGATTGCTATTGAACCCCAGCTCGGTGATCGGGGTCGTCTTGAAGGGCACGACCGGTCATCCGGCGTACCAGGCGAGCGTTGCTTCAACCAAACTGCCCTCGTCGGGGACCCGGCCGTCGAGGTTTAGCACCACGCACTCGCATTCCTCCACAGCCTGAAAGACATCCAAGGCGACGACGGCACGGGTCACCCATGTCACGGCCCTTTCGAACAACGGGGGCGGTAGTAGGTTAACGGCCCCGTCCTGATCGTTCAAAAGATCCATTACCGTGGCGACTTCGATCCCATCCCTCTGGGGAAAGTGGATGTCGAAACCCCTTCTCGAGGACACGGGCCGTCCTCTGCTGCTCCTATTCGTCGCCAATGCTGAACATTGGTCCTGCTAGGTAGATACGCGCTTTGGCCATGCGATGGGCCTCCTTTTGATCACACAGAGGTCTGTCAACCCCGGTAGCGACTGAGGATATCTTGTGCTCTCGCGGCGAACCGAGGTGAGGTCCCCTCCCCCAGCTGGTCCGACTGTGGCGCGGAGACCTCCTCTGCCAGCTCAGGTGACCGCATCGAGACATCACATGCCGCCGGGAGCGAGCCTCGAGCGAGGCAAGCCAACGACCTACGACGGCCAACCGGGAGTGGTGCCGCATCAGCGGGTCACGAAGCGCTCCGCAGACAGCCATCCACGCCGTGAACCGCACAAGCGCGCCCTTCAACAGGGTGGACACGCGCAACCTTCGGATTTCGAGCCCGACGATGTAGTCCCTCGATCGGCCTGGTGGAGACGAATCCCAAAGTTCTGCGCCGCGATGCAGACGGGCCACCCGCTCCCTCTTCGTTCTACTCTAGTGGGACATACAAATTGGATCGGTCGAGTCACTACACCGATTGACGAACACGGTCGATAGGTGCAGGATTCAAAGTGGCTGGCAGACTGCCGGACACCTGGGTGCTTAGGGAATGGAGGTCCCAGACACCCCGACACCCCCGGACACGCAGACTCGCGCTCTCGCGAATACGGCTATGTAACGTGCAAACTCCTCTCATTACGTGTGAGTTGCTGATCAAAAGAGACTGAGGCACGATGAATGGCTCAACGGTTTCGAGCATCTCAATTGACAACAATGACCCCAAGGGTTACCGGCGAACCCTTGAGTTGCAACAACGCTTCGATCACGCCAAACAAGCCCTTCTGGAACGTGATCCCTGGACAACCCCAGATGGCGAGAGGCCACCAGGGCCACCGGAACTCCGATGTGATTTGGCGCTTGAGGGAGGTGGCGTCAAGGGCATAGCGCTCGTCGGGGCCGTATTGGTATTGGACGAGGCCGGTTACAAAATCCAAAGGGTGGCCGGCACGAGTGCGGGAGCGATTGCGGCCTCCTTGATTGCCGCCATCGTGCATAGCGGTCATCCGATGGTCGAACTCAAGAATCACCTCGCCACGATGCAGTTCCGGAACTTTATGCCTGAAGGCAAGATTCATCAATTTATCGATCGCGTTGGTCACCAAGCGGGCGTAGTGACAGCTGACTTCGCGATCTTGCTGACCCGAATGGGTCTGTATCCCGGTACTTACCTCTCCGAATGGCTGGGGCCGATCCTCAAGGGACTGGGGGTTGAAACCTTCAAAGACTTGAGGATTACTCAAGACGATGATCCGGGCATGAGTCTCCCAACCGAGCGCCAGTTCCGACTGGTTGTTCACACTTCGGACATCACCCGACACGTTCTGGCCCGATTGCCGTGGGACTACGGGCATTATGGGAAGGATCAGAATCTGATGGAGGTAGTCAAGGCTGTTCGCGCCTCTATGTCAATACCATTCTTCTTCGAACCGGTGGAGTTTGACGCGTCCGAGGCAACCGTCAACATACCAATGCCAGGCGGCGACACCGCACCGCAGCACTACGCCGCCGGAACGGTTACCTGGGTGGATGGCGGAATGCTCCGCAACTTTCCTATCGATGCCTTTGACCGGATGGATGACAAGAAGTCTCGTTGGCCGACTGTTGGCATCAAGCTGAGCAGCTTTGACGCTGACTTTGGCGTGACAACGGCGTGCACCCATACTTTGGGGCTTGCGACGCATTGCCTCCAGACGATGATGAATGAGTGGGACCAGTACAGCATCGAGGCTAGCTCGGCGGCGCGGACAATTTTCATTAGCAACAGCGGGATCACCGCAACGCAGTTCGATCTGAGCCAAGAGCAACAAGACCAGCTCTTTATGAACGGCGTCGCCGCAGCTACCGACTTTGTTATAGAGATGGGCGGACTTGGTTGCATACCGCGCGAGCCCGACCAGTGCGAGCAGCTTGCGGCTTTGCGGAAAGCTCTTACTGCAGCCGCGCCGCAGCCGGCACCCCTTCCGCTAGCGAGCTCCCCCAAATCACCCTGAGTCCAGGTCCGCAATCATTCAGACTGAAAAGCCGATCGATGGTTAATGCACGATCGAAAAGGCGAGGGAGAGAACTTGATGGACCAACCAAGCGATGTTGACCTGGTGCAGTCCGCTATCCGTCTCGGCTGGTTTGTGGCGGAAGTCCGAGGCCGGAACCGACCTAATGGCCCGCCAGGTTCCGTACTCAGGGTACCGAAGCGCATCGATCATCCATTACCCCTTCGGGTTGAACGGTCTGCTACCGAACAGCGGATGGAAGCACAAGCTGCCCTGACCGCCCTCGCCCAGAAGCTCAATGTAGATCAGCGATCTGGCCACTCCAGCCTGAGTGGTGAGATCGACACTCAAGCAGCGGCACTTTGGCAGGCCCGCCAGCCGACCGCGGGCGCCAAGGCCAGCGAGTCAGAGGATGATCTCTGGAAGAAGCTCGCAGAAACGCTTTGGGACCTTGATGCCAACATCCAAGACACGCTCACTGCGAGCTCCGACACGCAAGCTTGCGGATACCAGCTGGGTCGCGGTCTCGCAGAGTGTTACTGGGCACTCGACCCGGACCCGATAGAGGGATGGGATTCGTGGACCTTCCTATTCGACAGGGATCGATGCGGGGAGTTGACCCGACTTGTCGGTCGACTGTCGGGCTACATGAATGCGTTCGCTGCGTCTGCCATCGCTGGTTCCCTACAGGTTTGGGAATTACTGGCTAGCGATAAGGCGTGGCGGACGCTGGAGATGACCCAAGCCGATCTTTGTACTCAGATCCGCACCTGGTACCAACTTACCGTCCTCGGACAGGATCCATCCCGGGATATACAGCCATACCAACTCGTCCGTAATTGGCGGGTCATTGCGCGGGCGCTTCAGACTTTTTTGCCGCAACTTCTCTTGGCTGGCATTGGTCTTGTCGCACTCTGTGCGCTTGTATTCGTTGTGAATGAGGCGCATTCATCGCCGACATTGGCCACTCTTGCTGCATTGCTGGCTGCCGCCGGAATCTCCAGCGCTGGTCTCACAGCCCGACTGAAGAACCAAGCCCAAGCCCTCTCAGTCCGCTTTCGTCAGGATGCCTATACCGACCTAATCGCACTGGCCATTACGACTGTGCCGGACCCGCCGGACAATACCCATGGGCGATCCCGCCAAGCCGTGATCGAAAAGACTGTTCGTGAACGAGTCCTTACCCCTAGCACCCCATTTGACGGACGGAGTTAGGAGGATCCGGAATGGGAAGTCAACGAACTAAGCGTCCAGGCGTATTCTCCCACCATTAGGACGGCTTCATCCATCAAGGCATCTACCGAAGGAAGGTCGCAAACTGATGAGCGTGAACAAGACAATCTCACGTGTGTTGTCTTTGCCCGTCTACGAGGTAATGCAACAACAGGTGTCGAGCGGGATCAAGTGACCAAGCTTCGGGATTACCTCATTCGTAACGCGTGTTTCATCTTCTGGGGCCCCCGATAAGCGCTGCTGTTACCTCGTAAAGAAGACAAAGGCCCATGTGACCGCAATCAGCCACGGCACGTATCGCGCTGTGTAATGGCCCCAGAGCCGATGCTGCGGAATTGACATGAGATCTGGATAACCCAGTGGGCTCGCGCCAGCTATCTTGAACTCCTCACACAATCTGTCCATGCTTGACTGCGCCGCCAGGACTGACACAGAGACCAGGGAGGCCAAGATGATCCCCATCCAGGGCAGCGCAAGAAAGAGTTGATGAGCCGCCACGAAGTATCCTCGGTTCGGGTCCTGAGTCTGAATGGCCAACACGGCGGCATATGCCGCGAATAGGAATGCCTCACCACCGATTAACCAGCCGATTCGAACACCAATCAGACTGTCTTCGTGTTCAATTTGTGATCGGTAGGCCTCGTAACGCCTGGCGGATTCTTCGGTCCATGTGGTCAGTGTTTGGTTGTCTTTATTACCTGTTCGTACTAGCGTCGAAGTTCTTGCCATCATTCAGCCTTTCCAAGCTCGGCACTGTACCGCTTACTTCCGACTTTGCTATGTTCGACGGTTGAAGACCACTCTCGGTCCTTACCTGGGCGGTACTTGCAGTCTGAACCGTTCTGATCCAGCTGTCTGTGTCGGCGCGCACTCTGCTAGCGAAATCGACAGCACACTCCGTTTAAGAAACCCGGGCCCGATGGGCCAAGCCGCCCGGATCCATGAGCTCAATCCGACCACACCCAGGGGTCAAGCCAGCCGCTTTGGCTCACCGCACAACCGTCAAGGTCCTCGACCGCCTGGCGGCCCAGCGGGAGGCACCTGGGTACCTGAGAATGGACAACGGCCCCCGAGCTCACCGCCAATGCCCTTCGGGACTGGTGCCGGTTCTCAGAGGCCCGGACCGCCTACATCGAGCCGGGCAGCCCCTGGGAGAACCCCTTCATCGAGTCCTTCAACGGCAAGCTCCGTGACGAGCTCTTGAACGTCGAGGCCTTCGAGACCCTCCTCGAGGCCCAAGTGCTGGCCGAGGACTTCCGGATCGAGTACGGACAGCGAGCTCGAAGCTCATACTCGAAGGTATCGGCCTGCCCTACCTGCGTTCTCCCGGGGAACCCCGGACCCGGTGCACGCGAACGTACTCAGCCGGAGACCGCGGCGCCCGGTGCCATTGTCATGGCCCTACAACACCTACAGACCCACTCGGCCCTCGGCCAGCTCATGCCGGCTGAGTTCGCCAAGCGGTGGTCTGACAACCGAGCTGGACTCACATAGGTGTTGGACCCGTTACCGGGGGCAGGTCAGCGACACTCGTCGACGAAACGTCGAGAGAGGGTACTTCGAGACCACGTCTACCCGGACTGCGAGGTGAGCGTGATGGTGTGTGCCCCGTGATCCTGGGCGAGCTGCGCAGGTGTGTAGCGAAGCGGCACCCAGCTCTTCTGGGAGTACAGCTTCGTCATGTTGGCGTACCACGGAGAGTTCGGGTTGGTGGCCTGCGAGTAGGTGAGGATTCCCTCGGACACCGGAGCGTGCGGCGTGAGCTCGGTTGTCATGACCAGCGACGAGCCGTCGTAGACCTCGCCGTACGGTGCGGCGTCGAGTGGGCCACCCTGGCTGTCCGCCGCGTAGATGGCGTTGAAGCAGCCGGTGTCGCAACCGGGAATGGGGATCTTCGTCCCGTTTCGGGTGGCATGTTGGACCTGTCCGTACGAGGCGTCGAGCGGGATCTTGTGCGTCTGTAGGTTGACCACCGCATCGGCCAGAGCTTGCAGGATGGCCGGGTTTGCCGTATTCAGCTGCGAGGGTGTGGTCAACGGTTGGGTGGGGTTGAAGGAGTCGGACCAGAAGTTCGATGATGGTGCGTAGGCAGCCCATTCGGAGAAGAGCCACCCGCCATTGGCGTTGAGGTCCCCAGTCTTGTCGTAGCCGGCCAGTGCGGTACACGCCGCGGAGAGATTGACCACGGCGCCGTTGCTCGCCTTGGCCGATGGCGTGGTCCGGCACGCCCCGACCAGTGAACCCAGCACGAGCTGGGCTTCGAGGGACTGGTCGCTCTCCCACATCGCCTGCAGCGTGGGGACGGTGAATTTCGGTGGGCCGAGCCCGTCGGTCCCGGCCACCCGTTTGGCGATCAACTCGTTTCCGAGCCTGGTCCGCAGGCCCTGGACGGTGTCGATGTCCCCGATGATGGGCGAAAACGCAGGGAAGGGATCACTGGGGTTGGCCAGCCAGTACGAGTCGTTGGAATTCTCCACGTAGTCCGCGCGGATGGTGTGGGGCATGTGGGTGGCGTTGAAGATGCCGGGTACCGGTGTGCCCGGGTCCGTCTCCCAGGCGCACGCCGAGCGAGAGCCGTCAAGCGTCACCACCCCGGCGGCGGCGAAGACCAGCTTTGGCGTCCCGGACGGCGTGCACTCGGTGATCAGCGACTGGGAAACGTTGGGCGTGTTGCCGACGTCCCCGTAGTAGGTGTGCCCGGTGTCGTCAGAGGCGATGGTGTTGAACGTGGGGATGGCGAGGTACGTCGACTCCACCGCTAGGAGGCCCTGCACCGAGGTGGCCTGACCCATCCGAAGGAACTGGTTGGCGGCTCGAAAAGTGTCGTTGGCGGTGGAGTCGTCCACGGCATACGCAGTCGTGTTCGTCCACTTGTATCCGGCTTGGGAGACGTCGAGGACCCGGCCCCAGCGGGTGGTGTAGAAGGTGTGACTCTTGGTCCCATGGCCGGCGTTGACGTGGACGGCGACCCGTCCCATCTTTTCGGGTTTGCCGTCCACGTAGTAGCTGGTGGGGTCACCGGGCACCAGCTTGAGCTGGTAGAAGGTGAATCGGAAGCTGGTCGACACGGTGTGGGTCCACGCCAGGCTCTGGTTGAAGCCGATGCCGATGAGCGGGACACCCTCAAGGGTGCCGCCCATCACGTTGTACTGGCCCGGAACGGTGAGCTGGGCCATCCAGAACCGCTCAGTACCTCTCCAGGGGAAGTGCGGATTGGCCAGCAGCATGCCGTCGCCGTTGGCGGTGTCTTGCGATCCGAGGCCGATGCCGTTGGAGCCGAGGGTGTCGTCGCCGCTCGATCCGAAATCCGAGGCCAGAGCAGCCATGTTGGGTGCACTGTTTGGCGTCGAGCTGGCTGAGGTCGACGTCGGGGGAATGGCGTCGACCTCGTCGGTGATGAACTGGGCGCTTGAGGCCTCAGTGACGATCTGGTAGCCCCGGAGGAGCATGTCGGTGAGGGTGATCGGTCGGACCCATGGCTTGCCCTTGCATGTCGGGTCGTTGAGCTGTCCCGACTTGAGGTAGGCGTTGTAGCCGGCGATGAAGCCCTTGTAGACGGCGAGCACCTGTGGGAAGGGCCCGATAGGGGCGGGCTGGTGCAACTCGGCCAGGACGTCGCTCGACTTGATTGACTGCCAGAAGTAGTCGGAGTCGAGGTTGGTGTCATACGCGCCGGCGGAGTAGTTGAGGGCCAGGCCGTTGGGACCGAAGTAGCGAGACCGTTCACCGTTGATGGTGACGAAGTCCTGTGCCAGCGTACACAGGTTGTCCTGCGAAAAGGCCCACGCCTCGCCGTAGCCGAGGGCGGTGAAGTTGGCCGCCTTGATGTGGGGGATCCCGTCGCTGTCCCGGGTGATGGCGACCGACGTGGTACTCGAAGTCGTCGTCGCAGCGGCAGCGCCGCCCGATTGTACGCCCGCAATGAGCAGTGAGAGCAAGGTGAAAGCGAGGATCGTGGCCAACCCGGTCCATCCCGTGATGGCTCTTCGCCCCGAGGGTGGCCCGGAGTCGCCGGTCCTGTTGGCCAGCATGGTTCCTCCCTCGCCTCGGCGGACACGTGGTCCGAAGCGGAGCCGCTCCCGAGCGAGTCCACCGATGCCGGATCCTAGCGGGTAGGGGGGTGGACAACCGGGGAGGCGACTCCGGACAGCTTCTCTGTTCGGAATTGGACGGGATTCGATGTGATCAAACTTTCGGGTGTGCAACCCGAAGGTTCTCGCTGACCTTCCCGGGTCATAGACCCGAAGGCGGTGCGGGCTGTGATTGTCTGCTGATAGGTGTCGCTGCCTTGCAGGGAGAAGCCGGCTGCTCCGGCGGCTCACCCACATTCGAATCCCGCTGGGTACCCCTAACGGGACCCTATTCGAACACTTCTCCCAGTTCAGAGGGCCCTCCCTCGTTGAGTTGGTCAGACAACTCTCAGATCTGGACTTCCAAGAGCTTCTCGCCGCCCTCCTGCCTCCTTCGGCTGGGAGTATCGCAACCGGGCTAACTCGAGATGATTCAGCCGGCAATCGGTTCGGACCTCGCGTCAGGGAGAGGAAGTTGGTATCCGAATACAGCGCCGGACTTGAGCGACAAGTTGATTCGGTTCACAGGCAACGGGTTGAGCCCGGCAGAGATTGCAGGCGACAAGTAGGATTCTTGACGGTCCAGGCTAGGAGGCGATCGCCATGGCGCAGTGGCCAATCGAGCAAAGTGGTGCTCAGGGCGAAGACATCAAGAGCATTCAGTATTTCCTCAACGCGCATGGGAGCGTTCTGGTCGTCGACGGTCAGTACGGCCCTCTCACGGAGGCCGCAGTGCGGGGGTTTCAGAGTACACATGGACTCACCGTCGACGGCATAATTGGAAGCCAGACCTGGCCAGTCTTGATTATTCAGGTTTCAATGGGAAGCAACGGTGACGCCGTCAAAGCCCTCCAGAGTCAGGCCAACTCTCGAGGAGCCCAAGAATTGACGCTGGATGGCGTATTTGGCTCCCTCACACAGACTGCCGTCGAGGCGTTCCAGCGGATCCTGGGCCTCACCGTGGACGGGATCGTCGGCCCGATCACATGGAACTCCTTTATCGATGGTTACCTTCCTGGACCAGGACCGTCAGAAGCAGCAAATGCCGTCTTCCAAGCCTGGACACAAAATGACCAGGCTGTGGCAAAGAAGAATGCCACCGCCGATGCCGTCGCTCAGCTCTTCCAGCAGAGTTGGAGTGCGGCTGCTGGATGGAACTCCACCGGGGGCCAAGGTGCCGCTGGGACGATTTACTCCACCTGGAAGAACACTGCAGGTGAGCAGCTCACCATTGGTACTAGTGACGGACCAGCAGGGTATTTCTACGTGTACACGATCGCCTACCAATAGTCCTGTCCGAACCCCCGATTACTGGTCCAGCCTGTGATGCCGGTGGGGCCGCCAAAAGATCGCAGCTGCAATGGTTGGACAGGTCACCCGGCTACCGATTGACCTTCGTGATGAGGGTCTACTTTCCGGCCGCTGTCGCCAGGGTCTCTGCTGACTGAGCCAAGGAGGTCACAGCGCTATTGAGTCAACCTGCCGTCGGCCTGGGCAATCCCCACCGTGATCGCGTCCTCCGTCATGAAACCCGAAGACGCCACCTCCCTCGGGCCGCCAAACCAAAATATCCAAGGCCACTCCGGTGGATCCTCGCCTTCCGGCCACCCATATTCTCGCTAGGCGCTCGCTCGAGGACTGACGATCCCAATCAGCGGCGATCGCCTTTACCCGGTAACCGGATAGGGCTGATGTAGAGGCCTCGGCGGGGCGCCGCGCGTTCGAACACCATCTTGCCGGCCCCGATTCTTCCCTCGAGTCAGATCGCACAAGAAATCATCTCCGCATGACGGTACGGTGATCGGTTCGTGAGTAAGAAACTGGGGGCTTGGCGGTCATGCCATCACACACTGTTGCGGTCCGGTGTCGTGCTGGCCATGGTCGTCGTCGCCACGGCGGCAAGCGCGGGGCCGGCCCAGGGCGAGCCGGTCAGCGGTACCTTTGGAAGCACCACGTCCCGTACGGGCGCTGCGAGCCTGGTCGACCCTTTCGTGGGTACCGGGGTCAGTCCCGTGCCGTCCGGTGACGTCGGTACGTTTCCCGGCGCCGACATTCCATTCGGAATGGTGCAATGGAGTCCAGACACGACCCCCGACCGCCAGGAGGGCGGCGGCTATCACTTCGGAGACGCCAGTATTTCGGGCTTCAGCCTCACCCATCTCTCTGGGGCCGGCTGCCCCACATTCGGAGATGTCCCCATACTGCCGGTGAGCGGGACGCTCCCGCAGGATCCAGCAGATGCAAGCGAGCCGTTTACCCATGCCGACGAGCGTGCCTCACCTGGTCGATACCAGGTGACGCTCGGCACGCCCGCGGTTACGGTCAGACTCTCGGCCACGACGCGTACGGGAATCGGGCAATTCACCTTTCCTCAGACGGGAGTGGCGAATCTCCTCATCAAGGTGGGCGACAGCGAGAACGGAATAATCGAGTCCTCGATTCGTACGCAGGGAAGCAACGAAGTGACCGGATCCGTCACCAGCGGAGACTTCTGCGGTTCGGCGACCAAGTACACCCTTCATTTCGTGGCCGAGTTCAATCAGCCGTTCACCGGCCATGGCGTATGGGACGACAATGGCCTCCAGCCTACGACAGCGGCATGCTCGGGCTCGGCTGCGGTGGTCTGCGGAGCGTGGGTGACCTTTGGCGCCTCGACGAGTCACACGATCATGATGAAAGTGGGTGTGTCGTACGTCAGCGTGGCGAATGCCGAATTGAATCTCAAGGCAGAGGACCCGGGGTGGAGCCTGCACCACGTCCAGCAGGCCGCCACCGCGTCGTGGAATTCGGCGCTCAACAGCATCAACGTGAGTGGCGGCAGCCGTAATCAGAAGAGGACCTTCTACACCGCCCTTTACCACTCCCTGCTCGATCCCAGTGCCTTCAGTGATGACAACGGCCAGTACGAGGGGTTGGACGGCCGCGTGCATAACGCCGGGCACCGGATCCAGTACGCGAACTTCTCCGAGTGGGACATCTACCGTTCGCAGATTCAGCTCCTTTCGATGATCGAACCCGGTCGCGTCTCGGACATGATGCAATCTCTCGTCAACGACGCCGCTCAGACCGGTTGGTTGCCTTCGTGGGTGATCGGAAACTCGGATGCCGGGATGATGAACGGTGACTCAGCGGACCCAATCATCGCCGATGCCTACTCCATCGGCGTTCATGGTTTCGACAGCGCTAGTGCGTTCAAGGCGATGCTCAAAGGCGCTACCCAGTCCGCCGTAGGATCGGACGGGATCGAAGAACGCCAGGATCTCTCCGAGTACAACGAGCGTGGATTCGTCCACAATGACGCGGTTGGCCGGGTGAGCGGAGTGACAATCGGCGGGTCCGAGACCCTCGAGTACGCCATCGACGACTTCGCCGTCGCTCGGATGGCCGAAGAGCTAGGCCATCCGGCGGATTATCGGAGGATGATGGCCCGGGCCCAGAACTGGCAGAACCTCTTCAACCCGGCCACGGGATATGTCCAGGCGCGGCTTGCGGACGGGGCCTTCCCGGGTGGACCGGCGTTCCAGGCGTATCCCGCCGCCCTCCAGGCCGCCGGTGTAAACCAGGAGGGATTCCAGGAGGGCAACGCCGTCCAATACACCTGGAGCGCCCCTCAGAACCTCGGCGACCTCTTCGAGCTCATGGGCGGGAACGCCGCCGCCACGTCTGAGTTGGACACTTTCTTCACTCAGCTCAATGCCGGTCCCTATCTTCCCAAGAGCTGGGTTGGCAATGAACCTGGGCTGTGGGCCCCATGGGAATACGACTACTCCGGTGCCCCATGGCGCACCCAAAAGGTCGTACGCGAGATCGTCGACGGTCTCTATTCACCCAGTCCGGCCGGTGAACCGGGGAACGACGACCTGGGCGTCCTGTCCTCGTGGTACGTGTGGGCCGCCCTCGGTCTCTACCCCCTGACACCTGGTACTGCGAACCTCGTCCTCGGGAGCCCGATCTTCCCACGGAGCACCATTCATCTGGCTCAAGGCCGGACACTCACACTGATGGCCAGGGGAACGCCGGCAACCTACGTGCAGACAGCTACGGTGGCGACGGGATCGGGCCAACCTAGGACGTTGGTACGTCCCTGGCTCCCGGCTGCCCTCCTGCGCACGGGCGGATCCGTGCGATTTGTCCTCGGGCCCAATGCCGATCGGGCGTGGGGTGCCGGTGCCGGATCGATGCCGCCGTCGTTCGCCTACCGGGCGGCCCCGGCGGTCGGCTACACCGTCCCCAGCGGCGCCGTGAACACCCAGCCGGGCGAAAACGTGGCCGCCACCTTCGGTGTCCGATCCGACCAGCATCGACTGACCACGGTGCTCTGGAAAGCGACACCTTCCGCTGGGGTAACTGTGACTCCGACATCGGGTCGATTCATTCTTCCGCCGAATCCCTCCGACGGGCCGTCCTCGAGCGCCTCGACCAGGATTCAAGTGAGCACGGACACGGTGAATCCCGGCGAAGTGCATATCGAGCTTTCTGCCTCACCGAGCGCGGCTGCCATCCCTTCCGTGGTCCTCGATGTGAATCCCCCGGGCTGAGCAACACCCGTCATGTAGCGGAGTAGCAATCACCCTCAATCAGCACGCATGGGACCCGAAGATTGACCCTGTGTCGTTCGAGTGCCTAACCCGGAGGGTGCAGGTTCAGATGCTGTGCTTCCCACCAAGGCAAGTACAGGTCAGAGCCCTCCCAGTCGGCAGGGCTCTCCTACTGCTGGGCCGGCCGAGCATTTCCCCGATGACCCGCTCGGGGCCCCGGGCCCTGACGATGCTCGAGCGTGCCCTGAGCGGCCCTTCCAGAGCCCGGGTGTGTCCCCCGACGTGCTCGGGGCTCAGAAGAGCCCCTTTGTGGCCACGGCGAGCTTCGCCCCGATGGCCGGGGTCAACCAGCTTGCATACGTGGCACTGATGTGGTTGTCGTCGCGGTAGACGAGGATGTTCCCCACGATCGGCGTGCAGGTGGTGGCACCGCAGAACCACGGATCGGTGTCGACGTACCCCGCGCCGGTCGTCGACGCCACCGACTCCTCCTGTGGGATGCCCTCGGGGTTGTAGTAGGGATAGCGTTTGGGGATCTTGCAGGGATCGTCGTCGCTCAGGTTCTGAGCTAGGCAGTCTGGTACCACCTGTTGTGGGTACGGATCGTCTCCCATGAGGACCACGTCCGCGCCGGTCCCCCGGATGGTGGTGATCATCTGGGCCAGCCCCGACAGCCACGCGGTCCCGTCGACCTCCACGTGGTCGTCGCTGATGCCGTACTCACGGGAGAACCCGATGATCACCACGGCCGGACGGAGCGCGGCCATACGCTGGAGCTCGGCGGCCTTCCACTCGTCGCACTCGGTGTACCAGGCACCCAGGTCCGGGCTGAAGACCTCGATGTCGATGGGTGGACAGGTGGCCTTGGCCATGACCACCAGGTGCCACTGCTTCTGGTTGGCCAGGTTGTCGATGGCCGGGAACCATTGCAGTGCGTGGGAGTCGCCGAAGAGCACGACGGTGTGCGGGCTGCCGATGTCGGCGTAGTTGCAGGGGTGGACGGAGATGTCGGTGAAGCTGTCGAAGCAGCCGTCGTCGAAGGGAAACGGGACGTCGCCGGAGGCCTCGGCCAGCGTCGGCGTGAGGTTGTCGGGGACCTGGGCTACTGCCAGTGATCGATTTACCAGGCTGTTCACCTGGGCGTCGAGGGCAGTGGCCTGGGCCTCGGTGGTGGCGGCCAGCGCGGTGGAGTCCGGGGCGCTGGCGCCGGCGTCCCGGGCGACGCTCGGGGTGTCGAGATGCGAGACGGCGGCGTGGCCTCTCCCCACCGGGGCGGGGAGGTCGACGACCACCAGGGCGGCCATCGCCGCGGCGCCCAGGCTCAAGGTTGCGCCCAGGACCAGGCTGCGGGTGTTGAGCCGGGACAGCCAATGGGCACGGCGGACCGGGCCTTCCAGGAGGACCGTGGTGAGGAGGGCCAGCCCGAAGCTGAGCCCGCTCACGGCGATGGCCTGGTCCAGGCGGAGGGGGTGGCCCAGCACCGAGGGGGCCAGGATCAGCGCCGGCCAGTGCCACAGGTACCAGGTGTAGGAGACGGCACCCACCAGCATCATCGGTCGCACGCTCAGGGCCCGTGCCGGCCCGAGTCGGCCGGGGCCGCAGCCGGCAGCCAGGATGGCGGCCGACCCGGCAACGGGCAGAAGGGCCGCCCAGCCAGGGAACGGGGTCGAGGCGGTGAAGGCGAACGCCGCGGTGGCGATGGCCCCCAGGCCGGCCCAGCCGAGGGTGCCCGCGGCGCGGGGCCCTAGCCCCCGCAGTCTGGGTACGGCCAGGGCCAGGAGCCCGCCCACGGCAAGCTCCCATGCCCGGGTCGGGAGGGAAAAGAAGGCCCAGGGCTGGTCGACGCGGGTCAGGTGCAGCGAGAGGGCGAAGGACCCCGCCGCTAGTACCCCCAAGCCGACGGCCACTGTCGCCGTCGGCGGCATCGGCCGACGGTGCCGGGCCGCCCTGCGGTTCGAGCGGAAGAGGGCCGCTGCACCGGTGAGGCCGAGGAGCAGGGCTGGCCAGACCAGGTAGAACTGCTCCTCGACGCCGAGGGACCAGAAGTTCTGGAGGGGGGAGACCGGACCGTGGGCGCTCAGGTAGTTGGTCGCCTGGGCGGCGAAGCGGTAGTTGGCAACGTAGAGGGCGCTGGCTACGCCGTCCTTGGACACCGAGACCGCCTCGAGGTAGGGGAGGAGCACGGCGGAGGCGGCCACGGTGACCACGATCACCAAGGCGGCGGAAGGGAGTAGCCGGCGGACCCGTCGGCCGTAGAACCCGGTGAACGATACGGTCCCGCGTTCGTTCACCTCGCGCCAGAGCAGCTGGGTGATGAGAAAGCCGGAGATCACGAAGAAAACGTCGACGCCGACGTAGCCACCGGGCACGCGGAGACCGGTGTGGTAGGCCACCACGGCGAGGATGGCCACCGCCCTCAGGCCTTCGATGTCCCGGCGGTGCCGGGATGGCGTGGCCAAGCTCGTCACGGCTGGAGCTCGGCGGTCTCGATCACGCGGTCGAGACCGAGCGGCCGGAACCGAACTCGGCAGCGGGAGTGTCCAGCAGGAAGTCGATCTCGCAAGGCACCCAGTTTTCCCGCTCGCGACCCGCCGGCGCTGTCTTATACCAGGTGACCCCGATGCCTGACCCCCGGCCGGGCCACCCTTCGGGGTCCGAGCCCGAAGGCGCCCTTGACTTTCGGGTTCACGCCCGAAGGTCGATCCCTCTCGGTTGCCACCTTCTGGTGGCACTCCCGAAAGCCGCACATGCTGATCTTGCCTGCATCAGCTGAATCAGAGCCTGGCTGGGTGTTGTCCGCAGTTCTCGTCCTTTGCAGCGCATCTGCGAGCGCCGGGAGACTCTTGGAACCCAGCCCCCGGCTCTACCCGGTCGGCACCGCTCCGACCACGTTGTTGACCTGGACCCCCACTCCGGGCAGCGAACCCTCGGACGGGGCGTCGCCGAAGGCGAACACCCCGCCGTCGGAACCGATGAGCCAGTAGCCCCCGCCGTCGGGGGTGGGGACGATGCTCACGATGTTGCTCACCGTGACCCCCAGGCCTGGGAGCGACCCGTGGGAGGTGGCGTCGCCGAAGGCGTAGACCGCCCCGTTGGCTCCGACCACGTAGTAGCCCTTGCCGTCGGGGGTGGACGCGATGCCGGTGATGTTGTTGACCTGTACCCCGATGCCCGGTAGCGAGCCCAAGAAGGGCGCATTGCCGAAGGTGAAGACCCCGCCGTCCTTGCCGACCAGGAAGTAGCCCCCGCCCCCCGGGGTGGCCACGATGCCCACGATGTCGCTCACCCGGACGTTCTGGGAGGGTAGGGAGCCGTAGAAGCCGGCCGACTGGCCGACGGGGAAGACGAAGACCCCGCCGTCAGATCCAACGAGGTCATAGCCCTGGTAGTTGTCGGTGGGCACGATCCCAACCACATTGTTGACCTTCACCCCGAGGCCGGGCAGGGAGCCGAAGAAGCCCGAGGCCTGGCCGACCGGGAACACGAAGACACCCCCATCGGATCCCACCAAGTTGTAGCCGCTGAAGTTGTTCGTTGGCACGATCCCAACCACGTTGTTGACCTTCACCCCGAGGCCGGGCAGGGAGCCGAAGAAGCCCGAGGCCTGGCCGACCGGGAACACGAAGACACCCCCATCGGACCCCGCTAGGTCGTAGCCGGCGATCGACACCGTCTGGGTGACCGTGGCCGAGGGGCCCCCGTTGTTCGACACCGTCTGGCCGGTGAAGGTCTGGGTGACTGAGGTCCCCTGAGTGTTGGTGACCGTGAGGGTGACCGGATAAGACCCCGAGGCGGCGTAGGTATGGTTGATCGTCGCGCTGGACGTGGTGGCCGTGGTTCCGTCCCCGAAACTCCAGGCGTAGCTGGCGATGGACCCGACCGGTGAGGACGAGGCCGAGGCGTTGAAGGTGGAGGGGTTCCCCGGCGCCCCGGCGGTGGTGGTGAAGGCGGCCGTCGGGGCCTGGTCGGGGGTGATGGCGACGCCGTCGGGGAAGTGCCCAACGTTGATCGGGGTCCTGGCAGAACCGGAGGACAACGTGATCGGGCTAACGGTGTTGTCGCTGTCATTGGCTACGTAGGCGGTCTTGCCGTCGGGCGTGATGGCGATGGGGCCAAGCTCAAAAAATGTCCCATGGACATGGATCGGTGGCCCACTGAAGTTGTCAGCGGTATCGATTGGAGTCACCGTCCCGTCATTCGAATTGGCGACGTACGCGGTCTTGCCGTCGGGCGCGATAGCGATCGCGTACGGGAGGTTCCCCACATGTATCGCGGGTCCGGCTACGCCGGTGGCGGTATCTATCGGGGTCACCTCGTTGAGGGATTCGTTCACCACGTAGAGGGTCTTGCCATCGGGAGTGATCGCCATGGCGGCAGCACCAATTCCAGCCGAAATTGGCGTCTCGGCAGTGTTGGTGGCTACGTCAATGGGGGTAACTTTGCCAGGGACGCCGGTTACGTACGCAGTCTTCCCATCGGGGGATATGACAATCCTGAAAGGGACACCACCAACGTTGATCGGTGGTCCGGTGAAATTGTCAGCGAGGTCGATGGGGGTCACCGTGCCGTTATTCTCGTTGGCCACATAGGCGGCCGTCCCGTCAGGAGTGATGGCGATACTTTCAGGATTCGCCCCCGCCCCCAGAGGTATCGCTGGTCCTTGCGTACCGGTGGCCAAATCGATTGGGGTCACCGTGTTGAGAAAGTAATTCGGCACGTAGGCGGTCTTGCCGTCGGGGGTGATGGCAATGTCGCTGGGGCCACCCCCCACGGGGATCACGGAACCAGGGAGATTGGTCGATATGGGGATGGGAGTCATGTTGGCGCCGTTCTGATTGGTGACATAGACGGTTGGCGTGGACGTCGCCGCCCCTGCAGAGCTGTCCAGGCCAATCAGGCCGCCGGCAGAGGCGACGGGGAGCGCCACGGCAACGATGCTCAGGAGCGCTGTCGCGAAACGGGGCAATTTCTCGCGCAGTCGCATGACGAACCTCCTTGGTGGTTCGTGACCAAGCCGTATACGATTCCGTCCAAACCTATAGGAACGCGCCGTCCGCCGCTTGTGCAATGCCTGCTCCGCTGGTTCAGCAGAGGCTATCGAACGTCAATATCCCTTGCACCGATCGATCCGACGATGAAATCTGACCTGCCGACTCCGATGTCAGGTTTATCGCTGGACGTGGGTATCTCGGTGGTCTTTCGTCCGACACGCCCACATCCTCCGGTGTTGGGCCTGGTGTTCAATCGGAAACCTTGAAATCGGGGATGCAATGGTTCCGATCGGGGTGAGGAACCGAAAAGGCAACTTCGACGACCCCGTTTCCGCCTAGTACCGTTGTCGTGATGGGTCTTTTCGGCGGTAAGGATAGGAAGGCGGAGAAGGTCGCCGAGGGCACAGCTACCGCTGCCGAATTTGATCGGATGTGCTCACTGCCTCGCGCGGATCTTGCGGCCGAGATCATGCCGGTCTTCGGTCCCGACGGGCAGCGCCCAACCGGGGGACATCCGGGCATCAACCTCATGCAGATTCTCATGTGGGTGACCGTGTCCAAACCAGGGGGAACTAAGTACATGTCCCAACTCGAGGAACCTGTTCGTGAGGCCCTCCAACTGCTCGAACACGCCAATCTTGTGATAGCGAGCACTACTGGTGGCCAGAAGCACATGAGCGGAGTCACCCCCGGCGAGATACTGACAAAAGGCGTGTCTAACTGGCTGAGCGCGACGACCCTCGGTGAAACGGCCCTGGCAGAAGGAACTGTTCGGCAGCATCTGTAGGGCCCCTCTGAGCGAAGGACGACCCTTAGACGTCACCATCCTCGGTTCACTAATCCGAAGACCACTCTGCCTACGGGTGTTGAACCCGAAGTTGGCGGCTTTCGGGCTACCCGCCGGAAGGCCAACTCTTCGCGGTCGCCGACCCGAAGGTCGTTTGTTCCGTGTCATAGACCCGAAGGCGGATGTGACGCGTTGGCGCGCATGGGCTCGGCACGCACGGC
>Ga0209040_10000644_pt1 | contig 27035 bp, 28 predicted proteins | sample BogFormECP12_OM3_FD_188240 | JGI IMG/M metagenome (GOLD analysis project Ga0209040, IMG submission 188240) | Bog forest soil microbial communities from Calvert Island, British Columbia, Canada - ECP12_OM3 (SPAdes) (version 2) | ecosystem: Environmental > Aquatic > Freshwater > Wetlands > Bog ... | reverse complement strand
AGGCGTCCGTCCCAACGTCACCCGCTCATTCAAATCGAGCCGCGGCCATCAGCGCGGGACCGCCACGCGAAAAACACCAGCCACCTAGGCCGCCTTGTCCAGCAGCGCGAGGATCGACGCGCGCAACTGCGACGTGTAGACGTGTTCGGTGATCAGGCCTAGGGCCGCCTTGTCGCCGCTGCGCAGAATGCCCAGCAGGAGGTGCTCGCAGCCGATCTCGTTGTCCTTGTGGGCCAACGTTTCTCGCACCGCCAACTCGAGGGACTTCTTGGCGGCGCGGTTGAACGGAATATGGCTGGACCGGCGCTGCCGGCCGCGACGGCGACCGGACCGAGATAGCGCGTCGTCGAACGCGTCGGGGCCGAAGGTACGTGCCACACTGTCGCGCACGGCCCGCAGGTCGATGCCGATGGCGCGCAGCGCCTCGGCGTCCTCGTCGAACGACTCGTCGGTTTTCGGGGAGGCCTTGATCAGCCGCGCCCGCACTGCGTCGGCCGTCAATCCGTAGCCACTCAACCCAGCGGACAAGTCGTTGCCGGCCGCCTGTATGACCCCGAGCAGCAGGTGTTGCGGACTGATCTCACGGGTGTGCAGTTCACGGGCCTCCTCCTGGGCGAGTACGACGGCGACCCGGGCGTAACGGGTGAAGCGCTCGAACATGCGTCATCTCCTCCGGTTGTATTTCTGGTGCACGGCCTGCCGGCTCACACCAAGGGCCTCGGCGATGGCCTGCCAACTCCAGCCCTGCTCGCGCGCGTTGGCGACGTGGATCGCCTCCAGGCGTTCCTGCAGTCGCTGCAGTGCACGCACCGCGCGCAGTCCGACCGCCGGGTCGGTGGTGCCCGCTGCGTCGGCGGCCAGCCCCATTTCGAGGTGGGACAGGTCGGAAAGCTCACTCATGGACGTCAATGTAACTTGACACCACAAGTCGTGTCAACAAATCTTGACAAGCCGTGGTCTCGGTGCCGCCTTTCGACGACCTGCAGCAACGCGCCTACACGAACATGCCTACAGTCAATGGATCCCGCAGCCACACCAGATAACAACCAGCCGAGGACGGGCATGAGTCAGATCGCCACGACCAAGGGGCCCAAGAACACCGGCATGCTCAGCGTCGGCGCGTACCGGCCCGAGCGTGTCGTCACCAACGATGAGATCTGCCAGAACATCGACTCTTCCGACGAATGGATCTATTCGCGAAGCGGCATCAAGACACGCAGATTCGCCGCTGACGACGAATCCGCCGCTTCGATGGCGGCCGAGGCTGGTCGAAGGGCAATCGCAAACGCCTCACTCACCGCGACCGACATCGATGGCGTGATCGTCACCACCAACACCCATTTCCTCCAAACCCCGCCGGCCGCCCCGATGGTCGCGTCAGCGCTGGGCGCCAAAGGCGTTCTGGGGTTCGATATCTCAGCGGGGTGCGCGGGGTTCGGGTACGCGCTTGGCGTGGCGGCCGACATGATCAGGGGCGGAGGCGCCGCCAAGGTGCTGGTGGTCGGCACGGAGAAGCTGTCGCCCACAATCGATATGTACGACCGTGGCAACTGCTTCATCTTTGCCGACGGCGCCGCCGGGGTGGTGGTGGCTGAGACACCCTTCCAGGGCATTGGGCCGACCATTGCGGGCAGTGACGGCGAACAGGCCAATGCCATACGCCAGGACATTGACTGGATCACCTTTGCGCAGAACCCAAGTGGCCCACGCCCGTTTGTGCGGCTCGAAGGTCCCGCGGTCTTCCGTTGGGCAGCATTCCAGATGGGCGACGTGGGTCGGCGGGCGATGGAGGCCGCCGGGGTCGGACCCGATGAGATAGACGTGTTCGTACCTCACCAAGCCAATAGCCGAATCAATGAACTGCTGGTCAAGAACCTACAGTTGGGGCCGGATACGACTGTGGCCAACGACATCGAGCACGCCGGAAACACGTCGGCGGCCTCCATTCCGCTGGCGATGGCGGAACTAATGGAGACGGGCGCAGCCAACCCGGGCGATCTGGCCCTGCTGATCGGCTACGGCGCGGGCCTCAGCTATGCCGCGCAGGTCGTACGGATGCCCCTGCACAGCGACGCGCGGGCGCCGAAAGCTTGAGCGCCAGCCTCGGTCATCTCACTCCTCGCCAGGCTCATCGGGCTCGGGGGGCGCCTCGCCGCGCAGCCGGGCCCGCAACTGCTCACGTTCCCGGCGCCGGCGCTCGCCGGCTATCGCAAGTGCGGCAGTGGCACGCCGGCGCAGCGGGGTGAACAACCAGATGCCCAGCGGCATCGCGATGATCAAGGCGAACAACACCGCCACGACCAAGGGGAATTGGGTGACCCCCATTAATCGCGCCACCCCGTAGATCGCGCCGCTGAGCACGACCACCAGCAGCAACCGGGCCGTCGCGTAAAGCACTACGTCGACGACGATCCGATCCCCAGTGCTGTTGCCGCCAGGACCTTCTGACACGGTCCGAGCCTACGGCGCGGGTATATTCGCTCCAAGGAGGTGTTGAGTGCTCTACCTGGTCCTCGTCCTGGTGTTGGGGACGCTGATCTACATTGGCTGGCGCGCAGCGCGGTCACAGGCCAACCGAGCCAAAACTCGCGTGATCGGTCCTGACGACGATCCGGAGTTCTTGCGGCGGCTCGGAGACGGGGACAAATAGCCCGCGCTAGGGGCCCGGGTTGGGCCGCTGGTCGCTAGGGAACCCATCGGCAACCACGGCTGCTAACTCGGTGAGCGCTTCGCGGGTGGGCCACCGCAACCGGTCCAGGTTGATCTCGGCGCCCTCCTCGAGATGAGCGTCGAACGGCACCAGCCGCACCGCGCGGCAGCGCCGCGCGAAGTGATCGACGACCTTTTGCATGTCGACTTTGCCCGTCCGTGGCCGCACGGCGTTGATGACCGCGACCGAGTTTCGCACCAGGTCTTCGTGGCCGTGCGCTTCGAGCCAGTCCAGCGTCGCCGAGGCGCTGCGCGCGCCATCGATCGATCCCGAGCTGACCACCACGAGTACATCGGACTTGGCCAGCACCGATGACATCGCCGAGTGCAGCAGCCCGGTGCCGCAGTCGGTGAGGACCAAGCCGTAGAACCGCTCCAGGATTTCCAGGGTGCGGGTGTAGTCGTCGGCGCCGAACGCATCCGATACCGCCGGATCGCTGTCCGAGGCCAACACCTCCAGCCCGCTCGGGCCCTGCGACGTGTAGCGACGGACATCGCTGTAGCGATCGATAGTTCCGGCTTCATGGAGCAGCTGACGCACGGTCGACGGTGTCTCCAACGGAATCTTCTGACTCAAGGTGCCGCGGTCGGGGTTGGCGTCCATCGCCACAATCCGATCGCCACGGAGGGTGGCGAAGGTGCCTCCCAGCGTCGCGGTGATCGTGGTTTTGCCGACACCGCCCTTCAGCGAGACCATCGCGATCCGGTAGCAACCCCGCAATGGCCGGTTTACCCGGGCCACCAGATCGTGGTAGCGCGCGGCCCGGGGACTCTCCCCCACGTTGATCAGCTGACCCGACAGCACGTAGAGCAACCGGCGCCAGCCCTCCGACGGCGGCGGTTTGACCGGTCGCAACAGCATGCCGGTAGAGAGTTCCGGATAGGGCGTGTGTGGCACCAGCTCGGGGCGGTACGAGGAGTCCACGGGCCGCACAGCGCCCTCGGCCGGGCCGCCGTAATAGCCCCCGAATCCCGCGGGGTCGACCCGCGGCATGCCGGTAGTCGGCATTGCATCCCAAGGCGGCATCCCGGCGGGTGCTGTCGGCGGCGCCGCGGCCCGCATGTCGGGTCCGGGCGGCCGCCGGTGCTCGGTGCGGAATCCAGCGAAAGCCCGGGTCGATGCTTCGCCGCCGGAGTCGGCGGGCGGTTCGCCAGGGTACGGCCCGGGCGGCGGCAGTTGAGATGGCATGGGAGCTGGCACTTCCTTAGTTGGATGGTCGACGCCGTTGCGGCCCTCGACGGTGTGGGGCGCCTCTACGCCGGTTGTTGGGTTATCGGACACGTGTACTCCCCCTTGTCGCAGTACTCGGGTCGATCACTGACGAGCAGTCAGCCCACGCCCGCATAGGAATGCAGGCCTACGGTCACCAGGTTAACGAAGAACAAATTGAAGATCATCGCCACGAACCCGACGACGTTGATCCATGCTGCCTTCCTGTCCCGCCATCCCGCAGTAGACCTGGCATGTAAATACGCCGCATAAACCACCCACGCGATGAAAGACACGGTCTCCTTGGGATCCCAGCCCCAGTACCTGCCCCAGGCTTCCTCGGCCCAGATCGCACCGAAAATTACCCCGAAACCGAACACCGGAAACGCGAAGATCGTCGTTCGATAGGCGATCCGGTCCAAGGTCTGCGGGTCGGGCAAACGCTGTACTAGCCTGGCCAGCGCGCCTTCGGCGTCGGGGTCACCCAGCCGTGACGTGCGCAGCAGGAACAGGATGCTGGCGATGCCGGCGACCAGGAAAATCCCCGAACCGAGGCTGACCACCGACACGTGAATGGGCAGCCAGTAGGACTGCAGCGCCGGCATCACCGGTGCGGCATTGGCGTAGAGCCAGCGTCCGGAAACCGTGAGCAGGATGAGCACCGGCACCAGCAGGAAAACCCACAGCGGGCGGTACTGCGGGCGGCGCAAGACGATCGCCCCGGCGACCAATCCGCTAAAGCACGTCAGGTTGATGAATTCGTACATGTTGCCCCAGGGCACCCGCAGGGTGGCCAGGCCGCGCAGCACAATGCACACCAGCAGCAGTCCGATGCCGAGGTAGACCACGGCCAGCCCCGCCCGCCCGACGCGTTCGTCGAACGGGCGCTGGCCGGCGTCCACCACGATGCCGGGGGCCGCGCTGTCGGCGGCAACCGAGCCGGCCAACACCCGCGCCCGGGTGTCTGCGCGGCGGCCGCCGACGTAAGCCAGCTCGCAGGCCAGCAGCAGCATCGCGACCACCAGCGCCACCACGGCCGAGGTGAACGCCCAGTCGGAGTAGCGCGCCAGGCCGATATTGACGTGCAGGGTGTTCATTTGACGTCCACCTGAGAACTCCTTCTGGACGCTGGCGTCGTTTCGCGGGCCGCTTCGGCGGTCGCCGCAAATCCGCTCAGCAATCGCTCGGTCAGCCGCTCGAACTCGTCGCCCCACCCCGAATTGTCGGTGCGTGCCAAGCCGCCCAGCTCGACGTTCACCGTACCCGGCGCCGCCTCAGCCGGCGCGAGACGAACCCACACCCGGCGGCGGCGAACCAGCAGCGAAACCAGCAGCCCGGCCATCATCGTGACGGCGAAAACCAGCACCCAGGCCTGGCCAGGGTCGTGGGAGACCTGCAGGTTGACGAACGGCACGGCCCCGTCGAACCGGATGACGGTGCCGGCCGCCGGGCCCTGGTCGAGCCGGACCTCTTCGCCGGCGCGCAGGTTGACCCGCTTTTCCTTGGTCAGCCGGCCTTGATCGATCAGCCGGGGGTCCAGAGAGAACAGCGATTGGGGCCGGCCACTGTCCAGGCCGGTGTCACCGCGGTAGATGTCGATCGCCACCGCGGGGGCATTGAGTGCCGGGAAGCGCGACGACAGCAGGGTGCCGTCAAGCTGCTCGGTCGGCGCCAGCAGGCCCTGGATGGCGATTTCGTGTTTGCGTCGCTCGTCGGGGTTGGGATAGCTGCCGGCGGGCGGGTCGATGCGAGCCACGCCCGAAGAGAGCAGGGTCTGCGGGTTGTCGGGTCGCCATTGCACGGTCGAGGTCCGCGTCTGCCCATCGGGGAATGTCACCGTGAAGGTTGGCGCGTAGCCGTGTCCCTGCAGGTACACCCGGTCGCCGCCGAACCGCAAAGGGTGGTTGACCTCCAGCCGGTAGGGCCGCCAGCTGTTGGTCGTCAGATCATTGCCGGCCTGATAGTCAATATCCGCGGCGAACGAGGTGGCCTGCCCCGACGGCAGGTAATGCGCTTGAAAGTCGTTGATCCGGATGCAAATCGGGTGCAACGAAGTGCCGTCGACGGTGTTGCCGGCGCGAAACGAATCGAACGCAGCCGGCGAAGCCGAGCAGAAGCCGGGGCCGCCGTCGGCGATGATGATGACATTGCCCTCGTAGCCGAATAGCTTCCCGACGGCCACCGCGACCAGCAGGCCCAGCAGCGAGAAGTGAAAGACCAAGTTGCCGAATTCGCGCAGGTAGCCCTTCTCGGCCGACACCACTACCGATGTTTCGGAGCCGGCGCCCCCTTCTTCATGCCGGATGGTCGAGCGCCAGCCGCGCAGCCGGCCGGCGATGGTATTGGCGGTATTGTCCAGGGCGTTCAGGTCGGCTGAATCGGCGTGGAGCCGGAAGCTGGCGTGCTTGGGCAGCCGGGCCAGGTTGCGCGGAGCGGCCACCGGCGTGGCACGCAGGCTGCGGGCATGCTCGATCATCCGCGGGGCCAGGCAACCTACCAGCGACACGAACAACAGCACGTAGATGGCGGTGAACCAGAAGCTGGAGAACACGTCGAAGGCCTGCAGCGCATCCAGCCAAGGGCCAATCAGCGGATGGGCGGCCAGATAGTCGTTGACCTTGCCGGCGTTGAGGCTGCGCTGCGGCAGCAGCGCACCGGGTATCGCGCCGAGCGCGAGCAAGAACAGCAGCACCAGCGCGGTGCCCATCGAGGTCAATGAGCGCCAGGTATTGCGCACCCTTTGCGCGAGCAGACGCAGAATTGCACCAAAACGCACCGTTTTGGGAGATTCTGCGTCTGCTCGGCCCGTCAAATCGGCAACCTCACGTCGGTGACGAACGCGTCCCGCAGCCACGAGATGAAGTCGTTCCAGACGCCGCTGACCAGTGCCGCGCCGACCGCGATCAGCAGGGCGCCACCGAAGATCTGGATGCCCCGGCTGTGCCGCCGCAGCCAGGCCAGGCCCGTCACCGCCCGCGCCGAACCGAACGCCAGCAGCACGAACGGGATCCCCAGCCCCATGCAGTAGGCGATCGTCAGAACGATTCCGCGCGCCACATTGGCGCCCTCGGTGGCCGCGGCGACGGTGATCACCCCGCTCAGCGTCGGCCCCAGGCACGGGGTCCAGCCGAGCGCGAACACCGCGCCGAGAACCGGTGCCCCCGCTACCGTCGTCAACTGGCGCGGGCTGAACCGGGCCTGACGCTGCAGGGCCGGGATCAAGCCCACGAACACCAGCCCCATGACGATGGTCAGCACGCCCCCGACGCGCTGCAACACCAGCTGGTTGGTGATCAGCGTGGTGGTCATGCCGAGGACGGCGACGGTGCCCAGCACGAACACGGTGGTGAACCCGGCCACGAACAGCGCCGCAGATCCCGCCACCCGCCACCGGGCGGCCGGTGGGGCTTTGATGGCGCCCGGGCGCGGCTGGTCATCGTCGCCGACTACCGCGGCCAGATACGACAGATAACCCGGCACCAGCGGCACCACGCACGGTGAGGCGAACGACACCAGCCCCGCCAGCACGCACACCCCCAGTGCCAGCAGCAGCGGTCCGGCGGCGGCAATCTCGGTGAAGCCGATCATTGTTCCTGCGCCACCCGCTGCACCACGGGCTGCAGATCGGCAGCCAGCAATTCACGCAGAAACACCGCCGCGACCCGGTGCTGGCGGTCCAGCACCAACGTGGACGGGATCACGGTGGTGGGGTATCGGCCGCCGAAGGCAATGAGGGTGCGCATCGCCGGGTCGTAGATCGATCCGAAAGTCACGTGCCGGTCGTTGACGAAGTCCTGGGCGGCCTGGCGGTTGTTGTCACGGACATCGATGCCCAGGAAGGACGCCCTGGACGCGCGGGTCGCCTCATACACCCGCTGCAGTTGGCTTACCTCGGCCCGGCACGGCCCGCACCACTGCCCCCAAACGTTGATGACGACAACGTTTCCCGCGAAGTCGTCCAGCGAGACCGTGTGCGCCGGATCCGCCAGGTCCGGCCCGGACAGCGGGCCCGGGCGCCCACGACTTACCGGCGGGTCGTAGAAGATGTCGGTTTTCCCGCCGGGCGAGACGAATTCGAAGGTGCCGCCCTGCGCTACCGCATCGCGGCCGGTACAGCCCGCGAGCAGCCCCGCCAGCAACACTCCGGCGATCGCCAGCCGCCACATGGTCAAGCGCCCGCCGGTTCTGAGTACTCAACGCCAACCAGGCGGTCGCCGTCGTAGACCAGCGTGGTCACCGAGGCGAGTCCGCATTCCCGTCGCCGCGGGTCATGCCAGAGCCGCCTACCCGTCAGATACAGCCGCAGCGTCCACACCGGCAGTTGGTGGCTGACGCAGACCACCTCGTGGCCGGCGCCACGGGCACGCGCCTTGTCCACCGCGGTCGTCATGCGTTCCGCGATCTGCGAGTAGGGCTCACCCCACGACGGGGTGAACGGATTGCGCAGGTGCCACCAGAACCGCGGGTCCCGCCAGGCGCCGTCGCCCGGTCCGACGCGGCGGCCCTCGAAGAAGTTCGCCGATTCGATCAGGTCGGGATCGGTGTCCACCGGCAGGTTGTGCCGGGCGGCGATTGGCGCGGCCGTCTCCTGAGCCCGCTGCAGCGGGGACGAGATCACCGCGACGATGTCGCGGTCGGCCAGCGCGTCGGCGACGGCCTCGGCTTGCGCCCTGCCCTTCTCGGAGAGGTGGTATCCGGGCAGCCGTCCGTAGAGGATGCCGGTGGGGTTGTACACCTCGCCGTGCCGCACCACGTGGACCCGGGTTTGCTCGGCCATCACGATTCCCGCTTCCGGGCGGCGGCACGGGCCGCAGAGGGAAGAACCTCGGCGATCCGGTCGAAGGCGGTGTCGTCGAGAGCGGCCGAGACGAACCAGGCCTCGAACGCACTGCACGGGGGGTAGACGCCGGCGTCCAGCAGGGCGTGGAAGAACGCTGGATAACGCCAGGTCTGGCTGCTGCGCGCCGACGCGAAGTCGGTCACCGGCGTTTCGGCGAAGAACACGCTCAGCATATTGCCGGCCCGCGGAATCTGTTGCGGCACACCTGCATTCGTCAGCGCCTCGGATAACAGCCGGGCCAGGCGGTCGGCGTTGGCGTCCAGTGCGGCGTAGACCGCGTCGTCGGCGGTGCGCAGCGTGGCCAACCCGGCGGCCATCGCAACGGGGTTACCCGACAGCGTGCCGGCTTGGTACACCGGCCCCAGCGGCGCCAGCCGCTCCATCACCTCGGCTCGCCCGCCGAACGCGGCTGCCGGCAGCCCGCCGCTCATCACCTTGCCGAACGTGAACAGGTCCGCGGCGACCGGATCGATTCCGTACCAACCGCTTCGGCTGACCCGGAACCCCGTCATTACCTCGTCGACGATCAGCAGCGCACTGTGCTCGGCGGTGATCGCACGCAGCGCCGCGTTGTAGCCGGGCACCGGCGGGACGACTCCCATGTTGCCGGGGCTGGCTTCGGTGATCACGGCGGCGATCTGGTCGCCGAACCGGGCGAACGTCTGCCGCACTGCATCGATGTCGTTGTAGGGCAACACAATTGTGTCGGCCGCGGTGGCACCGGTGACTCCGGGCGAGGACGGCAGGCCCAGTGTCGCTACCCCCGAACCCGCGTCGGCGAGCAGCGCGTCGACATGGCCGTGGTAGCAGCCGGAGAACTTGACGATCTTGGGGCGGCCGGTGAACCCGCGGGCCAGGCGGACGGCGCTCATGGTGGCCTCGGTACCGGAGTTCACCAGCCGTATCCGCTCGACGGGCGCCACTCGCCCGATGATCTCGGCGGCCAGCTGGGTCTCTGCCGGGGTGGGAGCTCCGAACGACAGGCCCGAGGCCGCGGCCTTGGCGACGGCGTCGACGACGGCCGGGTGCGCGTGACCCAGGATCATCGGGCCCCACGAGCAGACCAGGTCCACGTAGCGGTTGCCGTCGGCGTCGGTCAGCCAGCAGCCGTGCGCCTCGGTGATGAAGCGCGGCGTGCCGCCCACCGCTTTGAAGGCGCGTACCGGGGAGTTCACCCCACCGGGAATGACCGCGCAGGCGTCCTCGAACAGCTTCGCGGATACCTTCACGGAGGCGCCAGTTGCGGCGGCCACCTGGTCAGTACTACCCACGACAACTAGTGTTCCAGCCGCCGCGACCCGTTCGACTACGGGGTGTAATAGTTCATCAGGGGTTGTGCGCGGCTTTGATCACCGCGTCGACGATGTGACGGACGCGCACGGCCGCCTGATCGGGGTCGGGCCGGCCGGCATCCAGCCAGGCGATGACGGCGTCGGTGGTGACCGTCGGTAGTAACGCTGCCGCCCAGCTGCGCCATCGGTCGTCGGTGATGTCGGCAAGGTAACGGTGGGCGATCTCGGTGGCCGTTGACCGGAATGTCTCTGTGACGTCGCGGAATTCGGGTTCACGCGGCGCATAGCGGAACAGCAGTCGAAAAGCGTCCGGGTCGGCAGCGGCGGCTCGCAGTAGTGCCGGGATGCTCGTGTTGTCGAAGGTGTCCGCCCCGACGACCTCGCGTAGCCGGGCACCGGCGGATTCGAGGACCGCCCGGTAGAGGTCGGCCTTCGAGGCAAAGTGCCGGTAGAGAATGACGGGAGTGACACCGGCTTCGGCGGCGATGACGTCGAGGCCGGTGTTGGTAAACCCAGCGCGGGCAAACGCGCGTGTGGCGGCGCCGAGGATCTGTTCACGACGTTGGGCGCGCGGCATCCGCTGAGTCAGCGCAGATTTCGCAGTTGTCAACGCGACCTCCCCTTGTCAAAGATACAGTTTACAACTACGGTTGTATATGCAGCCTAATACAACACTGGCGATACTTGGAGGATGTGGTGACGACATCAACCCAGTTGCCGCAATTGCCGTTTCAGCAGGTGCATCCACTCGAAACTGCGCCTGCCCTTCGTGAACTGCAGTCGCGCGGTGCGGTCCACCGAGTTCGCACCCCGGTGGGCCACGAAGCCTGGCTGATCACCAGCTACCCGCACGTACGTGAACTGCTCGATGACCAGAGGCTGGGCCGCTCACACCCGCGACCCGACACTGCTGCGCGCAGTGGGCAATCAGCACTGTTTGGGGGCCCGCTGGGCAACTTCGACACCGAAGCGGCCGACCACGCCCGGATGCGCGCGCTGCTGCAGCCACACTTCTCGCCCAAGCATCTGCGCACGCTGATCCCCAAGGTGGAAGCGCTGACCACGGGGCTGCTTGACGACGTGGACGCGGAAGGACCGCCCGCTGACCTGCACGCGAAATTGGCGTTGCCGTTACCGATTCTGGTGATCTGCGAGCTGCTTGGAGTGCCTTACTCCGATCGCGGCCAGTTCCGTCGCTGGACGCGGGATGCCGCCAACGTGTGCGATCACGCTCGCTCCGAGCAGGGCCTGGCCGCGCTCTACCGCTACGGCATCGAGTTGGTCAAGCGCAAGCGCACGGATCCGGACGACGATGTGATATCGCGGCTGTGTGCGACCGACGGGGTCTCCGACGAGGAGGCCGCCGCCAGCTCCATGCACCTGTTGTTCGCCGGACATGAGACCACCGTGGTCCAGATCGGATGGAACGCGGTGCTGCTGCTGACCAATCCAGGTAGGTGGCAGGCACTTTCGGACAACCCTGCCCTGATTCCCAACGCGGTCGAGGAGCTGTTGCGGGCATCGACCCGAGGCGGCGCCGGCATCGCCGGGATTCCGCGCTATGCGCGCGCGGACTTCCAGATCGATGGTGTCACGATCCGGGCAGGAGACCTGGTGCTGCTGGACATCGGATCGGCCAATCACGATCCGGCGGTTTTCATCGACCCTGATTCTGTGGATGTCGGTCGCAAACAAGCGGCTCACATGACCTTCGGATACGGGGCGCGCTACTGCATCGGCGCGCCCTTGGCGCGCATCGAGCTGAAAACAGTCTTTTCCCAACTGATTCCACGATTCCCGTCCATGCAGCTGACGGTTGACCCGGCAAAACTGAACGTGCGTCATGATGTGTTGGCCGGCGGGCTCGGCGAACTGCCAGTGTCATGGTGAAATCGAGCGGTGATCAGGCAATCGGCCGCCGCCGTCGCGCTCGCAAAGGTGAGCGCAGTCCGCGACGATCCGAGCGCGCGGCTCTCACTGATGCAGAACGCCTACCAAGTCCCATCGCAGGTGGACCGCGGCTATCTACCCTTCCGCCAGGCCGCATCGGCGTTCATGAGATGGCAGCTGCGCAGAGGACTCCTCAACCCGGCCGATTCGCCTACCCCGGGGAGCCCATGGTGGCGAGCGATGAACGAACGCCTCCTCTACGACGTCTGCGAAGCCCGTGCCCTGGCCTTCGGTAGTCCAGGATCTCCGAGTTCTCCCACCGTCGCCGCCTGGCTGGGGTTCATCCGACATCCCACCGCCGCGAGCTGGTATCGAGCCCACAACATGAGCGTCGTCAGCGCTTACCTCGAACACGAACACCTCGCGTCGGGTGAGAGCCGCGTGGAACGCTTCTTCATCAATCTGGTGCTGATCCGGGTTCTCTACACTCACGCGCTGGTCTCCCGGCCCCGACTAGCGCTCGGCTGGCTGGCCCTCGCGGGCCGGCCCCTCGGCGACCCACGACTCGGCATGACCGGCATATTCCTGTCGCTTTCCCGGGTGCTGCCCGACCGCTACCCGCTCGGTGATGACCTCGCGCCCTACCTGCATGCCGAACACGGAATAGGGCACCTGCTCGATGTCGGAGTCATCCAACCTCGATTGGAGCGCCTCTACGACTGGTCCGCGGACGAACTGGCCATCCCCGGCCTACGTCAGCTTCTTTGCGGTGAAATCCCTTGTTACGCATGGCCTCCAGACGACCGGCAGCCGTGGCGCACGACGCCGTCTCGGGCGGCTCGGCTGGCACGCGCGCTGCTGCCCGCACCGTGACACGCGGGTTGATGTCGGCGGGTACCTGCGAGTTGGATGGTGGTATGAAACTTCCTCAACGGCTGGCCCGGTTCAACCGGCACGTCACCAACCCCATTCAGCGGATGTGGGGCCGGTTGGGCCCCTTCGTTCGCCATCATCGAGCACGTCGGCCGGCGCTCCGGCAAGCCCTACCGCACGCCGGTGAATGTGTTCACCGCCAGCGTTGATGGCAAGCCCGGCGTGGCGGTGCTGTTGAGCTACGGTCCTAACCGCGACTGGCTGAAGAACCTCACGGCGGCCGGTAGCGGCCGGATGCGCCGCAATGGAAAGACGTTCGGCATCGCCGACCCGCGCGTGGTCAGCAGAGCCGAGGCGGCGCAGCACGTAACCCGTGGTCGGCGGATCTTCGCGCGGATTCCGTTCGAGGAGGCGGTGTTGTTCACCAAAACCGGGTGATGCGGATCACCTCGATCCTTGAGCGCTCGGTCGGACTGCGCGGTGGCCCACGTGGTGGTCCGGCCAACGCGATGGTCAACTTCACCAACCACACCGTCTCGCTGGTCGCACTGATCACCGACGCGACCCGGAATGGAAAACCCGTTGTGGGGGTGGCCTTCGACTCGATCGGCCGGTTCGCCCAGAGCGGGATCCTTCGTGACCGGATGATCCCGCGGGTCCTCGCAGCGCCCACAGATGCCCTACAGGACGACGCGGGACGCATCGACCCGGCCGCCGTGGCGGCGTGCGCGCTCGCCGACGAAAAGCCCGGCGGCCACGGCGATCGGGCAGCGGCCGCCGCCGCCCTGGAATTGGCGTGTTGGGACCTGAACGCCAAGCTGGCCGACGAGCCCGCCTGTGCGACGATCGCGCGGCGCTTCGGACGGGAGTCGGCCCCTGCAGTTGCGGTGTATGCGGCCGGCGGCTACTACTACCCGGAAAGCGGCATCGGCGGCCTGTGTGATGAGATGCGCGGCTACCGCGACCTGGGTTATGACGCGGTCAAGATGAAAATCGGCGGCGCTGGTCTGGGCGATGACTTGGCCCGCATCGAGGCGGTCATCGACATTGCCGGCGACGCGGGACGGGTCGCGGTCGACGCCAACGGCAGGTTCGACCGGTCCGCCGCGACGCAATGGGCGGCGGCGTTGGGCCCTTACGGCCTGCGCTGGTACGAAGAGCCCGGCGACCCACTGGATTTCGAGCTGAACCGCGCGGTGACGGCCTGCTATGACGACGCGGTGGCCACCGGCGAAAACCTGTTCTCGGTGCCCGATGTGACCAACCTGGTTCGATACGGCGGCATGCGACCGGGCAGCGACATCTTCCAGATGGATGCCGGCCTGAGCTACGGATTGGGCGAGTACGCGCGAATGCTCGAGGTGCTCGAGGCCCAAGGCTTCGATCGCCGGTTCGCCTTCCCGCATGGCGGGCACCTGATCAACCTGCACATCGCGGCCGGCCTCGGCCTGGGCGGGTGCGAGTCTTATCCCGGTGTGTTCCAGCCATTCGGCGGGTATCCCGACGGCTGCGCTGTCACCGACGGCCGGATCGCGCCGACGGACGCGCCCGGCTTCGGCCTCGAGCAGAAGGCCGGCCTGACCGAATTAATAACCGAACTGACAGCCTGACCAGGGAGCACGCGGATGCGGATTGCAGTAATCGGTTGTGGTGCAATGGGTTCCATCTACGCCGCCAAACTGGCGGCGGCGGGTAACGACGTCGTGGCGATCGACAGTGACCAAGCCAGCATCAACCAGATCGCCCGGCACGGGCTGCGCGTCACCGGCCCAGGCTCCGACCAGGTGGTGCCGCTGCGGGCGAGCACCGTCGCGCCGGCCGAGATGATGGACCTCGTCGTGCTCGCCGTCAAGGCCGCAGACGTGACACCCGGTGCGCGACAAGCACTTCCGATGTTGGGCGCGAGTACGCCGGTGCTGACGATCCAGAATGGCCTCGGGTCGGCGGAGACCGTCGCCGGCATCGTCGGGGATCGGCGGGTCGCGGTCGGGATCGCCAGCGGGTTCGGCGCCGCGCGCATCGCTCCCGGGCATGTACATCACAACGCCATGCGGGCGATGCGTTTTGGCGCCTACTCCTCGCTGCCGTACGCACCGGTCGAGTCGATCGCACGAGCCTGGACCGACGCCGGATTCGACGCCGCCGCGGTCACCGACATCGCCGCCATGCAGTGGGAGAAGTTGATGTGCAACGTCGCCTACAGCGCGCCGTGCGCCTTGAGCGGGATGACCGTCGGCCAGGTGATGGACGACCCGCAGATGGGCCCGGTCAGCCGGGCGGCGGCGACTGAGGCATGGACCGTGGCCCGAGCTTCCGCCATTGCGATCGCCGTCACAGACCCGGTCGCGCACGTGCGGGACTTCGGCGCGCATATGCCCGACGCCAAACCGTCGGCCCTGCTCGATCACGAGGCGCGCCGGGTCAGCGAGATCGACGTCATCAACGGGGCGGTGCCGCGGCAGGGAGCGCGGGTCGGCGTCGAGGCGCCCGTGAACGCGACACTGACCGCGGTGGTCAAATCGATCGAACGGCGGTGGGGCGCAGGCGAAAGATAGGTGAGATGCAACTACCGCAATGGCTTGCCCGGTTCAACCGGCATGTCACCAACCCGATTCAGCGGCGATGGGCCGGCTGGATCCCATTACACGGCATCCTCGAGCACGTGGGCCGGCGCTCCGGGAAGCCGTACCGCACCCCGCTGGTGGTATTCAGCGCCGACATCGATGGCGGGCCGGGGATAGCGATATTGCTGACCTACGGCCCAAACCGTGACTGGCTGAAGAACATCACCGCGGCCGGTGGTGGACGAATGCAGCGCTACGGCAAGACCTTTGGCGTCACCGATCCCCGCGTGGTCAGCAAGGCCGAGGCTGCGCCGCATGTCGCCCGAGGATGGCGGCCGATCTTCGCCAGGCTGCCGTTCGAGGAGGCGGTACTGCTCACTCGTACTTCCTAGGACCGGCTGACCTGTCGGCGGCGGGCCCGCGTCGCGAAATACAACCCCACCACCACCGCCCAGGACAGCAGGCTGAGCCAGAGTTGACTGCGTGCGGTGTGGTCGAACGCCATCTGCACCAGCACGGCGGTGATTCCGGCCAGAGTGAGGACCGACAACACCGGGAAGAACCACATCTTCACCCGCAGCTTTTCCGGCGGCGTCCGGCGACGTAAAACAATCTCCGACAGTGCGATCAGCCAGTAGACGAACAAAATGATGGCGCCCGACGAGTTGAGCAGGAAGAGAAACACCGTGCGGGGCGCGACCCAAGCCATGATGACGCAACCGAAACCGACCGCCGACGAAAACAAGATGGCGATGTAGGGGACCCCACGCCGGCTCAGCTTGACCAGCTGCGCCGGCGCCTCGTGCCGGTCGGCGAGCACGAACAGCATCCGCGACGAGGTGTACAGGCCCGAGTTCAGGCAGGACAGCACCGCGGTGAGTATCACCGCGTTCATGACCTGATCCGCGCCGGGAAGGCCCATGTGCTTGAGCGCGGCGACGTAGGGCGAGGAGCCGAGCTCCACGGAGTTCCACGGCAGGATCACGACGAGCAGGAACACCGAACCGACGAAGAAGATGGAGATGCGCGCGACCACCGATCTCGTCGCCCGCGCGACGGCGAGCTCCGGGTCCCGGCTTTCGGCGGCCGCAATGGTGACGACCTCCGCACCGACCATGGAGAAGATCACCACCACAATGGCCGCGAAGACGGCCCAGACGCCTTTCGGGAAGAATCCGCCGTGCGCGGTGAGGTTGCTGAAATCCATGCGACGGCCCGGCAGGACGCCGAGGACGAAAAGCGTGCCGACAGTTAGGAAGATCATGATGGTCGCGACTTTGATGCCGGCGAACCAGAATTCGAACTCGCCGAAAGATGACACCGAGAACAAGTTGGTCGCGGTCATCAACAGCATCAGGCATAGTGCCGAAAGCCAAAGCGGCATGGGGAACCAGTAATTGAGGACTTTCCCGCCTGCGACCGCCTCGAAGCCGACCACGATCACCCAGAAGTACCAATACAGCCAGCCGACCGAAAATCCGGCCCAGCCGCCGAGAGCCTTTGCCGCAAAGTCGGCGAACGATCCGGTCGACGGGTTCGCGGTTGCCATCTCGCCCAGCATCCGCATCACCAGGATGATCAGCAGACCACAGATGGCGTAGGTGATGAACGCGGCGGGCCCGGTGTCGCGGATCACCACACCGGACCCGACGAACAATCCGGCACCGATGACGCCGCCGAGGGCGATCATGCTGAGTTGCCGCTGCGATAGTCCCTGGCGCAACTGCGGTGTGCTAGCCATGGGCCCTCCCGGCGTGCCCTGCTCTAGTGCTGGTCACTAACCACAGCACATCGCAGGGCGGGGCACCAACCGAGGCGCCCGGCCCGTTAGTCCAGGCGGGTCGCCACCACCGACCAGACCGGGAAGTGCACCCGGTAGTCGTCAAGCAACGGGCCGAGTACGTGCAGCTGCTCTTTGATGGGCTGCATCTTTTCCACGGTCCCACCCTGCGCGTCATCGAGCATCGCGCTCATGGCGTCGAACGTCTGGGGGCCGAAGCGGGCCAGGTACGTGGTGCCACCCAGGTAGTCCAGGCGCCAGCCGCTTGCGCCGAGCACCCGCTCGAAGTTGTCGGCGGGTATGCCCTCCCACTGCAGGCCGTTGACGTTGTGCGGGCTGAACTCGAACATGAACAACCGCGCGCCTGGCTTCGTGGCCCGGTGCAGCGCCTGTGCGTACCGGGTCTGGACGGCCTCGTCGCCCATCAGCACGTGATAGAAGGCGCTGTCGACGACGGTGTCGAAGCGGCCCTCGAAGCCGTCCAGCTTGGTTGCGTCGGCTACCTGGAAGTCGACCTGCACCCCGGCCCGCTCGGCGTTGCGCTTCGCCCACGCGATCGCAGTGGGCGAACCGTCCACCCCGGTGGCCGAAAATCCTTGCGAAGCAAAGTGAATCGCGTGATATCCGGGTCCGGTACCCGGGTCGAGCACCTCGCCGCGTATCGCACCGTAGGCCACCAATTGCTGCACCGCCGGCTGCGGACCGCCGATGTCCCACGGGACCAGCCCGTCGGTGTGTTCCGCGGCGCCGTACAACGGCTCGAAACCCGCGACGCTCAGATCGGTTGCCATCTCCTTCTCGCCCCCTCGCTATTGAAGTTTGTAGACGCTTCCGTTTACTAGTTCCGGAGCGTAGCGCAGCCCGGCAAGGAACACAATCGTCTATTAGGGGCGCCTACTCGGCGCTTCAGCGTCGAGCCTGCGGTGACGGCACCCAGCCTGCGCGCAGGCCCGCGTCAGCTCACAGATACAGGTCCCGGTCGCGGATCAGCGCCGTCGCGACGACGCTAATGACCGCCGTCGCAACCAAATACGCGCACGCCAGCCACGGCGTCTTGCCGGTCGCCGCGATCAGCGCGGTCAGAATCATCGGGGTCACCCCGGAGGCGTATATGCCCGAGACCTGGTAGACGAACGACAACCCGGTGTAGCGAGTAGCGGTTGGGTACAGCGACGAGTACAGCGTGCCCTGCGCGCCATAGAACAGCGCGTGCACCACGCCGAACACGACGACCATCGCCAGCCCGAACAAGAGCAGGTTCTTGGTCCCGAAGAGGGCGAACGCGGGAAAGGTCCCGAGACCGTAGCACGCCACGCCGACCAGGTACACCCGTCGCGCGCCGAAGCGCTCGGTCAACCTTCCCGAGACCGGCAGCAGCACCGCCATAGTCAGCGCGGCGATGGTCACCACGACCAGCACCGGCACCTTGTGAAAGCCCAGCGCACCGGTGGCGTAGCTGATCGCAAACACGCCCCAGGTGTTGAACGCCGAGCCCTCGGCCCAGCGGGACAGCAGCCCGAGCAGCGTGTTGCGCCTGGCACGAGATCCGCGGAAGATCTCGCGGACCGGCACGGTGGACGCCGCCTCGAGGTCGCGCAACTCCTGAAATGCCGGCGTTTCATCGACCCGCCACCGCACCAGGATGCCGATCGCGACCAGCACCAGGCTCAGCAGGAAGCCGATGCGCCAGCCGTAGGCCAGAAACCGCGCCGAGCCCAACACAACCTGCAGGTACGCGAATATCCCGGTACCCAGCGCCAGGCCGAGCGCCAGGCCGATCTGCGGGATCGCCCCGTAACGCCCGCGCCGGTCACCGGGGCTGTGCTCCACGGCCAGCAACACGGCGCCGCCCCACTCGCCGCCCAGCGCAAAACCCTGCAGCATGCGGAGCACCAGTAGCAGCACCGGCGCCCACGCCCCGATCTGCGCGGCGGTCGGCAACGCCCCGATCAACGCCGTCGCGAAACCCATGATCAGCATCGTCAGCGCCAGGCTGCGCTTGCGGCCGATCCGGTCCCCGATGTGGCCGAACACCAGGCCGCCGATGGGCCGCATGACGAACCCGACGGCAAACGTCGCGAACGCCAACAGCGTGCCCACCAGCGAACTCGCGTTGGGAAAGAACACCTTGTTGAACACCAGACCGGCCGCGGTGGCGTAGAGGAAAAAGTCGTACCACTCCACCGTGGTGCCCAGCAGGCTGGCAGCGACAACCGTGCGCAGCCGCCGGCGCCGCTGGGCGTCGGATTCGTCGAGGGTGTCGGCCGCCCCTAGAGCTCCCGCGGCGGGCAGCGTCGTCGCCATGGCTAGTGTGCCGAGGCGACCGCGAACGGCGTCGCGTGGGCCGGCTGGGACTGACGGCTGGGATGTTTCCACAACCCCTTGCGCTCCAGCAGCGGCAGGACGCCCTCGCCGAACCAGTAGGCCTCTTCCAGGTGCGGGTATCCCGACAGAATGAAGTGATTGATGCCCAGCTTCGCGTACTCGGCCAGCCGTTCGGCGACCTCGGCGTGCGACCCGACCAGGGCGGTGCCCGCGCCGCCGCGCACCAGGCCCACCCCGGCCCACGGGTTCGGCCCGACCAGGAGCCGGCTGCTGCTGCCACCGTGCAGCTTGAGCATGCGGTGCTGGCCCTCGGATTCGCTGCGCGCCAGGCTGGCCTGCACGCGCTCGACGTCCGCCGGGTCGACGGCCGCCAGCAGCCGGTCGGCTTCGGCCCACGCCTCCTCGGACGTGTCCCGGCTGATCACGTGGATCCGCAGGCCGAATTCGAGGGACCGACGCGTGTCGGCGGCCAGCCCGCGAATCCAGTCGAGCTTCTCGCCTACCGCAGCCAACGGTTCGCCCCAGGTGAGGTAGACGTCGGAGTACTTGGCCGCGACCGGCCCGGCGGCTGCGGACGACCCGCCGAAGAACACCGCGGGTACGGGATCGGGCTGGTTGTTCAGCGCCGCGCCCTCCACCCGGATGTGGTCTCCCGCGAAGGTCACCGGCTCGCTCGAGGTCCACAGCTCCCGCACGACGTGTAAGAACTCGGCGGTGCGCGCGTAGCGCGACTGTTTGTCCAGGTAATCCCCGTAGGCCCGCTGCTCGTGCGGTTCACCGCCGGTGACGACGTTCAGCAGCAGCCGCCCGCGCGAATGCCGCTGGTAGGTACCCGCCATCTGCGCGGCCAGCGTCGGGCTGAGCAGCCCGGGCCGGAAGGCGACCAGGAACTTCAGCGTCTCGGTGTCCTCGATCAGCATCGCCGTCGTCAGCCAGGCGTCCTCGCACCACAACCCGGTGGGCGTGAGCACCCCCTCGAAGCCGTTCGTCTCGGCGGCCGCGCAGATCTGGCGCAGGTAGCGCAGCGTGGCGGGCCGGTCGCCGTGCATCGCCGTGCCATGCCCGCCCGCGACCAGGTTCCGCGAATCCCCGTACGTCGGCAGAAACCAGTGAAATGCCAAGCTCATCCGCGCTCCCCTTTCGCACCCCTCTAGGCGCGATGTTCGATAGTCGGATCCTTCGGGACTGCGGGCCCGCGCGCGAGGGTTGAAACCTGCGAGATCGGATCCCCCGTGTCACGGCGCAATTACGGTGCTTTCCGGCACGGCGTGGCTGTGGCGGTAAAACCGGATCGGGGCGGCATTATGTCGCTCGTGCCTCACCTGAAACGCCGTGCGGTATTGCGTATGGGCGCCGGTGTCAGCGCAGCGGCCGCTGGCGTGTGGGCTTTGAGCGCCCTGCTGGATCCGCTCGAACCGCAAGCGGCGCCACCGCGGGCGTCCGCGCCGCCGCAGGCTCCCGCGCCGTTCGAGCCGCCGACCGCAGGCAGCACCCTGCCGACCAAGCTCACCGGCTCGTTCATCTCGGCGGCCCGCGGTGGCATCAAGACCAACTGGGTGATCGCGATGCCGCCGGGCCAGACCGGAATGCTGCGGCCGGTAATAGCACTGCACGGCATGGATGGCAACGCGGGTCAGATGCTGGAATTGGGTGTCGAGGAGGGCTTGGCAAAACTGGTCAAGGAGGGCAAGCCGCCGTTCGCCGTGGTGGGCGTTGACGGCGGCAACACCTACTGGCACCGCAGGGCTTCGGGCGGGGACTCCGGTTCGATGGTGCTCGAAGAGCTGCTGCCGATGCTGAGCTCGATGGGTATGGACACCGCCCGGGTGGGTTTCATGGGCTGGTCGATGGGCGGATACGGCTCGCTGCTGCTGGGCGCCCGGCTGGGCCCATCGCGGACCGCCGGGATCTGCGCCATCAGCCCGGCGTTATACACCTCGTTCACCGGCAGCGCCCCCGGGGCGTTCGACAGCTACGACGACTTCGTGCAAAACAGCGTGTCGGGTCTGCCGGCGCTGAACTCGATCCCCCTGCGCGTGGACTGCGGCACCAGCGACCGCTTCTATTTCGCCACCCGCCAGTTCGTCAACCAGCTGAAAAAGCCGCCGGCGGGCAGCTTCTCCGCGGGCGGGCACGACGTGGACTACTGGCGGGCGCAGTTGCCCGGCGAGCTGGCTTGGATGGCTTAGCGAGGCACCCGAAAAAAGGTATGACAGTCCGCCAGGAAGGCATCTCTAGCCGCCCCCGTCAAGTGGAGCGGCGGACTCCGCGGACGGGATTTCGGCCTGACATCGAGGGCTTGCGCGCCGTCGCGGTGTTCGCGGTCGTGCTCTATCACGCGGGCGTGCCGGGTATCGCCGGCGGTTACGTCGGCGTCGATGTCTTCTTTGTCATCTCCGGCTTCCTCATCACTGGGCTGCTCTGGCGCGAGGTAACCACCGCCAATACCATCCGGCTCGGCCGGTTCTACGGTGCGCGGGCTCGCCGCTTGCTGCCGGCTGCGGCCACCGTCGCCATCGCCACCGCGATCGCGGCGGCCGTCGTGCTGCCGCCATTGCAGGCACGCAGAGTCTTCCTGGACGGTATCGCCAGCGCCTTGTATGTCGGCAACTACCGGTTCGCCATGCAAGGCACCGACTACCTGGCCTCCGACCAGCCGCCGTCGCCGTTCCAGCACTACTGGTCACTAGGTGTGGAAGAGCAGTTCTATGCGGTGTGGCCGGCGCTGATCATCGGCACGGCCTGGCTTGTCAGCCGCACCCGGCGTGGCGGTGTGTCAAAGGCGGCGCCGTACGCGGCGGTCCTTGGGTTGGTCGGGGCGGCGTCGTTGGCGGCGGCAGCGCTGTGCACCAACGCGTCGCCCTCCTGGGCGTTCTTCTCGCTGCCCACGCGCGCCTGGGAGCTGGCCGCCGGTGGTCTGGTGGCCCTGTCGATGCGCCAATGGCGTCGGCTGCAACTACTGCCCGCGGCGATCGCCGGATGGGGTGGCCTAGCCCTGATCCTGCTGACCTGTGACCAGCTGCGCCCGGGCACCCCATACCCCGGCGTCGCGGCGCTGCTGCCGGTGTTGGGCACCGCGCTGGTGATCGGGGGCGGCTGTGTCACCGGCGGCATGGGACCCGGTCGCGTACTGTGCCGGCCGGTGATGCGGGCGGTCGGCCGGGTGTCGTACTCGTGGTACCTCTGGCACTGGCCGGTGCTGCTACTGATGCCACCGCTGTTGGGTGCGCCCGCAGGCCTGCCGGCCAAGTTGGCGGCGACGGTCGTCTCCGCCGGACTCGCGGTGATCACCATGCATGTGGTCGAGAATCCCGGCCGGTTTGCCGCTCCGCTGCGCCGATCGGCGAAGGCCAGCCTCGCCCTCGGCGGCTTTGCCACCGCCGCCACGGCGTGCGCATGCGTGCTGCTGCTCACGCTGGTACCGGTTCCGGCCGGTCATGGAGCGGCCGCCCCGGCGGCGAAGATCGTCACCTTACCCCCGATGGCGGTTCCCGCCGTCGATCCGCAGGAGGCGGCGGTCCGGCAGGCATTCGCACAGGCGCGCGACGCCGTCGCGGCGGCCGCCGACCGGCGCACTGTCCCGTCGAACTTGAACCCGTCGCTTGCCCAGGCGCCGGCCGACAAGGCGGCGATATTCGTCAACGGTTGCATGCGTTCCTGGCGCGAGGTGGGCCAAAGCGAGTGCGCGAAGGGCGACACGGCCTCACCGACGACCGTCGCCCTGATTGGCGACTCGCACGCCGCCATGTGGGACCCGGCGTTCCAACAGGTCGCCGAGCAGCGGCACTGGCGGCTGGAGACGCTGGCCAAGGTGACCTGCCCGCTGCTGGATCTGCCGATCGTCAGCCCCTACCTGGGTCGCGAGTACACCGAATGTGAAACATGGCGCGGCCAGATCATGGCCCGGTTGAAAGCCGAACACCCACGCCTGGTCGTGCTGAGCATGAGCCGGCGCTACCACGCGGACTTCAGCTTCGCGTCCTACGACCCGGCGTGGGTCGACGCCTTGTCCCGGGCAGTGTCGCAGCTGCGCAGCATCGGCTCGGCCGTGCTGGTGCTGGGGCCGGTCGCCGATCCCGGGTCGTCCGTGCCCACTTGTCTGTCCGCTCATTTGGACGATGCCACCGCCTGCGCGCCGACACGGTCGGTGGCGATCAGCAGCGGCGGCGTCGCAGCTGAGCAGGCGGCGGCCGCCGCCCGCGGCGGCCACTACGCCGATCTGACCGACCTGTTTTGCATCCCCGACCGCTGCCCGGTGATCGTCGGCAACACCCTGGTGTTCCGGGACGACAACCACGTGACGACCGAGTACGCGCAATTGCTGGCACCCGTGATCGGCGCGCTGGCCGATCGCGCGATGGCGGGCGGGTGAACCTATTGCCGAAACAGTGCGTCATACAAGTGAAGGGTTTTCGGGAGGTGTGAGATGACTCCGCTGCTGCTGGTCTGCGTTTCGGCGGCCGCGCCACTAGTCGGAATCGGTCTGCTGAATTTGCAAGCACGCCTTGAGCGCTGGGACTACGAACGCCACGCAGAGGACTGAGACGGAAACCGTCTTCACGCCAAACACCTTGTGCGGCTGGCGCTTTGACCTCACCTGGACAATTGCGCGCGAATCAGCGGTGCGATCTTGTCCGCCAGATACTCATGTCCCGCGTCGTTAGGGTGCACACCATCCGGGCCAATCAGGTCGGGCCTGTCGACGAACCAGCCGTCGCCGATCGGATCGACGAACGCTGCTCCTACGGCCCGGGCCCGAGCGTTGAGCACGTCGCGAATCCGCAGCATAGAGTCGGGCACATCGGCGGTTGGCCAAGGTGGTCCGATCACCAGGACCCTCGCGGACGGCGCAAAGCGGCGCGCCAGATTGAAGGCGGCCTGGGCCTTTTCGGCCAGCAGCTCGGGATCGACGCCCTGGTCGTTGCGGGAGCCGAAGAACACCACCAGTACATCGCTGGGCTTTACCGCCCTGGCAGTCAGATCCTCGAAGGTACTGTCGTGATCACCGGGCACGACATAGCCGGCTTTGCCCTCGGCTTCCACATTGGCCGCGATCCGCACGCCTCGCGTACCCAGCGTCTGCCAGGCGCGAGCGGTCCACGATTTCGGGCCCAGGCCACCCTCGTCAGTGCCGGTCGTGTAGGAGTCGCCGATAACTGCGACGTGTTGTAGCCAGAAATCCACGGTCAGCTTGTCGTCGGCCTGCGCCCGCGCCGGGTGTTGGATAACCACGCCGACTAGCAGAGCAAGACCAAGGACGAATCTGGCCAGACGACTCACCACTACCTCCCCCTGTGAACGGCGCAACTTTGAACCGGTCATACACCGCATCCAGATCACCGGAATCGTACGAGAAACGGATGCGAACTCGTCGTGAACGGGCGACCTCTACCCCATCCGCATTCGATAAGTTCTGGGGCACAGCACGATTCGCAGGCCTAGGCCTTTATACCGCACGGGCCGAAACCTGTTCCAGCGCACCGTCGATCTGATGCAGCTTCGCGTTTGCCGACTCGTCGGGCTCGGTTTTCGCGGTCGCGGGCCTGATGTCAACCATCCTGCGCATCCAACGGCGGGCGGGCTCTTCGACGAAGTGATACATCAGGCTCGAGAAAACCACGGCGATCGCGATCAGGCCGATGACGTTCCACTTCCAGGGGGAGTCGGAGTGCCACGGCGTGAGCTGGAACTCCACGACGGCCCATGTCCAGGCGGTGTGCACCAGCTCGTGCACCATGTACAGGCAGAACGAGATCTGCCCGCCGTAAACCATCACCCGGGTTGACAGGAGCCTCGGCAGGCTGCCCATGCCGATCGCCAGCGTTATCACCAGCGGAACGAACAGCACGTCGACCACGCCGCCCCCGTCCAGGACTCCACTGATCGGATACGCGTCAAGCAGGTAGACCATGCTCACCATGGCGACGATGAGGAGCAGGGAAATGTATCCGACCACGCGGCGAGCGCGGTCGCTCAGCTCCAACCTGCGCACGGCCGCGCAGGCCAGCGCGCCCGCGGTGAACTGCGTGACGATTCGCGGCAGCCAGCTCCACGGCGTGTAGAAGAAGCCGCTGGTCAACAACAGCACCACCGGCGGCAGCTGCGCCACGAAGGCGAGCAACATCAGGGTCCGCGCCCGCGTGGCCAGCTTCATCCGGAAGATCACCAGAACGAGCAGACCGAACAGCAGGTAGGCGAGCCATTCCGCGCTGATCGACCAGGCCGGCCCATCCCAACTGGTCCCGTCGAAGAACGGCTCAAACCACAGCTGCACCAGCAGGACCTGGCGCACGTAGCTGATCGCGGTGAGCTTGGCCACGTCGGGCGACGGCACATGGCCGACGTGGAGAGTCAAGATCACCCAGACGGCGGCGAGGTGCAGGGTGACCAGGTAAACCGGCCACACCCTGGCCAGCCGCAGCCACAGGAAGTGAACAGTCTCGCGCGTCGACCACGACTTGCCCATGCGGTCGAGATAGTTCCAGGCCAGCACGAACCCACTAAGGATGAAGAACAGGTCGACGCCCTGCGCGCCGCAGTTGAGCACCGGCGAGAGGTTCTCGCGGAAGTCGGGCGACACATCGCTTAGCATCGGGCGAAAGTGAAAAAGCACCACCCACACCGCGGCGACGATGCGGAGTCCTGTCAGGGCTTTGATCTCACCCTTGATCTCTGCGCCGCGCACGATGCTCTTTCGGTCTGGACTCTGCTGTCTCGTTCGCCTTTTAATCGGGCTGACCGGGCGACTGATACCCATCACAGGCCATCTCACCAGCCCCCCGACTGGCAACCGGCAGCCATCGCAGCGTAACAGCGCGATCGCCGTGATGGCGGGAGGGGTTGTGGTGTGGCTGCGCCGCTGATGCCCAAAACGCCCACTATCGACGTTGCTCGGCCGCTTCTTTAGCAAAGAGTTAGACGTGGCTTTCGGTCTCCTTAGATTTTGCTGGTTTCGTTGGAGGCAGGTTTGGTCGACGTTGACTTCTTCGCAACGCCACGGGGAATGGGGCGCTATGACTATCGCGATCACCAAGTCGCCTTCGAGGTCGGCTTCGACCGGCACCTTTGACTACGGCGGCGCTCAGATTCGGGCTCACTCTCGCCAACTGGCGACAGTGGTGACGATCCGAGGCGAAATCGACGCCGTCAACGTCGATCGAGTCAGCGCGTACGTTCGGCGTTTCATCCTGCAGAAGGCCCATGTGGTGGTCGACATGACCGCCGTGAGCCGCTTTGCTCCGGCTGGCATCTCGCTGTTGCACATGCTTGATGAGGACTGCCGCGCCGATGGGGTGGAATGGACATTGGTCGCCAGCCCGGCGGTCATCGAGCTGTCGGGGGACGGCGATGACGCCGTGTTTCCGATTGCGCGCTCGGTACACACGGCGCTGCGCAACCTGGCCGACGCCATCGTCAGCCGCCGTCAGCTGGTGCTGCCGCTGATCGGGAAGACGGCCTAGGTGGCTGGTGTTTTTCGCGTGGCGGTCCCGCGCTGATGGCCGCGGCTCGATTTGAATGAGTGGGTGACGTTGGGACGGACGCCTGTTCAGGC
>Ga0209040_10000643_pt1 | contig 27078 bp, 23 predicted proteins | sample BogFormECP12_OM3_FD_188240 | JGI IMG/M metagenome (GOLD analysis project Ga0209040, IMG submission 188240) | Bog forest soil microbial communities from Calvert Island, British Columbia, Canada - ECP12_OM3 (SPAdes) (version 2) | ecosystem: Environmental > Aquatic > Freshwater > Wetlands > Bog ... | reverse complement strand
AACAACGTTTTGAAACTTCAAGCGCCCGGTCTTGTGCGGTTGCGAGTCAGTAGGCTCCAGTGATCTCTGGCATGTGGCCCTCACCTCGTTTGACAACTTGATTCACAAAATATAGTCTCGCCGCTAGTCATGGCAACCCACGCCAACAGTTTTCATCTTGAAGGCAAGGTCGCCGCAATCACAGGCGCGGGCAGCGGAATCGGCCATGCCATTGCTCTCCGATTCGCTCGAGCGGGTGCCGTTATCCGAGCAATTGACATCGACCACCCCTCCACCGTGGCCACGGCAAAGGAAATTTCTGGCGCGGGTGCTAAAGCCACTTCTCACGTTTGCGATGTCGGCAACCATACGGAAACCAAAGAGGTTTTTCGACAAATTGCGCAACTCGGTTCACTCGATATTCTCGTTAACAATGCGGGCATCTCGAATATCGGCAAACTCGAAACCACTTCGGAATCCGACTTCGATCGCGTCTATCGCGTAAACGTAAAAGGGATCTACAACTGCATGCGCGCGGCGATTGAACTGCTGAAAGCCAACGGTGGGGCCATCGTAAACATGGCATCAATTGCTGGCACCGTTGGGCTGGCTGACCGTTTCGCCTATTCAATGAGCAAGGGCGCGGTAATTGCGATGACTTATTCTGTGGCCCGAGACTATCTGCAATACAAAATTCGCTGCAACTGCATTTCGCCTGCACGTGTGCACACCCCGTTCGTCGACGATTACTTGGCTAAAAATTATCCCGGCCGCGAAAAAGAAATGTTCGACAATTTATCGGCAACAGCGCCGATGGGCCGAATGGGATACCCAAGCGAAGTCGCTGACCTCGCCTTGTTTCTTTGTTCTGACGAAGCTGCCTTCATCACTGGTTCAAACTATCCGATCGATGGCGGCTTTCTGAATCTTCACGGCTAAACGGGAACATGGACCTACACCTAAAAGACAAAGTCATACTGATCACCGGCGGTTCCAACGGAATCGGCGCCGCCATCACCCGCGGTTGTGTGGGCGAAGGTGCCATCCCGGTCATCGTCGATAAAGACGCCGCAGCAGGAAAGCAGTTACAGGAGGAATTGCGAACGCAGCGGAAAGACTGCGGTTTCATCGCGACAGATCTATTGCGCGCCGAAAATTGCTCACAAGCGGTCGACCAAACACTGAAACAGTTTGCCAGACTCGATTGTCTGGTCAACAATGCGGGCGTCAACGACCGTATCGGCCTGGAAACGGGCAGTCCCGAACAATACCTTGCGTCGTTAGAGCGTAATCTTTTTCATTACTACAACATGGCTCACTACGCCTTACCTGCCCTGAAGAAGTCGAGGGGTAGCATTGTGAATATCGCCTCAAAAACGGCACTCACCGGCCAAGGTGGAACCTCCGGCTACGCCTCTGCGAAGGGAGCAGTCCTAGCGCTCACGCGCGAATGGGCGGTCGAGCTTCTCCCCTATGAAATTCGCGTCAACGCCGTTGTTCCCGCTGAAGTGATGACGCCACTCTACAAAAAATGGCTCGCGACCTTCCCCCATCCGGGTGAAAAACTGAATCACATCGTCTCGAAGATCCCGCTAGGCAAGCGCATAACCTCAGCGGAAGAGATCGCCGCTACGGTCCTATTTCTACTTTCTGCCCAGGCCGGACATACCACCGGACAATTCCTATTTGTGGACGGCGGCTACGTCCACCTCGATCGCGCGTTAAGCTAGCCGACTTTCTTTTTCCCGAGATCGAACTAGACCAGCGCTTTATAAGGAGCAACATGTCAGCCACCACTTCACCCAAAACCAAACGCTATTGCCTGACGCTCGACTTGCACGACGATCCGGCGCTGATTGCCGAATACAAGCGCTACCATGAGCAGGTCTGGCCTGAGATAACAAGCACTTTCAAACCCTCTGGCATCGAGTGCATGGAAATCTATCTCCTCGCCTCTCGCCTCTTCATGGTGATCGAGGTGAACGACACCTTCTCGTTCGAAGCCAAAGCCAAAGCCGATCGTGAAAATCCTAAAGTTCAGCAATGGGAAAACTTGATGTGGAAGTTTCAGAAGCCTTTGCCTGGCTCGCACCCCGGTGAAAAATGGCTGCAGATGGATCGAATCTTCAAATTCCCGATCTAACCACCACCGGCAGACCGAGGCCCCTTTTTCCGTTTCCTGCCTCGGTTTCACTCCTCGAGTGCAAACTAGGTTCCTTTTTCTGCAATGTTTTGCCATTGGCCGAATGAGTTTCTGACCTCATTTTCTTGTTGTCTAATCGTTCATAAAATGGCATCGTCTCCCCATCCGGGGATCCCCGGTTATACGCTGCTATTGAAATCCCATAGTAGCCTTGATGTCGGGGTGCAAGGGACACGGTTGACCGAGAGTAGTGGCGCGAAAGAAATGAAGTCCGGCGAGGTTCTAGACACGGACTTGCTCGTCAGGTTGCTGATGCCCAGCAATGCAGAGGCTCTCTGTCTGGTGCGAGCCATGCTCGAGCGTGCAACCGAACTTCTCCATTTTGAGGAGAACCAGTCACGTGCTATTGTTCGCTCCGTTGACGAAGCCCTTGCCAATGTAATTCGTCATGCATACCAGGGAAAGACCGATCTTCCGATTGAGGTCACTTGCAAACGATTGCGAGGAGACCCCGATGGGACCCACGTGACCGGTCTCGAGATACTTCTCGAAGACTCTGGCATTGCCCTCGACCCCGCTAAACTAAAGGGGCGTCCCCTCGAGGATCTTCGCCCAGGCGGTTTGGGACTTCATTTCATCCGTCAGAGCATGGATGAGGTAGAATTCAGCCACAAAAATGGTAAGAATCAACTTCGAATGGTTAAGTACATAGTTCCGGCCACTGTTACAAAGCCGGAGGGAGAATAGACCGTGCTGATTGCCGCTCGTGCTTCGGATGGTTTCACAATCTTCGACATTACCGGAGACATCGACCTCGCGCATTCCCCGCAAATGCGTAAAGCCCTTCTCGGTGAGATCAAAGAAAAAAAGATTCCCAAAGTCTTTCTCAATATGAAGAACGTGCGCTACATCGACAGCTCTGGGATCGCTTCGCTGGTAGAGGGATTGAAAGCTTCCCGCGATGTGGGCACGCGCCTCATCCTGTTCGGCTTGAATAATTCGGTTCGCGAAGTGATGCAGCTTTCGCGCCTACAGAAAATTTTCGAAATTTTTGATGACGAAGCGCAAGCACTCGCTTCTTGATGTAGCATTGCCACTGCCCCCAAAAGGACCTCAGGCCTGTGGAATTCTTAAGAAAAGCTGGTGCCGCCACCCTCGATACCCTTGCGTATCTGGGGTCTCTGGGAATGCTTGCCTTCCGCTCCGCTTGGGCTGTTTTGTCCGGTCCCTTCGTCAACAAGCCCGTCAGCTACAGCACCACGATCGAGCAAGCCATGGAAGCGGGCATTCGTGCCCTTCCGATCCTCTCACTCATCACTTTTTTTATCGGTCTGATCCTCGCCCTGCAAGCCGCCTACGAACTCCAAAGCTTTGGTGCCATGAACCTGGTCGCCGGCGGCGTAGCGATCTCGATGAGCAGGGAACTTGGCCCGCTCATCACCGCCGTCATCGTTATCGGCCGTTCCGGTTCGGCCTTTGCGGCCGAGCTGGGCACGATGAAAGTAAGCGAGGAAATCGATGCGCTCGAAACGATGGCGATCGATCCCGTTTACTTCCTTGTGGCCCCCAAGTTCGTCGCGATGGTGGTCATGCTTCCGTGCCTTACGATCTGGGCCCTCGCCATGGGGATTCTCGGCGGCGCCGTCTTCGGTGTGCTGAAAGCCGATTTCACCTGGTACACCTACATCAAAGCTTCTCTCGACTCCCTCGTACTGCGTGACGTCAACACCGGTCTCCTCAAGAGCGTTATGTTTGGAATTACCATCACCGCAGTGGGCTGTCTGGAAGGTCTGTTGACCGATGGCGGGGCTGAACAGGTTGGCCGCTCCACGACACGTGCTGTCGTTATTTCCATTTTTCTGGTGATTCTCGTTGATCTGATTTTCACGACTCTTTTCTTTGTCCTGGAGGGCCACTGAGTTCATGCCGGACCAGAAACAATCACCGAGCGCAGCAACCGCCGATCCTACTGGTCCGATGATCTCGCTTCGCGACGTACGCGTCAGCTACGAGGATGATGACCGTGAAATTCTTCACGGCATCAGCTTTGATGTTCAGCGCGGCGAAACATTGGTCATCCTCGGCGGCTCCGGTTCGGGCAAGAGCACTTTGCTCCGTACCCTCGTCGGCTTGCAGAAGGCTTCCTCCGGGGAGATTTGGATCGGCGGGCAGAACTTTGCCAAGATTTCCGAGAAAGAACGCAACAAAATCCGGAAGCGCATGGGCATGTCCTTCCAAGGCGGGGCACTGTTCGGTTCCATGACGGTTGGTGATAATGTAGCTCTGCCGCTGCGTCAGCACACCAAACTCGAGGATCCCACCATCGAAATTATGGTCCGCCTGAAGCTTGACCAAGTCGGGCTTACAGGCTTCGAGGACTTTCTCCCCTCACAACTGTCCGGTGGTATGAAGAAAAGAGCCGCCGTCGCCCGTGCCTTGGCCATGGACCCGGAAATCCTCTTTTTCGACGAGCCCTCCGCTGGTCTCGATCCCATCATCGCCGCAGGCATCGACCAGCTCATCCTTGAGCTTAAAAAGGCATTCCACATGACGATCATCGTTGTCACTCACGAGCTCGCCAGCGCGTATCTCATCGCTGACCGCATGGTTCTCATCAACAAGGGGATTGTCACCGCCATGGGCACTGTCGACGAAATGCGCAACAGCACCCATCCCAAAGTACGTCAATTTCTCGACCGCATCCCTGAACCTGCGGTCGCCCAGGAACTGGATTATCTGCAAATGCTCACGGAGTCTCGCCCGAAGTCGGGTGACACTCTGCGGGGGAGAAGCTAAATCATGGACTCTCGAGGACAACAAATCTCGGTCGGCATTTTCGTTATTATCGCTGCGGCGCTGCTCATCTTCATTGTTTTCACCTTGTCAGGCGCCTTTGCCGGGTCAGACATCGTCTATCACGCCAAGTTCGCCAACGCCGCAGGCCTCAGTCCCGGTTCTTCCGTGCACTACATCGGGGGAACCAAGATCGGTCACGTCACCAAGATGCAGATCGATCCAAAAGATCCAAGCCGCCTGGACGTCCTTTTCACGGTCGACAAGGGCTTGCCGATCAAGACCGACAGCATGGTGACCATCCAATCCTTCAGCCCCCTCGGAGAGAACCACATTGATATTAAGGCCGGTTCTCAAAATGCCGCGCTCGCTCCGTCCGGTACCACGCTTCCATCTACACCTTACTTCGGGTTTAATGACCTCGGCGAGGAGCTGAACAAGCTTTCTCCCAAAGCCCAAGAGCTTATCGCGAATCTGAATGACCGCGTCATTCAGTTGCGCACCACTCTCGATCGTGTCAACGACCTGATCAACGACAAGAATCGCGCCAACGTTTCGGCCAGCCTCGACGAACTCCACGGCATCCTCAAGGAGAATCGCCCGCAGTTGAAGGCCACTCTCGAGCACGTCAATGCCGCCAGCGCGAAACTTGGGCCTCTCCTCGAGCAACTTCATAAGACCTCGCAGCAAGCCAGCGATACTCTCGATCACGTCGACTCGTTAATCGCTGACAATAAGGAGGACATCCACGCCGCGGTGAAACAATTGCGCCTGGTTCTCTCCTCCGTCAACGACCTCACTGACAAGCTCAACGGTACTCTCGACGCCAATCAGGACAACATCGATCAAATCATCCTGAACCTACGCGACGTTTCCGAGAACCTGCGCGAATTTACCGATGACATCAAGACCAGGCCATCTAGTTTAATTCTTTCCGGCACTCCACGTGCCCGCAAACCCGGAGACAAGCAATGAGAATGTTCGCAAACTCCATTCCGCAGACCCAACTCTTCGCGCATTGCAATCGGAGATTCCGAGCCAGGGCTCTCTCCGCTCTCGGCCTCTCTTCGCTCGCGCTTGTGCTTGCCGCTTGTGGTGCGCCACGGATCAAGTATTACCAGCTCAGCTATCCCATGGCCCAGCAAACGCAGACGCAATCATCGGTCTTAAACGTTTCTCTGTTGGTCCGCACCTTCGACTCCTCAGTCCTCTACAAAGACAACCGCATCGTCTACGCCATCGGGCCGCAGGAGTTGGGATTGTATGAAACCCAGCGTTGGATCAACCCTCCTGTCGACATGCTGCAAGACGCACTCATTCGCGGCCTACGCGCTTCCGGCCGCTATCGTTCGGTCATGAGCGTTCGTGGTGAAGGTGGTGGCGAATATTCCCTCACCGGCGGTCTGTATGAATTTTGCGAATTCGATGGCGCCCAGATCTCGGCCCGCCTGAATTATGTCGTCCGCTTGCGCGAACGCAAGACTGGCTTAATCGTCTGGACGCACAACTACAGCCACGATGAGCCAGCCGGTGAGAAAACCGTTCTCGCCGTTGTCAGCGCTATGGACAAGAACGTTCAGCGCAGCGTGGAGGAGATCCAGGCAGGTTTGCTCGAATACTTCAACGCCAACCCTCCCAAATGAGTTCAGCAAACTGGTGGCACCGTTACTCCCGACTGCACTCTCGGGATGTCCCTTTCCCAGTAGCGACGCATGGATTTGCCCTCCCCGCACCTGTGCGCATCCCCACTGGTGGGATCCCGCTCCTCGCCGTAAACTGTGATTAAGCATCTGGAGCAAAAATCACGATGGACTCCTCTACCGCCGAAAAATCAACCACTTCTTCCGCTGCGCCTACCACCTTCGATTTCCTCGATCTCCGCGCGCAATTCGCTACCATTCGTGAAGAAGTGATCGCCGCCGTGCAGCGCGTCCTCGAATCGCAATATTTCATTCTCGGCCCTGAAGTAAAACAGTTTGAAGACGAAGTCGCCGCAAAACTCGGCGCGCGGTTCGCCATCGGCTGCGCCTCCGGTACCGATGCGTTGATTCTCGCTCTGATGGCCGCCGGGCTCGGCTCTGGCGATGAAGTCATCACCACTCCATTTAGTTTCATCGCCACGGCCGGTTCGATCGGCTTGATCGGCGCCAAACCGGTGTTCGTCGACATCGATCCCGTCACCTTTAACATCGATCCCACCAAAATCTCCGCTGCCATCACTCCACGCACCCGAGCCATCATGCCCGTGCATCTGTTCGGTTTGCCTGCTGATCTCGATCCCATCCTCGAGCTCGCTCGCGCCCGCAAATTGGTCGTCATCGAAGACGCCGCTCAGGCCATTGGCTCTCGTTACAACCATCGGTTCATCGGCACCCTCGGCGATATTGGCTGCTTCAGTTTTTTCCCATCGAAGAATCTCGGCGGCGCGGGCGACGGCGGCATGATCACCACGAGCGATCCTGCTCTCGCCGACCGCCTGCAGATGATTCGCAATCACGGCAGCAGGAAAAAATATTTTCACGAAGTCCTGGGCACCAACAGTCGCTTGGACGCCATCCAGGCCGCCGTCCTTCGAGTAAAACTGCGCTATCTCGACAAATGGGCCGCAGGCCGCCAGAGTCGGGCTGACCGTTATCGCCGACTCTTCGCAGAAAAGCATCTCCCCCCCTCCCTCACCTATCCCCCCGCGCCTTCAGCGAAGTTTCACCACGTCTATCACCAGTTTACGATTCGTAGCCGTTCTCGCGACCAATTGAAAGAGTCTCTGCGGATTGCTGGTGTCCCCTCAGAAATCTACTACCCCCTCTGCCTGCACCTGCAAAACGCGTTCAAACATTTGGGCTACAACGCCGGCGAGTTTCCAGTCTCCGAAGAAGCCAGCCTCGAAGTTCTCTCCTTGCCGATTTACCCGGAACTCCCCGACGAAAAACAGAACCGCGTAGTCGAAGCCATCGCCGGGTTCTATCATTCGCACTAACGGCGACTGAGCCCAAAAGCATTCGAAGCTCACGACCACTACCGTTGCATTCCTCATCATCACCATTGTGTTTTGCAGCAGCGTACTGCTCGGCCGCATCTTCCATCCATTCTGTACTTTGCACCCGATGCCGAAATGTTCATGTAATCCGTTGATGAGTTTCACATCGATTCTCTGTCGCCTTTCTCTTCAGAATATTTCAACACTCTCCCTTTCGCTCCTGGCAAGTCGAGCAACGCGAGTTACTTGGCTCCGCCCTGATTCCGAGTAGACGATTGGTCTCAGACGTGCCCTAACAGATAGTGGAAACAAAACCCGAGGATGGAACAGGAGATCGGCCATGACAATCATTCTGATGCTCACCACGTTCGCACTTTTTCTTGCCATTGATTACTTCATGAAGAAGGGCAAAGTTACCGTGGAGGAAATGGAAACCACGAACTTACCTCTGGTCGCCACAACGCTGCCGACCTACGTCGCCGGTTTTGCCCTTCCGAACAATCGCAAGTATCACCAGGGACACACCTGGGCTCTGCAAGAAAGCCCGACCTTGGTTCGCGTTGGCCTCGATGATTTCGGCGCTCGCCTCGCCGGCAAGATTGATGGCATCGTTCTGCCGAAGCGCGGTCAATGGCTCCGTCAAGGCCAGAAATTCGCCACCCTGCTTCGCGACGGCCAGAAAGTAGATCTGGTTTCTCCCGTCGAAGGTGAAGTGACCAACGTAAACGACGCGCTGCTGCTCGACAGCTCCTTAAGCAACGCGGATCCCTATGGCCAGGGCTGGTTTGTCTCTGTAGTTTCGCCTGATCTGCAGACCAACTTCCGTAACCTCTTGAACGGCACGCTGGCACGCAAGTGGATGGCCGAAGCCGCTAGCCGCCTGCAAATGCGTATGCCGATGCTCGCCGGTGCGGTGGCCCAAGACGGTGGAATTGCCGTTCACGACCTGACCGTTCAAATGCCAACCGAGAAGTGGGGAGAGATCACCCGCGAATTTTTTCTGACATGAGTCGGCACTACCTCCTGATCCACGTCGACAAGGTCCCGAGTCTTGCGCTCGGGACCTTTCTCTCGTGGTGCTCCATCTTCCGATCGGTTTGGTAGCCCTCAAGCGGGGGTTCTTTTAACCACGAGTCTCGTTAGACCTCCGATTGCATCGCCGATCCCCCCAGTACTACATTCCGCTCGAGGCTCATCTACATGCATATCTCCTCATCGCTCGCTGCCCCCGTCGTTGCCTTCCCCGTGGTCCTGGCTCTCGCGTGGCGGTCAGAGTTCTCTGGGGCGCATCTCAACTGGCAAACAACGCGGCTATTCCGAAAAGCTGGCAACGTTGGCTCTTCGGCGAAGGCGAAAATCGACAAAAACCAGAGTAAAATATCCCGAATCGTTGATCCGCTTCGCTTTGTTTCATTTCTTCTCCGCTTAATTTATCAGCAGCCAATGTGACGAGAATCACATACGACCATATCCACCCGCACAGGATTTTGTTGTATTTCCCCACATACTGTTTTCGGGCCGACGACAACGTGGAAGGTTTCATCACTGGCGCCGTCATCCCGGTTGAACTCTTACTCAGTTCTTCCATTCGGATGGCCCCGCCAGTGGCATTTCATTCTGGCCGGCAGTTCGCTCCGAGCCATAATCAGAATAGATTCCCTGGTGCCTGCCTGCCTTTCCTTCAAAGGGGATGAAGGTCGCTCGAGGGGGCAACAATGAGCAAAGGCATTCTCTACGACGCAACGCTCTGCATCGATTGCAAGCTGTGCGAAAAAGGCTGCGCGGAGCGCAACGGCCTTCCTTACAACGACGCAATCGCCGCCGAATCAAAGCAATCCGACCATAAACTCACGGTTGTTCTGAATCACAACGAGAAGTATATGCGCCGGTTGTGCATGAATTGCCAGGACCCTACTTGTGCGTCAGTCTGCCCGGTCGGTGCGCTGCAGAAAACCGCTCTGGGCCCGGTTACCTATGCCTCGGATAAGTGTATCGGATGCCGTTACTGTATGTTGGCATGTCCGTTTTCTGTGCCCAAATACGAATGGAGCAAAGCGCTACCCTTGGTTCGCAAGTGCGACCTGTGCTCTGACCGGGTCGCGCAAGGTCAACAGACAGCTTGTGCGGATGCATGCCCGACCGGGGCGACAAAATTTGGGGACCGTGATGAACTGATTGCCGAGGCGAAAGAACGCCTCGCCAAGAGTCCGAATCAGTATGTGAATCATATCTATGGTCTGACGGAAGTCGGCGGCACGTCGGTGCTGTTGCTTTCGGGCGTTCCATTTGACGATTTCGGCTACAGCACGAACATCGGCACGGAATCCCTACCGATGCTCACGTACCGCGCACTGTCGCATATTCCCGACCTAGTCACCATCGGTGCCGTAGCTCTGGGTGGCATCTGGTGGCTGACCAATCGCAAAAACGAAGTCGCTGCTGCGGAAGGGCGGACGGGTGCAAGCAAGGCCTGAAGGAGAGAGTATGTTCAACGGGAAAGTCACGTTCTGGCGAGTTGTGCTGGCGATTGTACTTCTTTTAGGCGCTTACGCGACTGTTCTGCGCTTTGTTCGCGGTTTAGGCGCGTCCACTAACCTGATGGACGCTTTTCCATGGGGCTTATGGATTGGCTTCGACGTAATGTGCGGGGTCATGCTCGCTGCCGGTGGATTTACACTGACTGCTGCCGTGTACATTTTCAATTTGAAAAACTTCAAGCCCATCGTCCGTCCGGCGGTGTTAACTGCCTTTCTGGGTTACTTGCTGGTGGTTGTTGCCTTGTTCTATGACTTGGGCCGGGGTTATCGGATCTGGCATCCGCTGGTCATGTGGAATCCGCATTCGGTGATGTTTGAAGTCGCCTGGTGCGTGATGCTCTACAACACGGTGCTGGCACTGGAGTTTTCTGGGGTTCTATTCGAGAAATTCAACTTACCAAAACTGCTTAAGTGGCAGAAAGCAATCGTCATTCCGCTGGTGATTGCAGGCGTCATGCTTTCTACTCTACACCAGTCTTCGCTCGGAAGTTTATATCTGATTGTTCCGAATAAATTGCATCCCTTCTGGTATACCCCGCTGCTCCCCTTCCTCTTCTTTCTTTCGGCGATTTGTGTGGGACTGGCAATGACCATCTTTGAATCTTCGATGAGCGCGCAGCACTTTGGGAAGCAGTTGGAATTGCCGTTGCTAAGAGGACTGGGGCGAACGCTGCTAGTTGTTTTATGCATTTACACCGTGGTGCGCTTCGAGGACCTGATCCGTCGCGGGGCGTTAAGTCTTCTCCGCAACGGTGGATCGGAGAGCGGACTCTTCCTGCTCGAAATCTTTTTGTGCTCGGTCGCCCCGATATCACTCTTGCTGATTCCCAAGGTGCGCGAGAGTGCCGCGGGGCTTTATCTTGCTTCTGTGCTTTGCTTGATGGGATTTGTAACCAACCGAATGAACGTTGCGATTACCGGAATGGAGTCCTCTGCAGGGCAACATTATTTCCCCAAATGGACGGAAATCGCTGTGACGTTTGCCATCGTTGGCTTTGGCTTCATGGTATTCGCTCTGGCTGTGCGTTATCTGCCGATCTTCACTCACGTTGAGAATCTCGAGGCGATCCCCGAATCAGAAGTGAACCGGACTCAGTTTCCGGAAGTGTCCCATGCTCGATCCTAAGGATAACTCCCGCACAAATCACCGCTGGAAGAAGTTCTCTCGCAGCTTGAGTTCCGAATTATTGCTTCTTCTTATTTCTTCCATGGCAGTGCTGTTTGGTGTTCTAGGCTACCTGAATATTCAGCTTCATCGCCGCCACCTCGAACGCGACGCCTTTGCCGATGCCGCCCGCACTAGCAGCGTCATCAAACGGAATACTTCGTATTACATGCTTCGCAATCAGCGTGATGGCCTGTACCACATCATCACCGAAATGGCCGATGAACCCGGCATGGTTCGTATTCGCATTATCAACGATCAAGGCCGCATCAGCTTCTCCTCCGATCCTCTGGAAATGAACAAGTTCGTCGATCAAAGTATGAATGCGCTGCCTCAGCGGCCCACGGGACCTTCTGCGCTCAATATGTCAGAGGTGAAGCAAACCTTCCGCACCTATCGACTACCTAGTCACGAGCGTGCCCTTGGCGTAATCGATCCGATTGAAAACTCCCGTGCTTGTAGCAACGCCCAATGCCATGCCCATCCCGCCGAAGTGAAGACTCTCGGCATTCTGGACACCAACATTTCACTCGCCAGCAGCGAACAAAACGTTGCCGAAAGCACTCGCCAGGTTCTCCTTTACACCATTCTTGCCGTTCTCGGTGTGGCCATCCTGAGCGCTGCCTTTGTGCGCCATATGCTCGGTGGACCGCTAAAAGCGCTCACTGCCGGAACGCGGGCCATTGGCTCTGGTGACTTCAGTCATCAGATCAAAGTCGATTCCAGTGGGGAACTGAGGGACCTGGCCACTTCGTTCAACACCATGAGTCAGCAGCTATTGGAAGCTCGGAAAGAGATTGATGCGTGGACTCGTACTCTCGAAGCTCGCGTAGAGGAAAAGACCCGCCAACTGAGCGGCGCGCAGGACGAAATGCTTCGCGTTGAACGAATGGCTTCGATAGGCAAACTTGCTGCCGTCGTCGCTCACGAGATCAACAACCCGCTTGCCGGCATTCTTACCTACGCCAAGTTGCTGAAAAAACGCCTGTCGCGCGAATCCACTGTCGATCCCGAAAACATTTCCATGCTCGATCTGGTGGAATCGGAAAGCCGCCGCTGCGGGGAGATCGTCAAAAACTTAATGACCTTCGCCCGGCCCACTTCGATGAACCGAGAGCCTGCAGACGTGAACGCCATCATCGATCGCTGCGTGCGCCTCGTTCAGCATCAGTTAAGGTTAAAGAACATTGAGCTGCACCTGGACTTAGAACCCGCCCTGGGGACGGTTCGTTGTGATCAGGGGCAGATTGAGCAGGTCATTCTCGCTTTGGTGATCAATGCGATCGACGCAATGAGCAACGGCGGAAATCTGTCAATTTTCACCCGCCTGCTTCCGAGCAGCTCCGATGTGCAAATCGAAGTGCGAGACGACGGCGTGGGTATGCCCCCGGAGATCCTCGAAAAACTGTTTGAGCCATTCTTCACGACCAAAGAGCATGGCCGCGGGCTGGGGCTTGGATTGGCTATCAGCCGCAATATTGTTGACCGCCATGCTGGGAAAATTGCGGTCAACTCGAAACTCGGTCAAGGCACTTCGATTGTTATTACTTTGCCCAAACAGGGAGCCCCCACGACGGCTCCGGTTCCGGTAGATTCTGCAATTTGAGAAGGAGAGATTATGTCCACGAAAGCCAACTTACTCGTCGTCGATGACGAACTGATTGTCCGGGACTCTCTCGATAAGTGGTTTCGTGAGGAAGGCTACGACGTCACCGTTGCAGAGAATGCCCAGGAAGCCCTCAGCAAAATGGCGGCCAAACGCTTCGACCTTGCGTTGGTGGATATAAAAATGCCGGGCACAGATGGTGTTGAGCTTCAACGGCGAATGCGCGAAGTTGATCCAGAGATGCTGGTCATCATCATGACTGGCTATGCATCGGTTGAAACCGCCGTCAGTGCGCTGAAGAATGGCGCCTACGATTATGTCTCAAAGCCATTTGACCCAGATGATATTGCGCACACCGTTCATAATGCCTTGTCGCACAAACGCGCAGAGCAGGAAAATACTCGCCTGCGCGAGACGGTAGCAGCAGTTGTTCGTCCGCAGGAAATTGTTGGTCAAAGCGCCCCTATGGTGCGCGTTTTCGAAGCGATCCAGACAGTTGGTCCTACCGAAGCGACCGTTCTGATCACCGGAGAAAGCGGCACGGGTAAAGAGCTGATTGCCCGTGCCCTTCACGCGGCCAGCCCGCGTCACTACAATCCGCTTGTCGTTCTCCATTGCGGAGCGCTCGCGGAAACACTCCTGGAAAGCGAATTGTTCGGTCATGAAAAAGGGGCTTTTACCGGTGCGCAGTACCGCAAAAAGGGAAGTTTTGAAATTGCCGATGGCGGCACCATTTTCTTGGATGAAATTGGCGATATCAGCTTGAAAACGCAAACCGATCTGCTTCGCGTCTTGCAGGAGCGAGAAATCACTCGTGTTGGCAGTTCCCATCCCATCCATGTTGATTTCCGCTGCATCGCCGCAACCAACAGGCACCTCGAGCAGTTGGTCGAGGAAGGAAAGTTTCGCCCCGATCTCTTCTATCGACTCAATGTGTTCCAGATTCAATTGCCCCCGTTGCGCGAACGCAAGAGCGACATCCCCATCCTCGTCGACCACTTCGTTCGCAAATTCGCTTCCTCCATGAACAAGCGCATCACCCGCGTCTCGCCTGCGGCAATGGCCCTGCTCGACCGCTATCAATGGCCTGGCAACATTCGAGAACTCGAAAACGCCGTGGAACGAGCGATGGTCGTTGCTCAAGGACCGGAACTGCGCGAAAGTGATTTTGCTCTGCGTCTTCCGATCATTGGTAGCGCCTCGCGAACCCTCGAAGACATGGAAAAAGCCCACATTCTCGCGGTTCTCGAAGAATGCAAAGGCAATCAAACGTTGGCCGCGGAGCTTTTGGACATCGACCGCGTCACGTTGCACAACAAGCTTAAGAAATATGGATGGAAGAGAGTGATAGCAGACGTGGCGTGAGTCGCATCCAAATACTTCCGATTGGTCCCATCAGGCCGGAGGTCCTTTCCGCACTCGCTAGCGGTCTCACCGCGGAATTCCGCCAGGCTTGTGAATTGCTTCCCGAAGCTCCTGATCCGGCCTTTGCTTTTAACGTGACGCGCCAGCAGTATTCTGCTACCGAAATCCTCGCCTCCCTGGCCCCTCGTATCACGGAGCGCACCGGGCGCCTCTTGGCAGTCACTCCTCTTGACCTTTATATCCCCATTCTCACATTCGTTTTCGGCGAAGCGCAACTTTCCGGACGATGCGCCGTGGTTTCCTACTATCGTCTTCGCCAGGAGTTTTATGGCCTGCCAGCAGATGAAAAACTTTTTCGCCAGCGTGTTCTGAAAGAATCGGTCCACGAACTCGGGCACACCTATCAGATCGAGCACTGTGAAGACTATGAGTGCGTGATGTCCTCTTCTCACTCTGTAGAATGGATCGACTTGAAAACCAGTAGTTTCTGTCCCGGCTGCCGCTCGAGCGTCCTAAGCCTAGCCCTCGGCAACCACCCGTAACGCCATCGCTCTTGGGTAATCGCCCCCTTGGTTACCTAATTCGCCGGCGACTCATGATACCGAGCCTTTTTCTGCGGCACTAGCGTCCTGACCACTACGTACAACGCCGGGATAAATATCAAATTCAGTGTCGTCGCGGCAACCATTCCACCTGCAACCGTCGTTCCCACCGATACGCGTCCAGCCGCCCCGGCCCCGCGGGCAATCGTCAGGGGTACAACTCCGAGAATAAACGCGAGAGACGTCATCAAGATCGGCCGCAAGCGGATTCGCGCTGCTTCCACGCCGCTATCGAGAACTCCCATGCCTGTCTCCTGCAGTTGTTCCGCGAACTCTACAATCAGAATTGCATTCTTACTCGACAAGCCGATCAGCATCACCAGCCCGATCTGGCAATACACGTCATTCGATAAACCACGCATGGCGATAGCCGCCAACGCGCCCAGCAACGCCACCGGCACGCCCAGCAGCACAATCGAAGGCAGAACGAAGCTCTCGTATTGTGCCGCAAGCGTTAAATATACGAACACCAATCCCAGCCCGAACAGAATGGCGGCTTTCCCGCTCGATTGCACTTCTTCGAGCGACAAACCGCTCCACTCGTAGGTCATGCCCTTTGGCAGAATCTGATTTGCCAGAGTTTCCATCGCCACGAGCCCTTGACCCGTGCTGAGTCCCGGCGCGGCCGACCCATCAATCTCTGCCGATCGGAACAGATTGAAATGCGAAATCACCTGTGGACTGGCTGTAGCTTGAATGTCGACCACATCATCGAGCGGAATCATCTTGCCGGTGTCGGATTTTACGTAATACGAGCGAATGTCTTTCGCCTCGGCGCGGAATTTTTGGTCCCCTTGTAAATACACTCGATAGGAACGATTGTTAAAGTCAAAATCATTGATGTACACCGAGCCCATGAATACTTGCAGCGCATCGGTGATCTGGTTCAGAGGAATCACGAGACTCTTGGCCTTCTCGCGATTGATGTTCACCAGATACTGCGGGTCGTTGGCCGTAAAACTGGTAAACAATCCGGTCAGATCTTTATTCTGATTTCCAGCCCCGACCAATTGGTAAGTGGTATTCGCGAGCGTCTCCAGTGTGTTTCGACCCAAATCTTCCACCTGGAGAGTGAATCCACCGAAGTTTCCTAGTCCCTGCACCGCCGGCGGGTTGAAGGGAATGGCCAGTCCATCGCTGATTGCTGACAGTGGCCCGCGCATTTTGTCGACAATCGCCGCGCCGGTGTGGTCCCGTCCTTTGCGGTCTTCAAATCTCTTCAAGTTTAAAAAGATGATGCCCCGGTTCGCCGCGCTTCCGCTGAATCCGAACCCCACAATCGTGAAGGCCCCATCAATGTCGGGAATTTGCGAAACCACTTTTTCCACTTCGGAGCATACATTGCTTGTGTATTGCAACGAAGCTCCCTGCGGCGTCTGGACCACGACGATTAAATATCCCTGGTCATCTTCAGGAATAAATCCCTGCGGAATACGGGCGTACAACCAGTAGGTGCATCCGAGCGTCAAGGCAAATGCCAGCAGCACGACATATTTCCATTCTAGTACCTTGTGCAGCGATTTCTGGTAGGTCCCCGCGCAAAAAGCGAATGCCTGGTTGAACATTCTGAACCACAGACCCTGCTTGCGATCCCGGCGATGTCCAAGAAATAGCGCGGATAGCGCGGGGGTGAGGGTCAGTGCATTGAACGCGGAAATGGCCACAGAAAACGCAATCGTCAACGCAAATTGCCGGAACAGAATACCCGTGGTTCCCGGAAACAGGGCGACAGGAACGAACACCGCAACCAGGACGAGCGAGGTGGCGATGACCGCCCCGGCAACTTCCTTCATCGCGACGCTTGCTGCATTGTGCGGCTCGGTGATTCCTTCGACGATGTGCCGTTGGACGTTCTCGATCACCACGATCGCGTCATCGACCACCAATCCCGTGGCCAGCGTAATTCCAAACAGCGTTAACGTGTTGATCGAAAATCCCAGCAGCTTGATGAAAATAAATGTTCCGACGAGCGAGACGGGAATCGTAATTGCCGGAATGAAGGTGCTGCGCCAGTCCTGCAGAAATACATAAATAACCAACACAACGAGCACGATCGCTTCGAATAGGGTGAAGATCACGTCCCGGATCGATTCTCCGATCACGTCGGTGGTATCGAATGCAATCGCGTATTTCAATCCTGGGGGGAAGTTCTTCGACAACCGCTTCAGCTCCGCTTTGGCCGCCTTGTCCACATCCAGGGCGTTTGCACCGGGCAATTGTGTGACGCCGATACCCACCGCGTCGTGGCCGTCAAAACGCAGCAGCGTACTGTAATCCTCCGCACCCAATTCCGCCCGACCAATGTCTTTCAACCGCACCAGAGTTCCATCTGCCCCAGTCTTTAAAATAATATCTTCAAATTCCTTGGGGCTCGTCAGCCGGCCGATCGCGCGCACGCTGATCTGATATGCCTGCGACGAGTTCGCTGGAGGTTGCCCAACCTGGCCCGCGGCTACTTGCACGTTTTGCTCTTGGAGCGCTGCCAAAACCGTCGTGGCGCTCAATGCACGTTGGCTCATGCGCGCGGGGTCAAGCCAAAGTCGCATGGCATACTTCCGTTCGCCGAATATCTGAGCATCATTCACGCCTTTGACGCGCTTCAGTGCGTCTCTCACATAAATATCCAGATAGTTGCTCAGAAACAGGCTGTCGTACTGTCCGGTCTCGGAATACACTCCGGCGCCAAAGATGAAGCCCGAAGCTTGTTTAGTAATAATGATGCCGGTGTTTTTTACGGAATCCGGCAGCCGGCCGAGTGCTTGGTTGACTCGATTCTGCACGTCTACGGAGGCCAGATCCACATCGCGGGTCACATCAAAGGTAATAATGATCTGGCTCGATCCATCGTTTCCGCTGGCTGAGGATATGTATTTCATTCCCGGAACGCCGTTGATCGCCTGTTCTAGCGGAATGGTCACGGCGGATTCGACAGCGAGTGCGTTTGCTCCGATGTACCCGCTGCTGACTACAACCTGGGGTGGCGCAAGGTCCGGATATTGCGCGACCGGCAATGTGGGAATCGAAATCGCGCCGCCGAGCACGATTAACAGTGCGCAAACTGTCGCAAACACCGGCCTCTGAATGAAGAAATCAACAAACAAATCCGCTCTCCGCCTTCTTGAAAAAGATGAACTTCCAGTTCACATCTCGAGCGCGATTATTTGGCTTTTATGTCGGGTTTTGCTTCTACACCCGCGCTTTTGTCGTTGATTTGTTCCAGGACCGGTGCGCCATCTTGCAGAAATTGCGTCCCAGAAGCGATTAAATGATCGCCCACCTTTACTCCGTCCAGCACTGCATAATCATTGCCGACCACTTCACCAATTTTCACCACACGCTGCCGGGCAATAGTACCTTTCGCCTCATTTACCGCCACAAAAACAAAATATTCTCCGTTGATCCGCTGCACAGCTAAAATCGGAATCACTGCTCCCTGCCCTCTGCTCCAGTCCAGCTGTGCCCGTACCTGCTGAGCGATTCGCAAACTGGCTTTGGAGTTCGCTATGGAGGCTTTGGCCAGGATGGTTTGGGTATCTTGGTCGGCTTGCGGCGAGATAAAGGAAATGTTGGTATTTGCAATCACCGCCCCTGTCTCATCTAGCAATTTTACTGGCAGGCCAATGTGCAGATCCTTCGCGCGGGAAGCCGGGACATAGATATACGCTTCGAGCGCGCCGGGTTCGTCTACAGTCGTCAGCAATGTGGTCACCGCAACGCGGTCCCCTACTCGTACCGGGATGTCTCCGATGATTCCAGACATCGGTGCGCTGACTTTGTAGTAGTGCAGTTCCACGTTCTGGGTCTGGACATTTTGCTCCATGGCCTTTAGCTGTGCCAGGGCGGTGTCGTAGGCGTTCTGCGCGGTGTCCAACTCCACGCGGCTGATCACCTTTGCGTCCCACAGCTTAAGGCTTCGCTCCAGATTGATTTTCGCCAGCGAAACATTGGCCTCTTGCGCCACCCTCTGGGCTTCTTGGCTGGACACGGTGGCTTGCTGCTTCAGTGGATCAATTTGCAGTATCGGCGTACCGGCGGCGACGCGATCGCCGGACTTCACATAAATGTTCGTGACGTAACCTTCGACTTGGGGATTGATATTTGCGGAATGCCGGGATTTCAACACCGACAGATATTCCGTCGAATTTGTAATCTCTTGTGACCGTATCACTTGCACCTGCACAGGCGTGGCCTGTGGCCCCCTCCCTTGGCCTTCGGCATTTTTCTCCCCACAACCGGAAACCACCATTGCGGCGCACCAGAGCGCCATCCCATAGCCAAGTATATGGCTATACCGTCGCGGCGACGCCGACTTGAGCTCAAATTGCCTGTGCATGATCCTGGCCATGGTCCTTTTATGGTACGACAAGCGCCCAATCTCTGGGAACCGGAATAGACCGCCCCCACTTTGACGCCGGGTGGCCAGTTTCCGTTAGAGCGTTCCCTGGCCCCCTCCTAGCCCTGTGCGCTTCGCACCTAATCGGCTTCTAGGGCTAGACCCGCGCGGCCCGGCTTGAGACTGTTTCCGAACGCCGCCAGCGAGACGGCGAGGGTGCCGGCCAGTCGTCCGGCACAGCTGTTCTTGATTTTGAATTTTGTTGCGCTATCGAATCGCGGCGGGCTTGCAAACTAATACATGTCGCTCGGATCGATTTTCTTTCCGGACAATCCCATCTGCAGAACCTCTAGGTCCTGCGGCCGGTCGAAAATCTTCCCCGGGAACAAACGCTTAATCAAGATGCGCACCCCGCCGTAGGCGATACCCAGGCCGATCGTTAGCCCCAGGAACATCAGGATGTACACAATAATTTTGACCAGCACGACCACGATCGGCGGGTCCGTTGCGGCGTGGCCCGTTTCGTTCCAGGTTACTTCCGTCTCGTAGTCGACGGCGTCGCGCAATTTCTGGGCATATTCGTTTGAGGATGCCTCGAAAACCAGCGAAAGCATCGACGCTTTTCGCTCCACCGTCACACCGGCCTGTTTGGCTGCCGCCGGGAGCGCTTCTTGCAGGTGATGCAAATGCTGCTCGGCAATTTGCGGCGTGGGGTATTCGAGCAACAGCAGCGTTCCATGCTCTATGCCCGACTGATATTTCGCCAGCATCGCTTCCACGTTGCTCTTGAATCCAACTTCATTGGCTAAATCCCGGAAGGCGCCATTTTGTATCTGAACTAGTGCGTATTTAAATCCCTCGGGTCCGGCAGCGAATTTCTGTGTACCGAATATTCGATCTTTCGCCGGCAGGTAGGTTCGGAGCGGTGGATAGGGCGTATGATCGGCCACTGCCCGCAAGGCTCGATCGAGCCCTGTCAATTCTTCCGGCTTCAGATCCGTAGCGCTACCCACCAAGACGAGAAGATTCCCGACCAGAATATTCCCCGTCGAACTGTTGAACGCTGCTTCATCCCCGTAGGCGTAAGGACGAAGGTGATCTCCGGTTTCCTGGGTGAACGCCTGATACGCTCCGGTGGGGTCCTTGAAAACGTACAAACTCAGATGGATTTCCTGGCCGCCGCTCTGGAAGGCGCGTTCTTCGATCGTGGTTAGCCCTTCTTCGCGCAAAATCCCTCGACGAGGATCATCGACCGCAAACCAGGCCTCTAGATTCTGTCCAGTTGTGAGTTTCGAAGGACCCGTAGCCTGCCATGCACCAAAATGCTCGGGAATCAGGGAGGTCGGTGTTAGAGGAGCGGCAAAGACACCTGTAGCGGCGAACATCACCGCCACCAAAAACAACGGTATGAGCTTTCTCATTGCAGCATTTATTTAGATGCCAGCAGGTTCATTTTGGTTCCCGATGAGAGTTTCTGCCCCGCTTCCCGCTTTTCAGTTTCAAGCCGCAGTGGAATGCAAATGCAGGAGCCCGCCACCTGTATCCCCAGCTTAGTTTTGGTTCCGGGATTGTTCAACTGGAGAAACAGGAGCGGGACGCGGTTTTCCGGTGGCACTTAGGCTATTCAGGCTCTGGAGATAGGAAGTCACCCCGGCGAATACGCCCTCGGCGATGTGCTGGCGATGCTCGGGCTTCTTCAATAACTGCTCATCCGACGGATTGCTGAGGAAGGAAATCTCCGTCAGGATCGAAGGCATGTCTGCACCGATCAGTACCACAAACGGAGCTTTCCGTACGCCACGATTCTTTACCGGTTTGGCCGTCTTTTGAACTCGCTTTGAAAGCGAGTCCTGGATGTCCTCCGCCAATTCTTTGGATTCGTCGATCTTCTCAGTGCGAGTGATCTTCTTTACCATGTCTTCCAGGTCGTGAATATTTTCCTGCCCCACAGCATTTTCCCGCGCTGCTACTTCCATCGCTTCCGGCGAGCCTCGCAAATTCAGGTAATACGTCTCCACGCCCCGCGCGCCACGATCCGGGCTGGAATTCGCGTGGATGGAAAGGAATAGGTCCGCCTTGATGTCGTTGGCAATGTGGGTGCGTTCTTCTAGGGGAATGAAGGTATCGTCCGAGCGTGTGTAGACAATCTCCGTGTCCGGCAGCTTCTGTTGAATCAGTTTGCCCAGCCGCAATGCCACATCGAGGCACAAATCTTTTTCCATTAATCCTGTTGGACCGATCGTTCCGGTATCATGTCCGCCGTGTCCAGCGTCAATTACGATGCGCCCAATTTTCAGTCCCAAGGCGCGCGTCAATGTTGATTGCCCATCACGAGTTAAAGTCGGAGGCGTTGATGGTTGAATCAAATCAGCCTTACTCGTCGAGGTCTTGGTCGAATTTGTCCGCGTCGGCTTGCTACTCGGCAAAGAATTCTTGCCACTTGCCGCCGCAGGTGGCGTGACGATTGGTATATCGGAAGTCTTTACCGCTGCCATCTCCCGACTGGGATCCTCAAGAACCACTGGCTGGGGCTCAGCAACGCGGGTGACGATAGGCTCTTTTTGCACTGCCTGTGGCTTTGGCGTTTCGACTACCTTCGCTGATTGAACGGGTTCCGGCTTTGCTCGACTGGCATCTCCATATAATTCAATGAGGAGCCTCGTCGGTTTTTTCACGATAGACGCCGCGTAATCCTGCACCCCATTCACGTCCAGCACCACCCGTACAACCCCAAACTGATTTTGCGCCACGCGGACTTTGCTCAGCAGTGGGCCACTAACCGCTACATTTCCATGTGCTACATTCGGGCTCAATTTTGCAGCATGTAAATCAAAATAAATCCGATCCGGACTGGCGATCCGGCCCGAAACGTACTGGACGGAATCTTCCAAATCGATCGTCACTTCGGTGCTGGCTGGCGTGGCGTTTGTTCTGATCTGCTGCACTCGCGGCACTCCACCGGATTTCGCTGTTTCGCCGCCGCTTTTCCCACTTGCTCGAAAACTGTCGCCAAGTTCTTCCTTTGTAGGCGCTAGCGTTCGGGTACTCGGAGCGTTGGCCGCTGCCGCTGGGGCATGCATGGGAGCCGGAACTTTTTCTGCTGGCGGGGTGGCGCTCGGAGTCGCTATCGCATTTTTCGCGCTCAGCTGGCCGGTCTCAGCGCTCTTCAGCAACGCCAATTCAGCCAGTTCTTCCGATACTTCGCGCTTCCGCGGCGAATGCGGATACTTCTTTTGATAATCCTGAAACTCTTTGGTCGCTTCGCCCGGGTCGCCTAACTGGTCTTTGTGCAACTTGGCAACGCGCAATAGCACTTCCGGTACGAACTTGCTGGTCGGATATTCCCGAATCAAAAATTGGTACGATTCCACCGCGGCCTGGTAATAGCTTTGTCCAAATCGGTCGCCCATCTCCGTATTCAGTTCGCCCAGGGCCACCAGCGCTTCCGGTACCTGTACCGCGTGCGGAGTGATCAGGTAAACGCGGCGGTAGGAGTTCACCACCTGCTTGTATTCCGCAAGCGTCCGCTTTTCGGTAGGCTTCGTGTTTAGTGCCTCGCGCAACTCTTCCGCTCGGCCAAATTGCGAACTGGCGGCATCACGCTTCACACTACTGTTATTGGAACTGGTGCCTCCAGCAAATACAGGGCCGGGAGTTGCAGCGAGTCCCAGCAGGAGGATAAAACCTAGCGAAACGATGGCGAAACTCTGGTGGAAATTTTTTGAGCCAGACTTCATCCGTTCTGGACTCCCCTCGGAACTCCTGGTCTCGCAATTGGATTCGATCAGTCGGAAGGAAGGGCGAGGCTCAGTCGACATTCGTAAAGATAATCCGCCCGTTGGCATCCACATCCCGGTGAATAGCGTTTGTCCGGACATACGTGCTGTCGAGGTGTCCGGAACCCGGCCGGTAATACGCGCTTTGTACTTTCTGTACATAGTTGCGTGTCTCTCGGTAAGCCGGAATTCCATGAGCCCGATCCACCGCTCCCTCTCCAGCATTGTACGCTGCTAGAGCCAAGTCTAGGTTGCCATTGTATCGTTCTAGCAACGTCTTCAAATACCGCACTCCGGCGTCCACATTCTGCTTCGGATTGAACGCGTCATTCGCTCCGAATCGCTGCGCCGTCGTCGGAATCAACTGCATGAGCCCTATGGCACCCCTCGGCGAATATGCCCCAGGATTCCAGTTCGATTCCGTTTCAATTACCGCCCGTACCAGCGCGGGGTCTACCCGATGTCGCTCGGCTGCTTCTTGCACCAACTGATCTACGCCGTCCCGGTCTATGCTCATCGGCCGCCGGTTCCCGCCAAGAAAGGAGATCTCGCCTGGTAGGTAAATAGTGGGACGCGTTGCCGATCGCTTCAGTTGTGCCATGCTGGGCGGTTCGGAATTTACGAACAGTTTGCGGCCATCAATATTTGTAACCGACATGATCTGCGCCCGAGCGGGCTCTAAACTGCCGAGCAAGCCTGCCAAAGCCACAGAAAACACAAAGGCTACACGAATTGATCTTCGTCTTGAGTGGCCGTTAACTCGCCTCGGGGAAGGCATAGGTCAGGTCTCTAAAATCCGTGACACGTTCGTTTTTCGATCACTAGGCCTACCTCCTGATGCGCAAACGGGGAGGCAAATCGCCACACAGAAACCTACAACCGCGTCCAGCTGCGGAGCTTGGACATAGCTGCACTAGGGGGGATTATAACAACGGTTCAAGGAGGGTTGGAACGCTTTGCAAGGCACTTTTTAGGGCAGTTGTGTCTTTTCCGCCAGCCTCTGCCAGGTCCGGCCGGCCGCCGCCTGAACCGCCCACTTGCTTGGCCAATGCCTGTATCAGCTTGCCAGCATGGACTTTAGCGGTAAGATCCGGGGTTACGCCGGCGATCAGGGCCACTCTATCGCCATCCGGCATGCCCAGCGCCACGACGCCTGAACCAAGCTTCTGTCTTAAAGAATCAACCAGTTGCCGCAATCCCTGGCGATCCACATTTTCCACCTCGCCAACGATAACCTTAACGCCCTTAATCGTTTGCGTCTGATCGAAAAGCGCGTCGAGCTGCTCGAGCGCGCCTCTGCGCTTTTCTGCGCCAAGATCCCTCTGCAGTTGCTTAGCGGTTTGCGTCAACTTCTCGACGGTTGCAAGTACTCGGTCCTCAGCAACATTCAGATTCGAGGCCAGTTGCCGCAGGATTCCCGCCTGGTGCTGGTAGTGAGATAAAGCCCCTAATCCCGTGACCGCTTCGATGCGGCGGATGCCCGCTGCCACCGATTCTTCGCTCACAATCTTCAGAACTCCAATGTCCCCAATGCGCTCGACGTGGGTACCACCGCAGAGTTCCTTCGAGTAGAAACCGCGCGTGGCCTGTGGGTCGGGGATGGTGATGACTCGGACGTTGCTCTCGGGGTATTTGTCACCGAAGAAGGCCAGGGCGCCGGAAGCGAGCGCTTGCTCGAGAGGCATGACTTCGGTTTCGATCTGCGAGTTCAGGCGAATCTCTTCGTTGACCTGTTGCTCGATGTCGTGGAGTTCTGCGGCACCAACCGGAGCGAAGTGGGAGAAGTCAAAGCGCAGGCGGTCGGGAGCGTTCAGCGAACCGGCCTGCTTCACGTGCGTCCCGAGAATGTTGCGTAGCGCGGCGTGCACGAGGTGCGTGCCGCTGTGATTGCGGATGACCCGGCTGCGGCGCTCGGCATCAGCAACAACGTTGAGGCGATCGCCTACATGGAGCGTCTCCTTCGCCGTGACCTTGTGTGCCACCAGTCCCGCGATCGGATAATACGCACCGGTCACTTCGGCAATCTCGGTCGAGCCATTCAGATCGTAGAACGCCCCCGTATCGGCAACTTGTCCGCCCGACTCTGCGTAGATCGCCGTGCGGTCAAGGATGACTTCGCCTTGTTCGCCGGCCTCCAGTTCGCCGACCGATCCGTTCTTGGTGATGATGGCTTCAATGCGGCAGTCTTTGCCTTCTGTCCCAAAGTAAAAGTCTTTTTCGGTTTTGAAAGTTTCCGCCAGCTTGGTGTAGGCCGGATTGGCGGAATCTTTCGAGGCGCCTTTCCAGGAAGCACGAGCGCGAGTGCGCTGCTCTTGCATGGCTTTCTCGAAGCCGGCTTCGTCGAATTGCACGCCCAAGTCTCTGGCGGCATCGAGAATGAAATCCATGGGAAGGCCGTAGGTGTCGTAGAGACGAAACGCGCTGTCCCCGGAATAAACAGACCCGGACTTTGCAGCGAGCGGCTCGAGCTCTTCTTCCAGTTTCTTCAGTCCGATGTCCAGCGTGTGGCCGAAACGATTTTCTTCAGCGAGCACAATCTCCGGAACGCGCGCGGCGTTCGGCTCGTGAAGTTCCGGATAGGCTTTGCCCATCAAGTCGCGTACCGCATTCACCATTTCCGATAAGAAAGGTTTGTTGGCGCCGAGCAATCGGCCGTGACGAATCGCCCGGCGCATGATTTTGCGCAGGACGTAGCCGCGGCCTTCGTTGGACGGCAAGACGCCGTCGGTGATCAGGAAAGTTGTGGCGCGGGCGTGGTCGGCAATGACGCGCAATGAAGCAGCGCTGTTCCTGCGATCTTCTGACTGGAGTTCGGTTGCTTCGTCGACTCCTGTCAATTGCGCTGCGCGATCAATCAGCGGCGTGAAAAAATCGGTGTCGTAGTTGGAGTCGACACCTTGCAGAACCGCGGCTAGACGCTCCAATCCCATGCCGGTGTCAATCGAGGGTTTTGGCAGGGGAGTGAGCGTGCCACTTGAATCGCGATTGAACTGCATGAAGACCAGGTTCCAGAGTTCGACGTAGCGGCCGCAGTCGCAGGGGAACTTGCAATCGATGTGGCCTTGGTCGGAGGCGATGGGGCCCATGTCGTAATGGATTTCGCTGCAAGGGCCACAGGGGCCGGTGTCGCCCATGGCCCAGAAATTGTCTTTCAGGCCGGGAATGGCGAAGATGCGATCCGCAGGAACTTTCTGTTCGAGCCACAGTTTGTGCGCTTCTTCATCGACGCCCAGTGTTGTGCCGGGAGCGACGGCTGCACCGCCGAAAATCGTGACGTAGAGTTTGTTGGAGGGAATGGCGAACCATTGCGGAGAACCGACAAGTTCCCAGGCGTAGCCGATGGCGTCTTTCTTAAAATAATCGCCAAAGGAAAAATTGCCGAGCATTTCGAAGAAAGTGTGGTGCCGTTTGGTGAAGCCTACGTTTTCAAGGTCGTTGTGTTTGCCGCCGGCTCGAACGCATTTCTGGGAAGTGGTTGCGCGGGTATACTCGCGTTTCTCGAGGCCCAGAAAGACGTCCTTGAATTGGTTCATGCCGGCGTTGGTGAAGAGCAGGGTGGGATCCCCGTGGGGGACGAGCGAAGAGCTTTTTACGCGTCGATGGCCTTGGCTTTCGAAAAATTGCAGGAATTTTTCGCGGATTTCGTTGCCGGTTAGTTTTGGGTCGCCGTTTCGAGTCAAGTCAGCCTCAATCAAGCAGCGGTAGGGAACAAAAGATTATCGCATAGGCGGCCCGGGGTGGGTGGAGGATGGAGGAGGCCTGGATCTGTCTCAGTTGAGGTCGCGCCGAAGATTTCGCGGAA
>Ga0209040_10000642_pt1 | contig 27081 bp, 23 predicted proteins | sample BogFormECP12_OM3_FD_188240 | JGI IMG/M metagenome (GOLD analysis project Ga0209040, IMG submission 188240) | Bog forest soil microbial communities from Calvert Island, British Columbia, Canada - ECP12_OM3 (SPAdes) (version 2) | ecosystem: Environmental > Aquatic > Freshwater > Wetlands > Bog ... | reverse complement strand
TGCTCGTCCCTTGGCATGGCCTCCGCCCTAACTGAGACCTGAGACCTGAGACCTGAGACCTGAGACCTGAGACCTGAGAACTAAGAACTAAGAACTAAGAACTAAGAACTAAGAACTGAGACTTACTTCTTCCTCGCCACAATCACCCACACCGTTCCTCGTCCCTCGCAAAACCGACAACTTTCCTGCCCTAAGGATTTTCCCGTTCCCCGGCACTCCAGGCAGCTGGCCACCATATGCAACTCCTGCAGCGAATTCTCCGGCAGCTTCGCCGGATCCTTGAATAACTCAGCATGATGGTAGTCGCGCAGCCAGAAGACCAGCTTGCCTTCCAGATTCTCGCGATCTTTCGCGCTCAGCTGTGCGCACCGCTGCGGCCACCATTCGGGAATGCAGCCGTAGCAAATCAGTTCGCCGGCATCAAACAGCGCCCCAGGATCGGTTCGCCGAAGAAACTTCTTGCACCACGAACAGTCACTGACCCCCAGCAAGCCGAAGGCGTCCTTTAGTCTGGCGATCTCCAGCGCTTGCCGCGCCAGCACCTCTTCTACATTTGTCTCGAGTTTGTCGGGCATCGGCTGGTTCCTGAAGCTACCACTCTTGGTTCAGGATATACCGTTCGCGCTCGGAAGATCAGCGTTGGGAATCACACATCTCGAACCGACCAGATCATTTCTCCGAGAAACCAGAAACCAGAAACTGGAAACTGGAAACTGGAAACTGCCCACTGACCACTGCCTCCTAATCCACGTGCTCGCCCAGTTCGAACGATTCTTCCGCCATCGGCAGCACGTCCCGTTCGCCGGCTACCCACACATAAATCGTCGGCAGCAAAAAGACGCTCATGACCAGTGCCGCGATCAGTCCTCCCACGATCACGATCGCGAACGGCCGCTGTGAGTCCGAACCGATCGCGTGCGACAGTGCCGCCGGCAGCAATCCCAGCGTCGCCACCAGCATCGTCATCATAATCGGACGCAGTCGCAGCACCGCCCCTTCCACCGCCGCGTCCTCCACCGTGAATCGCCGTGCGCGCAGTTGGTTGATGTATTCCAGCATGATCACTCCCGTCTGCACCGACACGCCAAACAGCGCCAGAAATCCCACGCCAGAAGAAACGCTGAAATTCGTGCCTGTGAACCACAGCGCCAGCAACCCTCCAATGGGCGCGATCGCAACATTCACCATAATCAGCAGCGCCCATTTGAGCGACTTGAACATCGTGTAAAGAAGAATGAAGATAATCAGAATCGTAATGGGCAACACGATCAGCAACCGTGCGTTGGCTCTCTTCTGGCTGGCGTATTCGCCCTCCCACCGGAAGCTGTACCCGATGGGCAGTTTCACCTGTTCATTTACTTTCTTGATCGCCTCTTCCACCGTGCTGCCGAGGTCACGCCCGCGAACGCTGTACTTGATGGCGATATAGCGCTGGTTGCCCTCGCGATAGATTTCCGAGCCGCCATCCGCTTCGGTGATCTTGCACAGCTGCGCCAGAGACACGCGCTCTCCACTTGGCGATAGCAATCGAATATTCTCAATCGCCTCCTGCGTATTCCGATATTGCGGCAGATACCGCAACGTGAGGTCGTACCGCGCCTCGCCCTTGAGCACCTGCGTCAGCGCATTCCCTCCCACCGCCGTCTGCACCGCATCCTGCACGTCGGCCACATTGATCTGATAACGCGCCGCCGCCGCCCGGTCCACCGTCACATTCAAATTCGGCTGGCCCAGCACCCGAAACACTCCAAGATCCTCAATACCCTTGATCTTGGACAACACATTCACCACCTCGTCGCTCTTTTGCTCGAGCACCTTAAGGTCGTCGCCGAAAACTTTCGTAGCCAGTGCGCCCTTGACTCCGCTTACTGCCTCTTCCATGTTGTCTTCGATCGGCTGTGAAAATCCCCACACCGCGCCCGGAATCTTATCCAGTTCGCGCTGCATGGCCGCAATCAATTCGTCCTTATCCTGGTGAAATACCGGCCGCCACTCTTCTTTGGGCTTGAGATCGACGAAGAATTCGACATTAAAGAAACCCGTCGTATCGGTCCCGTCATCCGGCCGCCCCGTTTGGCTCGTGCACTGCGGAACTTCCGGAAAAGAACAAAGGATGACCCGCGCTTGATTCGCTACCCTTATCCCCTCGTCCGGACCGGTGCTCGGCGCCAACGTTCCCCGCACCCACAACGCTCCTTCATCCAGGTGAGGCAGGAATTCGGAACCGATGGCACCGCTGAAGGCTAGATAATTTCCTACCAGCACCATCACCAAAACTACGCCGATCGTGACTGCCCGATGGCGAATGGCCCACCTCACCGCAACCCGATAGCGCTCAATCAGAAAATGCATCACCGGGTTGCTCCACTCGCTAGCTCCCTTGGCGAAGGCAAAACTCGCCAGTACCGGCGCAATCAAGATTGAGAACACCAAAGCCCCAAGCAGCGCGAATGCCACGGTCCAAGCCATGGGATGAAAGAGCCTACCCTCCACCCGCTCCAGCGTGAAGATGGGCAAATACGCCGTAATAATGATGGCGATCGCATAAAACACCGGACGCTGCACTTCGTGCGACGCTTCGCTGATTCTTTCGCTCGGCGTTTTGCCGTCCTCGGCTTTGTATCCCAGATGGCGCACGATGTTTTCCACCATCACCACCGCGCCATCCACCACCATGCCGAAATCCAGCGCGCCCAGGGACAACAGGTTTGCGGGAATATGTCTCAGGTCCAAACAGATCGAGGCGAACAATAGCGAGAAGGGAATTGTCGCCGCCACGATCAGCGCCCCTCGAATATTCCCCAGAAACAAAAACAGAATGATCGAGACCAGGATCATTCCTTCCGTCAGGTTATGCAGCACGGTATGACTGGTGAAGTGAACCAGATCGCTGCGATCGATAAATGGAACAATCTTCACCCCCGGCGGCAGGATGTGATCGTTCATCTCCGCCACTTTTGCATGAATCCCTTGCAGCGCCGTATCCGCCGCCGCGCCTTTCCGCAACAGCACGATGCCTGACACCACATCGTCGTTATCAATAATCTTTCCGTCTTCCCGGTGAATCGCTTTGGCAAACTGCCCCAGCCGGATCTTCGGCCCCTGCGAAACCACCGCAATGTCCTTGATCCGGAGCGGCGTGCCATTTTTCGTCAGGATGACCGTCTCCGCAATATCCTGCGACCGGTCCACCAATCCAACAGCGCGCACATTGATCTGCTGCAGTCCTTCCTGTATGAAGCTGCCGCCTGCGTTCGTATTGTTATTGGTGAGTTGCTGCTCAATCTGTGCCAGGCTCAATCCGTACGCCACAAGCTTGTTCGGATCGACCCGCACCTGATATTCCCGCGTAGGTCCGCCGAAGCTCGAAACGTCGACAACATCCGGCACCGCTTTGAAATTCTTTTCTACAACCCAGTCTTCAATCGACTTCAGCTCCATCGGGTCATATGCCGGATTCGTGCTGCGCAGCGTGAAAAAATAAATCTGTCCGACCGGGCTCCAGTCCGTTCCCATCTGCGGCACAACATTCGGCGGCAGCGTAACCTGACTCAGTCGCTCCAGCACCCGCTCCCGGTTCCAGTCGTTGTCCGATTCGTCATCAAAAATCAGCTTCAGGTCCGAGAGCCCGAACAGCGAGAACGATCGCAGATGCACCACGTGCGGAATCCCATTCATCACGATTTCCAGCGGAATCGTAACCTGCTGCTCGATCTGCTCCGCCGAAATTCCCGGCCACTGCGTGATCACCTCCACATAGTTGTCCGCCACGTCGGGGTAAGCCTCAATCGGAAGATCACGGAATGCGACAATACCCCCCGCAAAAAGGATCAGCGCAAACGCCAGCACCAGCAATCGGTTGTTCAGAGCAAAATCAACGACTCTGCGAATCATCTATTGCTCCACCGTGTTTTGCAGTTGCAGAGCGTTCGAAACCACCTGATCTCCCGGTTTCATTCCGGAAACCACTGCTTGCATGTTGTTGGGCAGTGTCTTTCCCGTAACCACTTCCCGGCGCTTGAAGTGTCCCGCGCCTAGCGGCGCATATACCCACTCGCGGTCATGCAAGTGGAGAATCGCAGTCGTCGGAATCGCCGCATACGTCTCCGTCCGCTTGCCATAAAAAGTCGCCGTCACAAACATTCCCACGCGCATGGTTCCCGGATTCGCTACCTCAAGCCGCACCTTCGCCGTTCGTATGTTGGGGTCGAGCACCGGCAGGATGTTATCGATCCGCCCTTTGAATACTTGATTCGGATAGGCGTTCAAGTGAAGATCGGCGTACTCACCCACGTGAACGGCATCCAGATCGTTCTCGTAAACGTCGCAGACGATCCATACATAAGAAAGATCGGAAATCGTAAAAGGATTCGGTGATCCCAGCCCCTGCACGCCCGACGCGTTCGTAACCTGCTGGTCGGTAATGATTCCCGAGATCGGCGCAACGATATCGATAACCGCCGAAGGATTATCTTTGTTGATGCCCAGCGTACGCAGTTGCTCTTTCGCAGCGTCCAAATCCGCCAGCGCATCTTTCGCGACGTCTTCCGCCTGCTCCACAGCGCTCTTGGCGACCGCGCCTTTTTCGTAAAGGGTCTTCTGTCGCTCCAGTTGCAAGCGCGCCAAAAGTTCGTCGTTCACCGCTTTGCGATACGTCTGGTAAGCGCCGGAAACATCATTGCTCTGCACTCGCAGCAGCAATTGTCCCTTGGTTACGATGTCCCCGAGCCTCGCTTTGATCTCCACTACTCGTCCTGCGGCCAGCGAAATCACCGGCACGGCACGCGCAATATCCGGCTGCACTACGCCAGTCACGTTCAGAGCCGGCGCCGCCTTGTATTCCACCGCCGTCGCCAACGGAAACAGCTCCGGATGATCGACCTTGAAATTGTTCGCGTCTAGGTCCGCCTGAACATTCGCCGGAGGCGGCGCCTCGGCCTTCGGATCCGCCTTGCCTTCATTGCATCCCGCAAGTGCCGCCGCCAGAACCAAACACAATGCAACTCCGCCCAGACGCGCGGGTCCGGATCCCAACCCCAGTCGCGAAGCGACGGCATTCATTAGCGCCCCACGTAAGTCCGGGGGAAGCCCCATCGTCAAGAGAGTCCCTTTAGGGACCGCACAGCAGCTCCGTCGTTTCTTCATTGCACAACCTCTTTGCCCACGGCCTGGTTCAATTGCGCCGCGGCCGTCAAATACGAACCCACCAGATTCACGTAATTCAACTCCACACTGCGGTAATCGCTCTCCGCGTTCAGAAAATCCAGCAGCGAAGCTCCGCCGTGCTGGTATGAAAACAAAATCGTGTCCCGTACCCGTACCGCCTGCGCCAGATACTTCTGCTTGTAAGGACGCAGCAAAATTACATTACTGTTCAACGTGGCATACGCCGAATCCACATCGCTGAATACCTGCGCCTCGGCCGCATCGCGCAGCTTCTCGTTACGTGTAATGTCCAGCTTGGTATGCAGCTTGTTTCCCTGGTTGCGATCGAAAATGCGCAGCGGGATACTCACGTCGACGCCAAAATAAAGATCAATCGGAGGATTCCGCCCCATGTCAAAGCTGAACGTCGGATCCGTCGATCCGTTCGCTACCGCCAGCTTGTAGTCCGTCTGCGCCTTGTCCACCGCCTCCACCGCCGCCTTCAAATCCGGACGGTTATCCAGCGCGATCTGCCGGTACGCCTCCAGCGGATCGATCTGATCGTTGAAATCAAACGCGCCCACCAGATCGAACTGCTCCACCGGCGTGCGGTCGTTCAACAGCATCAGCATCTGAATCTTCGCCGTCCGTAAATTGACGATCGCCGTCTGCACGTCGGATTCGTACTGCACCCTCTGCAATTCCAGCCGGTCCAGATCGATCTGCGCAATGTCTCCCGCCTGAAATCGGTCACTGCTGATCTTCAGGACCTTGTCGTAGTACTCCAGATTGTCTTTCGAAACCTGCAACACCGCCTTGGCCTGCAGCGTCTGCACAAACGCGCTGCGCAAGCTGAACAACAGCCCTCGCTCCAGATCGCTTTGTTGAGAAACCGCAATCGCTGTCCCTTCCTTCGCACTTTCCGTCCGCAATTCCCGCTTGTGCGCCCGCTCGTGCAAATAGCTCACGGTCGCCGAAGGCAGCCAGTACGCAAAGGGTCCGTGCGAGGGCCCGCCATTGAATGGATCGATCTGATCGGCCAACAGCGTCAAGTTCGGATTCGGCCGCAGATGCGCCGTAATCTCGTCCGCCTGGAATTCGCTGATATTCAACTTCCCCGCCAGCAACGTCGGATTATTCAACTCCAGCCGGTCTTTTACCTGTTCCCATGTCCACGCTTGTGGCGGAGCCTGCGGCGGCGTCGGCGCAGCCTGCGCCCCGGCCAGAACCGCGGCACAACCAAGCGCGATCAACACGCCACAACTCCTCCGCAATCTTCTTCGCATCAATGACTCCACAAATCTCGACCTCACAAATGTCTCCGAACTCTTGAAGCCGCGGCGGAGATGTAACGCAGTGCGTCCTTCAGCAAAGCGTCGCTCCAAAAACACACCCGGAAATGAGTATCTAGGCTCGCCCGTAAGGATTCTCTAAAGATCAGAATCCTCGCTGCGGATTTATTGCTGCATCCGATCAGCGATTCAACCAGCGATGAATTAACAATGATGAGTTAACTGGGACTCGGCAAACTACCCAAGGAGGGAACTAGGAGGAGCGCGCCCTGTACGCAAAACGCAAGGCCTCGCCGGTGGTGCCAAATACGAAACACAAACTTCAAGCAGTCCCTCTTCCAGCTCAGGGAACTGCGCCGCACTCGCCGCCAGCGCCGGAGATCCCTGCAGCCGGTTTACCCACGCTGAGTGCCTTTCGCTCGCGGCCTGTAATACCGTGCGCTTGCTCGAGGCCGACTCTTCCATCTCGGCCCGCATCGCGTGCAGATCATCCGTGGCTGAGATCACCGGGAACAGCAGTACGACCACGCATCCCAGCGCCAGCAAACACTGCAACGCCGTCACCCTGCGCGCCACTCGCGCTCCCGCGCCCCGCTGCCACAGCCAATAGGCCGGCAATAGTAGCAACAGCCACACGAGATTGAGCAGCAACTCCATACACGGTGAATCGATCTACAACCCAGCGGCTAGTCTTTCAAAAATCTCAAATTCAAGTCAACATGACCATCGTACCAGCATCCTAGAGTTGTCAGTTGCTAGTGTTCAGTGATCAGTAAGACCAATTCTCCGCCGCTCGCTAAACTGCGCACTGACCACTGATCACCGCCCACTTTCTTACGGTCCCACCACCACCTGCAGCGGCCCCGGTGTCTGCAGCCGCTGGTGGTAGATTGCATTCCGCTTCGCCACTTCACCTGCCACGTTGACATAGATCACATACGCACCATGCGGTAGCGTCTCGCCAAATGGCAACGCCATGCGTTCCGTTCCGCGCTTCAGCGGAAAGTGTTGATATCCAATCTCCGTCGCCCGCCCATTCTCCGCCACCGCCTTCACGTCAAATGTCAGATCAATGTCGTCCGCCGTGGTGTTCGAAACTTCCACGCTACCCTCAATCCGGCTCACGTTCACCCGCGGAGGATTTTTCCACGCCAGCGTGATCGCTTCCACCACTTTGATGACGAATCCCCTCTGCACCGCCTGTTGCGGTTGTCCGCCATCTTTCACCGAAACCACAAACTGAAATTCTCCCGCCCGCTCCGCCGCTCCGTGCAATACTCCGTTATCTTCCAGTCGGATCCCGGGCGGCAACGCGCCACTCTGCACCCGCCAATGCAGCCCCGGCACATAATTACCCCGCCCGTGAAAATTCACCTGATACTGTCCCTGCGGATACGTCGTCGGCAACTCCGTCGGCTCAATCACCAGCCCCTCATCCGCACTTTTCCCCGGTGCGGAGGGGTCCGTCGCCGCCTGCGCCTGCGCGAACCCCGCCCCGCTCATCGCAACCGCGACCAGGCACACAAAAACTTGCTGTCCGACCTTCATCATCCTGAAATCCCCCAAGCTAATCACCCCCCCAAGCTCTGTCATCCTGAGCGAAGCGAAGGACCTATGCACTTTACCGACGCCAACCATCAACCCGCGTGCTGGTCCCGCTCCTTGGAGTCTTCCAATCACTCTCCACTCTACCGGAACCCTCCCCACTCCCGCACACTTGCCCACCGCCAGCCTCGCGTTCGTTCCCCCCTAGGATGCCGAAACCTCCACCCTAAGCCCTCCAAAACCAGCCCTCCCTTCCGGAATGTAAAGTTCTGTATATATTGCACTTGCAAAATATTTTTCTTCCGCTGGCGCTACTTATTTTCATGGTTCGGGTTCAAGGCAACTGAAACGACTTGTGCTAACCTCAGAGTCAATAGTGACCCGATCCGCGCTCGATTCAACCCAGGGGGAAGTTATGTCAGCACGCAACGCCATCGTCCTGCTCCTCGCACTCTCCACACTCCTATTTCTTGCCGGCTGCGGCAGCAGTTCCAATAAATCTACACCGCCTCCCACTGGCGGTTTTACCGCTTCCAATTTTAATGGCACCTACGTCTTTTCGTTTTCAGGTACCGACGTCACCAGTAGTAGCACCGCGTCAAGCGCGAGTTTTTTTGCAGTCGTCGGTACGCTTAGCGCTAATGGTAGCGGCGCCCTGACCGCAACCATGGATATCAACGATCCCGAGCTGGCGGCGGCGGTGAACTCGACTACCACGAACGTCTTCACCGGCGTGACTGGCAGCGGAAATTACAAAGTCACCTCAGATGGCCGCGGCACCGGCACGGTCACTGTATCGGTAAATGGCACGAGTGTGCCCCTCGGCATCGATTTCGTTCTGTCCTCCAATTCCGGCGGATTGATCACCCGATTCGATCAGTTCGGAACCGGCAGCGGCAGCTTCGATCTGCAAGCCTCCGGCATCACCCAGAGCAACCTCGTAGGTTCCTATTCCTTCGGTGTCAACGGCATCGATTCGACCGGCAATCCGCTTGGAACCGTGGGTTCGATCACCCTCGACGCCTCCGGCAACGCCACCGGTACGGAAGATCTTAATGACAATGGAAGCTCGTCAAACCTGACGGCTCTCGCGCTGGCAAGTCCCAGTGCGCTTACCGTCGGCTCACCGTCTGGGGTGCTTAACCTTACCGCCTCAGCAGGATTACTCAGCAGTTTTACCTTCGATGCCTGGGTCATCGATGCATCGCACATCAAACTGATCGAAACCGATTCGACCGCCGTGCTCGCTGGCGACGCCTTTGTCTCCACCGGCCAAACCTCCTTTCCCTCCGGTGCACTCGCTTTCACAATGTCCGGCGGTAACAGTACCATCGGACCGTTCGTGACTGGTGGCTTGCTCACTTCTGATGGCACCAGCGCCATTAGCAGCGGAACTGAGGACGTTAACGCAGGCGGCAGCATTGCCAACTCGCCCAGCGTGACCGGCAGCTTCACCTCGGCGAGTGGTCGCACCGAGCTCACCCTAAGCGGCATCTACAACATCGTTGGCGGCACGGTAGCTAACAACACATATAGTTTTGCCGCATATCCCTATAACGGCGGTATCGAACTGCTGGAAATCGACAGCGCTGGCGCTGGCGACGGAACCCTCGGAGGAGCGGCCTATCCCCAGACTTCCACTTCTCTTGCCGCGTCTCAGGGCTATGGCCTGAACCTCTCCGGAGCCAACTCCAATGGCGAGGTCGACATGATCGCCGAGTTCTCCACCGACTCCAGCGGCGGATTGAGTGGGCTCTACGATGCCAACAACGAGGGTGCCCTCGTTCCCGACGAAAGCCTGGGCAGCGGTGCTACCTACGCGAACAACTCCAACGGGCGCGGCACCATTTCATTCCCTAACCTGCAAACTAACAGCAACAGCGTGCTTGGACAGATCATTCTTACCTTCTACGCGGTGAACAGCTCGACGTTGGTCTTCATCGAAACCGATGCCAACGGCCAGGTCGCAAGCGGGATCCTGGAACAGCAGAGCTCCGCAGGCAGTTCGTCGGCAGCCAGTCCGCACATCGCCGTTGCCCGGCCCATGTTCCATCCGCACGTCGCTCGTCAGAAGAAGAACTAGCTCGCCCACACATCACTCAAACCATCGGGCGCGGCTCACCAGCCGCGCCCACTTTTACCTCTCCGGTCCATCCGCCCGTCCTCTTCGTGACCTTAGTTACCTTTAATGAATGACCCCTCATCAAGCACAATCTCTCCAGACTTACGTCCAGATCGCGGGAGAACCAGAGTGCTCTGCCAACGCTTTCTTCGTGTCTTCATATTCGTGCTCCTCGCCGCCTCGCTGGCGCCCGCACGCGATCTCGCATTAGTCTCAAATAAATCCAACGCCGTGGGCGCGATCACCGTTGCCGATCTGGTCAAGGTTTGCAAGGCTCAGACCAATCGCTGGCCCGACGGCAAACCCGTCACCTTTGTTATGCGCTCGCCCTCCGCGCCCGAGATGAAGGTCGTTCTCGAAAAGCTCTACGGCATGTCGGAGAGCGAACTCAGCAGTCTCATCGTTTCGTCCAATCACGCCCGCGCCAATCACCCGGCCATTCTGGTCGCCACTTCCGATGAAGAACTTGTGAACGCGGTGGCCTCCACTCCCGGAGCCGTTGGCGTGGTGGATGTGTACTCCATCAACAGCAGCGTCGCGGTCGTCAAGGTCGGGGGCAAACTTCCCCTCGAACCCGGCTACCTGCTGCACGGTAACTAGAAAGGATCAGTGATCGGTGGTAAGTGGCCAGAAAAAATCAGGATTTGTTGCTGACCACCGACCACTAGCCACTGACCACTGAAACATGGCAGCTCCCGGAAAAAAAACCGCGCCCGCGCCCGCTTCGGCTTATGTGCGCCGTTATCCCCGCTTCGCCATCGACGTTCGCCTGCAAGTCCGCATGTTTCAGTCCGGCGAATTCCGCAGTTGCTGGGGACGCTCCACCGAACTTGGCCAGGATGGCATCGGCGCCACTCTCACCGGAGAACTTGAAACCGGCGAAATCGTTTCTCTCGATATCCCTCTACCTCTCAGTCCCTATCCTTTGAAAGTTCGCGCCATCGTTCGCTATCGCCAGGGCCTGCGCTACGGCTTCGAATTTCTCACCCTCGGCGAACCTCAGCGCGAAACCATCCGCCGCGTCTGCGAAATGCTCGCCACGAAACAGTGAACAGTGGCCAGTGTGCAGTGGCCAGAAAATCCGAGCTTTGCCTTTTTACTGACCACTGACCACTGATCACTGCCCACTTTTTATTCCATTACCTCAGTAACTTTCGAGTAAACCTCTCGCGTTTTACTATCCAGTCTGCTGGGCTTCAGAGGGGGAGCCATCAATGGGTGGTCGTGTCACCCGGTCAGCGCAGTCCCGTGAACTTCTGCGCGCCAAGTCGTTGCACCAGGCGCTCGAGTGCGGAGCGTCGCCCTCCTTTATTCCCACCGGCAGCCCCACCGCCGCGCAGCCATCGTCTCTCTCGTGGAATCCGGCCGAATCGAATCCCAGCGTCACCACCGAGCAGGATCCTCTCGATCTTCGCCGCCAATATCTCGAACAGCTCTTTCAGAACTCTCCCGACTCTCTGATCGTGGTCGACTCTTCTTTTCACGCGCAGGCCGTCAATCGTGAGTTTCAGCGTGTCTTCGGCTACTCCGAAGCGCAAATTCTGTCGCAGCCCATCGATTCCCTGATTCTTCCCACGGATCGCGCCGCCGAAGCCCAATGGATTGCGCAATGTCTGCAGCGTGGCGAACAGCTTTCCCTCGAAACCCAGCGCCGCCATCGCGACGGAACTCTGCTCGATGTCTCTCTTTCCACCGCTCCCTTGATCGTCAACGGCCGCAGCGGAGCTTACTATTTCGTCTATCGCGATATTTCTGATCGTAAGCGCGCCGAAACTTTGAATTCCGCTCTCTTTAACGTTGCCGAGAAAGCCTGCGATACCCAGGATCTGCAGCAGTTCTTCGCCGCCGTCCACGGCATCGTCGATGAACTCATGCCCGCGCGCAATTTCTCCATCGCCATTCACGATCCGGAGTCGCAGCTGCTCAGCTTCCCTTATTTCGTCGATGAGCAGGAACCCGCTCCCGCTCCCGCTCGCGCCGCGCGCGGCCCGGTCGAATATGTTCTTCGCACCGGGGAGCCGCTGCTCTGTACTCCGGAACTCTTGCGGCAAATGCATCAGCGCCGCGAAATCGAACTCGCCGGCCCGTCTCCGCTGTATTGGCTGGGTGTTCCGCTCCGCGCCAATCATTACGTCTTCGGCGCGCTCGTCCTCAAAAGCTACTCCGAAAAAACTCCTCTTCGCGAGCGCGACAAGGAAGTGCTCACTTTAATCTCGCGCCAGTTGGCCGCCACCATCGAGCACAAACGCAACGAGCAGGCTCTGCGTCGCTCTGAAGTTCGCTACCGTTCTCTGGTCCAGACCGCCGTCTACGGAATCTATCGCTCGCGCCTCGAAGGCCAGTTTCTCGACGTCAACCCAGCTCTCATCGGAATGCTGGGCTACAACTCCGCTCTCGAAGTCTTGGCCCTGGACCCACAGAAAGATGTTTTCCTCCATCCGAACGAGTACACCCGCCTGGTCGACGAATTCCGCCGCACCGGCCGCATGGATGGTTTTGAAGCCCGCTGGAAGCGCAAGGATGGATCTGCCATCACCGTCCGCATCAGCGGCCGCGCCGTCGCCACCGAAGACGAGCCCGCCGATGTTCTCGAAGCCATCGCCGAAGACATCACCGAGCGTCGCGTCCTCGAAGATCAATTTCGCCAGTCACAAAAAATGGAAGCAGTCGGCCGTCTCGCCGGAGGCATCGCTCACGACTTCAACAATCTGCTCATGGTCGTCAGCGGCTACACTGAAGTTCTCCTCGATCAGCTCACTCCCGAAAATGCTCTGCATGCCAAGGCCGAAGCCATTCAGCAAGCCTCCGATCGCGCCACCACCCTCACCCGTCAACTTCTCGCCTTCAGCCGCAAGCAGCTTCTCGAACTCAAAGTCATCGACGTCAACGCCATCGTAGCCGATATGGAGCGCCTGCTGCGCCCGCTCATCGGCGAAGATATCGAACTCACCACCAATCTTGCTCCTGCCGTCGGTTGCACTCGCGCCGACGCCGGCCAGCTCGAGCAAGTCATCATGAATCTCGTCGTCAACGCCAAAGACGCCATGCCCAACGGCGGTAAAATCTGCATTCGCACCACCAGCGTTACCCTCGACGAGACCTACCGTCCGGAAAATACTTTCATCAAGCACGGCCCCTACGTCATGATTTCCGTCAGTGACACCGGCCAGGGCATGGACCGTGAAACCCAGGCTCGCATCTTCGAGCCTTTCTTCACCACCAAGGAAAAAGGCAAAGGTACCGGCCTCGGACTTTCCACCGTCTACGGCATCATCAAGCAAAGCGGCGGCTACGTCTTCGTTCAGAGCGAGCCCGGCCGCGGCACCGTCTTCACCATTTATTTCCCGCGCGTCGATGAGCCCTCCGAAGCTCTTGCCGCTCCCACTTCTCTCGCCGCCGTCGGCGGAACTGAAACTATTCTCCTCGTTGAAGACGAAGAGTCCGTTCGCCAGCTTGTTCGCGAGACGCTCGAGTCCCGCGGCTACCACGTTCTCGAAGCCGCCAACGGCAATGCCGCTCTCGCCCTGGCCGCCGCTCACGCCGAAACCATCCACCTCGTCATCACCGACGTCGTTATGCCCGGCCTCAGCGGCCACGAGCTCGTTGAGCAACTTCTCCCTGCGCGCCCCGGCACCAAGGTCCTCTATCTTTCCGGCTACGCCGAAGACGCCTTCGCCAGCCCGCTTCCCGCCGACGGCAAAAAAACTTTCCTGCAAAAGCCTTTCACCCTGCAAAGCCTTTCCCGCAAAGTCCGCGAAGTCCTCGGCCCGCCGGCCAACTAATTCCTCCGACCGTATTGTCATCCTGAGCGAAGCGAAGGACCTCTGTACTTGCCGCCACTATCGATGATTCCGCACCGCGCCCGTGCCGCCTGCGGAACCGAGGAGAGCAGCCCTTTAGCGCCGAGTCACGATAGAGCGACGACCCGATTTTGGGTGGCGCAGCGCCTCAGCGCTGTGATCAAGCTCTCCCTCAGATGCCGGGCTTTAGCCCCCGAGGCCCCCTCCTCGGTGTAAAATTCTCTTCGCAACCGCGACGCCCTTTCTCATCATCCAAGCACGAGAAATCGTTTCGCCTGAATCCGTATTTCGGATCCCGTCATCAGTACAATAAGAACTCTGGAGGAAAAATCATGGCTCATGAATTACCGCCCCTGCCCTACGACTATGCGGCGCTCGAACCCATCATCGACAAGCAGACGATGACCCTGCATCACGACATGCACCACGGTGCCTACGTCAAGAATCTCAACGCAGCCATCGAAAAACATCCCGAGCTGTCCAAGAAGACTGCGGAAGAATTAATCCGCGACTACAACGCCATCCCCGAAGACATTCGCGCCGCGGTCCGCAACAACGGCGGCGGCCACGTCAACCACACCATGTTCTGGAAGATCATGAAGCCCAAAGGCGGCGGCGATCCCACCGGCCCCATCGCCCAGGTCATCACCAAGACTTTCGGCAACTTCAAAGATTTCCAGGCCAAGTTCAACGACGCCGGTGTCAAACAATTCGGCTCCGGATGGGTCTGGCTCGCTGGCAAGCCCGGCGGCGAAGTGCACATTATGAGCACGCCCAATCAGGACAACCCCATTACCCAGGGCCATTTCCCCATCTTCGGCAACGACGTCTGGGAGCACGCCTACTACCTGAAATACAACAACCGCCGCCCGGAATATCTCGCCGCCTGGTGGAACGTCATCAACTGGGACGAAGTCAACGCCCGTTACGAAGCCTTCAAATCCGGCAAAGCACTGCACGAGCCGGCAATGGCGGGCCGCTAACAGAACTGTCATCTTGAGCGTAGTGGCCGCTCCGCCCAGCGGAGCGGCCACGCAGTCGAAGGATCCCTATCCTCCAGCCAATTAGCGGAACCATCTACCTCACCTACGCGTACCATCCTCAGTGCACCTCACGCAACGATCGCGCCGGATAGCCCTATTCCTCGCGCTTTACCTTATCTTTTGCGCGATAGCCGGTAAGTTCGTAGCCGATGGAACTCTTCATCCCGCTCGGCGTCCTCTGACTGCGGAGGAAGAATCCGTCTCGCGCCAGCTTGCTCGCCAGCTTGATTCAGACTTGGCCGATGTCACCATCACTACGCCAGACTCTGTCGTTCTCCGCGCCTGGACAATTCAGCCCCGTCGCAACAACGGCGACGCCGTAATTCTTCTCCACGGCCTCGGTGACAATCGCATTGGCATGACTGGATACGCGCAGATTCTTCTCGCAAACGGCTTCACCCTTCTTCTTCCTGACGCGCGCGCTCACGGTGCCAGCGGTGGCCGACTCGCCACCTATGGTCTACTCGAACGCGATGACATCCATCAGTGGTTTGACTTCATCGCTGCGCGCGATCATCCCCGCTGTATCTTCGGACTCGGTGAATCCATGGGCGCTGCGGAACTCTTGCAATCGCTCGCGGTTGAGCCTCGTTTCTGCGCGGTCGTCGACGAGTCCTCGTTTGCCAGCTTCCACGAGATCGCCTACGATCGTATGGGGCAGCCCTTTCACCTCGGTCCTTGGTTTGGACGCACCCTCCTCCGGCCCGTCATTGAATTTGCTTTCCTCTATGTTCGCTGGAAATATCACCTCGACATGCAACAGGTTTCGCCAGAAGATTCCATCGCCGCCACGAGAGTCCCAGTTCTGCCCATCCACGGAGACATCGATGGCAATATTCCGTTGCGTCACTCTCGTCTCATCCACGCCCGCAATTCCAAGACAGTTCTCTGGCAAGTCCCGGGCGCAGATCACTGCGGCGCCATCGGCGCCGATCCGCACCAATTCGAACAGCGCCTGCTCGGTTGGTTCTCCCAGCACCCCGCAACCGCCGATACAAAACCTGAAACCAGAAACAAGAAACCGGGAACCGAGAACTGAGAACCGAGAACTGAAATCTGCCCACTCCCTTTCTGCATTTCCTGTGCACCCCCTGTGGACAATCCGCCCTCCCTCTTCCCAAAAAAGTTTTTCCCCACCGTTCGCATTCAGTCGAATTCCCGCTCTCCACGCGCCCTAGCCAGCTATCTTCGCCCAACTCCTTGATCCCTTTGCTCCGCGAAAATTTCTTCCCAATATTTTCCTCAACTGCACCAAAAATACTGAATTGACCAAGCAACCTTTCGCTCGTACATTCGTTCTCGCCCTCCGCAAGAATTTGAACCGCCTCAGCCGAGACTGTCACCGGTATGAGACAAAACGCGGACTTCATTAGCAACGTTCCGTCAACCATCATCCTTCATCATCGAAAGACAAGAGCTGGCCAGCACTCATGAAAGCAACCAATCCATGGATCACCTACCGCACCCGTTTTTTGGTCAAAGCAAAACAACTCACCACCAGCCTCACTTTCACCGACGTCCTCGGCCGTCAGCACTCCGGACGCAAGGGCGACTATCTGGTCGAATCCTCCGATGGTGTTCTCCGCATCGCCCCTCGCCAGATCTTCGAGGATATCTATGTCCCCTTGCTCGCCAGCGAAACTCCCGAGCCGCTTCAAACTCCACAACCGCAAGAAACTCTGACGCCGCAGGAAACACGGCAGCGCCAAACCGCGATCCACTTTCCGCTTCCGGTTCGCAAGTTTCCTCAACCCGACCGCGGATCTCGCAACTCCGCCTCCAACCTTCGCTCTCTCTACGACTAACGCGGGCACGATTCGCGTGGAAGGGATTAGTTCGTATCACGTTTCCGCTTCGGCGATTTTCCCAAACAGAATGGTTCGGGAAGGGCACGACTTCAGTCGTGCCGTCTGCGCCTGCGAAGGAATCGGCTTTAGCCGCTGAGGTAAACCCCACTTCCTTTTGTGAACGCCCGATGAATCCCACTTGTGGAAAACCAATCCCTCATCCCCGCATCAAGCCCGTCATTGCTGGAGATACAACCTGTAGTGTTTCCCTCTTGACAGGCACAATAAGCGGGAGTAACTTTGCAATCCCATAGCTTTGAAATTCGCCTCGCGGGAACGGGGCGGGTTTCGGCAGGTGAACTAGAGAGAGTAGTGAGGACGGGATGGCGCCAGGCCAGAGGTGACCCGGCGCCAGCTCCGTAAAACGAACAAAACAAAGCCTTAACGGCTAGCCCGATCTGGGGCGGGTCCGGGAGCCGGAAGCCCCAAACCGGTCATAGAAAAGTAAAAAGTAAAGTAAAGCAAAGTGCGGTGGCCGTTCCCCGACCCTCCCCCGGGTGAACGACTAGTGAAGGAATTAGCTCAGCTTCATGTTTCCATGACACGCTCGGGAAGGGCACGACTTCAGTCGTACCATCCTAGGCAAAAAGATGTTGGGGCTTTAGCCCCTGTTGCACCGAATTTGAGGAGCCCAGGATGGAAGCTTTAACTCGCCTCGTTACCGATTCGCTGGCCCGGCACGGCTTCGATCGTCCCATCGACCCGCACCGCCTGCAATGGTCTCGCTGGTTCCGTTGCGATTCCCTTCACAGCCTCCTCGTCGTCCCCAGTAAACCCGGCATCTTCGCGATAGCTGAAGAGATTGCGGCGCTCTGCGGGGCGTCTGAGCCCCGCAGCCGCAATCCTGAGCGGAGCGAAGGATCTCCCGCTGCCAATTCCCATGTGGGGACAGCCGCGCTCGGCTGTCCAGCCGAGCAACGCTCGACAACTGTGTTGCCTTTGGGTGGCGCAGCGCTTCAGCGCTGCGATTCTCCCCAGCCAAAGAGCGCGGCTTTAGCCGCTGAGGTCCCGGCCTCAAAGCGTATGCTCGCCGTCCTTCAATTCTCCGAAGACGATGACATGGCCTTCACGCTCGACCGCATGTTTACCCGCATCAATCCCATGCGCGCGCGCCTTTCCTCTGGACGCTGCTTCCTCCGCTTCGTCGTCATCTCAGACCAGGACCAGCGCCGCAGCATCTGCACCGCTCTCAATCAATGGATGCTCTCTTCCGCCGAAAAAGCGAGCGGCATCCCCGCCGGCTTCTCTTCGTCGCTGGAAGTAAGTACCGCGGAAGAGTCGCTTGGCACACCCCGTGTGGGGCGGACACTCTTGTCCGCCATTGCCAACATCGTCCCAGTTCCGGCCCCGGCAACAGAGTCTCCGCGAGGAGCGGATGTGAGTTCGCTCCCTCATCTCGATTCCGGAGCCAACAAGAATCTCCACTGTCCTCACCCCCTCCCCTCTGGTTTCTGACCGGAGGAACTGGTAAGAGGATCTGGCGAAGGGTAGCCGCGGAGCGGCGAAAGAATGCAGCCCACGGCGTAAGCCGTGGTTGGAAGAGGATTTAAGCCGTGACATTGAGTCGTACAGATCGGGAAGGGCACGACTTCAGTCGTGCCGTATGAGGTCACGATGAATTTGGGCTTTAGCCCCCGAGGGACAGAATTAAGGAGCTCTTCTGAGGCAGGTGGCTCCGATGAGGTAAGCAGTACCGTGGAAGAGCGGCCCTTGAGGGCCGCGTCAGAGGTAAGTAAAGATGTGGGGCTTTAGCCCCTGAAGCAGTCAGCCCCGCAAGGGCCCGCAAGCTCTTTAAAAACACATGCTTCACCCGGCCCAATTCCCCCCGCCACCCCCATGGACGCCGAATCGGGCCACGCTGGATAGAATCTAATTATTAATGGAGAGATCAATGCCTGAGGTCAAAACCACTCCCGTTGAAACACCTGCGGTCAATTCCGCAGTTCCAGCACAGAAGAAGACCGCCCCCGGTCTCTCCTTCCGCCGCTTCTTCACCAAGCCCGGCGTCTCTCCCTACGACGAACTCGAATGGGATCTCCGTCTCGCTCAGATCACCGACGCGCAAGGCAATGTGATCTTCGAGCAGAAAGACGTCGAAGTTCCCAAAGACTGGTCGATGACCGCGACCAACATCGTCGCCTCGAAATACTTGCACGGCAAGGTCGGCACGCCCGAGCGCGAAACCGGAGTCCGCGCGCTCGTCACCCGGGTCGCCGAAACCATTCGCAACTGGGGATTGGCCCAAGGCTACTTCAAGACGCCCGAAGACGGAGCCACTTTCCACGACGAGCTCGTCCACATCCTCGTTCGCCAGTACGCCGCCTTCAATTCGCCCGTCTGGTTCAACGTCGGCTGCGATCGCATCGAGCCCAACTCCGACGCTCGCAACTGGCACTGGAATCCCAAGACGCAGCAAGTCGAGTTCGGCGTCACCGGCTACAGCAATCCGCAGTGCTCCGCCTGCTTCATCAATTCGGTAAAAGATTCGCTCGACTCGATTCTCACTCTCGCCAAGACCGAAGGCATGCTCTTCAAGTGGGGCAGCGGTACCGGAACCAATCTCTCTCCGCTGCGCTCCTCCACCGAAGGTCTCAGCGGCGGAGGCACCGCCAGCGGTCCGCTCAGCTTCATGAAAGGTTTCGACGCCTTCGCCGGAGTCATCAAGTCCGGAGGCAAAACTCGCCGTGCCGCCAAGATGGTCATCCTCAACGTCGACCATCCTGACATCGTTGACTTCATCGAGTGCAAACAAAAAGAAGAAGCGAAAGCTCACGCTCTCGTCGCGCAGGGATACGATGGCTCGCATCCCGATTCCGACGCCTACTCTTCCATCTTTTTCCAGAACGCCAACAACTCCGTCCGCGTTACCGACGACTTCATGTACGCCGTTCTCCGCGACACCGATTTCTCCACTAAGAAGGTGCAGGACGGCAATGTGATGACAACCTACAAAGCCAAGGATCTCCTCAAGAAGATTTCCGAGGCTACCTGGCACTGCGGCGATCCCGGCATGCAGTATGACTCCACCACCAATCGCTGGCACACTTCGAAGAACACGGATCGCATCAACGCCTCGAATCCTTGCAGCGAGTACATGTTCCTCGACGATTCCGCTTGCAATCTCGCCAGCTTGAATCTTCTGAAGTTCGCGCCCAACGGCACCTTCGACGTCGAAGCCTATCGCCACGCCGTCGACGTTCTCATCACCGCGCAGGAAATTCTCGTCGATAACGCCGGCTATCCCACCGAGATGATCATGCGCAACTCGCACGACTACCGCCCGCTCGGCCTCGGCTACGCAAATCTTGGAGCGCTCCTGATGGCCGCCGGTCTGCCCTACGACTCCGATGCCGGCCGCGACTACGCCGCTTGCGTCACGGCCATCATGTGCGGCGAAGCCTATCTGCAATCCAGTCGCATTGCCGAACAATGCGCCCCGCTCACTCCCGCAACCGAAACCGTTTCCACTCGCCTCGGCATCATAGAAGCCGCGAAGATGCCCGGCTCCGCCTGCCCCGGCTGGTACATCAATCGCGAACCGTTCCTCGACGTGATCCGCATGCACCGCGCCTCCGTCAACAACATCAACAAAAACAACGTCCCCACCGCACTCTACGAATCCAGCAAAGCCTGCTGGGACGAAGCCCTCGCCCACGGCGAAAAACACGGTTATCGCAACTCTCAAGTCACAGTCCTCGCGCCAACAGGCACCATCGGCTTCATGATGGACTGCGACACCACTGGAGTGGAGCCGGATTTGGCGCTGGTGAAGTACAAGAAGCTGGTTGGCGGAGGGATGATCAAGATCGTCAATCAAACGGTGCCGACGGCGTTGTTCAAGCTCGGATACGATCACGATCAGGCGAATGCGATTGTCAGTTACATCGACGCCACCGGAACCATCGAAGGCGCGCCGCATGTCAAGGACGATCATCTTGCCGTCTTCGATTGCTCGTTCAAGCCGGCGAAGGGTACGCGCTCGATTGCTTACATGGGACACTTGCGCATGATGGCGGCGGCGCAGCCGTTTATCTCCGGAGCTATATCGAAGACCGTCAATCTTCCCGAGAACGCCTCTGTCGAAGACATCATGGACGCTTATCTGCAGGCCTGGAAGCTTGGCCTGAAAGCGGTCGCGGTGTATCGCGACGGCTGCAAGAAGGCGCAACCACTTTCTGCGGCGGGAACGAAGACGGCGAACTCCACCAAAGACGATGCGCGCAACGCTCTTTCTGCCGCGGCGCGACACGAAGAACCCGAGGATATGAATGCGCCTCCGCGCGCCGTGCGGCACAAACTGCAGGAAGAGCGCGCTTCGATCACGCACAAGTTCAACATCGGCGGACACGAGGGCTACATCACCGTCGGACTTTATCCCAATGGCGAGCCCGGCGAACTGTTCATCACCATGGCGAAAGAAGGCTCGACGGTCAGCGGATTGATGGACAGCTTTGCGCTGGCCGTCTCCATCTCGCTGCAGCACGGCGTGCCACTGAAATTGTTCTGCGAAAAATTCGCCCACACCCGCTTCGAGCCCAGCGGCTGGACGAGCAATCCCGACATCGGCTTCGCCAAGTCGATCATGGATTACATCTTCCGCTGGCTGCAGCTGCGCTTCACCGGACAGCAGCAATTGCTCTTCGAAAACCTGCGGCCGAAGTCAGGTGTCAGCTCTCACCCGCCGGTAGCAGGCGAGCCCGCCGGTTCCCCGGATTCACTGAGAACTGAGAACCGAGAACTGAGAACCGGTTCCTCCATTCACGCCGCCGACGCGCTGGCCAACATCATCGACCTGGGCGACGCTCCCACCTGCAGCTTCTGCGGCAGCATCATGACGCGCAACGGTTCGTGCTATCGCTGCGGAAGTTGCGGAAGCACGAGCGGCTGCTCGTAAGAAGTTTCGCGTGGGAGGTCAACGTCCCCACCCTGTCGCCAAGAGCGCGACAAGGGTGGGGCACCCGCTCCCTGGTGACGGATGCACATCAGGATTGTCGGTCCGATTACCGACGTGGAGATCATCGCGACCGGCGCCGCGATTCGCGAGCGAAAGCGCCTCTGGAAGAATTATGGCAAGGCGCGCTGGCGGAAGCTGAAAGGAATCGCGAAGGTCGAGTTCGCGGATGGTACGATGTGCGAGGCAGAGATTCACTGGTACGAAGCTCATGGGATTGGCGCGAAAGAATACAAAATCAAGCGGATCGTCGAGTGATCGCGATACGGGTGTAGCGCGCTTCGTACTCTGCGTGCGAAATCGCGATTACCCCGCGTCTCTGGAACTGCGTAAGGTGTATCGGCTGCTGAAAGATGAGCAGGCATCGAAGCATCGTCAAGTGCGCGTGATCGACGAGTCGGGCGAGGATTATCTGTATCCGGAAGAGTATTTCGTTCCGATCAAGTTGCCGCAGGCCGCGGAGCGAGCCGTGCTGAAGGCTATCTGAGCTCTGCAGCACCAGCGGATGCGGCTGAGCAGCTTTTAGATTTTTGTCATTCCGACCGAGCGCGTTCTTTGCGCGACCGAGGAAGCTGCTATTGGTTTTGAAAGGGCACGGCTTCAGCCGTGCCGAATGGGAACCAAATCTCGACGGCTTTAGCCGCTGAGGTCGAACTTAAAATACTGTGAACGTACTGTGAGGGGGACACGGCGCGCCGTGTCCCCTTTTCGTTCCGCCGTTTCCATCTTGTTGCGCTCGGGAGGAGAGTCACAATGCCCACGACAGTTTCACTTCTCAATATGAAGGGCGGGGTTGGAAAAACAACGCTAGCGGTGAACCTCGCTTGGTACATTCACCAAAACGAGCCCGCGAATGTGCTTCTAATAGACTTAGATCCTCAATTTAATGCCACGCAGTACGTGATGGACTATAAGTCCTTCAAAAATCACTGTGAAAAGGCCGGAACGGTCTCGGATCTCTTAATTGACCAACCGAAGCTCGATGCGCGACTTAAGAAAGTAAAGAAGAACCCGGCAACCGCGTTGCACACAATACGCACGACCAAAGGGAAGAAATTCGATATTCTGCCGGCGGAGTTTGAATCTCGCCTGGATCGTCAAAAATCCTGCCCAGATGGACTACCGGCTTGAGAAGGTCATAGCCGGCATTCGGCAAAGCTACGACTACGTATTTATAGATTGCGCGCCCACGGACTCGGTTCTTACGACGATGGCCCTCACTGCTTCCAATTACGTCCTGATCCCGATGCGGCCAGATAGATTCTCGATTTTGGGATTTGCCAATTTAACTGAGACTATAAGACGCTTCCGTACAAATTGCCCGGATCCTAATTCTGTTCAGGTCTTGGGAGTAATATTTACACAGGTCACGGGATCTTCCAATGTGGAGGCGCAGGCTATGCTGGACATTGGCTTAGCCGCCAGAAAGGAGAAAACCTACCTCTTTGAATCTCGTTTGAAGTATTCTCAATCCTTCATTCGCTCGGTCAATGAACAGACACCCATTTTTGAAACGCTTTACGCGCAGGATGCGACACGCGCTGCAGCTGCGGCTATCGCTGAGGAAGTAAAGAAAAGAATCGCCGCGTTGTCGAAACCGGCGCAGGCTAGGGGGAGCAAATAGTGGCTAACTCCAAGATTCACGGCATTCTTAGTGCTGTCCATGGTCTTCTAAATTCATATTCAGATTCGGAGCTCCTCGAAGCGTCCCGATATGCTGGCCTTTCGAGAGCAATTAGGACGGCGCTACATGCTCTGGCTAGCGAGTCTGCCCGAACGCGCTCCAGCCTGGGAAGTATGACCGCCGGACGTTCCCTAGGGCAAAGCGAGCCGGTCCCGCGTGCGGCTCCGAGAATCGCCGAGAGTGAGATCCTCGCTTGCCTCCGTTCTTCGCCGTATTTTGTAAGCACTAGTGAAATTGTTGAATTTGCAAAGAGTTTGGGCATCAGAATTCAAAGATCTCCGAAAGAGAGCAAGGATCGGCTGGCGAGAAAGGTTGTTCGCGCCATTACGTTGATGCCGGATGGCCGCCAGTCGCAGATCATGCGCGAGCTGTCCGCTAGTCGTTCAGGCCAAACCCAGGGGTGGATCGATGTGATAAAGACAAGTCGGGATGAGTAACATCTATCCGTCTCCGTCGCAGTTGCGTACTCAGCTCGAGAGTTTCCTTGCCGCGACTAAGTCGATTGTTTCTGAAGCTCTCTCGGGAGCGGCGACGAGCATTGCATTTCGGGAAATTTACAAGCTTTCTCTGACGACGAATACGGTTCTGATTGGACTCGGCGGGTCTGGTCTCCGACCGGCGGTCTTGGCGGCGAGGACTATTACAGTCCGCATCCCAGTGCTGATAAGCATAGGGCAGTTTTCTGTTGCCGAGGTCGAGCTTCGCCGCTTTGTGGAATTGATAATTTGGGCAATATATTTCACTGACCATTCAGTTGAGTGGCAGCATTTTCTAGCCGGCTCAAAGGGTTTTTCGCAAGATGCGCGCAAACCGATAGCGCATGCCGCCCACCGAGAACTGAGTTTCTATCTCGAATATGCGTTTGAGCTAATGGAGGATGAGCCGTCTGGCTTGGGCACGCTCGCCGTAGGTAATCTGAGAAACGCGTTGTCCAGATTAAACGCCAATGTGCACGCAGGACACTTGGCTAGGTCTGCCGCGACTATACCGCCGCGCGACGAAATGGACGAGGGGTCTCTAAGAAGCTTTGCGAATGTACAAAGAGCAACCTTCGCGAGTTGCAGCTTGTTGTTGGCGGCCTACCGCAAGAAAAAGTTCGACGGGATGGAAGCGGTGCAGCGGGATCACTTCGACTGGCTTATGGGTCCGAAGTTAAGAAAAGATGTGAGAAAAGGGCCTTTTGGCCTCGGTTGATTTGCATCATCGTGCGGGCGCCGCTTCGTCGTGGTTGTGTCGGGAGGCAGCAGGTTCCTCACCGGGCTTTCAGCCGATTCGGAATGACAGGGATTTTAGGGGGCGGCTTGCGGCACGACTGAAGTCGTGCCCTTCCCGGTCGGGCCGCTCCAAAATCTCCAGAGGGATGGAGTCGTGGAATCCGACCCTTCGGTTTCGCTCAGGGCAGGCTCCTTCGCAGAGAACGCGAAGGATGGGGCACCCTCGGTCGGTGGATGGGCGAGGTGCGCGAGATTTCCTGTCAAGGGGGTGAGACGATACAAAATGGGGTCATCGTGATGAAAGGAAAGAGGAAATAGTTTGGGCTAATGTGTCCCAGTGGGGGTATGCGGAGGGCTATAATTGAATTGTAGGGTGGAAAAAACAGTTTGAAGGGACGTGCGCTCGTGGCGCTATAGGGATCCCCTTCGACTTCGCTCAGGGCAGGCTTTCGACTGCGCGGGAAGTTCGCGTTGCGAACTTTCCACTTCGCTCAGGATGACAGGGTGGGCGGAGCTGCTGCCGTCCTATAAAAATTATTGAAAAGGCGATCAATCGCGGCTCTTAGGGGTCGCGATTTTTATTTGTGCGAGGGACGAATGGAGAATCGGAAGAGGATGGGCGGGAAGATCAAGGGGTGCAAGGAGCGCGGGGAGTGGGCGGAACTTTATTTCATGATGCTGGCGCTGGAGCATGGGCTGAAGGTCTCGAGGCCGTGGGGAGATGCGGGGAGATATGACGTGGGAGTGGAAGGGAAGGGGAGGATTCTGCGGGTGCAGGTGAAATCGACGATCTACAAGCGGCGAGGGGAGTGTTACAGCTTGAATGTGATGGGGCCGAAGCGGAAGCCGTATGCGCCGGGGACGGTGGATTTTTTTGCGATCCTGCTGATACCGATTGATGACTGGTACATCATTCCGTTTGAGGTGATGGGGAGAAAGAATTGTTCGATCCATTTCACGCCGATGAGCCGGCGGCAGAAGTATGGGAAGTATCAGGAGGGGTGGGAGTTGCTGCGGGGCGAACCGGGGCTGACCATTCAGGCTTGCTGGGATGAGACGGAGGAAGCAGGTTCCTCGCTGCGCTGGGAATGACAAGAATTTTTATGCGGCAAAATCTTTCGAGAAGAGCGAAACGTCCGTGGAATCCCACCCTTCGGCTTCGCTCAGGGCAGGCTCTTTCGCAAAGGACGCGAAAGATGGGGCACCCAGGGCTTCTTAATTTCGTCGAAAGTTCTAACCAGCGAGCGGAAGGTTGGTGCTCCAGCTATCGGCGACGATGAGCCAGGCACCGAGACGGCGCCAGACTTTCACGTACTTGCCGCGATCGCCCTGGATGGTGCCATCGGGATTGTGGAGGGCGACGGTGTAGCGGCCGACTTCCATGGCCATGTCGCCGGAGGATTCGACGCGGACGGTTTCGAGGCGAAGATCCTGATATCCGGCGTCGCCGAGCAGGTTGAGAAGGTGCTCGACGGCTTTGGGGCCGTAGGCGGGGTCATGGTGCGGAGCGAGGAATGCGCCGTCCGGGGCGAAGAGAGCGGCGGCTTGATCGTAGTTGCCAGTGTTGAAAGCGGTGACGAAGTCTTGCGCAAGATTGCGGATCAGGGACTGGACATCCAAGGACGGACGAGCGTCGGCCAGGGAACTGGAATAAGAGCGATACATCTACTACCTCCTGGGGGAAGGCCAAGAGCGGTGCCGGGGCAATCGGTCGCTCGTAAGTGCAAGGGCATTCTAGCGCAAGTCGCTGTGGAAAGCGCAAAATTTTGCGGCGTATCGGGTGGATCCGGTAGAGAGCCATGGGAGAGGACAACAGCATCCAGCGAACAGACGTGCGGCATCTGATGGAAGCCCGAAATGGAGGCAAACCAGAAGCTTGCGTGAAGGAGATCTATGAGACTTCAAGACGTGAGATTTAAGAGCCTGAGTGCGGTATTGATGGGAACGGGATTGCTGGGACTGTTGTTGAGCGTGGGTGCAACGGCCAGAGCACAGGATGCGCGGGACGACGCGCGGCCTCCGCAACAGGAAGAGCCGAAGCAGGATGAGGCCAAGCCGCCGAAAGACCAGGCGCCGGCGAAGGCGGAGGATGCGAAGCCGGCGAACAACGAGAAACAGAACGACGAGATGAAGAACAATGAAACGAAGCAGAACGATCAGATGAAGGCGGGGAAAGAAGAAAATCGTCCGCAGAATAATGACAATAAGGGTGAGGATCATGCGACGCGGGCGGCTGGACAGCAGGGGCAAAGAATACCGGACGATAAATTCCGGTCGCACTTTGGACGGCAACATACGTTCAAAGTGCAGAAGACCGTGATTGTCGAAGGGCAGCCGCGATTTCAGTACGGCGGATACTGGTTCGCGCTGGCGAATCCGTGGCCGGGAGACTGGGCTTATACCGACGATTGCTACATCGACTACATCGACGGCGAGTA
>Ga0209040_10000641_pt1 | contig 27085 bp, 30 predicted proteins | sample BogFormECP12_OM3_FD_188240 | JGI IMG/M metagenome (GOLD analysis project Ga0209040, IMG submission 188240) | Bog forest soil microbial communities from Calvert Island, British Columbia, Canada - ECP12_OM3 (SPAdes) (version 2) | ecosystem: Environmental > Aquatic > Freshwater > Wetlands > Bog ... | reverse complement strand
GTGCTCGGTGGATCGTCGCGGCGCTACGCCGGCATCGGCGATGTCATCGTGGCGACGGTCAAAGACGCCATCCCCGGCGGCAACGTAAAGCGCGGTGATGTGGTCAAGGCCGTCGTGGTGCGCACCGCCAAGGAGCGCAGGCGTCCGGACGGCAGTTACATCAAGTTCGACGAAAACGCCGCGGTGATCCTGCGGCCCGACAACGACCCGCGCGGAACCCGCATCTTCGGTCCCGTCGGCCGCGAACTCCGTGAGAAGCGGTTCATGAAGATCGTTTCGCTGGCCCCGGAGGTGCTGTAGATGAAGATCCACAAGGGCGACACCGTGCTCGTCATCTCCGGTAAGGACAAGGGCGCCAAGGGCAAGGTCCTGAAGGCCTACCCCGCCAGGAACAAGGTTCTGGTCGAGGGCGTCAACCGGATCAAGAAGCACACGCCGATCTCGACCAACCAGCGCGGCGCGCAGTCCGGCGGCATCGTCACGCAGGAGGCGCCGATCCACGTGTCGAACGTGATGATCGTCGACTCCGACGGCAAGCCGGCCCGCGTCGGATACCGCATCGATGAACAGACCGGCAAGAAGGTCCGCATTTCCCGCCGCAACGGCAAGGACATTTGATGACTACCGCAGAAAAAGTCGCAGAAAAAGTTCAGCCCCGGCTCAAGCTCCGCTACCGCAACGAGATCCGCGATTCGCTGCAGTCGCAGTTCGGCTACGCCAACGTGATGCAGATCCCGGGTGTGGTCAAAGTCGTCGTCAACATGGGCGTCGGCGACGCCGCCCGCGACGCGAAGCTGATCAACGGCGCCGTCAACGACCTTGCCGCGATCACCGGTCAGAAGCCGGAGGTGCGGCGGGCCCGCAAGTCGATCGCCCAGTTCAAGCTGCGTGAGGGCATGCCGATCGGTGCGCGGGTGACGTTGCGCGGCGACCGGATGTGGGAGTTCCTCGACCGGTTGATCTCGATCGCGCTGCCTCGTATCCGTGACTTCCGGGGGTTGTCGCCCAAGCAATTCGACGGCGCGGGGAACTACACGTTCGGGTTGACCGAGCAGTCGGTTTTCCACGAGATCGACGTGGACTCGATCGATCGGCCGCGGGGCATGGACATCACCGTCGTCACCTCGGCCACGACCGATGACGAAGGGCGAGCGCTGTTGCGGCAACTCGGCTTCCCGTTCAAGGAGAACTGAAGACATGGCAAAGAAGGCCCTGATCATCAAGGCGCAGCGCAAGCCGAAGTTCAAGGTGCGCGCCTACACCCGGTGCAGCAAGTGCGGCCGCCCGCACGCGGTGTACCGCAAGTTCGGCCTGTGCCGGATCTGCCTGCGCGAAATGGCGCACGCGGGCGAGTTGCCCGGCGTGCAGAAGAGCAGCTGGTAATTGCGAAACCCCGATAGCCCCGAAGAGAAAGGTGCGCGGAAGGCCCCAGCCGAGGGAACCACCGCGAGGAAGGTGACACCGCTGTCATGACGATGACGGACCCGATCGCAGACTTCCTGACACGTCTGCGCAACGCCAATTCGGCGTTCCACGACGAGGTGGAACTGCCGCACAGCAAGATCAAGGCCAACATCGCCGAGATCCTCAAGTCGGAGGGCTACATCGCCGACTACCACGTCGAGGATGCGCGCGTCGGCAAGAAGCTCATCGTGCAGTTGAAGTACAGCCCGAGCCGTGAACGCAGCATCGCGGGTCTGCGCCGGGTGTCCAAGCCGGGACTGCGGGTATACGCGAAGTCCACCAGCCTGCCGCGGGTGCTCGGCGGCCTGGGCGTGGCGATCATCTCCACGTCGTCGGGTCTGCTCACCGACCGCCAGGCGGCCAGACAAGGCGTGGGCGGCGAAGTCCTCGCTTACGTGTGGTGAGGAGAAGCAGACATGTCGCGTATTGGAAAGCAGCCGGTCCCGGTACCCGCGGGGGTCGACGTGACGATCGACGGGCAGAACGTCTCCGTGAAGGGCCCCAAGGGCACCCTGGCGTTGGATGTGGCCCAGCCGATCAGCGTGTCACGCAACGACGACGGCGCGATCGTGGTCAGCCGGCCCGACGACGAACGACGCAACCGCTCGTTGCACGGGCTGTCCCGCACTCTCGTGTCGAACCTGGTGACCGGTGTGACGCAGGGCTACACCACCAAGATGGAGATCTTCGGCGTCGGCTACCGCGTGCAACTGCGCGGCTCCAACCTGGAGTTCTCGCTGGGCTTCAGCCACCCGGTCGTGATCGAGGCACCCGAGGGCATCACGTTCGCGGTGGAGACCCCGACCAAGTTCTCGGTCTCGGGCATCGACAAACAAAGAGTCGGCCAGATCTCGGCGAACATCCGCCGGTTGCGCCGCCCGGACCCGTACAAGGGCAAGGGCGTGCGCTACGAAGGCGAGCAGATCCGCCGCAAGGTCGGAAAGACGGGTAAGTAGACATGGCTGCGACACAAGAGAAGACACGGGCGAATTCGACGCACTTGCGGCACAGCGCTTCTGCGGACCGCCGCATCGCGCGGACGCGCCGGCACGCCCGGTTGCGCAAGAAGGTGTCGGGCACCGGCGAGCGGCCCCGTCTGGTGGTGCACCGCTCGTCGCGACACATCCACGTGCAACTGGTCAACGACCTCAACGGCACCACCCTGGCGGCCGCGTCATCCATCGAACCTGATGTGCGCGCCGTCGAGGGTGACAAGAAGGCCCACAGTGTGCGGGTCGGTCAGCTGATCGCCGAGCGCGCGAAAGCCGCGGGCATCGGCACGGTGGTGTTCGACCGCGGCGGCTACACCTACGGCGGTCGGATCGCAGCGCTGGCCGATGCCGCGCGGGAAAGCGGGCTGAAGTTCTGATGACGGAAAACGGAAGGATTGCATGATGGCGGAACAGGCGACAGGCGCCGCCGGAGCCGCCGGGTCGGCGACATCGGGTAGTGGGCCCGCGACATCCGGCACGGCCGATGGCCGGACCGAGGCCCGCGAGGGCCGAGGCCGGCGCGACGGCCGCGGCCGGGACAGCGGCGACAAGACGAACTACCTCGAGCGGGTGGTCGCGATCAACCGCGTGTCGAAGGTCGTCAAGGGTGGTCGGCGGTTCAGCTTCACCGCGCTGGTGATCGTCGGCGACGGCAACGGCATGGTCGGCGTCGGCTACGGCAAGGCGAAGGAAGTGCCCGCCGCGATTGCCAAGGGCGTGGAGGAAGCCCGCAAGAACTTCTTCCGGGTGCCGCTGATCGGCGGCACGGTCACCCATCCCGTGCAGGGTGAGGCCGCAGCGGGCGTGGTGCTGCTGCGTCCGGCCAGCCCCGGAACCGGTGTGATCGCCGGTGGCGCCGCCCGTGCGGTGCTGGAATGCGCGGGCGTGCACGACATTCTGGCCAAGTCTCTGGGCAGCGACAACGCAATCAACGTGGTGCACGCCACCGTGGCGGCACTCAAGCTGCTGCAGCGTCCCGAGGAAGTTGCCGCGCGCCGCGGCCTGCCGATCGAGGACGTCGCCCCGGCCGGCATGCTCCGCGCCCGCAGGGAGAGCGCCTCGCTGGCCGCTTCTGCGCCACGGGAAGGGACGGCATAGCGATGGCGGAGTTGAAGATCACCCAAGTACGCAGCACGATCGGCGCGCGGTGGAAGCAGCGCGAGAGCCTGCGCACGCTGGGCCTGCGCCGGATCCGGCATTCCGTTGTCCGCGAGGACAGCCCGCAGGTTCGCGGGCTGATCGCGGCGGTGAACCACCTCGTCGAGGTCGAGCCGGTCAGTTCCGGCGGCCAGGCGCCGAAGGCGAAGGGCGGCAAGAAATGACGATCAAACTGCACGACCTGCGCCCGGCGCCCGGGTCGAAGACCAAACGCACCCGTGTGGGACGTGGTGAGGGTTCCAAGGGCAAGACCGCCGGCCGCGGCACCAAGGGCACCAAGGCGCGCAAGAGCGTGCCGGTGACCTTCGAGGGTGGCCAGATGCCGATCCACATGCGGCTGCCCAAGCTGAAGGGATTCCGCAACCGGTTCCGCACCGAGTACGCCGTCGTCAACGTCGGCGACATCAACCGGCTGTTCCCCGACGGCGGCGACGTCAGCGTCGACAGCCTGGTGGCCAAGGGTGCGGTCCGCAAGAACACTTTGGTGAAGGTGCTCGGGGACGGCAAGCTGACCGCCAAGGTCAACGTCACCGCCCACAAGTTCAGTGGCAGCGCACGCGAGAAGATCACCGCGGCAGGCGGTTCGGTCACGGAGCTTGCGCGAGGTAGCTGATCCTCACTGCAACTGCGGGATCACCTCGGCGGCAAGCCGTTCCATCTGCTCGCGGTCTTCGGCCACGTTCTCGCCGACCGGATTAAGCAGGACCGTGGCGGCGCCTGCGTCGATGACCTCACGAACTCCACGGACCAGGTCAGCAGGGGTGCCCGATAGCGGCACGTCCTCGATGCCGGGCATCTGGCCGTAGATCCGGTGCAGCCCCGCGAGCACGCGTTCGCGCGCGCGGGCGCGGTCGTCATCGACGATCAGGTACACGCGCTTGCCGATCGTGAACCCGGCGGGGTCTTTACCCTGGTCCTCCAGCGCACGGCGCAGCGTCTGGACCGCCTCGGCGAAACTCGCGCTGGTGGAAGAACCCGCGCCCATGAAGGCATCGCCGAGTCGTTCGGCCCTGGCCAGCGCCGCCGGGGCGCTGCCACCGAACCAGATCGGCGGATGCGGACGCTGTACCGGTTTCGGCTGGATCAGAAGGTTCTCGACATCACGGAATCGGCCATGGAACGTCACATCGGGCTCGTCGGACCAGGCCGCCTTCATCAGCTGAAGGCCTTCGGTGAAGCTCGCGATGAAGGTAGCCTTCTCCACCCCGAAGGCCCGGAACGGCCGGAAGCCGCCGCCCGGCGCCACGCCGAAGTCAAGCCGCCCGTGGCTGAGGCGGTCCACCGCAGTTGCGATCGAAGCGAGCTGCAGCGGGTCGTGCAACGACGAGATGATGACCGCGACCCCCAGACGTAGACGAGTGGTGCACGCCGCCGCCCAAGCCAGTAGCTCCATCGGCGCGATCAAGGGCGCCGGGCCGACGACTTGTTCAAGGACCCAGCCCCCGTCGAAGCCGAGCTGCTCGGCACGGGCCAGGTAGGAGCGCACGCCATCGCTGTCGAAGCCGTCCACGTCACGTTGCGGGATGGAAATCGAAAACCTCACCAGACCACGGTAGGCCGACGCAGGAGTCACCGGCCATCGGTAGGCTCGCAAGCATGTTCGCTTTCTCGCCCGGCATCCCGGGCTTCGACGACGTGCGTGCGCTGGTGCGCCGCGTCGACACCGCACGCCACCATGGCGTGCCGAACGGCTGCGTGCTCGAGCTCGACCTGTTGTCGGCCCCGCCGGAAACCGGCGGCTTCGACCCGTTCGCGATCATCTCGGGCGGCGGCCGGCACCTGATCCTGCGCGACGCCGTTGCCGCCATCCACCGTGCCGCCGACGACCCCCGGGTGGCGGGGCTGATCGCCCGGATTCAGATCCCGGCGGCGGCCGCCGGCCCGATACAGGAGTTGCGTGAGGCCATTGCCGCGTTCAGTGCGGTCAAGCCATCCCTGGCGTGGGCGGAGACGTACCCCGGCACGCTTTCCTACTACCTCGCGTCGGCGTTCGGTGAGGTGTGGATGCAGCCGTCGGGCACGGTCGGGCTGGTCGGCTTCGCAACGAACGCGTTGTTTCTGCGCGGCGCGCTCGACAAGGCAGGCGTCGAAGCGCAGTTCGTCGCCCGCGGCGAATACAAGTCCGCGGCAAACCTTTTCACTCAAGACAGCTATACCGACGCACACCGCGAGGCCGACACCCGGCTGCTGGAAAGCCTGCACGGTCAGGTGTGGCAGGCCGTCGCCGAGTCGCGTCACCTCGACGCGGCGTCGGTGGACGCGCTGGCCGACCGGGCGCCGCTGCTTCGCGACGACGCTGTCAGCGGAGGCCTCGTCGACCGGATCGGATTTCGCGACGAGGCATATGCGCGTATCGCTGAACTCGTCGGGGCTGAAGGTCATTCGCCAGAGAGCGACGAGCCGCCGCGGCTATACCTCGCCCGCTACGCCAGGGCCACCTCGTCCCGTCCCGGCGTTCCGACTCCGCGCCTGCCGGGCCGCAAAGCCAGGCCGACGATCGCGGTCGTCACGCTGGCCGGACCCATTGTCAGCGGGCGAGGCGGCCCCCAGCCGCTGCCGCTGGGCAGCACCAGCGCCGGCGGCGACACGATCGCCGCGGGACTGCGCGAAGCGGCTGCCGACGACGCCGTTGCCGCGGTGGTACTGCGCGTCGACAGCCCCGGGGGATCGGTCACCGGGTCGGAGACCATCTGGCGTGAGGTCGCCCGGACCCGCGACGACGGCACGCCGGTCGTCGTCTCGATGGGCGCGGTAGCGGCTTCCGGCGGCTACTACGTGTCGATGGGTGCGGACGCGATCGTCGCCAATCCGGGCACGATCACCGGCTCGATCGGCGTGGTGACCGGCAAGCTGGTGGCCCGGGGGCTCAAGGAGCGTCTCGGTGTCGGCTCGGATGCGTTGCGCACCAATGCAAACGCAGACGCATGGTCGACGAACGCACCTTTTACTCCCGAACAGCACGCGCAGGTCGAGGCCGAGGCGGACCTGTTCTACCAGGACTTCGTGCGGCGCGTCGCCGAAGGGCGGGGCATGTCCGTCGGAGATGTCGACGCGGTGGCGCGGGGACGGGTGTGGACGGGAGCCGACGCGCTCGAGCGCGGCCTGGTCGACGAGCTCGGGGGCCTGCGGGCCGCGATCACCCGCGCGAAGATTCTGGCGGGTCTGGACACAGACGAAGAGGTGCGCATCGTCAGCTACCCCGGATCGTCGCTGATGGAACTGCTACGGCCACGGCCCTCGTCCCAGCCCGCGGCGGCTTCGCTCCCCGAGGCGGTCGGCGCTCTCGTCGGCCGGTCAGTGGCTCACGCGCTCGACACCGCCACGGCGGCGTTGGACGGGTCGACCTCGCTGTTACTGGGCGACTATCGGTTCTGAGCGGCTACTTCAGCACCGCGCTGACATAGCTCAGGCCGGCGAACAAGGCGGTGGCTTCGTCGTCGGGGAACTCAAAGCCGTTGGCTGCGTAAGCCTCCTCCATCGTCTGCGTCGAGACGTCCCAACCGTGGGATGCCAGGTATTCGATGACGTGGCTGCGCTCGCCGTGGTAGACCAGGTCGGCCATCTCGATGTCGTGCCCGTAGCGCTTCAGACGTTCCGAAATGCGTTGCGACCGCTCGTCGGAGAAGACGGCAACGTCGGGCACGTGCTCGGTGGCCACCCGACTTCCCGGTGCGCTGAGTGCGGTGATGTTGTCGAACAATTTGTCCTGAGCCTGGGGCGGCAGGTAGATAAGCAGCCCCTCCGCGCTCCATGCGGTCGGCTGTGTTCGGTCAAAGCCGCTGTCCAGCAATGCCTTCGGCCAATCATCGCGCAAGTCGATCGCAACACTCCGACGCTCGGCGGTCGGCTCGGCGCCCAGACCGGCCAGCGTCTTGGTCTTGAACTCGATCACGTCGGGCTGGTCGATCTCGTAGACCACGGTTCCGGTCGGCCACGGCAGCCGATAGGCGCGCGCGTCCAGCCCCGAGGCCAGGATCACGGCCTGCCGCACGCCCGCCGCGGCGGCGTCGGTGAACAGCCGGTCGAAGAAACGGGTGCGAACGGCCATTCCCTCGGCTGCGCGGCGCATGTTGAATTCCGGATCCACGTCGGCGAGATCGACCTTCCCGTCGACCAGCCGGGTGAAGAAGTCGACGCCGACCGCGCGGACCAGCGGTTCCGCGAACGGATCGTCGATCAGCTTTTCGCGGGAAGCCAGCGCGCGTTGGGTGGCCACCATCGTCGCGGTCGCGCCCACGCTGGACGCCAAATCCCAAGTGTCGTTGTCGGTCCGGGCCATCTTGATCCTTTGCTTCTTGGTCGCGGCTTTCTGGTCGCGTTAATTCTTGGTGGCGTTCACGGCGATCGAGTTGCGCAACGGCGCGCCCAGCTCACCGTCGGGAAGCGGAAGGCCGGCGGCCGCGAACAGGTCGGCGCGGGTCTGCGCAGACACCTGCCATCCGTGGCCGGTCAGGTAATCCACGACATGGTTTCGCTCGCCGGTGTACCAGAGCTGCTGCAGGTCGACGTCGAACCCGTGCTCGCCCCACTTGCTGGTCATCGACGTCACGCGGGGACTGATCAGTGCGGTCGGGTCGGGGTGGTACTCGGTGGCGAGCCGGCTGCCCGGTGCGCTGAGTGCGGTGATGTTGTCGAACAGCCGGTCCTGAGCGTCGGGTGGCAGATACATCAGCAAGCCCTCGGCGCTCCAGGCGGTCGGGGCTGCCTCGTCGAATCCGCAGCGCCGCAGGGCAGCCGGCCAATCCTCGCGGAGGTCGACCGCCACGGTGCGGCGTTGCGCGGTCGGCTCCGCGCCCAGGCCGGCCAGCGTTCTGGTCTTGAACTCGATCACGTCGGGCATATCCACTTCGTAGACGGCGGTGCCGTCGGGCCAGTTCAGCCGATACGGACGCGAATCCAGCCCGGCGGCCAGGATCACTGCCTGCCGGATACCCGCCCCGCCGGCATCGGTGAAGAAGTCGTCGAAGAAGCGCGTGCGCACGGCCATCATGTGGACCAGCCGCTGGATGTTGAACTCGGCGTCATCGTCGATGTCGGACGCGGTGAGCTCGCCTTCGACCAGGCGGCAGAAAAACTCGATGCCGACCGCCTTGACCAGTGGCTCGGCGAACGGGTCGTGGATCAGCGGCTCGGGCTCCCTGGTCGCCAGCGCACGGGCGGCGGCGACCATCGTCGCCGTCGCGCCGACACTCGACGCCAAGTCCCAACTGTCGTCTTCGGTTCGCACCATCGTGTTCCCTTTATCTGAGTGTGGCGCTGATGTAGACGATGTCCCCGAACGGCAACGTGTCGTCGTCGAGCGGTTCCAGGCCGTATCTTTTCACCAGCTCTTTGCTGCTGGCGCCGACCGTCTCCCAGCCGTGGGTGCTGAGGTACGCCGCCGCCTCGTTGCGGTCGCCGAAGTACATCAGGCTCGTCATGTCCAAATCGAAGCCGTGGTCGCGCCACCGCGCCGAGATCCGTTGCATCCGCTCCCTGATCTCGTTCTCGTCGCGCTTGTTCATGTCGACCACTGTTTCGGTGGCGAACCGGCTGCCTTCGGCAGACAGCGCGGTGACATTGTCGAGCAACCGGTCCTGGGCCTCGGCTGGCAGATAGCCGAGCAGCCCCTCGGCGCTCCACGCGCTCGCCCGCTCGGGGTCGAACCCCGCCTCTCCGAGGGCCGTCGGCCAGTCGTGGCGCAGGTCGGTGGCGACGGTCCGGCGGTCCGCGGCCGGCTCGGCACCAAGACGAGCCAGCGTCCGGGTCTTGAATTCGATGACCTGCGGCTGGTCGATCTCGTAGACAGTGGTGCCTGCCGGCCAGGCGAGCCGATAGGCGCGTGCGTCAAGCCCGGACGCAAGGATCACCGCCTGACGAATCCCCGCCGCAGCCGCCTCGAGGAAGAAGTCGTCGAAAAACTTGGTCCTGAGCGCGATGTGGTCGCTCATCCGCGCCGCGCGCTTCGGGTCGTCGTGCACCGCCGCCGGATCCAGCTCGCCGCGTGCCAGGCGCGTCAACGCGTCGATGCCAACCGCCTCCACCAGTGGTTGGGCGTACGGATCGCTGATCAGCGGGTTCGGCTCGCGCGATGCCAGCGCGCGGGACGCGGCCACCATCGTCGCCGTGGCCCCCACACTGGAGGCGAGGTCCCAGCTGTCGTGGTCTGTACGCGTCATTGCGACCCTTTCACCCGCCGTGTTCATCCCGAGATCGGAACACTGCCTCACCCGATACTTAGTCGATGTAACGAGCCAACTCAGACTGTACGCCGCACACGTTGAGTCCCCCGCGAGCGAGCGGGCAGTTCCCCCGGCCCGCGGGGCACAGCTGTTACTCTCGTAGACTGTTCAACGCCTGACTTGCGCCGCGCGACCTGCGGCGGGTCGGCGCGACACGGACCAACCCGACGCTGGTGCAGACCAGCCGATTTGGCACGCCGCGGATGAGATCTCGGCTGCGCAGGAGGAAGAGTGCTCTCGGCTTTCATCTCATCGCTGCGGACAGCCGACCTGCGACGCAAGATCCTGTTCACGCTCGGGATCGTCATCCTGTACCGGGTCGGCGCCTCGCTGCCTTCTCCCGGCGTCAACTACGGCAACGTGCACAAGTGCATCGATCAGGTCAGCGGGGGGCAAGCGGGGCAGATCTACTCGCTGATCAACCTGTTCTCCGGTGGGGCGTTGCTGAAGCTCACGGTGTTCGCCGTGGGGGTCATGCCCTACATCACCGCCAGCATCATCGTGCAACTGCTGACCGTGGTGATCCCGCGATTCGAGCAGCTGCGCAAGGAAGGCCAGTCGGGTCAGGCCAAGATGACCCAGTACACCCGATACCTGGCCGTCGCGCTGGCCATCCTGCAGGCCACCAGCATCGTCGCCCTGGCGGCCAACGGTGGCCTGCTGCAGGGCTGCAACCTGGACATCATCGCCGACCAGTCGATCTTCACTCTTGTCGTCATCGTGCTGGTGATGACCGCCGGCGCGGCGCTGGTGATGTGGATGGGCGAACTCGTCACGGAGCGGGGCATCGGCAACGGCATGTCGCTGCTGATCTTCGCCGGTATCGCCGCCCGCATCCCCGGCGAGGGCAGGAACATCCTGGATACCCGCGGCCCCCTGGTATTCGCCGCGGTCTGCGTCGCGGCGCTGATCATCATCGTCGGCGTGGTCTTCGTCGAACAGGGTCAGCGACGCATCCCCGTTCAGTACGCCAAGCGGATGGTCGGGCGGCGCATGTACGGCGGCACGTCGACCTACCTGCCGCTGAAGGTGAACCAGGCAGGCGTCATCCCGGTCATCTTCGCGTCGTCGCTGATCTACATCCCGCACCTGATCACCCAGCTGGTGCGCAGCGGAAGCTCCACACCGGGCAACAGCTGGTGGGACAAGTTCGTCGGCAATTACCTGTCGGACCCGAGTAACTGGGTCTACATCGGGATCTATTTCGGACTGATCATCTTCTTCACCTACTTCTACGTGTCGATCACGTTCAACCCGGACGAACGTGCAGACGAGATGAAGAAGTTCGGCGGCTTCATCCCGGGTATCCGGCCCGGGAGGCCCACCGCCGACTACCTGCGGTATGTGCTGAACCGGATCACTCTTCCCGGCTCGATCTACCTCGGAGTGATCGCCGTGTTGCCTAATCTCTTCCTCGACATCGGCAATGCCGGCGGCGTCCAGAACTTGCCGTTCGGCGGCACAGCGGTTCTGATCATGATCGGGGTTGGTTTGGATACGGTCAAACAGATCGAAAGCCAGCTCATGCAGCGCAACTATGAAGGGTTCCTGAAGTGAGAGTTGTCTTGCTCGGCCCGCCTGGCGCCGGTAAGGGCACGCAGGCGGTGAAGCTCGCCGAGAAGCTCGGGATCCCGCAGATCTCCACCGGCGAGCTGTTCCGGCAGAACATCAAGGACAGCACGGCGCTGGGCCTCGAGGCCAAGCGGTACCTTGATGCCGGCGACCTGGTGCCGTCGGATCTGACCAACAAGCTGGTCGAGGACCGGATCGGCCAGCCCGACGCAGCCGACGGCTTCATCCTCGACGGCTACCCGCGTTCGGTCGACCAGGCCAAGGCGCTCCAGCGCATGCTCGAAGCCCGCAACACGACAATCGACGCGGTGCTGGAGTTCCAGGTGTGCGAGGAGGAGCTGCTCAAGCGGCTCAAGGACCGCGGGCGCGCCGACGACACCGACGATGTCATCCACAACCGGATGAACGTCTACCGCGACGAGACCGCGCCGCTGCTGGAGTATTACAGCAACGTACTCAAGCCGGTCGACGCCGTCGGAAGCCAGGACGAAGTCTTCGCGCGCGCCGTCGCGGCCCTGGGCCGCTAGCGTGATCATCCTGCCGGGGCTGCGAAATCGCAAAGTGGTCGCGCAGCGCAGCGCCGGTGAACTGGACGCGATGGCGGCCGCCGGAGCGCTGGTGGCTGTCACGCTCCACGCGGTGCGCCAGGCGGCCGCGCCCGGCGTGTCGACTCTGACCCTCGATGAGATCGCCGAATCGGTGATCCGCGAGGGCGGGGGAATCCCGTCGTTTCTGGGCTACCACGGCTATCCGGCGACGATCTGCTCGTCGGTCAACGACCGGGTGGTGCACGGCATCCCGTCGGCATCCGAAATCCTGGCGCCGGGCGACCTGGTGTCGATTGACTGCGGCGCGATCGTCGACGGCTGGCACGGCGACTCCGCGATCACGTTCGGCGTCGGCGCGTTGATACCGATGGACGAGGCGCTCTCGCAGGTGACCAGGGAAGCGATGGAGGCCGGGATTGCCGCGATGCGGCCCGGCAACCGGCTCACCGACGTCTCGCACGCGATCGAACAGGCCACGCGCGGCGCCGAGCGGCGATACGGCCGCGCATTCGGCATCGTCGAAGGCTACGGCGGTCACGGGATCGGCAGGCAGATGCACATGGACCCGTTCCTGCCAAATGAGGGCCCTCCCGGGCATGGCCCCTTCCTGGCGCCGGGCTCGGTCCTGGCAATCGAGCCGATGCTCACCCTCGGCTCCACAAAGACCGTCGTCCTCGACGACCGGTGGACTGTGGCTACTGCTGATGGGTCTCGCGCGGCACACTGGGAGCACAGTGTTGCGGTGACGGAGGACGAACCGCGTATCCTGACGTTGCTCGCCAGTCCCCACGGCCGCACTGCCCAATGAATCGGACGGGCCCTGTGAACTAACTGAGTGGTCAACCCGTATCACCACCGGGAGGTCGGTGATGAAGAATCCGGTACCGAGCATCGGCGATCAGGCAGCGCAGGAGGCTGAACTCATGCGCGTGCTCTACGACGAGCATGCCGCGGCGCTGTGGCGGTACGCCCTACGGCTGACGGGCGATCAGGCACGCGCCGAGGACGTAGTTCAGGAGACGCTCCTGCGCGCCTGGCAGCACCCGGAGGTCGCCGACGACAGCGAGCGCTCGGCACGGGCATGGCTGTTCACCGTCGCCCGCAACATGATCATCGACGAACGCCGCGGCGCGCGCTTCCGCAATGAGGTCGGGACCCTCGACGGGTACGGCACCCCGGAGCGGTCCGGCCCGGACGAAGTCGACTCCGCGCTCGACCGGCTGCTGATCGGCGATGCGATCGCGCAACTGTCTGGCGAGCATCGGGCGGTGATCCGCCGCTCCTACTATCTGGGCTGGTCAACCGCCCAGATCGCGGCGGATCTCGACATCGCCGAAGGCACCGTCAAGTCCAGGCTTCACTACGCAGTTCGCGCACTGCGACTCACACTGCAAGAGATGGGGGTGACGCGATGACCCAGTTCGGTGGATCCGCCGCGCCATTCCGAGGGGGGTTGTCATCCGTGGGAGACCACGACGAGTACGCGCTCTGGGATGCCGCCTATGTGCTGGGCTCCCTGTCGGGCGTGGAGCGGCGCGAGTACGAAGCGCACCTGAACTCGTGTCCATCGTGCCGCGAGGCGGTGGCAGAACTCAGCGGGATGCCCGCGTTGCTGTCTCAGATCAGCCGCGACGATGTCGCCGCGATCGACGAGGGTGCGCACGCCCCGAGTGCGACGCCGCCGCTGCGGCCTCAGCTGCTGACGTCGCTGCTGGCGAAGGTCAGCCATCGGCGGCGCCGGTCTCGGCTGATGACGTGGACGGTGGCCGCCGCCGCGGCCATGGTCCTGGTAGTCGGCGCCTTCGTCGCCCTGCGGTCCAACCCCGCGATGCCGACGCCCGCGCCGCCGGCTCAGGCGCAGTCGACGGCGCTGCCGATGACGCGCGTGACGCCGAACGGGCTGAACTCGAGCGTGAGCCTCAGTAGCCACGGATGGGGCACCCGCATCGACATGACGTGCACCTACGGCGTCTGGCCCGAGAGCGCCGGCCATGAAGACGACGACGCCGCCGGCGACAAGCTGGCCATGGTGGTGATCGGCCGCGACGGCAGCCGCGCTCAGTTGGCGACCTGGGTCGCTTTGACCGGAGTCACCGCAACACCGGGCGGCAGCACTTCAATGCCGATCGACCAGATTGCGGCGGTGCAGGTCGTGTCCGCCGACAACGGAGAGGTGCTGCTGCAGCGCAGCCTCTGACACGCGTCGTTGGTTTCTGCGCTTCCCAGCGCCGACACGATGGGTGAGCACGGCGTCGAAATTAATTGACGCTCAAGCCATTTCGATGACCTTCCGGTGGGCGATGTGCGTCACAGCTGATGCCGGTGAACCGAAATGACACGCCGGTCGTGTCACTTGCAGCGAAAGGGGCAGGTGAGCAAATGACGAGACAGCACCGGGTGGTCGATCACATCGTCGAGCATCTTGCCGCTATCGGGGTGGGGCATGTGTTCGGGGTGGATGGGGCCAACATCGAGGATCTCTACGATGCGGCGCATTTTCACGGTGGGGTGGCCGCGGTGCTGGCCAAGCATGAGTTTTCGGCGGCGGCGATGGCTGATGGGTATAGCCGCAGCGGGGCGGGTTTGGGTGTGGTGGCGGCGACCTCGGGCGGGGGTTGTTTGAATCTGGTTCCGGGGTTGGGGGAGTCGCTGGCCAGCCGGGTGCCGGTGCTGGCGCTGGTCGGGCAGGCGCCGACGATGCTGGACGGGCGGGGCAGCTTTCAGGACACCAGCGGGTGTAACGGGTCGCTGGACGGGGAGGCGTTGTTTTCGGCGGTGTCGCGGTATTGCGAGCGGGTGACGACGCCGGGGGGGATTGTGGCGGCGCTGCCGCGGGCGATCGCGGCGGCGCGCAGCGGGGGGCCGGCGGTGTTGTTGTTGCCCAAGGATGTGCAGCAGGGCCGGGTCGGTGTCAACGGGGGCGGGGTGGACCGGCCGCGGCGGCAGTTGGGGGATCCCTATCCGGTCGCGCAGGCGCTGCGCCGGGCGGTGGGGCCGGTCACGATCATCGCCGGTGAGCAGGTGGCCCGTGACGATGCGCGCGCCGAGTTGGAGGCGGTGCGGGCGGTGTTGCGGGCGCGGGTGGCCACGGTGCCCGACGCCAAGGATGTTGCCGGGATCCCGGGGTTGGGGTCGTCGTCGGCGTTGGGGGTGAGCGGGGTGATGGGTCATCCGGGGGTGGCTGAGGCGATCCGGGGCAGCGCGGTGTGTCTGGTGGTGGGCACCCGGTTGTCGGTGACCGCGCGCGCCGGGCTGGATGAGGCGCTGGCCGGTGTGCGGGTGGTGTCGATCGGGTCGGCGGCGCCGTATCTGGCGTGCACGCATGTGCACACCGAGGATCTGCGCGGCTCGTTGATGTTGTTGGTGTTGGCGCTGTCGGGGGCGGGCCGGCCGATCGGGGTGCGGGTGCCTGATCGGGTGCCGCGTGGCGAGCTGGTCCCGCCGGCGTGCGACGGGCCGGGGGTGCGCTACCGGGACGCGATGGCGGCGCTGGATCAGGCGCTGCCCGACGGGGTGGACATCGTGGTCGATGCCGGCAACACCGGGGCGGCGGCGATTCATCATCTGCCGGTGCGCCGCGGCGGCCGGTTCGTGGTGGCGCTGGGCATGGGCGGGATGGGCTATAGCTTCGGCGCGGGGCTGGGCCTGGCGTTCGCCCGGGGCCGGCGCACCGTGGTGATCGCCGGGGACGGCGCGTTTTACATGCACGGCATGGAGGTGCACACCGCGCTGCAGTATCGGCTGCCGGTGACGTTCGTGGTGTTCGACAACCACGCCCACGCCATGTGTGTGACCCGCGAGCAGCTGTTCTACGACGACCTCTACAGCTACAACCGGTTTGGCCCCAGCCGGCTGGGGGCGGGGCTGGCCGCGATGTTCCCCGGGCTGCCCGCCGCCGACGTGACCGACATCACCGAGCTGCCCGGCGCGGTGGCCGCCGCGCTGGAGGTCGAGGGCCCGTCGGTGCTCAGCGTGGAGTGCTCGGCCGATGAAATCCCGCCGTTTGCCAACTTTTTGGACGGTGTCAGCTCGACAACCGTTGCCGCCGCGCATTATCCGATGACGAAGGAGAACCGCCCTGATGTCGCTGCCCGCTCTTGAGGACATCGCCACCCATACCGGCACCACCGGGCCCCTCGACGGGGTGATCCGCATCGAGACCTCCCCGCGGGAGGCGGCCACGCCCATCATCGTGGAGATGATGCGCTCGGTGTACCCCCATGATCAGGTGTTCGGCCAGTACTGCACGGTCAACGGCTACATCGACTGCCCGCCCGACGCGTTGTTCGACTACCTGGCCGACACCCGCAGCCTGGAGGAATGGACCTACAGCCTGCGCGGGTTCGAGCCCACCGAGCAGCCCGGCCTGTGGCTGGCCTTCGACCGGCTGGGCTCGGAGACCAAGATCTACACCCGCACCATCGCCAACGCCGAGGCGCGCACCGTGGACTACCACTGCGCCTGGGATCAGGGCACCCACCTGTGGATGATCTACCTGATGCGCGTCATCGACGCGCAGACCGTGCTGGACAAACCCGGGTCGGTGGTGTTGTGGACCAACTGCCATCACCCGTTCTATGACCACAACCCCTACCCGCAGGCGGCCCCGCCGCAGCGCCCGGTGTGGGTCGGGGACTTTTGGGACATGTTCGGCGCCGGCCACGCCCTGGAACTGCAAAACCTCAAGGCCATCGCCGAATACCGCCACCGCAACGGCCTGCCGGTCACCCCGGCCTGGATGAGATGAGCACACCCATGACCACACCGGCCGTCAGCCTGATCGACGTCTCCACCTACCGACCCGGCGAGCCGATCGGGACGGAGTACTACGCGAACTACGCCAGCTCCGACGAACTGCGCGACAACCTGATGTTCCGGGCGCCGAAGTTCCGCCACCACATCGCCGAGGACGAGACGGCGACAGACATGATCGAACGCGCCGCCACGGGTCTGATCGAGAGGCACGGGCACGACACCATCGCGAACGTCGACGTGTTGATCACCCATACCCAGATGCCCGACATGCCGTTCTACGGCGGCGGCGGGGGCATCGCGCACCGGCTTGGCATGAAGCCGAACTGGGTGCTCGACCTGCACAACGGCGGCTGCGCGGCGTTTGTTCTCGGCCTCAACGTCGCTCGTCGGCTGCTGGCTTGCGGCCAGGGCCGGACCGCGTTGATCGCGGTCGCCCAGAACGCGGCCGGACAGGTCTTCGACCAGCCCGGGGTGCGGCGCAAGGCCCAAGCCGCGGTGCCCGGTGACGGCGCAGCGGTGGGCCTGGTGACCGTGTCGGATCAGTCTCCGATCCTCGATGTGGAATGCCGCACCTACGGCGAATACGCCGGCGAGATGACGATCACGATCGACGGGTCGCGCAAGTGGTGGCAGCCCGGTACGGGCGAGGCCTACATCGGCTTCACCGAGTCGAAGATCACCAAGGTCCTCGCGCGGGGCAACCGGCAGGTGCCCGAGGTGGCGCTGGCGGTCTGTGACCGGATCGGCGTGAAATCGAAGGATCTGGACCTGATGGTCACCAACCAGCCCAACCGGGTGTTCTTGCGCAACTGGCGGGAGGCGTTGGAGCTGCCGAAGGAGCGTCATCGCGACACCTTCGACGAATGCGGCAACCTGTTCGCCGCCGGCATCCCGGTCAACTTCGACGCCGCGATCACCGACGGCCAGGTCAAACCCGGTGACGTCGTGATGATGGCCGCGTTCGCCCACGCCGGCGACTTCGCCGGCGCCGCAGCGGTTCGATGGGGCGGCCGAGGCTGATGGGCGACCCCAGGCTGGCCGAATCGATCGCCGCCGAGGTGCTCGGCGCGCTGCCCGCTGCGATCGATCCGTTTGCGTTGTCGCTGAACGAGAACCCGTTCCCGCCGCTGCCGTCGGTACGCGCGGCGCTGATGGAGTCGATCGACGCGGCCAACAGGTATCCGGAGTTTCTGCCCGAAGGGATGCGCAGGCTGATCGCGGGCCGCATCGGGCTGCGCGAGGAACAGGTGGTGCTGGGTCAGGGGGCGACGGGCGTGATCCTGCAGGTGCTGCATGCGGTGACAAGCCACGGTGACCGGATGGTGATGACGTCGCCCACGTTCGACGGGTACCCGATCTTCGCTCAGATGGCCCGGCTGGTCCCGGTGACGGTGCCGCTGGACGAGCACGGCCACCACGACCTCGATGCGATGGCCGAAGCGGCGTCCGATGCCAGGGTGGTGGTGCTGTGCCGGCCGCACAACCCGACGGGGACGCTGGAATCCGTCGCCGACGTCGAGCGATTTCTGCAGCGGGTGCCCGGTGACACCGTGGTGCTGCTCGACGAGGCCTACATCGAGTTCGTCGCACCTGAGCACCGGCTCGACGCCGCGGCGCTGGTGCGTCGCTTCCCGAATGTGGTTGTGCTGCGGACGTTCTCGAAGGCCTACGGGTTGGCCGGCCTGCGCATCGGATACGCTTTCGGCTCACCGGAGCTGGCCGGCGTGCTGTGGTCGATGCAGTTGCCCTTCGGAATGGGCGTCACCAGCTTGGTCGCCGTCGCCGCTTCGTATCAGGCCGAAGCTCAACTGCGCCAACGGATCCGGTTGATCACCGGGGAGCGCCGCTATCTAGGCCGGCGGCTGCGGGCGATGGGTATCTACTGCACCGACGGGCACGCCAACTTCATCTACCTACCCGTTGCGACATACCTGCCCGCCGCGCGACGGTCGTGGCGTGACGTGTTCGACAAGTCCGCCCTGCAGGTACGCCACTACGCGGACGGCGGAGTGCGGATCACGGTCGGCGGACGCGCCTCCACCCGCGCGGTGCTGGCCGCTGTGGCGAAGTCGCAGGAAAACGCCGAAGGTTGACGCGGTCGCGGGCAGACCTGCGGTATGAAGGGGCGTGTGCTCGCAGCCGCCGCAGTCCGACAAGCGTGACCCGATCGCCCAGGCGCGTGAGAACTGGGAACGGTCCGGCTGGGGTGACGTCGCGGACGGCATGGTCGCGGTCACGTCGGTCATGCGGGCCCACCAGATCCTGCTGGCGCGGGTCGAGAACGCGTTGCGGCCCCACGACCTGAGCTTCTCCCGTTTCGAGCTCTTGCGACTGTTGGCGTTCAGCCGCTCCGGCGCCCTGCCGATAACCAAGGCCTCCGATCGACTGCAGGTGCACGTCACGAGCGTCACGCATGCGATCCGGCTGCTGGAGGCGGCCGGCCTGGTGGAGCGTGTGCCGCATCCCACCGACGGCCGCACGACGTTGGTGCGGATCACCGACTTCGGACGGACAACCGTCGAGGAAGCCACCCTCACGCTGAACAACGAAGTGTTCGCCGACATCGGGCTCTCCGATGAGGAGTCCCGCGCGCTGGTTTCGTCGATCGAAGCGCTGCGGCGGGGCGCCGGCGACTTCTAATGGGCTTCTGGCGCTAGCGCGCCTCGCCGGCTTCTGGCGCTAAGGGCCGACCGTGGGCAGCGGAATCGTCGCGCTGACCGCGGTTCCCGCCCCCGGGCGCGAGCGGATGTTCAGCCGTCCGCCAACAATCTCCGCGCGTTCGGCCATCGACAGCAAGCCGTAGCCGCCCATCTCGTCGCCGCCGAGCGGATGCTCGAAGGTGTCGAAACCGACTCCGTCATCGACGATTTCGAGGCGAGCGGTGTCCTCGTCGACGGCGAAGGTCAGCTTGGCCCTCGTCGCCCTGGCGTGCTTGACGACGTTTTGCAGGCATTCCTGCGCGATGCGATACAGCGCCAGCTCGATGTGGTCGGGCAGCCGCCTGTCGGCCAGCTCGACTTCAAGGTTGATCTGGGGGATCGAGCGGGCCAGGCTTGCCAGGCCGCCGGCCAGCCCGAGATCATCGAGCACCGGGGGCCGCAGCCCGCCGATCGCCGCCCGCGCCTCCTGCAGCGTCAACTCCACCAGCTCGTGCGCCTTGGCCAGCTGCTCGGCCACGGCGGCCGGGTTCTCGCCCACCGCCCGCCGCGCGGCGTCGAGCCGATAAGACAGCGTGACCAGCCGCTGCGAGATGCCGTCGTGGATATCGCCGGCAAGCCGTCGGCGCTCGATCTCCTGCGCCTCGATCACCTGCTCGACGAAGTGCTCGTGAGCTCGCTGCTTGGACACCAGTTGGCGGTGCAGCCGGGCCTGGTGCAACGCACCCGCGATCAGCCGCCCGATCACCAGCAGCAGCTCCACATCGCGCCCGGTGAACTCGCGCCGCTCGACGGTGTGCACGTTGAGCACGCCCACCAGGCCGCCGGGGTCGGTTTCCATCGGCACCGACACCATCGACGTGAAGTCGCGTCCGCGCAAGGACTGAAACGGCATGTACCGCGGGTCGGCCTCTTTGTTGTGGCTGATCACCACCGGTTCGCGGTGACTGGCCACCCACCCCGAGATCCCCGAGCCCAGCGGCAGCCGGATCTTGCCGACCTCGCTGTCGAACGGCGGCGTCGCGCCGGTCAGCGTCAGCGAGCGGTCGCTGTCGTCGAGCACATGCACGAAACAGACGTCGGTGCCGGTGGCCGCGGTGATCATCCGCGCGGCCGCCGCCGCCAGCGGTTCGACACCCGGACCGCTGGAGGCCGCCTGGATCAGCTCGCGCAGCAACGCCAACTCGCGGTCGGCGTCGACGAGGTCACGTACCGCGTGGGGGCCGGTGTCCGACGTCATTGGTAGATGCCCTCGCGCAGCGCGGTGGCCACCGCTCCGGTGCGGTCGCTGACGCCGAGCTTGCGGTAGATCGAGCGCAGGTGGCTCTTGACCGTTTCGTCGCCGATCACCAGCTTGCTGGCGATGCCGCGGTTGGACAGGCCCGTCACCACATACGAAAGGATCTCGCTTTCCCGCTGGGTCAGGCCATGCCGCGCCCCGGGCCAGAACTCGTCGCGCTGCATGCGCGCCGCGGTGTCGACCGCCCGTACCGCCATGACCGGATCGATCGCGGTGGCCCCGCTGTGAACGAACTCCAGCTGGCGGACCAACTCGTCGCTGCTGATGCTTTTGAGCAGGTAGCCCGATGCGCCGACCCGCAGCGCCTGAAACAGATACTGCTCGTCGTCATACACCGACAGCATGACAACCTTCCGCTCGGGGTGACGCTCGCGCAGCGTCTGGCACAGGTCCAACCCGCTGGACCCCTGCATGCGCACGTCGCACAGCACGATGTCGGGGCTCAGCTCGTCGATCACGCTCAACGCACGCTCCGCCCCGACCGCCTGCCCGACGACGCGCACCCGGTCGGAGAACGCGGCGAGCATCGCCTTGAGGCCCTCGATCACCATCTCGTGGTCGTCGACGAGCACAATGCACACCGGTTCGGTGGCGGGTATCGCCATGGCAACACGATAAGGCCAGTCACCCTCAACGGGGGTAGGCAATAGCCTGGCGTATCCCCCTATTGGGGGATGCCCCGCGGCGCCGCGCCGGCGACTCTTGATTCGTGCCAACCACGCGGGAGGGGACACGTCCGACACGGACGTTCTGGTGGGACCGGGCACGGCCGGTCGACGCCGATGTCCGTCCGTTGCGCGCAGTGATCTTCGACATGGACGGCGCGATGGCCGACATCGAGCGCGACGGTCATCGCGCCGCTTTCAATGCCGCGTTCGCGGCGTTCGGCCTCAACATCGTCTGGGACGTCGACACTTACGGTCGGCTGCTGCACATCCCCGACGAGCTTGCGCGGATCGCGACCGACCTTCGTCGGCGCGGGTACGGGCGGGCGTCCAAACTCCTTGCGGCGCAGCTGCTCAGGACGAAGCGCGACGTGTTCGCCGACTGCGTGCTCGACGGTGACGTGACGCCCAGGCACGGCCTGATCGACCTGGTGATGAGCCTGTTTGTCGCCGGCGTCTGGGTAGGTGTGGTCACCCCGCACCCGCGGGCGTGGGCGGAGCCGCTGGTGAGGCAACTCGTCGGAGACGGGCTCGTCGAGACGATCGTGACGGGTGACGACACGTCGGACGCCACCGGGCCGGATGGCACCGGGGAGCCCGACGTGCACGGGCTTGCCCTGTGGGAGATGGGGGTAGGCCCGGAAAGCGCGGTGGCGATCGAGGGTTCGGCGGCCGGTCTGCGGGCAGCGACGCGCTCGGGGCTCGCGACGATCGTCGTGCCCACCGATTACACCGTCGGTGAGGATTTCACCGGGGCGGCAGAGGTTCGCTCGTCCTACGAGGGCGCCGACCCGCTGCTGGCGGCGTCGTGCGAGCGGTTGCACCGGCGCTGGTGGACGGGCAGGACGCGCACGGCGGCATAGGGGTTTGGCGTAGAAGGTTTGGAGCGCTTCGGGGTTTTCTAGCCCTTTCGGGGGTTTTCTAGCCCTTTCGGATCATCTCGATCACCGCGCTGAAGTCTTTGTCGGCGTGGTCGGCGGCGAACTTCGCGTAGATTTCCGCGGCGTGGGTACCCAGCGGCGCCGTCGACCCGGTCGAGTTGACCGCGTCCATCGCCAGCCCGAGGTCCTTGTTCATCAGCGCCGCCGCGAAGCCGGGCTTGAAGTCGTTGTTGGCCGGTGAGGTCGGGACAGGCCCGGGCACGGGGCAATTGGTGTGCACCGCCCAGCAGTTGCCGGTCGCGCCGGTGATCACATCGAACAGCGACTGCGCCGACAGACCGAGCCGCTCGGCCAGCACGAACGCCTCGCCGACGACGATCTGCTGCACGGCCAGCACCATGTTGTTGCACAACTTCGCGGCCTGACCGGCGCCTGTCGCGCCGCAGTGAATGATCTTGCCCGCCATCGGCTCCAGCACCGGCCGGCCTCTTTCCAGGGCCGCCTCGTCGCCGCCGACCATGAAAGCCAGGGTGCCGGCGACCGCACCCTTCACGCCGCCGGAGACCGGCGCGTCGATCTGGGCGAACCCGTGCGAACCTGCGAGCGAGTTGACGTGACGCGCGTCGTCGACGGAGATGGTCGAGCTGTCGATGAACAGCGCGCCCGGCGCCGCGGCGGGCAGAATCTCGGCATAGCACTGCTTTACCAGCTCGCCGTTGGGCAGCATCGTGATGACCACGTCGCCTTCGGCGACTGCTTCCGCACCGCTGCCGAACACCGTTACGCCCTTTTCGGCGGCCGCTTGCAACGCGCCCGGCACCGGGTCGAATCCGCGCACGGTGTGGCCGGCCGACACGAGGTTTGCCGCCATCGGGCCGCCCATGTTGCCCAGGCCCAGGAACGCGATGGTGCTCATGGTCCTCATTCCCTTCCAGGCCTTCCGGCCCTAGCCCGGGCGGCCTCGGCGCGGCCGATCACCACCCGCATGATTTCGTTGGTTCCCTCCAGGATCCGGTGCACCCGCAGGTCGCGAACGATCTTCTCCAAACCGTACTCGTGGAGGTAGCCGTATCCGCCGTGCAGCTGCAAGGACTGGTCGGCGACCTCGTAGCAGGCGTCGGTGACGAATCTCTTGGCCATCGCGCAGAGACGGATTTTGTCGGGGTCGTCGTTGTCGAGCGCGGCGGCGGCCCGCCACAACATCATTCGCGACGCCTCCAGCGACGTGGCCATGTCGGCCAACGCGAACCGGATCGTTGGTTCCTCGATCAGCCTGGTCCCGAACGCTTCCCGATCGCACAGATAGTTGACCGCCTTGTCGAACGCGGCCCGCGCGCCGCCCAGCGAGCACGCAGCGATGTTGATGCGGCCGCCGTTCAGCCCGTTCATCGCGACGCCGAAGCCGGTGCCTTCACCTTCGGCGCCCCCGAGCATCGCGTCCATCGGCACCCGCACCCCTTCGAAAATCACCTGGGCGGTGTGCTGGGCGTGCCACCCCATCTTCTGCTCCTGCGCCCCGAAGCTCAGCCCGGGTGTGCCTTTTTCGACCAGGAACGCGGAGATGCCGCGCGGGCCGTCAGGCCCGGTGCGGGCCATCACGACGTACACATCGGATGTTCCCGCCCCGGAGATGAACTGCTTGACGCCGTCGAGTACGTAGTCGGGGCCATCACGGACCGCCCTGGTGCGCAACGCGGCCGCGTCGGAACCGGCGGACGGCTCGGTGAGGCAGTAGCTGGCCACGGCCTCCATCGACGCCAGCCGCGGCACCCAGGTCTTGCGCTGCTCCGGGGTCCCGTAGGCGTCGACCATCCACGCACACATGTTGTGGATCGACAGGAACGCGGCGACCGCCGGATCGGCAGCGGCCAGTTCCTCGAATATCCGTGCCGCGTCGATCCGCCGCAGCCCGCTGCCGCCAACTTCTTCTGCGCAGTAGATCGCCGCCATGCCCAGTTCGGCCGACTCGCGCAACTCGTCGACCGGGAAATGCTTGGTCGCATCCCACTCCAGGGCATAGGGCGCGAGGCGTTTCGCGGCGAACGCGGCCGCCGTCTCCGTGATGACGCGTTCATCGTCGTCGAGCGTGAATGGAGGCATGGAGAATTCGGCGCTACTTCATCGTCGGGATGACGAACTCCGCGCCGTCCTTGATGCCGGAGGGCCAGCGCGACGTGACCGTCTTGACCTTCGTGTAGAACTGGATCGACGCCGGGCCGTGCTGGTTGAGATCGCCGAAGCCGGAACGCTTCCACCCGCCGAACGTGTGATACGCCACCGGCACCGGGATCGGCACATTGACACCCACCATGCCCACCTGCACCCGGGAAACGAAGTCGCGTGCGGTGTCGCCGTCGCGGGTGAACACCGCCACGCCGTTGCCGTACTCGTGTTCGGTTGGCATGCGCAGCGCCTCTTCATAGTCCTTCGCGCGCACCATGCACAGCACCGGGCCGAAGATCTCGTCGGTGTAGATCGACATGTCCGTGGTGACGTGGTCGAACAGCGTCGGGCCGATGAAGTAGCCGCCTTCGAGGTTCGCGTCACCGAACTGCAGATCGTCGCTGGCGCGTTCGCGTCCGTCGACGACGGCCTCGGCGCCCGCGGCCACACCCTGGTCGATGTAATCGCGCACCCGGTCCAGCGCCGCCCCGGTAACCAGCGGCCCGTAATCGGCCTTGGGGTCCAGGCTGTGTCCGACGCGCAAATTGTTGATCTTCTCGATCAGCCTGGCGCGCAACCGTTCTGCGGTCTGCTCGCCGACGGGAACCGCGACCGAGATCGCCATGCACCGTTCGCCGGCGCTGCCGTATCCGGCGCCTACCAGGGCATCGACCGCCTGGTCGAGGTCGGCGTCGGGCATCACGATCATGTGGTTCTTTGCACCGCCGAAGCATTGTGCGCGTTTGCCGTTCGCGGCGGCGGTGGCGTAAATGTACTGCGCGATGTCAGAGCTGCCGACGAAACCGACCGCTTTGACGTCGGGGTGCCCGAGGATCGCGTCGACGGCCTCCTTGTCGCCGTGCACCACCTGGAACACACCCTTGGGCAGCCCCGCCTCCAGGAACAGCTCGGCCAGCCGCACCGGCACCGACGGGTCGCGCTCACTGGGCTTCAGGATGAAAGCGTTCCCGCACGCCAATGCGGGGCCGGCCTTCCACAGCGGGATCATCGCGGGGAAGTTGAACGGCGTGATGCCGGCGACAACGCCGAGCGGCTGGCGCAGCGAGTACACGTCGATGCCCGAGCCTGCGCCTTCGGTGTACTCACCCTTGAGCAGATGCGGGATGCCGACCGCGAACTCGATGACCTCGATGCCGCGCTGAATATCGCCGCGCGAGTCGGCCAGCGTCTTGCCGTGCTCAAGCGACAACAGCTCCGCCAGTTCGTCTGCTTTCTGGTTCACCAGGTCGATGAACCGCATCAGCACCCGGGCGCGGCGCTGCGGATTCCACGCCGCCCACTCCTTCTGGGCCCCGGTCGCGACGGCGACGGCGGCTTCGACGTCGGCCGACGAGCCCATCGGCACCCGGGCCTGAACCTCGCCTGTGTTGGGGTTGAAGACGTCTGCGGTCCGTTGCGATTGACCGCCGGCGCGCTGACCGTCGATGAAGTGCGGAATCAGTGTGCTCATGAGATGCCCCGTGGATCGGCGTTGGAGGATAGTTGCATATCCTAGTAACTGTTTCGGGTGGTATGCAAGCCCGGGTTTGGAGACGTCCCCCGGGGTCGCGGGTTGGACGTCGAGTCGTCTGGGACTCGTCGGGGACTCGTCGGGGACTCGTCGGGGACTCGTCGGGGACTCGGTCGGGAATAGGGGTCGGCTCGTCGGGAATAGGGGTCGGCTCGTCGGGAAAAGATGTCGGTGGATCCCGGTAATATCGAACATGTGTTCGAGAACGAACAGATCGAGGCGCTGCTGGCGCCGTTGGAGGGGGCGGTGGCCGATCTCGCCGATGATCGCTTCTCCGAGCTGGCGCCCGATGCGCTGGTTGAGGTCGGTGCCCGGGTGGAAGCCTGCATCCGGAGGCTGTCGGCGGTGGGTGGTGAGCTGGTCGCGGCGCTGGACGGGCGAAATTGTGGGCAGCCACGGGTGCGGGACCTGCTGGCCAACGCGCTGAATATCTCGGCGGCCGACGCGGGAGCGCGGATTGCCACCGCGGGCGATCTGGCCGGGCAGATGCCACGATTGGGCCACACCGCGGCGGCGGCCAAGGGGGGGCTGATCGGCGCCGAGGCGGTGCGCATCATCCGGGACACGGTGGCCAAGCTCCCGGATAACGCGGCGGGGGGTGACGTGGAGTTCTTCGACGTCGAGTTGGCCGCCGTGGCGGTGGCGCATCGTCCCGAGGTGCTGCGCCGGGAGGCGGCCAAGCTGCTGGCCGGCTATGACGCGGTCCGTTCGGATCCGGTGACGCGGGAGCGGGCGCGCGCGGCGCGGCGGGGGTTGCGGCTCGGGCCACAGGACGCCGACGGCATGAGCCGGGGCAGCTTTTGGCTGGATCCCGAGGCGCGCAGCTACCTGGAAGCGTTGTTGGCCAAGGCCGCCCGGCCGGGCATGTGCAACCCGGCCGACCCGCTGCCCAGCGTGGACGGTGACCCGGATCCGGTGGCCGCGTCGGGCGATCTGCGCACCACCGCCCAACGGAACCACGACGCACTGAAGGCGGTGCTGCGCGCCAGCCTGGCCTCGGGGGCGTGGGGTCAGCATCGCGGGCTGCCGGTCACCGCGATCATCACGATGACCCTGCAGCAGCTGGAGTCGGGCGCCGGGGTGGCGGTCACCGGCGGGGGGTCCACGGTGCCGGTGGAGGTGGCGTTGCGGATGGCCGCTCATGCGCATCACTACCTGTACATCTACGACGAACGCTG
>Ga0209040_10000639_pt1 | contig 27131 bp, 25 predicted proteins | sample BogFormECP12_OM3_FD_188240 | JGI IMG/M metagenome (GOLD analysis project Ga0209040, IMG submission 188240) | Bog forest soil microbial communities from Calvert Island, British Columbia, Canada - ECP12_OM3 (SPAdes) (version 2) | ecosystem: Environmental > Aquatic > Freshwater > Wetlands > Bog ... | reverse complement strand
TGGTCTACTCGCATCGCGCCAACGTGTTGCAGACGATGCTGCTGTCGAGCGGCTTCTTCCTGCCGGGCATGCGTAACGGCGCGCGCGAGGTGCTGATGCCGCTCGCCCCGATGTTCCACGGCAACGCGTGGGATATGCCGTACGTGTCCTGCTACATCGGCGCGAAGCTCGTGCTGCCCGGCCGCCACTACGAACCCGACAAGCTCTACGAGCTGTTCGCGACCGAGGAGGTCACGGCCAGCGCCGGCGTGCCGACGTTCTGGCTCATCCTGCTCGACTGGCTCGACCGCACCGGCAACAAGCTGCCGAAGCTGCGCCAGACCCTCTCATCCGGCTCCGCGCCGCCGCGCATGCTGGTCGAGCGGCTGCTGCGCGACTACGGCATCGAGTACCTACAGTGTTTCGGCATGACGGAGGCGCTGGGCGTCAGCGCGCCGACGCTGCGCCCGGGCGACGCCGACCTGCCGGAGGACGAGCAGATGATCCGCCGCCTGCGCTCCGGCCGCCCGATCTATGCTGCGCGCTACCGCGTGGTGGACGATAACGGAGAGGCGGTACCGGCGGACGGCCGCACGGTCGGACACATCCGCATCAAAGGCCCGTGGATCGCATCGGGCTACTACAAGCAGGAAAGCGTGCTCGACGAGGACGGCTGGCTGCCGACCGGCGATCTCGGCGTGATCGACCCGGACGGCTACCTGCTGCTGACCGGCCGCGAAAAGGACGTGATCAAGTCGGGCGGCGAGTGGATCAGCAGCATCCAGCTCGAAGACGCGGCGGTGAGCCATCCGGAGGTGATGCAGGCCGCCGTGATCGGCGTGGCGCACCCGAAATGGCAGGAGCGTCCACTGCTGATCGCCGTGCGCAAGCCCGGCAGCACGCTCGACGGGGCGGCCTTGCTGGCGCATCTGCGCGCGCGCGTCGCAAGCTGGTGGCTGCCCGACGCGGTGGAGTTCGTCGATGCGCTGCCGATGACCGGCACCGGCAAAGTCCACAAGCTCACCCTGCGCCAGCACTACGCCGGCTACCGCCTGCCCGGAACGATATCGGAACGTGCCTAGAGCGTGCTCCGCGCCTCCTGTCGGACGGCGGCGGTCGGGCGGGAAGCGCCTTGGCTGACTGCCGCCGTCCGGTTTTCAAACGGCGTCCGCCGCGTGCTGCTTTGGCGATTGTCACGCCCAGGGGCGCGCCCTAGGCTTGTATCAACGCGTCACCGACGAGGGCGCGACTGGGGAGGTGGCCGGGCATGAAAGTCGGCGACGCCATCGCGGACATCCTGCGTCGGGAGGGTGTCGAACTGTTGTTCGGCTACCCGGTCAACCACCTGATCGAATTTGCGGCGAAAGCCGGGATCCGTCCCATCATCGTTCGCCAGGAACGCGTCGGCCTGCACATGGCCGATGCCATCTCGCGGCTCAGTTCCGGCCGCAGCATCGGCGCCTTCTGCATGCAGCACGGACCGGGCACCGAAAACGCCTATGGCGGCGTTGCGCAATGCTTCGGCGAATCCGTGCCGGTGCTGGTGTTGCCGATGGGCTACCCGCGGCGGCTGTCGCAGATCAGCCCGAACTACAATCCGGTGATCAGCATGGCGTCGGTCACCAAATCGGCCGAGAGCATCACGCTCCCCGCCGAACTGCCCAACATCATGCGCCGCGCGTTCACGCAGCTGCGCAACGGGCGGGGCGGCCCGGTGCTGGTCGAAATCCCAGGCGACGTGTTCAACGAGGAGATCGCCGAGCCGCTCGACTACCAGCCCGCGATCTGCGCACGTTCCGGCCCCGATCCAGAGGACGTGCGCCGTGCGGCGGCACTGCTCGCAGGCGCTGAGCGGCCGGTGATCTACGCCGGGCAGGGCGTCCACTACGCGCGTGCGTGGCCCGAGCTGCGCGCGCTGGCCGAGAAACTGGCCGCGCCGGTGCTGACCAGCCTTGGCGGGAAAAGCGCCTTCCCCGAGACCCATCCGCTGTCGCTTGGGTCGGGCGGCGTCGCCTACTCCCGCCAGGCGCATCACTTCCTGCACCGCGCCGACGTGATCCTCGGCGTCGGATGCAGCTTCACCGAGACCTCGTTCGCGATCGCCATGCCGAAGGGAAAGCGGGTCATTCACGCCACCCTCGATCCCGCGCACTTGAACAAGGACGTCCGCTGCGAGATCGGCCTGCTGGGCGACGCGGCGCTCACTCTGGCCGCGGTTGGCGCAGCACTCGACGGCCATTCGGTCGGACGCGACGCGGTCGGGGTCGCTGACGAGATCGCGCGGGTGCGCGCCGACTGGCTGGCTGAATGGATGCCGCGGCTGACGTCGGACGAAGTCCCGCTCAGTCCCTATCGCGTGCTGTGGGACCTGCTGCACACGGTCGACCTCGACAACACGATCATCACGCACGACGCGGGCAGCCCGCGCGATCAGCTGTCGCCGTTTTGGACCGCGACCAAGCCGCTGTCCTACATCGGGTGGGGCAAGACGACTCAGCTCGGCTACGGCCTGGGCCTCGCAATGGGGGCGAAGCTCGCTCGGCCCGACGCGCTGTGCATCAATGTCTGGGGAGATGCGGCGATCGGCTTCACGGGCATGGATTTCGAGACTGCCGTCCGTGAACGCATCCCGATCCTGTCGATCCTGCTGAACAACTTCAGCATGGCGATCGAATTGAAGGTGATGCCAATCAGCACCGAAAAGTATCGCGCGACCGACATCTCCGGCGACTACGCCGCGATGGCGCGTGCCTTCGGCGGCTATGGCGAGCGGGTCACCGATCCGGCGCAGGTCGTCCCGGCGTTCCGCCGCGGCATCGAGCAGACACGTGCGGGCACGCCCGCGCTGCTGGAGTTCGTCACCGCCAAGGAGACTCGGATCTCCAAGCCCGGCGCCTGAGCCGCGCCAGCCCGCGGCCTATTCGTTACTACGTGTCGAGCCTGACCGGCGCGGTGAAGGCATAGCGGCGCACACGATCGTGCCGCGGCACCCCAGGAGAGAGACGATGAAGATAGCCAGACTGGAGACGTTCCGCGCCGACGCGGGCTGGCGGCTGTTCTCGTTTCTGAAGATCGTCTCGGACGACGGCATCGAGGGCTGGTCCGAATACAACGAAAGCTTCGGCAGCGCGGGACTGACATCAGTCATCGACGAACTCGGCGCCCTGATCGTCGGGCTCGATCCGAGCGCGTGGGAGCAGGTGGTCGCATTCCTGCAGATGAAGACCCGCCAGTCGCGCGGCGGGATCAACCAGCAGGCCATCGCAGCCATCGAGAACGCGCTGCTGGACATCGCGGCCAAGTCGCTCGGCGTGCCGGTCTACCGGATGCTTGGCGGCCCGGTGCGAACCCGCGTTCCGGTCTACTGGTCACACTTCGGCACCTATCGCGTGCGCAGCGCGGAGCTGATGGGCGTCCCGCCACTCCGGACCCTCGACGATCTGGCGAAGCACGCCGCCGAGGTGAAGCAGCGCGGCTTCCACGCACTGAAGACCAACATCCTCCCGTCGGACGGCAAGACGCTCACCTCGTTCAATCCAGGATTCGGCCGCACCGGCGGATGGCCGGAACTGAACTGGGACAACCGAACGCTGCGCGCGGCGCACGATCAGCTTCGGGACATCCGCGACGCGATCGGACCCGACATGGGCCTGATGCTGGACATCAATTTCCATTTCAAGACCGAGGGGTTCCGCCGCGTCGCGGAGACGGTCGCACCGTTCGGACTGACGTGGCTCGAGGTCGACACGCACGACGCGCCGTCGCTCCGGCTGATCCGCGATGTCGCCCCCTGCCCGATCGCCTCGTGCGAGACGCTGTGCGGGCGCCGCGACTTCAAGCCGTTCTTCGAAAGCTACGCCATGGACGTCGCGATCATCGACGTGGTGTGGAACGGTTTGGCCGAGAGCCTGAAGATCGCGTCGATGGCCGACGTGTACGAGATCAACACCGCGCCGCATAATTTCTACGGCCATCTCTGCAGCATGATCAGCGCCCACTTTTCGGCGCTCGTACCGAACTTTCGCATGATGGAAGTCGACATCGACAGCGCGCCCTGGCGCGACGAATTCTACGACCAGCCGCCGGTGATCGAGGACGGCACGCTGGTGCTGCCGACGCGGCCCGGCTGGGGAATCGCGGTCAACGAAGCGGCGGTGCGCGCGCGACGCCCCAACGGCTGAGGGAAACCGCAATGGCCAAGTTCAAAATCGTCACGCCAGCCGCCGCCAGCTTCACCACCGCGGGCGGCGGCTACGATCACGAGATGGAGGCGCTCCGCGGCCTGGATGCCGAGATCATCGAGGCGCCGGCCAACGAAGCGGATGTCATCGCCGCCGCGCGCGATGCCGATGCGGTTTACGCGAAGGGCATGGGGCCGGAGCAGCCCTGACGCATACCGGACCATCGCGTGCTTGGCTGGGGCGGGAGGATTCGAACCTCCGCATGGCGGAATCAAAATCCGCTGCCTTACCGCTTGGCGACGCCCCAATCGAAAGCCGCGGCGGGAGATAAGGCCCCGCCCCAGCACCATGCAACCTGACCCACCGATCCCGCCGCCGCCTCGGCCGCCTCGGCCGAGGCGAACAGGCCGAAACACGTCCCACCCGAACCGCTCATCCGCGCCAGCAAACACCCCGGCAACAGCGCGATGCGCTCCAGCAGCGGCGCGATCTCGGGTGCGACCGCGCGGGCCGGCGCCTGCAGGTCATTCCGCAGGCGCGCCAGATCGCGCGCCATCGCCGCCGCGTCCGGCCACGCATCGGGCAGCTCGGCCGGCGCGCTGAACGCGGGGTCGCGACGGCGGAACACCTCGGCGGTCGCCAGCGCCACGCCCGGATTGGCCAGCAGGAGTCCGCACGACGGCAGCGCCGGTGCAGCCGACAGACGCTCGCCGATGCCGCCCATCCGCGCGGGCCGGCCGACGAGGCAGACCGGCACGTCGGCGCCGATGCCGAGAGCCAGTCCGGGCAGATCGACGCTGCCGGGCGCGATATCCCACAGCCGGCACAGGCCGCGGAGCGTCGCCGCCGCGTCGGCCGAGCCGCCGCCGATCCCCGATGCCACCGGCAGGGCCTTGTGCAGCACCAGCGCGGCGTCGGCCGACCGTCCCGCCACATCCGCAAGCGCACGCGCCGCACGGAGCACCAGATTGTCCGTCCCATCGCCGAGCGCCACAGCGAACGGGCCGCGCACCTCGAGCGACAATCCGCGCGCCGGCCTCGCGTCGATCACGTCCGCGGCGCCGGCGAAGACGGCTAGGCTGTCGAGCAGGTGATACCCGTCGGCACGCCGGCCGACGACGTGCAGGAACAGGTTGACCTTCGCCGGCGCGCGCTCCGTCACGACGGCGCGCGCGAGGTCAGACGGCGAAGACGCCACCGCTACTGGACGTGCGAGTCCCCGCTCGCCGCGCTGTCGACCGGCGGCAGGCCGTTGTCGTGCAGCCGCGCCTCGAGCTTCGCCGCGTCCTCCGGCTCGGGGTTGAGCGTCAGGGCGCGGCGCCACTGGTACTCCGCCTCCATCTTCCGGCCGGCGGCCCAGTAGGCGTCGCCCAGATGGCCGTTGATCTCGGCGTCCTCGGGCTCCAGTTCGGTCGCGCGCTCCAGCGTCTTGACCGCCGTCACCGTGTCGCCCTGGCGCAGCTCCACCCAGCCCAGGCTGTCGACGATCGACCCGTCGTTCGGCTTCAGCTCCGCCGCCCGCTCGATCATCGCCTTCGCGCGCGTCAGGTGCACGCCCATGTCGGCCCAGGAATAGCCGAGATAGTTCAGCACATACGGCTCGTCGGGCGAGAGCTGCAGCGCGCGCTCCATATCCGCCTCGGCCTTCGGCCACTGATGCGACCGCTCGTAGGCGACGCCGCGCTCGTAGAACAACGGCCAGGAACTCCGCAACGGCGTTGCGCCCTGCCGCTGGATCGCCTTGTCGTACGCGGCGATCGCGTCGGTGTAGCGATGCTTGTTACGGTCGATGTCGCCGATCTCCGCCCACGGCTCGGCACTGTCAGGATAGTCGCGCGCGATCTGGTCGAGGTCGCGCACCGCATCTTCGCTCTTGCCCATCGTGTCGAGCAGCGCCGCACGGCGCATCCGCACCACGCCGGCCAGCGGATCGTCCGCGCCGATCGATGCCAGCACGCCGAGTGCCGTCTGCGGGTTCTTGTTGACCGCGAAGATGTCGGACAGCAGCAGCCGCGACGGCGTCAGGTCGGGCCTCAGCTGCAGCGAAAGGCGCAGCAGCAGCACCGAGAAATCGCTCGCCTCCTGCTGGCGCAGCGCGGCCGCGAGCGCGAGATAGGCTTCGGCGATGCCGTCGGTGGCATGCGCGACGACGCGATGGCGGTCGTTGGCGATCAGCGCCGGCAGCGCGATCGCCATGTCCGACGCACTGTCCGCAACCGAGCGCAACGTCTGCTCGGCCTCAGCCGTGTGTCCTTCGCGCGCCTGCCAGCTCGCGATCGTCTGCGCGAGCCGCAGATTGGTGCCGCCGAAATCGGTCTGTGCGATCCGGTAGTAACGCGCGGCGTCGGCGCTGCGGTTGGCGAGGTCCGCGATCAGCGCGGCGTGCAGCGCATACACGGCGCGGAAGCGCTGGCCCTCGACATACGGGCGCAGCGACGACAGCGCGGCATCGGTGTGCCCGCCGCCCTGCAACGCCCAGGCGATCAGCAGCGGCTGCAGGAACTGCGTCACACCCTGGCGCGGCAGCGCGCGGAACTTCGCCTCCGCGCCATCCCAGTTGCCAGCCTTGGCGTCGACATCGGCGAGCAGCAGCAGCGCCGCCGGGTTCTCCGGCAGCCGGCGCGCGAGCCGCACCGCATCCGGCCGATCGGCCATCAGGCAGGCGACGAAGGCCTGCTGGATCAGGTCCTGGTTGTTCGGGTCCAGCGCCACCGCGCGCAGGAAGTAGTCCGCCGCGCGGTCGACGTCGGACTCGCTCATCGCGAACTGCCCGTCCAGCAGGTCGCTGGCCAGGCCCGGGGGCATCGCGTCACCGCCGGAGCGGTGCGCCGCAGCATGCCTGGGCACGGCGGCCGACGCATCGGCCAGCGCACCGGCGGTCAGCATTGTCAGACCGAGTAGGATCGAACGCGACGAGAGGATCATGCAGCCAACTTTCGCAAGCTAAGCCAAGCAAACTAGACGCCGGGCAAGCGTGGCGCCACGGGGAAATGCAACCGGCCAGCCGGCCGCGCCGATGTCCAGTCCCGGTTGGTAACAGCCGGTCACCGACACCGGAATGGCCGCGCCATTACATGCCGCCGGGATAGTTCGGGCCGCCGCCGCCCTCCGGCGTGACCCAGTCGATATTCTGCGTCGGGTCCTTGATGTCGCAGGTCTTGCAGTGCACGCAGTTCTGCGCGTTGATCTGCAGCCGCGGCTCGCCCTGCTCGGCGCCGACGATCTCGTAGACCTGCGCCGGGCAATAGCGCGTCTCCGGGCTGCGGAAGTGGTCCCAGTTCACCGTGATCGCCTTCGACGGGTCGCGCAGCCTCAGATGCGCCGGCTGGTTCTCCTCGTGGTTCGTGCTGCTGAGGAACACGGAGGACAGCCGGTCGAAGGTCAGCTTGCCGTCGGGCTTCGGATAACTCGGCCGCGGCGCCCGGTCGGCCGGCACCAGCGTTTCGTTGTCCTTGTGGTGGTGGTGCAACGTCCACGGCGCACGGCCGCGCAGCACCATCGCGTCGAGCGCCGAATACGCCAGCCCGCCCCACAGGCCCCACTTCGCGAAGGCCGGGCGGATGTTGCGGGCAGCCGACAATTCCTCCTGCACCCAGCTCGTGCGCACGCTTTCCGGATACGATGTCAGCTCCGCCGGCTTGCCGTTGGCCAGTGCCGCGGCCGCCGCCTCGGCGGCCAGCATCCCCGACTTCATCGCGGTATGCGTGCCCTTGATCTTTGGCACGTTCAGGAACCCGGCCGTATCGCCGATCAGTGCGCCGCCCGGGAAGACCAGGGTGGGGAGCGATTGCAGCCCGCCCTCCGCCAGCGCCCGCGCGCCGTACGCGATCCGCCGCGCGCCCTCGAAGTGATGACGGATCGCCGGATGCGTCTTGAAACGCTGCATCTCGTCGAACGGCGACAGCCATGGGTTGCGGTAATCGAGTCCGACCACGAACCCGTACGCCACCAGCCGTTCTCCGAAATGATACAGGAACGAACCGCCATAGGTCTTGCTGTCGAGCGGCCAGCCGATCGTGTGCTCGATCAGGCCCGGCTTGTGCCGCTCGGCGGGAACCTCCCACAGCTCCTTGATGCCGATCCCGTAGGTCTGCGGATCGTGGCCCTCGCGCAGCTTGTAGCGCTCGATCAGCTTCTTGGTCAGCGAGCCGCGGCACCCCTCGGCGAACAGCGTGTAGCTGCCGCGCAGCTCCATGCCGCGCTGATAGTTGCCGGTATGCTCGCCGTTCTTGCCGATGCCCATGTCGCCCGTCGCGACACCGACGATGCGGCCGCCCTCCTCGAGCAGTTCGGCCGCGGCGAAGCCCGGGTAGATCTCCACGCCGAGCGCCTCCGCCTGCTGGCCGAGCCAACGGCAGACGTCGCCGAGGCTGACGACGTAGTTGCCGTGATTGTGCATCTGCGGCGGCGTGGGCAGCCTGATCGCGCGCGTCGCGGTCAGGAACAGGAACCGATCGTCGCCCGCCGGCGTGTTGAGGGGCGCACCGCGCTCGCGCCAGTCCGGCAGCAGTTCGGACAGCGCGCGCGGTTCGATCACCGCGCCCGACAGGATATGCGCGCCGACCTCGCTACCCTTCTCCAGCACGCACACGGTGGCATCAGGCGCGAGCTGCTTGAAACGGATCGCGGCGGCGAGGCCCGCGGGCCCGGCACCGACGACCACGACATCGAATTCCATCGCCTCGCGCGGCGCCGGCTCGTCTGACATCGGTCCCCCTGTTTGGACGTGGCCCTCGATGGGCGGCGGGCAACCTAGAGAGGCTGGCAGCCCGACGCAAAAGGGGCGATGAGCGCCGGATGGACTCGATTGCTGCATTTCGGGCGCTGGCGCTCCAGCTGGCCTGGGGCGCCGACGAAGCGTTGCAGGACGCGCCGGTCGATCGCCTGCAGCCCGCGGCCGCTCGCCAGTCCCCCAGCCCCGCGCCGGCGGCGCACCCGACGCCGGCCGCGCCCGCGCCACCCGGCCCACAAGGCCCGGGTCGGGCCGGGACTGCAGGCCGGGCGACCGCCCTCGCCGAGCACGCGGCATCGCTCAACGACCTGCGCGACGCGCTCGCGGCGCTGGACCTCGGACTGCGCGACACGGCGATGCACGCCGTCTTCGCCGACGGCCCACCGGGCGGCGTCGCCGTCCTGACCGACGCGCCGGGCACCGAGGACGACAGCACCGGCCGCCCGCTCTCTGGACCGGACGGCGCCTATTTCGACCGCATGCTGGCCAGCATCGGCCTGACGCGCGCGGAGCTGCTGGTTCTGCCGCTGGTGTTCTGGCGGCCGCCCGGCGGCCGGCCGGCCACGCCGACCGAGATCGACGCCTGCCTGCCCATCGTGCGCCGCGCGCTGACGCTCGCCCGCCCGCGCGCTCTGCTGGCCTTCGCCGGGCCTCCCGCCACCGCGCTGCTGGGCCGCGCCGCAACCCGCCGCGACGCCGGCACGTGGCGGGATCTGGCCCTGCCCGGATTGGCGGAGCCGGTGCCGACGCTGGTCATCTCCTCGCCCGCCGCCTGCCGCACCGACGTCCGCCGACGGCGGGAGGCGTGGTTCGCCCTGCGGCTATTGACGCGCCGAATCGGTTCCTGAATAGCGGGAATGTGACCGGCACTTCGGCCTCTAAGCTCCGAGAATCCGGTAATTCGTCACAATTGTAGAGATTAATCCCACCCCTGGGGATTGCGTCTCAGGACCGTTTCCGGTAGCGCCCCGGCCATGCCAGGGACAGCTCAACTTTCCCCCAGCACCGCTCCGGCCAAGCGCTCTGTCAGAGCCTTCATCGCCGGGGCAGCGATTCTCGCAGGAGCCTTCGCCTCGCTCGCACCGGTTCAGCCGGCGAGCGGCGCGGAGACGTCCGGCGGGGACGATACCGCCATGGCGGTGCCACGGATCACGCCGCCGAGCGGCAGCAGCGTGCCGTTGCCTCAACCGTTGTCCGCTGCCGACGCGGCACGGCTGCGCCGCATCTTCGCGCTGCAGGACCGCGGCAAGCTCGACGAGGCGCAGGCAGAGACCACGGCGCTCGGGGACAACATCCTGCTCGGCCACGTGCTGGCCGACCGCTATCTCGCCCGCTACCGCAGCGCCGCGATCGACGAGCTGCGCGCGTGGCTCGCCCGCTATGCCGACCAGCCGGACGCGCCGACGATCCGTGAGCTGCTCGTCCACAAGCTCCCCAAGGGCGCGGAGGCGCCTCCGCAGCCGACGGTCCGCATCGAGTCGATCGTCGCCCCGGACCAGGAGTCCGCGCTGCCGGAGGATATCGAGCCGGACGACCAAGCGGCACGCGCCGGCCGGATACTCGCAGCGTCCGCCCGCCGGCTGTTCATCGCCAACCGCGACGCACAGGCGATGCAGACCGCGGCGGCCGCCTTCGGCCGCAATCGCGGCGACCGGCAGGTCGCCGACCCGGGCTATGTCGCCGGCCTCGCCGCATGGCGGCTGGATCGGATCCGCGACGCCCGCCACCTGTTCGAGGCGGCCGCCGAGGCGCCCGTCGCCTCGCCCGCCATCCGCGCCGCCGCCGCCTTCTGGACGGCGCGCGCCATCGTCCGCCTCGGCGAGGGCACCGCCGCCGCAACGCCCTGGCTCAAGCGCGCGGCCGAGCAGTCGCGCACTTTCTACGGCATGATCGCGCGGCGCACGCTGGGGCTGAACGCCGCCCTGAGCCAGGCGCCGGAGATCCTCGGCACCGCCGACGTGGAGGCGATCGCCGCCTTCCCGGGCGGCGTGCGGGCCTTCGCCCTGCTGCAGATCGGCCAGCCGGAATGGGCCGACGCCGAATTCCGCGCGCTGTGGGCCTCAATCAAGAACGACCGCGGCCTCGCGCGGTCGCTGATGCTGATCGCCTCGCAGGCCGGGCTGACCGATCTCGCGGCCGACCTCGCCACCCACGTGCAGGGCGAGGACGGGCTGTCGCGCGACCTGACGCGCTTCCCGGTCCCGCGCCTGGAGCCGCGCGGCGGCTTCCGCGTCGATCCCCCGCTGGTGTACGCGCTGACCCGCCTGGAATCGAACTTCAATCCCGGCGTCGTCTCCCGCGCCGGCGCGCGCGGGCTGATGCAGCTGATGCCGGTGACGGCTGGTTACATCGGCAACGATCGCTCGCTCGCCGGCGCCGGTGCCGCCCGCCTGCACGATCCGGGGCTGAACCTGGAGCTGGGCCAGCGCTACCTGGAGTTCCTCTCCGAGCAGGACGGCATCCACGACGACCTGATCCGCATGCTGGCCAGCTACAACACCGGCACGGGCAGCTTCGCGCACTGGGGACCCGACGTGCAGGACTACGGCGACCCGCTGCTGTTCATCGAGGCGATCCCGAACGACGTCACGCGGGTGTACGTGCAGCACGCGCTGGCGTATTCGTGGATCTACGCCGCCCGGCTGCATCTGCCGACGCCGACCCTCGACGCGCTCGCCTACGGCCAGTTCCCCCGCTTCGACGAGCCGTCGTCGCCGATCCGCGCCGCCTCCTTGCAGGTTCACTGACAGGCTTCATCCCGGCCTCGCGCACGCCTACATCAGGCCTGCCGAGGAGAAGGCATCATGGCGCGCATCGACGAAACCCGGCCGTTCGTGCCGGTCAACATTGCCGTGCTGACGGTATCGGACACGCGCGACTCGACGAACGACACGTCGGGCGACGCGCTGGCCGAGCGCATCGCGGCGGCAGGCCACAGACTCGCCGCGCGCGCGATCGAACGCGACGACGCCGACGCGATCGTGGCGCGGCTGGAAGGCTGGATCGCCGACCCGCAGATCGACGTGATCGTCACCACCGGCGGCACCGGCATCACCGGGCGCGACGTGACGCCCGAGGCATTCGATCGCGTGCTGGAAAAGCGCATCGAAGGTTTCGGCGAGCTGTTCCGCATGCTGAGCTTCCAGAAGATCGGCACCTCGACGATGCAGTCGCGCGCCATCGGCGGCGTGGCCGGCGGGACGTATCTGTTCGCGCTGCCCGGCAGCCCGGGCGCCGCGCGCGACGGCTGGGACGACATCCTGGTCTGGCAGCTCGACATCCGCCACCGTCCCTGCAACCTCGTCGAGCTGATGCCGCGATTGCAGGAACACCTGTCAGGGAAGGCCGGGCGATGACCAAGGAAGAGCTGACCGCCTGGGCGCTCGCCAACGGCTGGCAGATGATCGGCGGCCACCCGAGCCTGACCAAGCCGTCGTCGCCGAAGGAGGCGATCGTGCGGCTGAACCTGAAAGCGACGGTGGTCAACCTGGAAGTCAAGAAGCCGGCCGGCAAATGGGAGAAGGTTTCCGGCGAAACCTACTCCAAGATCATCGCCGACCCCGAGGGCGGCATGCCGCAGGGTCTCGGCTTCGAGAGCATCCCGAGCTTTTCGATGCTGATGCGCGACAACCAGGACCGGCGGGCGTTCGCGAAAATGGGCGGCACGGGGAAGCCGTGACCCGCCGCTAACGAGCGGTTATCCGGCCAGGCTCATGCTCGTCGGCCGGGCTCGACCATGGCCGTCAATGGTGCGTGAGTTTTAACATCATCTTGTGATGCCTGGCCCTATCCGGCACCATATGTGGGAGAGCCGATTCGCCGACGAAGGGCCGAGCCGATGCGTCAAATGCCGTCCTCCAGCCTCCCCGTTCCGCCGCGCGGCGCCGTTCCCGGCGCCTCGTTCGGCGAGGCACGGCTGCCGGCGCGGACGCTGGAGCCGGGCATGGGGATGGCCGTGGCGCGCCGGACCGTGTTCCGCGCCGCCGACGAAGAGGATTTCGGTCGTGTGGCCGACCGGGTTGCCGAGGGCAACGTCGCGTTGCTCGGCGCCCACCGGGGCGCGGCGGTCGCGCGGGAGCAGGCGCGGCTGCGCAACGCGATCGCGACCGGCGCGCTGCTGACCTCCGGGCGGCACCTGCAGCACGGCGACGCGGGCCAACCGGCGCGCAACATGGAGGTGTTCACCAACTGCGCCACCGCCATCGCGTCGTTCGCCAAGTTTTACCTCCTGCTCAACGGCGCCGGCGTCGGCCGGTCGTATGACGACGACCTAGCCGCGGTGGACTGGGCGACCGCGCCGGACCTGATGCTGGTTCTGTCGCCGGAACATCCGGACCACCTCGCCGATGCCGATGCGAGGCGGCGCTTTGCCGCGACGCTCGATGCGCCGGGCTCGGCCGATGGTATGCTGGCGGAACGGCTGCTCGACGACGTTGCCGACGCGCCGGCCGACGCCGTGCTGCACCGGATCGCGGACAGCCGCGAAGGCTGGGCCAAGGCGGTCGAGATCTGGGAAGCGATGGCGTTCCGCCGCGAGCGCGGGCGCACACTGGTGCTCGATCTGTCTGACGTGCGTCCGGCGGGCAGCCCGATCATGGGCATGCAGGGACGGCCGTCATCGGGACCGCTGTCGCTGGTGCGCGCGTTCCTGAACATCCAGCGCCGGGTGATCGAGCCTGCGCGGGCGCGCGACCTCGGCGGCGAAGCGATGCAGCCGTGGGAGCAGGCGCTGCTGGTCGACCACTATCTGTCGATGGAGGTCCAGGTCGGCGGCGCGCGGCGTGCCGCGCGTATGGCCACCAAGTCGTGGCGCGATCCGGGCGTGCTGCGCTTCATCCGCGCCAAGACCGAGGGCGGACTGTGGACCGCCAACCATTCGGTGATGGTCGATCGCGCGTTCTGGGATCTGGTGCGCGGCGAGGCGGCGGACTCGCCCGAGATCGCCGACCATGCCCGCGCGGTGTTCGCCGAGGCGACGCGCTGTGCGTATCACAACGGCGAGCCCGGCTTCATCAACGGCGACCTGCTGGAGGATCACCGCACCCGCTTCGCCTGGCAGAAGCCGGTGCATGACGACGGGCGCGACCTGTGCAGCGACCGCTACAAGGTCGACGCCGCTGCCGGACTGGTCGCACATCTCGCGCGCCGCGCCGGCGCATCGCGATTCCCGGTCACCACGAACCCGTGCGGCGAGATCGCGCTGCACGTCACCGGCGGCTATTGCGTGATCGCCGACTTCGCGCCGCTGCTGGCGTGTCCGGTGGACTTCGACGGCTTTGCCCCCGGCGCACCGCCGGCGAACGTCGCTGCGCTGTGGGATGCGCGCGTGGAAGATGCGGTGCGGCTTGGCGTGCGCTTCCTGATGCGGGCGAACCGCATGGACGCGCTGTACGCGCAGGAAGTGGCGCGCACCAACCGCATGGGCATCGGGCCGACCGGGCTGCACGAATACGCGTGGCTGCGGTTCGGCCTCGCCTTCCGCGACCTGCTCGATGCCGGCAAGGCCGCGCCGTTCTGGGCGATGCTGGACCGCTTGTCGGCGGCGGCGAAGCAGGAGGGCTCGGCCTATGCCGCCGAGTTGGGGCTCGCCGAGCCTGTCACGGTGACGACGGTCAAACCCGCCGGCACGACGAGCAAGCTGTTCGGCCTGACCGAAGGCGCGCATCTGCCCGCGCGCCGCCACTACCTGCGCTGGGTGCAGTTCAAGGGCACGCGGGATGCCGACGGGGCGTGGTGCGCCGATGCCGATCCGCTGCTGCCGGAGCTGGCCGAGCGCGGCTATCCGATCCGCACGCTGAACAGCTTCCCGGGCATGACCATCGTCGGCTTCCCGACCGAGCCGCTGCTGCTGCGCCTCGGCCTGGACGATGCACTCGTGACGGCGCCGGAGGCGTCGCCCGAGGAGCATTATCGCTGGCTGCGTCTGCTGGAGCGGCACTGGATCGGCGCGGAGCGTGGCAACCAGGTGAGCTACACGCTGAAGCTGTTCACCGACCGCGTCGACCTGGACGACTTCCGCGCGCTGGTGGCCGAGCAGCAGCCGCACGTCCGCTGCTGCGCGATCCTGCCGAGCCGGCCGGACCACCTGCTCGGCTACGAGTATCTGCCCGAAGAGGAGATCCCAGTCGACGAATTCGCGGCGATTACCGATGCGATCGAGCACGCCAAACACGCCGAGCGGGTGGACGACCACCACCTGCACTGCGCGAGCGGGGCGTGCCCGATCTGAGGCTGTCGGTTTCGAAGCGCACGACGTACGCCGTTATTGCGAGGAGCACAGCGACGAAGCAACCCAGTGCCGCGCGACAGATGCTTGCGACGTTGCCCTGGGTCGCTTCCCGCCACGTCTTCGGCTCGCGGTCGCAATACCGGCGCGAACGGGCTCCGGTGAACCAGACTTCGTACTACTGCAAGCGGATCGGCCGGTCCGGATAGGTCAGCTGCTCGCGGTCGCGCCAGTTGGAGCGGACGTAGTTGATCTCCATCAGCCGGCGCACGCCGACGATCGGGCGCTTCTCGAACCCGTGCCAGGTCGCCGGGCCGGGCACGAAGATCACCGCCGAATCGAACTCGGCGTTCGAGCGAGCGACCCAGCGCACCTCGGCGTCGTAGATATCGGTGCCCCACCCCGCCGCCTCGGGTCCGGTGCACAGGTAGATCACCATTGAGAACAGCTTCTCCGGAATGTCCCGGTGCGGCTCCAGCCATGCGCCGTCGGTGTCCTGCATGTACTCCATCCGCAGGTAGCTCCCCTCGACCGGGATGTCGCAGGTCTCGGCGAGCTGGCGCGCGACGGCCGGCCGCTGCAACGCCTCGCTCAGCGCGGCACAGGTCGGGAAGTCGTCGCGCATCTTCGGCGTGATGAAGCAGCGGGACACGTTGTAGGTGTTGCGCGTCCCGTCGGTCGGCCCAAGCATCGGCGGCACGATCGGCAAGGTCAGGATGCCGGTGCACAGGTCGATCGGGAACACCTCGCGCAGCTTCCAGTGCCGGTACGGCCACTCGGCGCGTTCGGCCGCAGCCAGCGCGCCGCGGAACTGCTGCTCGATCACATCCGGCGATGGTACCGGAGGATACTGCATCACCGGGCGCCCGGCAGCCGGCGCGGTGCCAGGTCGATCATCTTGCGCAGCAGCGGCACCGCCTTGGCGGACGCGCTTAGCCGGTGGCGCAGGTATTCCTTGCGGACGTACCACCCGGAATCGACGTAGCAGAGCTGCAGGCTCATCCGCTGGCCCTTCTGCGGCAGGAAGCCGTGCCAGGAGTGGTCGCAGACGCGGAACATCAGCATGCGGCCGAACTCGGGCGCGAACTCGAAGGCGCAGTCCTCGCGGTCGTTGCTGCGCAGCACGCGCAGCCGCCCGCGCTCATACGGCCACGCGCGCGAGAAGCCGAGCAGCACGGTGATGATCTTGTGCTTGCTGTCGGGATGCGCGTAGCCCTCGTTGTAGTGGCCGGTCGTGTTGCCCATCATGACGAGGCAGGGCGGCCGCTTGGACAGGTCGACGTCGAACTTCTCCTCGACGAGGTGGCGGAACCGCTCGCTCAGCAGGTCGCGCACGACAGCGGCGAAGTTGTCGCCGTAGCGCAGATGCGGCAAGGCGTAGCTGCCGCGGTCGGGAATCGCCGGCGCGTCGTCCAGCACCTGTTCCTTCAGCCGCGCCGGCATCGCATGGTCGACGAAGGCGAAATCGTATGGATCGTGCCGCAGCTCCGCCGCGGTGATGGCGGCTTCGTCGAGCATGGTGAGAGGGGCGTTGCTGTCCCGCATGGCGGACTCCTTCCGCGCGGCCGACGGCCGATCGCGTCGGCTGCCTGTGTTGGCCCTGGGTCGGGCATGGGGGGTCGCTACGTCTCCGCGTCGCGGCGCCGCGTTGACCTGGATCAATGCGGGATACCCCTGGTCGCCGGCTGTGGCAGGACTGCACCACCCCGGCGTGACCGGCGCGAACACGGCCCGCGCGTGCTTATGTTGCCCGGGATGCCCGATCCGACGCGCGACGTTGCCTTCGATCTGCTGACCGCCGTCCTCGACCGCCATCGCGCGCTCGACGACGCGCTGGACGCGTTGCCGCGCGCCGAGGCCCGCGACCGCGCCGCGGGCCACCGCATCGCCGCTTCGGTGCTGCGCCGGCTCGGCACGCTGAACGCCGTGCTGGAGCCCTTCCTGCGCCGCGCGCCGCCCGATCCGGTGCGCCATGTCCTGCGCATCGGTGCGGCGTCGCTGCTGCTGCTCGACACGCCGCCGCACGCGGCAGTGGCGACCGCCGTCGCGCTGGCCCGCTCGCGCGGCCTTGCGCCGTTCGCCGGCCTCGTCAACGCCGTGCTCCGCCGCGTGTCGGCGCAGGGCCCGTCGGCGCTCGACGGGCTGGACGGACCGCGGCTCGACACCCCGGCGTGGCTGTGGTCGGCCTGGGGCCGCGACGCGCGGACGATCGCCGAGGCGCATCAGGCGGAGGCGCCGCTCGACCTGACGCTGCGGCCGGACGCGCCGGCGCCGCCGGATGCCGTGATCCTGCCGACGGGAACCGCGCGCCTCCCGGCCGGCACCCGGGTTCCCGACCTCCCCGGCTTCGCCGAGGGCGCGTTCTGGGTGCAGGACGCGGCCGCAGCGCTGCCGGCACGCCTGCTGGCCGTGCGGCCCGGCGAGCGCGTCGCCGACCTCTGCGCCGCTCCGGGCGGGAAGACGGCGCAGCTTGCCGCAGCGGGCGCGTCGGTGGTCGCGGTCGAGCGCGACGGGAACCGCGCCGTCCGGCTGCGCGAGAATCTCGCCCGGCTGCGGCTGGCAGCGGAGATCGTCGTGGCCGACGCGACTGCGTGGCACGCCGATGCGCCGTTCGACGCGGTGCTGCTCGACGCGCCGTGCAGCGCGACCGGCACCATCCGCCGCCACCCCGACATTCCGCACCTCAAGCGCGCGTCCGATATCCCCGGGCTTTGCGCCGCACAGGACGCGCTGCTGGTTACCGCCGCCAGCCTACTGCGGCCGGGCGGCAGGCTGGTCTACGCCGTGTGCTCCTTGCAGCCCGAGGAGGGCGCGCCGCGCATCGCCGCGCTGTCGGGACGCACCACGCTGGTTTCCGATCCGGTCCGGGCCGAGGAGTTGCCCGGCCTCGCGGACGCCATCGGCACGGACGGCACGGTGCGGACCTTGCCGTCGATGTGGCGGGACCGGGGCGGGATGGACGGGTTTTTCATAGCGCGCTTACGGAAGCCGACGTGACCGCACGCAGGACTTGCGCGCGGCGCGCGGCTGCTCCATTCAGCGACTCATGCGCCTGCTGATCTCGGTTCCGATCCTGATCGTGCTCGTGCTGTTCGCGCTGTCGAACAAGCAGGACGTGGCACTCGCATTCTGGCCGACCGACTACCGGCTGGTGGTGCCGCTGTCGCTCGCGGTGCTGGTGCCGGTGGCAGTCGCCTTTCTGCTGGGACTGTTCTTCGCCTCGCTCGGCACGCTCGGCGCGCGGTCCCGCGCTCGCCGGGCGGAGTTGCGCGCGCAGGTGCTGGAAGACCAGGTGCGGTCGCTGAAGACCACGCCGGCCAGGCAGCCGCTTCCCGCGCCGCAGGGCTGACCCCGGGGAAGCTCCGCAATGGCGGCCCCGACCGCCGAGCGCCTGATCGTCGCCATCGACACGCCGGACCAAGCGCGCGCGGCCTCACTCGCCGCGACCGTCGCACCCCATTGCGGCCTGTTCAAGCTGGGACTGGAGTTCTTCTGCGCCCTCGGTCCCGCGGCGGTGGCGGGCATCGCCGGCCGGCCGCTGTTCCTCGACCTCAAGCTGCATGACATCCCCAACACCGTCGCCGGCGCCGTCGCTGCGGTGCTGCCGTTGCGCCCGCGCATGCTGACCCTGCACGCGAGCGGCGGGTCGGCGATGATCGAGGGCGCCCGGCGGGCCAGCGAGGCCGCCGCTGCGGACCGCCCGCTGCTGCTGGCGGTGACGGTGCTGACCAGCCTGGACGCCGCGGGGCTGAACGCCGTGGGGATCGCGGGAGGGATCAAGCAGCAGGTGCTGCGGCTGGCCCGCCTGGCGCTCGACGCCGGCGCGGACGGGCTGGTGTGTGGCGCGGCGGAGGTGCCGATGCTGCGCGACGCGCTCGGGCAGACGCCGGTCCTGGTCGTGCCCGGCATCCGTCCGGCCGGCGAGACGCCGGGCGATCAGGCCCGCGCCGCCGATCCCGCCAGCGCCATCGCGGCCGGTGCGGATTGGATCGTCGTCGGCCGTCCGATCACCGCCGCACGGGACCCCGCCGCCGCCGCCGAGGCGATCGCGCGGTCCATCATCGGCACCCCCGAGCCCGCGTGAGCGTGCGGATCAAGATCTGCGGCATCAACGACCCCGCCGCGCTGGCGGCGGCGGCGGAGGCGGGCGCCGACTGGATCGGCTTCGTGTTCTTCCCGCCCTCGCCGCGCTCGATCACCCCGGCGCAGGCCGCCGCCCTGGCAGCGCCGGCACCTCCCGGGCTGCCCCGCGCCGGCCTGTTCGTCGATCCCACCGACGACGCCGTCGCCGCCACGCTGGCCGCGGTGCGGCTCGACGCCTTGCAGGTCTATGGACACGACGTGCCGGCAGCCAGGCTGCGGGCGCGCTTCGGGCTGCCGGTCTGGCGGGCGGTGGGCGTGGCGTCGCGGAGCGATCTGCCGACCGAGGCGCACGAGGCCGACATGCTGGTGATCGAGGCCAAGCCGCCCGAGGGTGCGACGCGCCCCGGCGGCAATGCTGCGTCGTTCGACTGGTCGATCCTGGCCGGCTGGCGTCCGCCCGCGCCGTGGGTGCTCGCCGGCGGCCTGACGCCGGACAACGTCGCCGCCGCCATCGCGGCGACGGGCGCGCCGATGGTGGACGTCTCATCAGGCGTGGAACGTCAGCCCGGCCGCAAGGACCCGGCGCTCATCCGCGCCTTCGTCGCCAACGCCCGCGGGGCGGCCGGAGGCTAGGCCTCGCCGCTGCCGTTGGTTGCGGCGGCGGCCAGCACGCGCGCCATCTGGCTCAGCGCTTCCTTGTGCTTCTCGTTCTTGATCGTCGCGAAGTTGCGGGCGAGCTCAAGCGACATGCGCTGGCCGTGCGTCATCTCGGCCGGCACCACCTCGCCTGCCAAGCCTTCGAAGAACCAGGACACCGGAACGCCGAGCACCTGCGCGATCTCGAACAGCCGGCCGGCGGAGATGCGGTTGAGCCCGCGCTCGTATTTGTGCGCTTGCTGGTACGTCACGCCGATCATCTGCGCGAGCTGCTGCTGCGACAGGCCGAGCATGATCCGGCGCTCGCGAATCCGTCCGCCGACATGGCGGTCGGCGGCGCTGGCGCGCGGGCTCGGGCTCGGGCTCGGGCGGTCGTCGTCGGACGGCTCGGCAGCTTCGCGCCGTTTCCTGGTCGTGGGTTCAACCGCAACTGACACCTAGCACCCCCTTGGCCCCAATGAACGGTTGATGGACCGGGTAACTATTGCACGTCAATGGCGCACTGTCGCCCAAAACCCTGGGAGAAGGCTCGACACGTCTTCGCGATCCGGGAACTTCAGGCGGCTGGTGGCGGCGGAGGCTCGGGTCCGGACTCGGCGGATGCCGGCTGAGGCGCAGGCTCAGCTGCCGGCGTGGCACGCAGCCGGTCGAGTTCGGCGCGCAACGCCTCCACCTCGTGGCGGAGCGCCTGCACCTCGGGGCTCGCCGACTCGTCGTCCTTGTCCGGCGGCCGGTAGAACGGCGTGAACAGGTTCATGGCGCGCTCCAGCATCGCCATGTTCTGCCGGCCCACTTCCTCGAACGGGAAGAAGCTGCCCACCGTCTTCTCCATCGTGCGGCGGATGTTCTCCTGCTGGCGCCCGAAGGCCGCCATCGCGTGCTCCAGGTAGCGCGGCACGAGGTTTTGCAGGCTATCGCCGTAGAAGCCGATGAGCTGGCGCAGGAAGGCGGTCGGCAGCATGGCCGGGCCCTTGCCTTCCTCCTCGACGATGATCTGGGTCAGCACGCTGCGGGTGATGTCGTCGCCGGTCTTGGCGTCGTAGACGACGAAGTCGCGGCCGTGGCGCACCATGTCGGCCAGCGTGTCGAGCGTGATGTAGCTGGAGCTTTCCGTATTGTAGAGCCGGCGGTTGGCGTATTTCTTGACCACCACGGGCGGCGATGCGGCGGCTGGCGTTGCAGCCGGCGCGGTCTCGGACATCGGCATACCCCTGTCAGCGTCACGCGGCGACGCAACTTCGCTTGCCGCAGAGTCGAAGGTCTGACGCTGCATTGCAACCCGGTCAAGCGGTGCGATGCCCCACAGTTCCCCTGCGGGCCCGACCGGCCTATTTCCATGCGTCTGCAAGCCGGGTTGGCAGTATGGACGGCACCCCGTACGAATGGCCCAATGAGGGCAAGCAAGCCGACGTGGCCGCCCTGGCGCGGGACTGGATCGCGCTCGTCGAAAGCGAGCTGGCCGGATGGATGACGGACCGCGAGGCACAGGAGACCTGGACCGCACTGCTGGCGCTGTGGACGCGGGGCGTCGAGGCGGCGCTGCGTGGCGCCGGTGACGCCGGCGCCGGAGGAGGCGCGGCGCGGCCCGCGGCCGGTGGTGCTGCACCTGATGCTGGCGACGCTGAGCGCCTCGAGCTCGCTCGCCGCCTCGCAGCGCTTGAGGCCCGCATCGCCGAACTCGAACGCAAGCCCCGGCGGCGCAAGGCCGCCCGGAAGTCCGCCCGGAAGTCCCCTGGGAAGTCCGATCACGTCGCCGGCGGCGCGGCTGGAGCGGATCGCGGCGGCATTGCGAAGCGGAAACGCTGAGGCGGCGTTTCCGGCAGCCCTGCTGCGCGAGGCGGTCGGCCGCAACGCCGACCTGCTGCACGGCATCGCCGCCTATCGCGCCCACCCGCACCGCCGCCGGCTGACCGATCCCCCCGCCGTCTGGGAGGAGGGCGGCAGCCGGCTGCTCGATTACGGCGTGGGCGACGCGGAGGTGGTGGCGCTGGTGGTGCCGAGCCTGGTCAACCGCGCCAGCGTGCTCGACCTGGCGGAGGGTCATTCGATGCTGCGCTGGCTGGCGCAGTCCGGCGTCCGGCCGCTGCTGCTCGACTGGGGATGGCCCGGCGAGACGGAGCGGCGCTTCACCATGACCGACTACGTCGCCGGACGGCTCGAGCGGGCGCTGGCCGTGGCGCGTCGGCTGGCCCGCAAGCGGGTGGCGCTGATCGGCTACTGCATGGGCGGCGACCTCGCGCTGGCGGCGGCACAGCGGCGGCCCGACCTGGTGCGGGGCCTGGCGTTGCTGGCGACACCCTGGGATTTTCACACCGGCAACGACGGCGCGGCACTCGCCCGCCTGCTGCCGGTGCTGGAGCCGATGATGACGGCGACCGGCACGCTGCCGATCGACGCGCTGCAGACGCTGTTCGCGCTGCTCGACCCGTTCGGCGTGGTGCACAAATACGCGGCTTTTTCGCACCTCGATCCAGAGGGCGAGCGGGCACGGCTGTTCGTGGCACTCGAGGACTGGCTGAACGACGGGGTGCCGCTGGCCGGCCCCGTCGCCCGCGAGTGCCTGCAGAGTTGGTACGGACGCAACGATCCCGCACACGGACGCTGGCGCATCGCCGGCGCGCCGGTCGATGCGAAAACCATACGGATGCCGGCCTTTGTCGCGGTTCCGGACCGCGACCGCATCGTTCCCCCTGCCAGCGCGTTGCCGCTCGCGCTCGGCATTCGCGGCGCCGTGCTGCACCAGCCCAAGGCCGGGCATGTCGGGATGGTAGCGGGATCATCGGCCGAGGCCGTGCTGTGGCAGCCGTTGCGCGCATGGCTGGCAACACTGGCCAGTAAGCGGCGGCCTCGCTAGGTTCCACGGCGGGCGGCGAGCCCGCCGTCCGATGGCACTTAGAATTAGGAGAAGCCTGAATGGACGACATCGTCATCGTTGCCGCGGCGCGCACGCCGGTCGGCAGCTTCAACGGCACGCTGGGTTCGCTTGCCGCGCACCAGCTTGCGGTGGTCGCGCTGAAGGCCGCGATGGAACGCGCCAAGCTTGAGCCCGGCGATGTGGACGAGGTGATCCTCGGCCAGATCCTTGCGGCCGGCGAGGGCCAGAACCCGGCGCGCCAGGCGGCACGCCAGGCGGGAATTCCGGACGAGAAGACGGCGTTCGGCATCAACCAGCTCTGCGGCTCGGGTCTGCGTACGGTCGCGCTCGCGGCGCAGCAGGTGCGCACCGGCGAGAGCGACATCGTGCTGGCCGGCGGCATGGAGAGCATGAGCCAGGCGCACCACGCCGCGTACCTGCGCAGCGGCACCAAGATGGGCGCCGTGGAGTTCGTCGACACACTGCTGCGTGACGGGTTGTGGGACGCGTTCCACGGCTATCACATGGGCGTGACGGCGGAGAACGTCGCGAAGGCGTATCAGATCACCCGCGCCGAGCAGGACGCCTTTGCGCTGGCGTCGCAGCAGAAGGCCAGTGCGTCGCAGAAGTCCGGCCGGTTCAAGGACGAGATCGCGCCGGTGACGGTGAAGGGCCGCAAGGGCGACACCGTGGTGGCCGACGACGAGTACATCCGCCACGACGCGACGGCCGAGGGCATGGCGAAGCTGCGGCCGGCCTTCGACAAGGACGGCACGGTGACCGCCGGCAATGCGAGCGGCATCAACGACGGCGCCGCGGCGCTGGTAGTGATGAGTGCGGCCGAGGCAAAGAAGCGCGGGCTGACGCCGCTGGCGCGCATCGCCGCCTTCGCCACCTCCGGTGTCGATCCCGCACTGATGGGCACCGGTCCGATCCCGTCGACCCGCAAGGCGCTGAAGCGGGCCGGCTGGAACATCGGGGACGTCGACCTGGTGGAGGCCAACGAGGCGTTTGCCGCGCAGGCCTGCGCGGTGAACAAGGACCTCGGCTGGGATACGTCGAAGGTCAATGTCAACGGCGGCGCGATCGCGATCGGGCATCCGATCGGCGCATCCGGCGCGGTCATCCTGACCAAGCTGCTGTACGAGATGCAGAAGCGCGACGCCAAGAAGGGTGTCGCGACGCTGTGCGTCGGCGGCGGCATGGGTGTCGCGATGTGCCTGGAGCGTTGATCCGGGCGTAGCACAGCCGTGACCGGCTGAGAGGCTGCAACGCCCCTCCTCGCTTCCCAACTCCGTGTTGGACAAGTGCAGGAGGGGCGGATGGCTTCCGACCGGGTCTGGTTCATCACAGGGTGTTCGACCGGCTTCGGCCGGGCGCTCGCCGAGCGCGTCCGCGAGCGGGGCGAGCGCGCCGTCGTCACCGCGCGCCACACCGACAGCATCAAGGACCTCGCGAGCGACCGCGTCCGCGCCGTGGCGCTCGACGTCACCGATGACGCGCAGGTGCGCGACGCCGTCGGGATCGCCTTGCGCGAGTTCGGCCGCATCGACGTGCTGGTGAACAACGCCGGCTACGGCTACATGGCCGCGGTCGAGGAGGGCGACGAGCGCGAGATCCGCGCGATGTTCGACACCAACGTCTTCGGCGTTGTGAAGATGTTGAAGGCGGTGCTGCCCGGCATGCGCGAGCGGCGCAGCGGGCACGTCGTCAACCTGTCCTCGCAGGGCGGCATCGTTTCGCTGGCCGCCAGCGGCTACTACTGCGCCACCAAGTTCGCCGTCGAGGCGATCAGCGAGGCCTTGTCGAAGGAGATCGGCCCGCTCGGCGTGAAGGTCACGCTGATCGAGCCCGGCCCGTTCCGCACCGACTTCGCCGGCCGCAGCCTGAAGATCGAGGCGCACGTCATCGCCGACTACGACGCAACCGCCGGCGAGCGGAAGCGGCTGCTCCCCTCCTACAGCGGCAAGCAGCCCGGCGACCCGGTGCGGGCCGCCGAGGCGATCATCGCCATCGTCGATGCGCCGAACCCGCCGCTGCGGCTCGTGCTGGGCAAGCCGGCGCTGGCGGCGGTGCGCGGCAAGCTCGCCGACGTCGCCAGGGACGTCGACGCCTGGGAGCAGCTCAGCCTGTCGGCCGACTTCCCCGACGCCTGAGGCGTCGGCGCGGGGGACCTGCCGCGCGGCCGGGCGCTCGCTCAGGCGGGCGCGGCAGCGCTGAAGCAGGTATTGCAGCTTGCGCGTGTGGTCGCGCACGAGCGTGGCCTCGGCCGCGCGCCGCTCGACGATGAACCAGCGGCCGGGATCGGCGGCGCGTCGTGCGCGGCAGCTTGCCCAGCCGAGCGTGGCCCAGACCGCCGGGCTTGGCGGTGGGCGGGGTGTCCGCGCGGCACGCTGGCGGCGGCGGGCGTCCTGCCAGGCGCGGCGCTCGGCGAGCAGGCGGATCGACGCGCGCGTCGCCAGCCGGTGCAGGCGGCATTCGGCCTGCCAGTCGCCGTCGCAGGCGCGGCGATAGAGGTCGCGGGCGTCGGTGCAGTGGGCGCAGCGGTGGCGGGTTGTGGGGTAGCGGGAGACCTCGTGGTCGCACCACGATTCCATGCTGCGATGGCCGGATGGCTTGCGGAACAGCCGCTCGGGCTTGGGCCGGCGTTCGCAAAAGGCGTCCTGGATGGCCTCGACCCTGAACATGCGCTCGCGCATGCCGACGGCGATCTCGGGCTCGGGCTCGGGTGTGGCGCGCACGCGGGTGCGGCGGGCGTATGGGACGGCCCCTGGGCGAGGCCGCGGTAGAGGCGCGCCAGACGGGCGGGCAGCCAGCGCAGCAGGCGGCCCGGGTGGTCGGCGGGCGCGTTCGGGGTGGCGCGGGCGCGCGGCCTGGGCTTGGCCGGTTCGGGTTCCGGTTCGGGCGCCCGGTCGGCGGGTTCGGGCCGGACGATGTAGGGGTCCGGGTGGGCGAGCGCCCAGCGCCGGAGTTTTTCGAAGTCCTGGGCGCAGATCGCCTCGATGACCGTCCGCGGGCGCGGTTCTCCCGCCCCGTGGGCGCGGCCGGAGCCGGCGGGGTCGGAGGCGTCGGTTGGCGGTGCGTCGCCGTCGGTCATCCCGCGTCAGGTAGCGGATGACCGCACCGGTGTCAAGACTGATTTCCTAGATAGGTATTTTGGCCACCAGCCCCCTGCGCAGAGGTTTTGACGGGTTGCCGGGCAATTATCCTTGTAGCTTTCCGTTTGTAAGCAGCCTTGCGAAGCGCACGGAGAGTCCAGAATGCCGAATCCGAAATACGCTGCCTACGATGGCGCCGCCCCTTACTTCAACCTTGTTCGAGGGGCGCTGGGCGACCTTGTTGATGGCGAGCACTTCTTCGACATCGTCACCGACGACGTCGTTTACGAGGTTCTCTACGACTTCCCCGGTTGGCCTCGCGTTATCCAAGGGCGAGCCGCCCTGATGGCCCAGTTCAGGGGCTATGTCGACAACATCGCGGTTCAATCCGCCGATAAGCTGTTTACCCACAAGACAGACGACGGCCGTGTTGTCGTCATCGAATACGAGGTCCATGGGACCATCCTCGCGACAGGCGCGAGATACGACAATCGGTTCTGCTCAATCATCAAGATTGAAAACCGGAAGATCGCGCACTGGAGAGACTACATGGACTCTCTCGCGGCCTGGAATGCATTGACGGCGCAAAATCAGAGTTGATGCCATAAGGCAAATCCTGATGATAAAGGTGAGCCCGAGGGGAAGGACTCGGCGAGTCGAGCGGTCGCGCCGGGTGCAAGAGCGCGGAGCGCGCATTGCACCGCCTTCGTCGGCGGGCCGAGATCGCGGACTGCGCTCCGCTGCCTCCGGCCGACGTGCTATGCTGCACGCCGCTCCTGCCCCTGTGTGAGCTGACCATGGCTTCGACGCTGCCCGACGATCCCGTGCTCGCCCGCTTCCGCAAGGCGGTGGCGGAGGCGTATGGCGACCGCCTCGAGCGCGTGGTGCTGTTTGGCTCACGCGCGCGCGGCGAGGCGCGGCCGGACTCCGACTACGACATCGCCGTGTTTCTCAAGGACCCCGGCGAGCTTTGGGACGAGCTCGGCACGCTGGCGCACATCACCACGGACATTCTCGACGAGACCGGTGCCGTGATCTCGGCCAAGCCGTTCCCGGCTGCTGCGTATCCGGAACGCTCGCCCCTGATGCACGAGATACGCGACGACGGGCTCGATCTGTGACGCCGGAGGCGGCGCGCTATCTCGACAAGGCCCGCCAGTGCCTCTCCGACGCGGTGCTCAACAAGCCGCTCGTGCCAGTCCTTGGGGTCTTTCGGGTCGGCAGCTCACGACTCCCCTCATTTTCATACGATCCCGAAAGTCCCGGCAAAGATCGGTAACTCGGCCAGCATTGCGGCGAACCGCTCGATCAAGGGCAGCAG
>Ga0209040_10000638_pt1 | contig 27155 bp, 25 predicted proteins | sample BogFormECP12_OM3_FD_188240 | JGI IMG/M metagenome (GOLD analysis project Ga0209040, IMG submission 188240) | Bog forest soil microbial communities from Calvert Island, British Columbia, Canada - ECP12_OM3 (SPAdes) (version 2) | ecosystem: Environmental > Aquatic > Freshwater > Wetlands > Bog ... | reverse complement strand
CGCTTCGACGAACCGCTTGACCAGGTTGCGCACGTGCGGATCGCCGCCGTGGCCGGTGTCGGCGTCGGCGATGATGAACGGCCGGTAGTCGACCGCCGGTGTTCGTTCGCGTTGTTCCTCGCTCATCCGCAGCCGCAGGTACTGCTGATTGCGGTCGGCGGTCAGCAGCGCGCGGACCAGGCCGGCGGCCTCGTCGGGCACTTGGCTCAGCGGATAGCTGGCCAGGTCGGGCCCCGGGTCTTCGCTGATCGAGCCCTTGGCGGAGGTTGCCCAACCGCCGAGGTAGATGCCCTCGATGCCCATCCGCTTCATGGTCACTGCCTGCCCCGGCGAGTATGGGCCGAAGGTGGTGATGCTCTTGCGCTGGGCGAAGAGCTCGCGCAGCCGAGGGTAAAAGGCCTGCGCCGCCTCTCGCGCAACGATGTAATCGCTGGGGATGGTGCCGCGCTGCTCTACAACTTGGCGTGCGGAGTAGAGGCGAGTGATTCCCTCGAACCGCGGGCTGTCGAAGTATCGCTGCGTGGCGGCGACATCCCTGTCAAAGTCGTCTTCGAGTGTTGTGCGTGCCTCGGTGCCCGCATCAATGGCCATGATCGTTCGCTCCTCTTCCAGCCCAATTCCCCGATAGTGCGAGTCTATGGGCTGCCGTGCGGCATAAAGTTTCAAATCGGGATCTCGCTGGCCAAGATCAGCCGCATCGAGGATGCCGCCATCCAGGCGACGCTAAACCCCAGGTTAATTAGCGTCGGGGTCATTTTGGCCGTTTGGGATAGCCCGCTCGGATACACTCGCGCCACGCGGCGACGGCGCCGCCTCCGAGGGGAGCTGCGATGAGTTCTCGACGATCGGCCCGCACGCTGGGTTCTTTACCGGCGGCCTTGCCGCCCAGCCGCACCGTCCTCGTCCGCGCTCCGGATGGCACCCGCCTGCACACCCAGGTCTTCGGGCCCGAAGACGGTTATCCGCTCGTGTTGGCGCACGGCATCACGTGTGCCATCCGGGTGTGGGCCTACCAAATCGCCGAGCTGGCCACCGATTACCGGGTGATCGCGTTTGATGCTCGCGGCCACGGCCGCAGCGGGCTTCCCCGGCGGGGGGGTTATAGCCTTACGCACCTCGCCTCCGATGTCGACGCGGTGCTCGAGGCCACGCTCGCGCCGGGGGAGCGTGCCGTCATCGCGGGACACTCGATGGGCGGCATGGCCATCGCCGCCTGGTCGGACCAGTACCGCCACAAGGTCGAGGCGCGCGCCGATGCCGTGGCTCTGATCAACACCACCACCGGTGATCTGCTCCGCGAGGTGAGGCTGGTGCCGGTTCCGGCGCCGTTCGCCGCGGTCCGGGTGTTGGGTGCGCGCGCCCTGGTCAACATCTTCGGCTCGTTCTCCGTGCCGCCTGCCGTGCGCCGCGCCACCCGCGAAATGATCTCGATGCTGGCCGTCGGCGCCGACGCCGAGCCCGAGGTCGGCAAGCTGATCTATGACCTGTTCAAAGCCACATCGCCGGTCGGACGCGGCGGCTGCGGCAAGGCGCTCGTCGACGCGCTGGGACGTCGGCACATCAGCCTCGCCGGCCTGACGGTGCCGACCCTGGTCATCGGCAGCGAACGCGACCGGCTGACGCCGCTTGTTCAGTCCCGGCGGATCGCCGCGGCCGCGCCCAACCTGGTAGAGCTCGTCGTGCTGCCCGGCGGGCACTGCTCGATGCTGGAGCGGCCCGCCGAGGTCAACCGGGAGCTGCGCGCGCTCGCCGAATCGTTCACGGGCAGCCGACGCATCAGCTCATAGGCGCTGAGCTACCTCGGCGGCGGCGCGCTGCCCGGAACGCACCGCCCCGTCGAGGAAGCCGGTCCACTCGTCGGCGGTCTCGGTGCCGGCCCAGTGGATGGGTCCGACCGGGCGGCGCAGCCAAGGTCCATAACGAGTCCACGAGCCCGGCGGCACCGCGGCAGTCGGCCCGCCCGCCGCGAATCCTTCTGCACCCCAACGATGGTCGACGTAATCGAGCGGCTTCAGCGCTTCGTCGCCGAACAGCGATGCGAAGCATTCCAGCGCGCGCTGCCGACGCTGATCGGCCGGTAGCTCGTCGAAGGTGCGGGCATCGACGAACCCCAGCAGAATGCCCGGTCCGTCGGGCTGCGGGCTGACGTCGAAGGTGATGAACACCGGGCCCTCGTCGGACAGCGCTTCACCGGAGGAACCGTTGCTCCGCCAGAACGGGGTGGCGTAGGCGGCATACGCCTTGCTGAGTCGGCCCTGCGGCCAACGCTTGGCGAGTTGCTGGTACTCGTTGGGCAGCGGGGGAGTGAACTCGATGGCGCTCCGGTGCTCCGGCGGGATCGCGACGATGACGAACCGGGCGTCGGCCCGGCCCTTTTCGCAGGTGATCGTCACTCCGTCGTCGCGGTGCTCGACGCGTCTCACCGCGGCCTCCAGTACAACGCGGTCGCCGAGTTCAGCCGCTGAGTCGTCGGCGATCTGTTGCGTGCCCGCCGCGAAACGGTCCTGTTGCGCGCCGTTTTCCACGTCCAGCAGCCGATCCAGACCACCGGCCGCGCGCACGTAGCGGGCCGCGTGCAGCATCGACACGTTGTCGGGTTCACATCCCCAGGTCACCCGCGCCATGATGGCCAGCAGATCGCGTGCGGTGGCGCCGGCGCGCACCGACCGCAACCAGTCGCCCAGCGACTGCCCGTCGAGCCGAGCGGCACGGCGGGCAGTCCAGGGCTCGGTCAGCGGAATAGCCCGCGCGATGCGCTCGAATTGCCAACGCACCCGGCCGATGTCGATGAGGCCGCCCAGCGAGAGCCGCGGGATGGTGCCGCTGTACGAGCGAACCGCGCCGCGCCATCGGATCAGGTTGGCGCCGTCGTGGTAAGTGGGGACCGTCGGGATGCCGAGCTCGCCGGCCAGCGCCAGCACGGCGTCCTGCGTCGGGCCGACGAACGTGCCGCCCAGATCGACCGGGATGCCGGCGACATGGCCGGTATGCGAGCGTCCGCCCACCCGGTCGCGGCCCTCGAGCACCAGCACATCGTGCCCGAGCCGCATCAGTTCTCGGGCTGCGGTGAGCCCGGCGAAACCGGCCCCTACCACTGCGACATCGGCGGTCCAGGTCGCGTCGGGCATGCCCCTCAGTCAACCGCATGGGCGCTGCGTAGGCTCAATCGCACTGCCCGAGTCCTGCTCGGGTGGTTACACCACCCGCGTCGTCGTCAGGCGGTCCTCGTTGAAAGTCTTCACCGCTTTGTATGGGCTGGCCGACGCAGCCGACCGGGCGCGGGAGTTGCGCGACGCCGGTGCCAGCGGCGTCGCCAGCTTCGAGGGAGCGCACGACGTGTTCGCGCCGCTGACGTTGGCGGCCACCGTGGGCGGCCTGGACCTGATGACGAATGTCGCGATCGGATTCCCGCGCAACCCGATTCACCTGGCGCATCAGGCTAATGACCATCAGCTGTTGAGCTCGGGCCGATTCATTCTCGGACTCGGCACCCAGATTCGCACCCAAATCGAGAAGCGCTTCGGCGCCTCGTTCGACAAGCCGGTGGCTCGCATGACCGAGCTGATTGCGGCGTTGCGGGCGATCTTCGCGGCGTGGAACTCCGGCGAGCGCTTGAATTTTCGCGGCGACTATTACCGGCACACGTTGATGACGCCTACCTTCAACCCGGGCCCGAATCCGTATGGTCCGCCGCCGATTTACGTCGGCGCGCTGGGGCCGCGGCTGACCCGTGCCGTCGCCGAGCACGCCGACGGTCTGCTGGTGATGCCGTTCGGCTCGAAGCGGTTTCTGCACGAGCACACCATGCCCACGGTGCGTGAGGCTCTGCGTGCCGGCAACCGCCAAACCGGCGACTTCACTGTCCTGCCCGAGATCATCGTGTCGACAGGTGGCACCGACGCTGAGCGTGAGCAGGCCGACGCGGGGACCCGCCGGCTGTTGGCGTTCTATGGGTCCACCCCGGCGTATCGGCCGGTGCTGGCCGCGCACGGTTGGGAGGATCTGCAGCCCGAGCTCAACGCGTTGTCCAAGCAGGGCCGCTGGGAGGAGATGGGCGGGCTGATCGACGACGAGGTGCTGCACACCATCGCGGCCTGCGGCACGCCTGCGGATGTCGCAAGACATATCCGGGACCGCGTCGACGGCGTGGCCGACACCGTCTGCCTGTACCAGTCGGGGCCGATGGGCCTCGACACCCTGGCCGCAATCATCGACGAGCTAAGTCCCGGCTCCCATCGCCGTGACTAGTGGCCCGCCTACCCTGGAGGGCGAAAAGTAACTCGCCGACCACCGGTGGGAGGAGATTTTCGATGATTGAGGACCCGTTCTTTGACGTGGTGATCATCGGTGCAGGGATATCTGGGATCGGCGCCGCATATCGCATCCGGGAGCGCAACCCGCAGCTGCGCTTCGCCATCCTGGAACGGCGTGAGCGCCTCGGCGGAACCTGGGACCTGTACCGCTATCCGGGGGTGCGGTCCGACAGCGACATCTTCACGCTCTGTTTCCCGTGGGAGCCGTGGACCCGGCCGGAGATGATCGTGGATGGATCGCACATCTGGCAGTACCTGGCCGACACCGCGCGGAAGCATCACATCGACGAGCACATCCGGTTCAACACCTACGTCCAGTCAGCCGACTGGGACTCGACCACGGACACTTGGACGGTGCGCGCCGAGCAAGACGGCACCGCCAAGACCTACCGATGCCGGTTCGTGTTCTTCGGCACGGGCTACTACGACTACGACAATCCCTACAAACCGCCATTTCCCGAAATCGAGACCTTCACCGGTGACGTGGTGCACCCGCAGCACTGGCCGGCGTCCTTGGACTGCACGGGCAAGCGGTTCGTGGTGATCGGCAGCGGCGCGACCGCGGTCAGCTTGATCCCATCGCTGGCTGAACAGGCCGCACATGTGACGATGCTGCAACGCACACCGTCCTACATGATCTCCACCCCACAGGTGGAGCCGACGTCGGTTGCGATCCGAAACATGTTGCCGCGCAGGATTGCCCACTGGATCATTCGCTGGCGCAACGCTCTCGCGGGTGTGCTGATCTGGCAGGTGTCGCGCCGGGCGCCGGAGTGGACGAAGCGGCGGCTACGGCGCATCGCGGAGCGCAACCTGCCGCACGGCTACGACATCGACACCCATTTCAAGCCGCCGTACAACCCGTGGGATCAGCGCCTGTGCTTCCTCGCCGGTGCCGACCTGTACAAGGTGATCGGCGACGGTGCCGTCGACGTGGTCACCGACCACATCGACCACATGGACGCGAGCGGCATCGTGCTGAAGTCGGGGCGGCACCTCGACGCCGATGTGATCGTCACCGCGACGGGATTGCAGCTGCAGGCGCTCGGCGGCATCAGCATCAGCGTCGACGGCGAAAAGATCAACCCGCACGACCGCTTCGTCTACAAGCGGCACCTGCTCGAGGATGTTCCGAACATGGCCTGGTGCGTGGGTTACGTCAATGCGTCCTGGACATTGGGCGCCGACATGACGGCGCGGTCGGTGGCAAAGCTGTTGGAATACATGAACTCTCACGGGTACACGCACGCATATCCGCACCTCGGGGACACCGACATGGCCGAGCAGCCGACGCTCAACCTGCAGGCGGGCTATGTGCTACGCGCCCTGGACGTGCTGCCCAAGTCGGGCACCCGCCGACCGTGGCTGGTCAGCCGCGACTTCTTGCGCGACGTGCTTGACCATCGGCTACGGCCGATCGACGAGCAGATGGTGTTCGGCAGCGCGAGCGCCGACGAGGCGCAACTCGCTTAAGTTCGATTGCCCCGCATTTCCCTCACCTCCCTCAACGACCCCGCGCCCTGGACCCACGCGCAAGCAGCAGCGCAGACGCTGATCGACCAACGCTCTGGCGTTGTTCTTCGTGGCGGGCGGAAGCGGGTCGGCGATCGCGGTGGTGGCGGCGATTGTATTCGGCGTCAACGTCGTTCACGACGCAATGTACGGTCCGCAGGCCGCGTGGTTTGCCGAGCTGTTCGATACCCGAATGCGCTACAGTGGCTCGTCTCTGGGTTATCAGATAGGAGCAGTGCTGTCGGGAGGGTTCGCGCCGTTGATCGCCGCGGGTCTCCTGGCCGCCGGCGGCGGCAGGCCGTGGCTGATCGTGACGTATTTCGCTGTGCTGGCTGCGATCACGGTTGCGGCGGCCTACGGGGCGCGGGAAACTCGCGCTGATCAGCTGCGGTGATGCGGTGAGCAGGATCTTTCTCAACGCATTCGACATGGCTTGCGTCGGGCACCAGTCGGCGGGGCTGTGGCGCCATCCCGAAGACCATGGCTACCGCTATCGCGAACTCGGCTATTGGACCGAGCTGGCCCGCATCTTGGAAGCCGGCGGTTTCGACGCCCTGTTCCTCGCCGACGTGCTCGGCGTCTATGACGTGTATGGAGCCTCACGGGATGCGGCGGTGATCGACGCCGCGCAGTTCCCGGTGAACGACCCGACCGCGGCTGTTTCGGCCATGGCCGCGGTGACCGAGTCTCTGGGGTTCGGAATCACGCTGTCGCTGACCTATGAGCAGCCCTACGCGCTGGCGCGCCGGTTGTCGACGCTGGATCACCTCACCGGTGGCCGGGTGGCGTGGAACATCGTCACCTCCTATCTGGACAGTGCCGCACGCAATCTCGGCCTGGACGCACAAATCCCGCACGACCAACGCTACGAGATCGCCGACGAGTATCTCGAGGTCTGCTACAAGCTATGGGAAGCGTCGTGGGAGTCCGATGCGGTTGTGCGCGACCCGCAGCGCGGTGTGTTCACCGATCCGGCCAAGGTGCATGACGTCGAGCACAACGGCAAATACTTCTCGGTCCCCGGTCCGTTCCTGTGCGAACCGTCGCCGCAACGCACTCCGGTGCTGTTCCAGGCCGGTGCCTCGCCGCGGGGCGTCAGGTTCGCGGCAGCCCACGCCGAGGCGGTGTTCGTCTCAGGCCCGACGCCGCAAATCGTGCGTGGTCCGGTGCGGGCGCTGCGGACGGCCGCCACCGAGCTGGGCCGAGATCCGCGGTCGATCAAGGTGTTCACGATGGTGACGCCGGTCGTCGCCGAAACGCATGAACAGGCCGTCGCCAAGCTGGCCGAGTATCGGAAGTTCGTCAGCGCCAGTGGTGCGTTGGCGCTATTCGGCGGCTGGACCGGGGTCGACCTGGCCCAGCTCGACCCCGACGATCCGCTGCGATACGTCGAGACCAACGCGAACCGGTCAGCGCTGGCGTCGTTTACCACCGCCGCGCCGGAGCGCACTTGGACGGTGCGGGAATTGGCCCAGGAAATCGGCATCGGTGGTCGTGGCCCGGTACTGGTGGGCTCGCCCGCCGAGGTAGCCGACGAACTCGAGCGTTGGGTCGAGGAGGCCGATGTCGACGGCTTCAATCTGGCCTACGTGACGACCCCGGGCACCTTCGTCGACTTCGCGAAATTCGTTGTGCCCGAGCTTCGTCGCCGCGGCCGGGTGCCGGATCACGTCGCGCCTTCGACGCTTCGCGAACGCCTCGGGGGCGCGGAACCGCTGCTGCCGGCCGATCACCCCGGCGCTGCGTACCGAAACCGGTTACGGCGCAACCGTTAGCCAGTCGGCGAACCCCGACGGATCGTGGCGGCCCAGCGCGCCGTGTTCGTAGAGACCCCAACCCTCCACCGGATTGCCGTCGCCGTCGCGGCACACCGCGCGGCCCACATGGTCGATGACGCCGAAGCCGGATCGCCCGATGATCGCCGGGTCGGTCATGTTGTAAGTCAGCCGCTCGACGAACTTCTCGCCCTTCCACATGCCGTGCAGCCAGTCCGAATCACCGCCGTAGCCGCCGCCGACATGGATGGGCACCGGCAGCTTGGATTCCACGTCGAAGTGGACGGGGGTGCCATCGGGGGCGGTGGCGTCGATCGTCGCGCCGGTCGGGATGCGGGTGCCGGACCGGTAGTGAATCTTGACCCGCGGCCAGCCCAACTGCTCGACCCGACCGTCGCGCCAGATTCGGGTGCAGTCGTTGAGCGAACGGAATCCGTTGGGCTCCTCCTGGATGATCAGCACCACCGCGAAGTCGTCGAACGCCATCGGAACGTAAAGCCACCACATGCCCTCGAACGGCGGGTCGGCGGGCCGGCCGGCGGGTTCGGGTTCGCCTATCGGCCTGATGCCCCAGGACCGGTCGCGGCTGCCGATCCAGGTGGCGGGATCGACGGCGATCTCTTGGCCGTCGATCGCAATCCGGCCGCTCCAGCTGCCGAGTTGGGCGAATCGCTGCGCGTTTAGCGTGACCCGGTTACCCGAGCGCAGGATGTGCGGCTGCTCCTGGACGACGTCGAACAGACCCTCCCAGGTGAGATCGGCTGCGATTCCTTCGGTTTCGTCGAGGATCAACCGCAGCTTGTGCAGCGGCTCGATGACCTCGATCCGATAACCGTTCACGTTCTGATTGAGCCGGTCCTGATCGATCGCGTCGGAAAGGTGCACCGCGGTCTGGGTATCACCGCGCCGGATGAGCATGAAAGCGTCCTTCACCCCGAGGTTGGGGTAGTAGCCGATGCCGCTGATCACGAAGATGTTCCCGGTGCGGTCGTGGGCGTTGAAGTAGGAGCGATCGTAGAAATTGCGGTCCGAGGAACCCGGCCACGCGATCGGTTGGGGAACCTGGTGTACCGGGTACTCGTCGAGCGGTCCGAGCATTACTGATCCTCTCCGATTAGACGTTTCAGCAATCCGGCGTGGTAGAACAACGCCTCCACGTCGTCAGGTTTCTCGGTCTCCCCGAAGTGCACCCGCCGCGCGCCAGTGCGCATGAACACGCAAGCCCACATCACTCCCGAGTAGACGTAGAACCAGTGCAGGTCGCCCACCACGACGCCGGTGAGCCGCCGATAGGTTTCGCGGATGTCGTCCTCACGCATCACCTCCGGTAAGCCCGGCAGTGTTGCCAGACCTGCTAGTTCTTGAAAGACCATGTGCGCGAAAATCATCCATGCGACATCGAGCTCACGCGGACCTAGCGTCACCATCTCCCAGTCCAGTACGGCCACCGGCCGAAAGTCGCGGTACAAGACGTTGCCCACCCGGGCGTCACCCCACAACAGCACCGGCTCGGTGGCGGCCACCTGCTGCGGCCAGTTGTCTTCCAGCCACCGGAAACTCCGCTCCAGCAACGGCGATCGTCCGATGTCAGGTAGCGCGAAGTCGTACCACGACCGTACCCAGTTGAAGTGTCTGCGCAGCGCGGTGTCGCCCTGCTGTCCTGCTCCTTTGTCCAGGAGGAAATCAAACGTCTTGTCCGCGTCGGGGATTGAATGCAGCGATGCCAACACTCCGACGGTGGCGTCCTGCAGTTCGCGCTGACGCTCGGGCGGCGCGTCGGCAAACCAGTTGCCGCCGAAGGTGTAGGGCATGACGTCGGGCGGCACCTCGCCCTCGACGTGGTCCATCAAGAAGAACGGTGTCCCCAAGACGTCGCCGGTCGGTTCGAGCCAGCGCACCCGCGGGACCGGGACGTCTGTCAGCTCGCCGACCATCCGTATCACGTCGAATTGGTGGTCAAGCCGATATGTCGGGAAGACCTGGACGTCCTCGGCGGTGGGTGCCACCCGGGCCACCATCTTCTGCGTCATCGGCTGGCCGTCCTGCTCCCAGCGGGCGGTGAAGATGATCGTCTCCGACGACATACCGGTCGAGTCCACGCCGCTTTCGACGGTTACCTGTGGTGTCGTTCCGCCGGGCAGGACGGTTGACAGCCATTTCGACATCACCGCGGGCAGGGTGGTGACGTCGCGGCTGGAGCGCTGAAGTCGGTCGACTTTGTCGAGCACAGGTTCATTGGCCACGGGTGCCTCCTTCATTGAGACTTCTTCGCGGCAATTACGATACGGTAGGTAGCGTTATGAAAGCAGACCCACCCTCGGTTGACAAGGCCCCGGGTGCCGGACGGCCCCGTGATCCGCGTATCGACGCTGCCATATTGACGGCGACCGCGGATCTGCTTGTCCAAATCGGCTATTCGAACCTCACGTTGGCCGCGGTGGCCGAACGCGCCGGAACCACGAAGACCGCGCTGTATCGCCGGTGGTCGAGCAAGGCCGAACTGGTGCACGAGGCCGCGTTTCCGGTGGCGCCCACGGCGCTGGTGGCTCCGGCCGGCGACATGGCGGCTGACGTGCGGGCGATGATCGCCGCCGCGCGCGACGTGTTCACCACCCCGGTGGTGCGCGCCGCGTTGCCCGGGCTGGTCGCCGACATGAGCGCCGACTCCGAGCTCAACGCCCGGGTGATGTCGCGCTTTGTGGCTCTGTTCACCGCCGTGCGGGCGCGACTGAGCGAAGGCGTGGAGCGCGGTGAGGTGCATCGCGATGTCGACCCGGACCGGCTGATCGAGTTGATTGGCGGAGCGACGTTGTTGCGGCTGCTGCTGCGTCCGGACGAACGACTCGACGACGCCTGGGTGGAGCAGACCACCGCAATTCTCGTTCACGGCGTCACTCGAGATGTAGGGTCGGGCCGGTGACCGGACGACTGGACGGCCGGGCCGCGATCGTCACCGGCGCCAGCCGCGGATTGGGCCGGGCGATCGCTGTGGCGCTGGCGTCTGAAGGCGCGGCGGTCGCGGTGATCGGGCGCACCGAAAATGTCTGGGACGAACGGCTGCCCGGGACCATCGGTGAGACCGTCGCCGACATCGAGTCGGCTGGCGGGCGCGCGGTCGCAATCCGGGCCGACCTGCTCGACCGCGACGATAAAGCGCGGCTCGTCGATCAGGCCCGAGATGCGTTGGGCCCTGCCACGATTCTGGTCAACAACGCGGCGTTCACCGCGCCCGGACGCCCGCCGAAACCTGGTGACGACACACGCGCCAAGTCGAGCAAAGTCTCGCCGATGGGGGCCAAACCCGATTGGCCGCCGCTGCTGGGGACGCCGCTGGGCGCGTACCGGCGACACTTCGAGATCTCGGTGTTCGCGGCCTATGAGTTGATCCAGCTGGTCTGCCCCGACATGATGGCCGCCAAGAGCGGCTCGATCGTCAACGTCACCTCCGTCGCATCCCGGCTACCGGGTGACGGGCCGTACCTCGACCGCAGCGGCGGCGTGCTGCCCGGCTACGGGGGATCCAAGGCCGCGCTGGAACACTTGACCTGGTGTGCGGCCTTCGATCTGCAGGGCCACCACATCGCGGTCAATGCCCTGTCGCCGTCCAAACCGATAATGACGCCGGGGCTTTCGTATTACGCCCCTGAATTCAACGACGTGGCGCCGGCGGAGGAATTCGCGCGGGCGGCGGTGGAGTTGGCGCTGGTGGATCCGGAGGTCGTGACGGGACGAACGATCGGTCATCTGCAGGTGCTCGACGGCAGCTTCCGCTCGTTCCAGTCTTAAGCCGGTTTCGTCGCGGTCACCGCGTTGATGATCACCGCGTGTAGCCGATGCCAGCGCGGCGAGCTGAATCCGGCACGCAAGAGCAACCGGGTGGCGCGGCCCCTGGTCCGGGCTTTGCCACGGCGGCTGGTGAGCAGCGTCGGCGCCAGCCACCGCGAGAACTGGTCGACGAGCACCAACTGGCCACCGCGGCGCAACACTCGGGCGCATTCGCTCAGTCCCGCTTGCTGATCCGACCAGTGATCGAACGACGTTGTGCTGACGACCAGGTCGAACATCTCGTCGGGGTAGCCGATGTGTTCGGCGACGCCGACGGCGAATGCCAACCGGTCATCTCCGGCGGTGGCGCCGGCCGTCCGCACCATCTCCGGAGCAGCGTCGATACCGACAAGTTGCTCGGCATCGGGATAGCAGCTTGCCAATGTCCGCAGCAGATAGCCCGTTCCGCAGCCCAGGTCGAGGACCCGGCCGGGAGCGGCGACGGTAGTCACGGCGAGACTGGCAGTGCGGTTAGCGATCTCGTGGTGCAGTCGCCCCCGCCAGCCCTGGTCGTATCCGGCGGCACGGTCGTTGAACCCGGCGACATCTCGATACGGCGGCACAGGGTTAGTGTTCCACCACCTGAGATCGTTCGGCTAGGTGCTTGAGGTTGAGCAGTTGCCGGCGAGCCATGATGAGGTCGCCGACGGACAGCCCGGGCGCCAACCAGCGGCTCATGGCCGTGACGAGCTTCATCAGCAGCCGGGTCGACTGACCCTCCGGCACAAGGACATACGAGATCTGGGTACCCATGATTTCACCGGTGAGGTGCTTGGGCGGCTCGACGGCGAGAATGCGCCCGAAGCGACGGGTTGCAGCAGTGCTGAATGCCTCGCCGACAACGGGGTCCGGCAGGCCCATCAGTTGCTGCGGTGACCGACGGCCGAGGTTGTCGATCCAGTCGTAGGAATACGGTGCGAGCCTGATCTGACCGACCCACGGCCATAGCGTCTCCGGCGTTGTTTGCACGGTAATTCCGCGCCACGCCTGCAGAGTTGGCACGTGGACGAGGTCATCGCATGGATAGTGCCGGGCGACTTCGTCGTCCGTTACGTTCCAACGATCGCCGATCATTGGGCTTCACGTTACCGGTTAACCGGTTGGCTCACTCCTGGCTTTTGGGTGGGTCCGGGTCTCGGCGGAGCAGTTCATTGGGATGGTGGGCATGGTTGATTTCGGGTGGGCCGGTGCTGTCGGTCCAGCCCAGTCGCCCGCCGTCAGTGACCTGGGTGAGGAGTTCACCGCGGCTTGTCATGCCGTGATCTCCGCCGCACGCGAAGAACAGCTTGTCCGCGTCGGTGCGGCCGCCTCGGGCCCAGTCCGGTGAATGGTGAACCTCGCAGCGATACCCCGATTCAAGACAATTGGGACGGGTGCAGCCACGGTCGCGGGCGTGGCAGATCAGCCTTTGGTCTGCGGTGGCAACCCGTTTTTGGCGGCCCAGGTACAGCGGCCGTTCGGTGTGGTCGTCGAACACCGCAAGGTAATGAATGGTCTTGGCGGCCATGCCGATCAGATCCCGCATCGGCAGTCGGGAGCCACCACCGGTTCTGGCGGCCGCGGGCATCGGAGCCGACGAATCAACGGCGGCTTGAGCGGCCCGGTCAAGTTCGGCCAATGTCGTGGTGACGACCACGGTGACCGGGTGGCCGCGATGCACACCGAGACCACCGCAAGCGATGGCGGTCTCCAGGCCGAGCTTTAACGCGTCGTGGCAGCGTTGGGCGGGCGAGCGGTCATCGCGCGCCTCGGGCTCTTCCGCTTTGACATCGGGGAGGTGGCGACCGGGCCGCACCGCGGCCTCGATGGCCTCGAAGTAGGCACGGGCCTCAGGGTCAAGCAAGCCGGACAGCCGGGACATGCCGTCAGGCCCCTGCGGGCCGAGGTAGAGCCCGCGGCGCCGTGCCCGATCGTCATCGTTGAATAGACCGTCGGGATTGAGGTAGTCGGCGATGCGTTGACCAATTTTGACCACGACGCCGGCGTCGACTTTGATGGCATGCTCGACCAGCTTGCGCTCGGCGGTTGTCACGTCGGTGGGCGAGACGCGCGCGGGGAGCACGTCGACTGCTCGGCATACCGCCCGGATGTGGTCTTCACCGACAGCGCCGGCCTGCACTGCCGCCGCCAACCGCGGCAACTCCGGGGGCACCGCCGGGCCGGTCAACGACCGGCGCGGCCGAATCCGGGCTGCGAGTTTGAACCGACGGGTGATTTCGTTGGGAGTGATGTGCAGTCGCGTCCACAGTGCCGATCGCATTGCTGCTATCGACCCGGACTCGTCGGGCGGGTCGGCGATCTCCCCGAAGAATCGATACATCAGCCCGCGGTTGGTGCGCTCTTGGGTCTCCAACCGCTCAGCGACGTCGACGCGAAACTTGTTGCCCAGCACATCTGAAGACGTATTACGCAACACGTCGTGGGCGGCGTCAATCGCATCGAGAGCGGCGTTGATCCGTTCCCGTGCCTGCTCGGTGCCGATTGCTGGACCCATACTTCGACGGTATGAACCAACCCGACAATTCCGCCCTGAGCAAAGGCACAAAGCTCGGTCTGTGGATCAAATGGCGGCTGTGGATAACCAGGTTAGAAGGCGATGACGTCGTACTAATCCGCCATGCCGCCGCAGTGTGCAGTGGGGACCTGCACGGCGGACTCAGACGCTGGCCCGACCGACGGCGTGTATCGCCTCGGTGACTGCGTCGGCGAGTGGGTCGATTTCGGTGGCATCGAGGCTGGAGACGGTGATCCGCAGTCCCGGCGGTGTGCTGATCCTGAACCGTGTTCCCGGCGCCGCCGCCCAGCCCGCGCCCAGCAGCCGGGTGATCGCCACGGTTTCGTCGGGCACCGGAATCCAGACGTTGAGGCCGGATCTGCCGTGCGACGTCACACCCCGGTCGGCCAGCGCCGCGTGCAGCAGGGTGCGGTTGCGGGTGTAGGCGGCTTCTGCCTTGTGCACCAGGTGTGTTGCTGCCTTGTCGCGCCATAAGCTGACGGCGAGGTCCTGCAGCAGGTAACTGATCCAACCCGGTCCCAGGCGTAGCCGCCCGTGTACTCGCTCAACCGTGCGGTGGTCGCCGGCCAGCAGTGCCAGCCTCAGGTCGGGGCCGTATGCCTTGGCTGCCGACCGCACGAACGCCCAGTGCTGCGTCGTCCCGGCCAAGGCGTGCAGCGGTGCGCCGGCGATCCCCGCGCAATGGTCGTCCTCGATGAGCAGCACGTCGCCATGGTCAGCCAGCAGCGCACGCAGCTCGCTCGCGCGCACAGCCGAGACGGCGGCGCCGGTGGGATTCTGGGCGCGCGTGGTCACCACCACGGCCCGTACGCCGCGGTGCAGCGCCCGCGCCACATCGGCGGCCAGCGGCCCGTCGTCGTCGACCCGCACCGGATCGACCGAAAGGCCGAGCGCAGCAAGCAGATCCAGCAGATTGGCCCACCCCGGATCCTCGACCGCCACCCGGTCGCCGGGCCGCACGTGGGCAGTGAGGACGCGTTCGATGCCGTCGAGAGCCCCGGCGGTCACGGCGAGGTGCTCCGTCGAAACGCTGTCGGCAGTCAGCGACGCCCGGGCGTGCTCGGCCAGCTCGGGGGAGATTGCGGGTTCCCCGTACAGCAGCGGGGCCCGTCGCCGCGAGCCGGCGCGCGGAAGTTGTGCCGCGGCGATTGGCAGCAGCGCCGGATCCGGGTTGCCGGTGGAAAGGTCTCGCACGCCGCGCGGGACGGCGAGCCCACGCAGCGAGCGGTGCGTGGTCGCCGGCCGGTCCCGCACCCGGGTGCCGCGTCGGCCCGCGGTCTCGACGGCACCGCGTTCGCGCAGCAGGCGGTAGGCGGCGGCAACCGTGTTGGCGTTGACGCCGAGTTGGCCGGCCAGCTCCCTGATCGGGGGTAGCTCGGCGCCGGGCGCCAGGGCGCCCGCAGAAATGGCCTCCTCGACGTTGCTGGCGATCGCCTCCGCACCCGCACCCTGAATCGTGTATTGTTCTGGCACGTAGAGAATTATGCACTAGTACAAAATTGGAGGCAACGGTGGCGCCGCCAGCGAACTCACCGCAGGCCGTCGACCAGGCGTATCCGCCCACATCACGGACTGTGCCCACCCGGTATCGCGAGCGCGCCCGCTACGACCGCGCGACCGTCCATGGCATCCTCGACGAGGCCCTGATCTGTCACGTCGGCTACCTCAATGCCGGTCGACCGGTGGTGTTACCGACGACCCACGCGCGGCTGGGCGAAATCTTGTACCTGCACGGATCCACCGGCAGCGGCCCGATGCTCGCCGCCGCGGCATCCGCGGAGGGGCTCCCGGTCTGCGTCACGGTCACCCTGGTGGACGGCCTGGTGCTGGCCCGCACGGCGTTGCACCATTCACTGAAATACCGGTCGGTCGTCGTGGTCGGCAGCGCGCGCCTGGTGCAAGACCGTCGGGAGAAACTGCGCGCGCTGGCGGCCCTGCTCGATCACGTCGCGACCGGCCGGTCCGCTGATAGCAGACCTCCCAACACCCGCGAACTCGCGGCCACAGCCGTGCTTGCGCTGGATCTCGTCGAGGTCTCCGCCAAGGTGCGTGACGGGGGACCGGTTGACGACGAGGAGGACATGGCATTGCCGCACTGGGCCGGGGTCGTGCCGCTGACCCTGACAGCGGGCACACCCGTGCCCGCCGACGACCTGGACTCTGCCGTGCCGTTGCCGCCTTACCTCACGCCGTACCGCCGGCCATGCGCGCAATGAACCCGGCCGACATCTGGCTCGTGACTATGGCAATGCCAGCGATGCGGTGATTGGGGAGGCGGCTGGGCCTCCCCAATCACCGCCACAACACCCATGCCACCAAAACGGTTTCCGTTTTCTACGGGCCCAATGCTTCGATAGGTCATGGCCGACGACACCGACGTCCCTCGAGTGGTGAGCGCGAGCCGCGAGATCGCGGCCAGCCCCAATCGGATCTTCGAGCTCATCGCCGATCCATCCCAACAGCCGCTCTGGGACGGTAATGACAACCTCGCCGAAGCCCTGCCCGGACAGCGTGTCCGCAGCCTTGGAGAGGTCTTCACCATGACCCTCACTATGGGCAGTATCCGCGAGAATCACATCGTGGAGTTCGAGGAGGGTCGTCGCATCGCCTGGCTCCCATCGGAACCGGGTCGACGACCGCCGGGACATCTGTGGCGCTGGGAGCTCGAACCCCTGGCCGGAACCCGCACCCGGGTTACCCACACCTATGACTGGTCGCGATTGACCGACAACAATCGCCTGCCCCGCGCCCGCCGTACGACACCGGACCGGCTTCGGGCATCCCTCGACCGGCTCGCCGAGATCGCGGAGCGCAACTAGCTGCGGCGATCGCTGGCAATGCAGGTGGGCTACGTGCCAGGATGAGCAAACGGAATGCCGCAACAGCGGCAGGCAACCGGTCGAGTGGTGTGCCAATGTTTGATAAGGCGACAGGCCGCGTGGTCGCCGTGATCGTGCTGCTGATGGTTATCGTCGCCTCGTTGCGCGGTTATCTTCCGGGCGTCGAGCGTGCGGTGCGGAAAAGGCCACCGGACGATGGGGCGTCGCTCGTCTACGTGATCGCCATGCTCACCGTGTCGGTGGTTATTTTGGCCGTGGCGGTCATCGCCCGGCTCCGCGACCCGCGTAAGGCGGCGCCCAGCGCCGGTGGTCTACCGGAACGGTTTTCCGACGGCCGGGGCCGACCGAGTTGGCGAGTGTTGCTGATCGGGGCCGGAGTGCTTGTCGCGTGGCTGCTGGCGGTGTGGCTACTGTCGCAGTTCGTCGTGCTGCATACGGCCGGTCAGGCCCCGACCGGACCGGCATCAACCGCTCCCACGCCGGCCAATAACGCCCCACGACCACCCGAGCCGCCGGAGGTGGGCGGAGGCGGTGACCTGGTGCGCTACCTGATCGCGAGCACACTGGCACTGCTGGTGCTGATCGTCGTCGGCGCGGTTGTCGCCGCCCGCCGCCGGCGCGTCGGGGTGGCGCCCATCATTGCCCCCGAACCGGTCGGACCGCTGACGCCCACCGGCACTTCCGAGTCGCTGGCGCGGGCAGCCGAAGTTGGGTTGGCCGAAATCGGAGACCGCGCCCGCGAACCGCGGGAGGCCATCATCGCTTGCTATGCCGCGATGGAGCGCGAACTGGCGTATGTCCCCGCAGCCGTCCCGCAGGACTTCGATACCCCCACAGAAGTGCTGGCCCGAGCCGTCGAAAACCACGCGCTGCATGTCGATAACGCCGTCGAGCTGGTGAACTTGTTCGAAGAGGCCCGGTTCAGTCCACATGTGATGAACGAGGCGCATCGCGAAAACGCAGTGGGCGTGCTGCAGCTGGTTCTCGCTGAATTGCGGAGCGTGGTATGAAAAAGCTACTCGCCCTGGGGATCTCCGTCATATTGAGCGCGGAGCTGGCCGCGCTCGCGCTGCACGATCGTCGGTTCGTGCTCTGGGCGGCCGGTGCCGCGGCGCTGTTCGCATTGGTTAATGTGCGCCAGGTCCTGGGCCACGGCGTTGACTCGTCGCCCGCCTCGGCCCCGAACGCTCTCGAGGAGTCGCTACGTAGTTGGCTATCGCGAACGGAGACGCTGATCCACCGGTCGGAATCCACCCGAACCGACTGGGACCGACACCTGCGTCCGATGCTGGCCCGGCGCTTCGCCATCACGACCGGCCTAATCCAGGCCAAAGACCCGGCAGCGTTCGACGCCACCGGACGGATGCTTTTCGGCCCGCAACTGTGGGCGTGGGTGAATCCCAACAACGTCGCGCCGACCGGTGCGCGCGAACCCGGGCCGGGTCGAGCCGCGCTCGCGGAAATTCTGGAACTGTTGGAACAGGTGTGATGGAGGGTAAGACTCGGATATGACCATGCCGGCGGCGACGACCACGGCCCGCGCTGTGGCGGTGCTCGACGAGATCGAGCGCGTCGTGGTGGGGAAGCGAGCCGCGCTCACCCTCATCCTCACCACCGTGCTTGCCCGCGGGCACGTTCTCATCGAAGACCTGCCCGGCCTCGGCAAGACGCTGATCGCCCGATCCTTCGCCGCGACGCTCGGGCTGGATTTCACCCGCGTGCAGTTCACCCCCGACCTGCTGCCGGCGGACCTGCTCGGCTCCACGGTCTACGACATGCAGTCGGGTCGCTTCGAGTTTCGTCCGGGGCCGATCTTCACCAACCTGCTCCTTGCCGACGAAATCAACCGGACACCGCCCAAAACCCAGGCGGCTTTACTGGAGGCGATGGCCGAGGGCCAGGTGAGCATCGACGGCGCAACACACCGGCTGCCGCAACCGTTCATCGTTCTAGCCACCGACAACCCGATCGAATACGAAGGCACCTACCCGTTGCCCGAGGCACAGCTGGACAGGTTCGCGGTTCGGCTCGAATTGCGCTACCTCTCCGAGCGCGACGAGGCCTCGATGCTGCGGCGTCGCCTGGATCGCGGCTCGGCCGAGCCGATAGTCAATCAGGTTGTCGACGCGCATGATCTGCTGGCGATGCGCGAGTCGGTCGAACAGGTGAGCGTCCACGAGGACGTCTTGCACTACGTGGTCTCGCTGGCCGCCGCGAGCCGACACCATCCCCAGGTGGCGGTGGGCGCCAGCCCCCGTGCAGAACTCGATCTGGTCCAGCTCGCCCGCGCCCGTGCCCTGCTGCTTGGCCGCGATTACGTGATACCCGAAGACATCAAGGCGCTCGCCACCCCCGCGGTGGCGCATCGGATCACCCTGCGGCCGGAAATGTGGGTACGAAAGATTCAAGGCTCCGACGTCGTAGAGGATCTGTTACGGCGGTTGCCCGTTCCGCGAACGGGCGGCGGTTTGCAGTAAGCGACACATCGATGTGATCGAGATCCGGGAAGTCCAATTACACTGGCGTGCATCGGCATTGACGCGTGCACTCGCGACCTGTACCGCACTGGCGCTGGCCGTCGCCTTGATCGGATCGTGCTGGCAGTTGGTCGCCTTCGCGGCACCGCTGCTTGGTGTGTTGTGTTCAATCAGCTGGCAGCGACCAATGCCAAAGGTCAACGTGCACGCAGAACCGGGTTCGCAGCGATGCTTCGAAACTGAGCAGGAGCAGCTGACCGTCTGGGCTAAGACTGAAACATTCGGTGTTGCAGTGGAACTCACGGTGTCAGGGGTCGACGGGATGCGACTCGACGTTATCGATCGGGCATCTCGTCAGCGGCAGACGGTGGCCACCACAGCCGAACGTTGGGGCCGATATCCCATCCGGGCCACGGTCGAGGCCGTCGCGCATGGCGGGCTGTTGACCGGGACGGGGACCGTCGACGCAGCCGATGTGACGGTGTTTCCGGTGACGCCACCGCAAGCGACCGCGCTGCCACAGACCGAGCTGCTCGATCGTCTGGGCACCCACCTGACCCGACACATCGGCCGCGGCGTCGAGTACGCCGACATTCGCACCTATGTGCCGGGTGACCAGCTGCGCACCGTCAACTGGCCGGTCAGCGCCCGCCGCGGCCGCCTGCATGTGACGCAGCGGTTGACCGACCGGTCCGCCGACGTGGTGGTACTCGTCGACGGCTATCCGCAGCCGGTCGGCCCGGCGACGGAATCCACCGAGCGGACTGTGCGCGGCGCCGCCCAGGTGGTGCAGACCGCGCTGCGCAACGGCGATCGGGCCGGCATCGTCGCGCTCGGCGGCCGCCGGCCGCGCTGGCTCGGCGCCGAAATCGGGCAGCGTCAGTTCTATCGGGTGCTCGATACCGTGCTTGCCGTCGGTGACGAATTCGAAACCACCACTGGGACATTGGCGCCACGTGCCGCTATTCCGCCGGGGGCGATCGTCGTCGCGTTCTCCACGCTGCTCGATACCGAGTTCGCGCTGTCGCTGATCGATTTGCGCAGACGCGGCCACGTTGTGGTGGCTGTCGATGTTCTGCAGGGCGCCCCGTTCGCGGCTCAGCAGGACCCGCTGGTGGACAGGATGTGGGCGTTGCAGCGGTCCGCGATGTACCGCGACATGGGCACGGTCGGTGTCGACGTGGTGGCCTGGCAGGCGGATCGCACCCTGGACCAATCGATGCGTGTGATGCCCGATCGCCGCCGGCCGGTGACGGGACGCCGATCATGAGATTCGGCGGGCAGCAGGCGGCGGGCATCTTGTCGATGGCCTGCGGCGTGCTGATGGTGGCAGTCGTGGGGATCGGATCGCACGGCCCGGCGCTCATCGCGGCGACGTCGGCGATGGTCGCGGTGGTGGCCGGAACCCTGTTTCGCCCGGTCGCCACGCTTGCGGTGCTGTTCACGGTAGGGGTGATCGTGCTGTCCAATCCTGTAGCGACGCTGGCCGTGGTGTCCGGATTGTCGGCGGCCGTCTACCTGGTGTTGCGGCACGCGGCCGGCAGCGGAGCCGGGCTCGACGGAGTCAGCGGAGCAACGCTGATCGGAGCCGTGGGATTCGCGTTCGCCGGCCTGGTCGCCACGGCATTTCCGCTGCAGCTGCCCTGGTTGCCGTTGCTGGCTCCGCTCGCCGTGTTTGCGGTGTACTTGCTGGCCACCCGGCCGTTTCTGCGGAGCTAGGATCTCGAGGTCGTTGCTGGCGCCTCCCTGTTGGGCGCGACCTGCAAACGCTGATGAGGCCAAAACCACCCTGGTCCGGCGCCCGGGCCCGGGCGGACTATACTCCCGGTGCCGTTGTTGCAAAAGTGTTTTTCTCCAACGATTTACACAACAGTCCGTTTACGCCACGCATCTTGACCACTGTCAGGATGGCGGTAACAATATCGGGGTGCCTCAAGAAGAGCGGGTGTTGATTGGCGACGTCGAGCGTCGCCTCGCCAAGAAATACACAGCTCTTCCGCACGATCACGTCAGTGCCGTAGTACAGCACGCTTATGCACGCTTCCAAAGCAGCCGGGTACGCGATTTCATTCCTTTGCTGGTGGAGCGGCGCGCTGACGAGGAGCTCGAGGAACTCAGCGTCTTGAGGCCGGACCTGGCGGCGGTTGCATTCGGCGATCTCGTCTTGGCGGGCTCCAAAACCTAGCGGCTCAGCCCTACTGGCCGGGTTTGGTTGAGAGCGGCCATGATTGGCGCCCACACCTCGAGCGGGCCGAAACGAGGACGTTCACCTTGCCGGTTTTGGCCCAATTTTTGAACGATTTCTGTACGGTGAGCCCGCACAACGGCTATCAGCGAGGCGCGGGGGGTCGGTTGAGCAAGCGGGCCGAGCGGGCGGTTGTCTTTGGCGCGGGGATGGGTGGATTACTGGCGATCGAGCGCTCGCCGACTTCTACAACACGGTAACGGTGATCGATCTGAAGCAGGCCCAACGGGAGAGAGCCTCGATCAGGTTGCTGTTCAGAGCGTTTCGCGCATCGGGGCGGTTCATGGCCAGCACCCGAACCGGGCCGGCGTCGTCGCTGAGAACCAGCGGCTGCGTCATCTCACGAACTGCGCGGCCTGGTTGACGAGATCGAGCAGCGGCTGCGGGAACACGCCCAGGCCGATGGTGACCACTGCGCACACCGCGATCGCCGCTTTACTCCAGAAGCTGGGCATCACGACCTGCACCTGATCGGCGTGCGGCTCGGTGAAGAACATCAGCACGATCACCCGTACGTAGAAGTAGGCCGCCACCCCACTGGCGATCACACCGATGATGACCAACGGCACCGCTCCGCCCTTGGCCGCCGCCTGGAACACCGCGAACTTGCTGACGAACCCGCTGGTCAACGGGATACCGGCGAACGCCAGCAAGAACATCGAAAATAGCAGGGCCACAACGGGATAGCGTTGGCTCAACCCGGCCCAGTGGGAAATGGTGGCGTCTTCGTCGCCGTCAGAGTTGCGGATCAGGCCGACCACCGCGAACGCGCCCACGGTGCTGAAGCTGTAGGCGACCAGGTAGAACATCGTCGACGCGAGACCCGCCGGGTTGGCTGCGATGACACCGGTGAGGATGAAGCCGACGTGTGCGATCGACGAGTACGCCAACATCCGTTTGACATCGGTTTGGTTCACCGCGGTGACGGTGCCGACCGCCATGGTCAGGATGGAGATCGCCCACAGCACAGGCCGCCACTCGTTATGCAGCGGCGGGAGCGCCACGTAGAAAACCCGCAGCAGCGCGCCGAACGCCGCGACCTTGGTGGCGGCGGCCATGAACCCGGTGATCGGAGTCGGCGCACCCTGGTAGACGTCGGGAATCCACGAATGGAACGGGACCGCGCCGACCTTGAACAACAGGCCGACCGCCAACAGGGCGACGCCGATCAACGCCGTCGAGTCGTTGGGGTTGAATAGCAGCGCATCGGCGATACCGGGCAACGACAGTGTGCCTGTCGCGCCGTACAGCAGCGCAACGCCGTAGAGGAAGAACGCCGACGAGAATGCGCCTAGCAGAAAGTATTTGACCGCTGCTTCCTGAGACAGCAAGCGGCGGTGACGAGCCAGCCCACACAGCAGGTACAGCGGCAGCGACAAGACTTCCAGCGCGACGAACATCGTCAGCAAGTCGTTGGCAGCCGGGAAGACCAGCATGCCGCCGACGGCCAGCATCGTCAGCGGGAAGAGCTCGGTTTGTCTCACCCCGGCGCGGATCGCCTGATGCTCGGCCGCGCTGTCGGGCACCGCAGAGGCTTGCGGAGTGAAGGAGTCCAGCCCGGCAGCAATGTGGGCCGTGGCGGTCGCTGCGCCCGGGCCGGTGGCGGCGTTCGCGCCGTCACGCCGTTCGGCGATGAAGATCACCGCCAGCACAGCCACCAGCAGGATGGTGCCCTGCAACACCAGGGTGGGGCCGTCGATGGCCAGCGCCTGCAGCACCGCGGTGCGGCCGGGTGGTCGGAGCTGCCTGCCGACGATGACAACCGCGACGAACGCGGCGATCAGTCCGCCGATCGCAATGAGCACCTGGGCGCCGTAGCGGACTCGTCGGGGCAGGAACGCCTCCACCAGCACCCCGACCACGGCAACACCGAAGACGATGAGTATCGGTGACACCAGCCCATATTCGACGCTGGGCGTGGGCATAGGAACAGACGTCATCGGCGTGGTCCTTCCGCCGTCCCCGGTAGGTGCGCGACGCCGGGTCGCACGCTCGGTGCGGGGTCATGCTGGCCGATGGTGGCCATGGTGTTCCCCACCGCAGGATTGATGATGTCCAGCACCGGCTTCGGGTACACCCCGAGCACCAGAAGCAGCGCGATGAGCGGTGCGACGACCACGATTTCGCGCGGCACCAGGTCACGGATCCGCTCGTTGCCGTCGGTGACGGGGCCGGTCATCACCCGCTGGTACAGCCACAAAATGTAGATCGACGAGAGCACCAGCGCGGTGACCCCGAACGCGGCTGCCAGCCAGTAACGGGTGTATGCGCCGATCAGCACTAGGAATTCGCTGATGAATGGCGCCAGCCCGGGCAGCGACAGCGTGGCCAGGCCTGCGACCAGGAACGTGCCGGCCAGCACCGGGGCCACCTTCTGGACACCGCCGTACGCGGCGATCGACCGGGTGCCGCGCCGCGAGATCAGGAACCCGGCGATCAGGAACACCGCGGCGGTGGATATCCCGTGGTTGAGCATGTACAGCGTCGATCCGCTCTGGCCTTGGGTGGTCATCACGAAGATCCCGAGGATGATGAAGCCGAAGTGCGAGATCGATGTGTAGGCGATCAGCCGCATGATGTCGGTCTGGCCGATCGCCACGATCGCGCCGTAGATGACCCCGATGACCGCCAACACCACGATCAGTGGTCGGAAATACGTTGAGGCGTCAGGGAACAACTGCAAGCAGTAGCGCAGCATGCCGAACGTGCCGACCTTGTCCATCACCGCCGTGATCAGCACCGCCGTCGCGGGTGTTGATTCCACCGCGGCGTCGGGCAGCCACCGATGGAACGGCCACAGCGGAGCCTTGATCGCGAAGGCGAACATGAAGCCCAGGAAAAGGGCCTTGAGCACTGCCGGGGAGGCGCCGAGCGAACCCGACGAGACGGCGGCGACGATATGACGGAAGTCGAATGTCCCCGAACCATGCTGAGTGGTCACCACGTACAACCCGATCACGGCGGCCAGCATGATCAGACCGCCGAACAGGTTGTACAACAAGAACTTCACCGCCGCACGGGACCGCTGGGCGCCGCCGCCGAAGCCACCGATGAGGAAATACATCGGGATGAGCATCGCCTCGAAGAACACGTAGAACAGCAACACGTCCAGCGAGATCACCGAAATCAGCACCATCGACTCGATGGTCAGCGTCAGCGCGACGTAAGCCTGGGTACCGCGCGAGCGCTCGCCACCGTCGTTCCAGCCGGCCACCAGCAACAGCGGTATCAGGATCGTGGTCAGCAGCACCAGCACCAGCGCGATGCCGTCGACACCGAGGGTGTAGCCGGCGCCGAATGCCGGTATCCAGCGGTGGGATTCGACGAACTGGTACGTCGGGCCTCCGGTCTTGAACTCGACCGCGATCAGGATCGACACCGCGAGCACGGCCACCGAGACGGCCAGGCCGAGCCATTTGGCGAATTGCCGCCACCCGGGCGGCATCACGATGATGGCCACGGCACCGGCCAATGGCACCAGCCACAGCACGGAAAGCCACGGGAAAGTGTTCATCGGCGGATCACCACAGTTGCACCGCCAGGATTGACGCGGCCACCAACGCCGCGCCCAGGAACATCGACAGCGCATAGTTGCGCGCGAACCCGGTCTGCAATCCGCGTAGCCGGTCCGAGGTCCGGCTCACCAGCGCCGCCAGCGCATTGACCGAGCCGTCGACGGCTTGGTTGTCGAATTCGACCAGCGCGTGGGTCAGTTGCCCACTGGGTCGCATGAACACCTCCTCGTTGAAGGCGTCGCCGTAGAGATCCCTGCGGGCGGCGACGGTCAGCACCGACACGTCCTCGGGCGCGGTGTCGGGCACCCTGCGCAGGCCATAGAGCAGGACGGCCACGCCTATCCCGACCGCGACGACGCCGATTGTGACGACGGTGAACGCCCAGGTCGGCCACACATGCGAGCCTTCCTCGAAGGTGACCACCGGTTCCAGCCAGTGCCGCAGGGTGCCGCCGGCGGCCAGGAGGCCACCGGAGAATACCGATCCGACGGCCAGCAGGATCATCGGCCAAGTCATCACCGCAGGCGCCTCATGCGGATGCGCGTCGGCGGCCCAACGCTTTTCACCGAAGAACGTCATCAGCATGACCCGCGTCATGTAGAACGCGGTGATCCCGGCGCCCAGGAGGGCGGCCCCGCCCAACAGATAGCCGCGGACTCCGCCTTCTCCCAGCGCGGCTTCGATGATGGCGTCCTTGGAGAAGTAGCCGGCGAACGGCGGCACTCCGATGATCGCCAGGTATCCGAGCCCGAAGGTCGCGAAAGTGATCGGCAGCGCGGCGCGCAGCCCGCCGTAGCGGCGCATGTCCTGCTCGTCGTCCATCGCGTGGATTACCGCGCCGGAGCCGAGGAATAGGCCGGCCTTGAAGAAACCGTGGGTGAGCAAGTGCATGATCGCGAAGGCGTAGCCGGCCGGGCCCAGACCGGCAGCCAGCACCATGTAGCCGATCTGGCTGATCGTCGATGCCGCCAGTGCGCGTTTGATGTCGTCCTTGGCGCAGCCGATGATCGCGCCGAACAGCAGCGTCACGGCGCCGACGATGACCACCGCCAGCTGCGCGTCGGGTGCCAGGTTGTACAGCGGGTTGGATCGCACGATCAGATACACCCCGGCGGTCACCATGGTGGCGGCGTGGATCAGCGCGGAGACCGGGGTGGGACCCTCCATCGCGTCACCCAGCCAGGCCTGCAGCGGAACCTGCGCGGACTTGGCGCAGGCGCCCAACAGCAGCAGCAACCCGATCGCGGTCAGCGCCGCGCGTCCGGCCCCCGGCGCTTGACCGAACACCCCGGAGTACGACAGCGTGCCGAAGTTGCTGAAGATGACGAAAATCGCCAGCGCCAGTCCGGCGTCCCCAACTCGGTTCATCACGAACGCCTTCTTGGCCGCGGTGGCCGCTGTGGGCTTGTGATACCAGAAGCCGATCAGCAGGTAGGACGCCAGGCCCACGCCTTCCCAACCGGTGTAGAGGACCAGGTAGTTGTCGGCTACCACCAGCAACAGCATGGCCGCGAGGAAGAGGTTGAGGTAAGCAAAAAACCGGCGGCGATCGGGGTCTTCAGCCATGTAGCCGACCGAGTAGATGTGAATCAGCGAACCGACTCCGGTGATCAGCAGCACGAAGCAGATCGACAACTGGTCCACCTGCAGACCGAAGTCGACTTGCAGGCCGCCGACCGGGACCCAGCTGAACAGGTTCTGGCTGATGGTGCGTGCGTCGCCGTGCCGGCCGAGCATTTCGGCGAGCAGCTCCAGACCGACGCCGAACGCTGCCAGCGCGGTCGCGCAGCCGAGCAGGTGTCCCCACGGGTCGGTGCGCCTGCCGCCGAGCAGCAGTATCGCGGCGCCAGCCGCGGGAAGAGCCACGACCAGCCAGGTGAAGTGGGTCATCGGTTCAGCCCTTGAGCAGGTTGGCTTCGTCGACCGAGGCCGATCTGCGGGCACGGAAAATCGTCATGATGATGGCCAGGCCCACGACGACTTCGCAGGCGGCGACGACCATGGTGAAGAACGCCACCATCTGACCGTCCAGGCGACCATGCATCCGGGCGAAGGTGACGAACGCCAGGTTGACCGCGTTGAGCATCAGCTCGACGCACATGAACATCACGATGGCGTTGCGGCGCAACAGCACACCG
>Ga0209040_10000637_pt1 | contig 27166 bp, 27 predicted proteins | sample BogFormECP12_OM3_FD_188240 | JGI IMG/M metagenome (GOLD analysis project Ga0209040, IMG submission 188240) | Bog forest soil microbial communities from Calvert Island, British Columbia, Canada - ECP12_OM3 (SPAdes) (version 2) | ecosystem: Environmental > Aquatic > Freshwater > Wetlands > Bog ... | reverse complement strand
CGGGTCGGGGAACCGACGGGCACCTCACCGCTCGGAGCTGGGGATCTCCAGATCGAGGTCCGAGAGCCGTGGACTGCAACCCGCTCGATGAAGTCGAGCTGATCGGTGAGTCCCTTATGGACAACAACGGGACGCTACGAGGGAACAACGTCATCAAGTACGTTTCCCACCAGTGCGTTGTGAAGCTCGATTTCGGGGACCAGATCCGCTTGACGGCAGGAGAGTTCGAACGACTCTCGGCGACGTTCTTCGCCGAGTTGGAACGCAAGTTTCTCTAGTCGGGGCCCCCAGGGTGAACAGCCGACAACCAGGCACTCATCACGCCAGGTCGGCTGCCCCGCCTGGCCGGGTCGGTTCGGGGTTCTCAGAGCGCTCGCTGGGCCCCGTTCAGCAGTAGGGATGGGCCAGGGTGAGGAGGAACTCTCCGTCGTCGGCGCCCCACATCCCGTCGACCACGAAGTCGGCGGCCACCAGCTCGTCGTCCACCCGTTGCGGGGTGAATTTGGCGCTGATCTCGGTGAGCAGTTCTTCGCCGTCGGCGAAGGTGATCTCCAGGTCCAGGTCGGCGATGTGCACCACCTGGCTGCCCGATGCCCGCAGTCGCATCTCGATCCACTCTTCGGTCTCGTTCCAGCGGGCGACGTGTTCGAAGGAGCCCGGGTCGAAGTCCGCCCCGAGCTGATCGTTCAGAACCCGAAGCACGTTGCGGTTGAACTCGGCCGTGACCCCGGCCGGGTCGTCGTAGGCGGCCACGATGTGCGCGGGGTCCTTTACCAGGTCGGTGCCGAGGAGCAGGTGGTCCTCGGACCCCATGGCGCAGTTGAGGTCGAAGAAGAAGCGCCGTCGCTGCTCGGGGGCGAGGTTGCCGATGGTGCCGCCCAAGAAGGCCACAAGGCGCCGCCCGAGGGCGGGGATCTCACCGAGATGTTGGTGGAAGTCTCCGACCACCGCCTGGACCTCGAGGCCCTCGTAGTCGGCCAGCAGCCCGCTGGCCGCCTCTCGCAGGAACTCGTCGCTTACGTCGAAGGGGAGGTAGCGCACCAACGGCCCGTCGGCGGCCATGGCGTCGAGGAGGACCCGGGTCTTCGAGCAGGCCCCGGCGCCCAGCTCGACCAGGGTGTCGGCCTTGGCCATCCGGGCGATCGCCGGGGCGTGGTGCTCCAGCAGGGCCCGCTCGGCCCGGGTCGGGTAGTACTCGGGCAGGAGGGTGATCTCCTCGAAGAGGCGACTGCCCTCCTCGTCGTAGAACCAGACCGGCGGGATGGATTTGGCCGGCGCAGTGAGCCCGCTGCGCACGTCGTGCTCGAGGGCGGCCCGCAGGTCGGCCGCCGTCAGGTGGACGTCGACCGAGAGCGGTGGTCCCGCCGAGCCCGTGACGGGGGCCGGCACGCTAAAGGTCCCGGGCCAGGCGGACGCCGCTGAAGGCCCAGCGGGCCGAGGCCGGGAAGAAGTTGCGGTAGGTCGCCCGGATGTGGTCGGCCGGGGTCACGCATGACCCGCCCCGCAACACGTACTGGTTCACCATGAACTTCCCGTTGTACTCCCCGACGGCGCCCGGAGCGGCCCGGAACCCCGGGTACGGGCAGTAGGCGCTGGAGGTCCACTCCCACACGTCGCCGAAGAACTGCGAGCCCCCGTCGTGGGGCAGGGATGGATGGAGCGAGGAGAGGTCGAGGAGGGTGGTCCCGGCGGGCTGGTCCACCGCCACCACTTCCCACTCGGACTCGGTCGGCAGCCGGTCGCCCATCCAGTGGGCGAAGGCGTCGGCCTCGTAGTAGCTGACGTGGCATACCGGCTCCGCCGGGTCGACCGGACGGTCACCGGCCAGGGTGAAGACCTGCCAGCCCGAGGCGTGGCCCCTCGAGCCTCCCCCCTCGACCGGTCCGGGCCGCGACCAGTAGAGGGGGGCGTCCCATCCCTGCTGCTGCACCATGGCCCAGCCGTCGGAGAGCCACAACTCGGGGCGCCGGTACCCGTCGTCCTCCATGAAGGCCAGCCAGTCGCCGCAGGTGACCGGCTGGTCGGCCAGTGCGAACGGCGTGAGGTGGACCGGGTGGCGGGGAAACTCGTTGTCGAAGCCGAAGCCGTCGCCCCGGTGGCCGACCTCCACCGTCCCACCCCGGTGCTCGATCCACCGGGTCTTGCGGGCGGACGACGCCGCCGGCGCCGAGTCGGGGCGGTAGGCCGGGAGGAGGGGATTCCGGGAGAGGACGTGCTTGATGTCCATCAAGAGCAACTCCTGGTGCTGCTGCTCGTGATGGAGCCCGAGCTCGACCAGGCCGAGGGGGTCGCCGGCCGGCCCGGTCCCCAAGAGCTCGGACATGGCGTCGTCCACGTGGCGTCGGTAGGCGGCCACCTCGGCCACCCCGGGACGGGAGATCACGCCCCGCTCGGCCCGCGGGTGCCGCGCCCCGACGGTCTCGTAGTACGAGTTGAAGATGTAGGCGAACGCGGGGTGGAACGGGGTGTAGCCGGACAGGTCCGGCTGGAGGAGGAAGGTCTCGAAGAACCACGACGTGTGCCCGCGATGCCACTTGGTAGGGCTGACGTCGGGCATCGACTGGACCGTCTGGTCCTCGGGCGAGAGGGGGGCGGCCAACTCCTCGGTTAGGGCGCGGACCTCGGGGTACTGGGAGGCGAGACGCCGGCGTCGGGACTGGAGGTCGACCTCGGCCATCAGCGCTTCTCCTTCGGAGTCCGCCTGAGATGGTTCCCCCGCACGGGCGCGGGCACTCCGACCAACCTAGTCATCCCGTGCCCGGATCCGGCGCGCCCCGGTCCGGTCGGTGTTGGCCCTGGTCGGGGTGCCCCGAGCGGTGTGGCCGGGGCCCGCCGATGACGCGAAGATCCCCCGATGACCTCGGGGCGGGTGGTGGTGGTCGGCGGGGGGGTCCTCGGCACCATGCACGCGCTAGCGGCGCTCGACCGGGGCTTCGACGTCGTCCATCTCGAGCGCGAGAGGGCGCCCCGCGGGGCGTCGGTCCGCAATTTCGGCCTCATCTGGGTCAGCGGCCGCGCCCCGGGACCCGAGCTCGACCTGGCGCTCGCCGCCCGGAGGCACTGGGAGGAGGTGGGCCGGCGGTTCTCGGAGGTCGGCTTCCGCCCGAACGGGTCGCTGACGGTGGCCCGCACCCCCGAGGAGCGCGCGGTGTTGGAGGCCGTGGTTGCCCGCGAGGACGCAAGCGCCCGGGGCTTGACCCTCGTCGAGCCCGACGAGGGCCGCCGGATCAACCCGGCCCTCGGAGGCGACTTAGTCGCGGCGCTGCACTGCTCGGCCGACGCCGCGGTGGAGCCGCGCCGCGCGCTCGGGGCGCTGCGGGCCGGGTGCGAGGCGACCGGGCGCTACCACTGGTTGCCCGGACGCGAGGTGACGGCCGTCGGGGAGGCGTCGGTGACCGACGCATCCGGGGCCTCCCACGCCGGCGACCTGGTCGTGCTGTGCACCGGGGCGTGCCACTCGGGCGTGATCGGCGAGATCCTGACCGGGTGCCCGGTCCGCCGGGTCCGGCTCCAGATGCTCGAGACCGAAGCCATCGAGGCGGTGGTGACGACCTCGCTCGCCGACGGCGACTCGCTGCGCTACTACCCGGCCTTCGACGTGCCCGAGCTCGGCACCCTGGGGCCCCAGGACGAGGTGGCGGCCGAGTGGGACGCCCAGCTGCTCATGGTGCAGCGCCAGCACGGGGGACTGACCATCGGTGACACCCACGCGTCGGCCGAGCCCTTCGCCTTCGACCTGGACGACGCGCCCACGCACCACCTGCTGGCCACTGCCGGTCGACTCCTGGGCCAGCCGCTCCCGCCGGTCGCCCGCCGCTGGGCCGGGGTCTACAGCCAGTTGATCCCGGGCGCCGGCGACGCACTGTACCTTCGGGTGGCGATGACCCGGGCCGTTCAGCTGGTGACCGGTCCCGGCGGCCGGGGCATGACGCTGGCCCCCGCCATCGCCGCGGAGTCCTTCACGTGAACGTCCCGACCACCGCGCCGACCACCGCGCCCACCGCACCCATTGAGTTGGTGTGCCTGGACATGGCGGGCACCACTGTCGCCGACGACGGTGCCGTGGAGGGGGCCTTCGGCCGGGCGCTCGACGACCGGAGGGTGGCGCCGGGACCCGAGCGCGAGCGCATGATCGCGTACGTGCGCGACACCATGGGGGCCTCCAAGATCGAGGTGTTCCGGGCCCTGTTCGACACCGAGGCACGGGCCCGTGCGGCGAACGACGCGTTCGAGGCCGCCTACGACCGGGCGGTCCGGGAGGGTGGGGCCCGGCCGCTGCCCGGGGCGACCGAGTGCCTGGGCGCGCTGCGGGCCGGGGGACTGCGCATCGCCCTCACCACCGGCTTCCCGCCCCGGACCCGGGAGCTGCTGGTGGACGCGCTCGGCTGGGCGCCGCTGGTCGACCTCACGCTCAGCCCCGCCGACGCCGGACGGGGCCGCCCCTTCCCCGACATGATCCTGACCGCGGTGCTCCGCCTCGGGGCGTCGTCGGTGGGCGCGGTGGCCGTCGCCGGGGACACCAGGGCCGACATGGTGAGCGGGCGGCGGGCCGGGGCGTCGGCGGTCGTCGGTGTCCTCACCGGGGCGGACGATCGGATCCGGCTCGAAGCGGCGGGGGCCACCCACGTCCTCGACTCGGTGGCGGCGCTGCCGGCCCTACTCGGGCTCGGCTGATGCGGGGGTGAGCGGGCGGGTGGCGATCTGCGGGGGCGCCCAGCGCGAGACCAGCAGGACCCCGACGGCCATGACCACCAGGGCCACAACCTGGCCGACGATGGCGGCCGGGGTGCTGGCCAGCCGCTCACCGAAGAGGATGACGCCGACCGCGATCCCGGCCAGCGGTTCGACGATGAGCATGGCCGGCTGGGACGCCCGTAGTGGCCCCACCTTGAACGCCCCTTGCACCAGGAGGGTCCCGAGCATCCCGCTCACCGCCAGGACGTAGACCGGCCAATGGAGGAAGAGCCCGGCCCAACCGTCGCGCTGGAGCACCTGGGTGGCCGCCTTCACCACACCGGCGTCGACCGACCACACCAACCCGGCGGCCGCGCCGTAGAGGGCGGCCCGGCGTACAGGTGGTCCGGAGCGGGCGGCGAGGAGCAGCACCCCGACGACGATCCCGGCGGACACCAGCACCAGGACCCATTCGCCGGCCGTGGTCGCCCGGTCGGTGGGGGAGGGGTGGGCGATGATCAGGAACCCGGCGAGGCCGGCGCACAGGATCGCCGCCGCGACCCAGCTCAACGCGGGGATCTCGTCGCGTAACCAGAGGCGACGGAGGGCCAGGGTGAAGATGAGCTCGGTGACGTAGAGGGGCTGGACCACGCTCAGCTGCCCGAAGTAGAGGGCGATGGCGGTGAAGACGAAGGTGCCGATCAGGCACCCGAAACCCAGGAGCCACAGCGGTCGCCGGAGCAGGTACTTGGCATGGGCCCACCAACCGTCCAGCCCGGCGGGGGCCGAGACGTTGGCCACTCGTTGGAGGACCGACGTCGCGCCGTTCGAGAGGCCGGCGAGCAGGGCGAACAGGACGCTCACTGCCCGGCCCCCTCCACCCCTTCCCACCCACCAGCGCAGCGCACCCCGGGGGCCGTCGCCCCGGCGTCCCCCGCGCCGTGGCGAGGGTTCATCGGCAGTTGGCGCAGCGCCCGAGCACGGCGAAACGGTGCGGGTCGATGGCGAAGTCGAACTCGCTGCTGGCCACCCGGGCCAGGCCGCGGAACAGCTCGTCGGGTGCCTCGATCATGGTTCCGCACACCTCGCAGACGAAATGCCCGTGGGCGGCTGAGGTCAGATGGTAGGTAGCCGGGCCGTGCCCGAGGTGTGCGTGCACGATGACCCCGAGCCGCTCGAGCTCGTCGAGGTTGCGGTAGATAGTCGAGAGGTGGACGTCGGGTGCCTCGGCCTGGACCTCGGCCGCCAATTGCTCGGCCGTTCGGTGCCCGTGGGCGTCGAAGAGGGCCCGGAGGAGAAGTCGACGGGACGAGGTGACCCGGCCTCCCTGGCGCCGTACCAGGTCGAGGACCTCCTCGACGGTCGCCGCCTCGGCCGGGGCGGTGCCCGGGGGGGCAGCGCTCTTGGTCACCCCGACAGCGTAGACCGCCCTCTTACTGCGCACCGGAACCTCTTGCGAGTGGCTCGCATTTGGCTAGGGTGGGCGAGGAGCGGACAGGGCCGGGCGAGCGGAAGGGAGCACGACGAAATGGCCGAGTACCCCCACCGCCTGCGCGCCATCCGCCAGAGCCTCAGCCCGTCGGAGTGGCGGCGGGTCGGTGGGATGGCGGCCACCGTCGTCTCGCTGAACGTCATCGGCTGGGGCATCTTCGTCGTCGCCGTGCTGCCGGCCCATTACCACTACAGGGGGGTGGCCCTCGGCATCGGCGTGGCGGTCACCGCTTACACCCTGGGGATGCGCCACGCCTTCGATGCCGACCACATCTCGGCCATCGACAACACCACCCGGAAGTTCATGGCCGAGGGCAAGCGACCCCTCAGTGTCGGATTCTGGTTCTCCCTCGGGCACTCGACGATCGTCTTCGCCATCGGCGTCGGGCTCACATTCGCTGCCAAGGCCGTCTTCCACTCGGTCAGCCGCCCGAACTCACCGCTCGAGAACTTCGGCGGCATCTTCGGGACCGCCGTCTCGGGAATCTTCCTCTACCTCATCGCCGCCCTCAACGTCGTGATCCTCCTCAGCATCGTGCGGATCTTCCTCGAGATGCGGAAGGGCCGGTTCGACGAGGAGACGCTGGAGGCGCAGCTGGCGTCGCGCGGCCTGATGGCGCGCATCTTCGGGCGGTTCTCCCGCTCGGTGTCAAAGCCTTGGCATATGTACCCGGTCGGCGTGCTCTTCGGGCTCGGCTTCGACACGGCGACCGAGGTGGCGCTGCTGGCCGCCACCGCCGGAGCGGCCGAATCCCAGCTCCCGTGGTACGCGGTGCTTTGCCTGCCGGTCCTGTTCACCGCCGGCATGACGCTGTTCGACACCATCGACGGCTCGTTCATGAACTTCGCCTACGGGTGGGCATTCTCGCGCCCGGTGCGCAAGGTCTATTACAACATCACCATCACCGGGCTCTCGGTGGCCGTCGCCTTTCTCATCGGGTCGATCGAGCTTCTCGGCCTGCTGGCGGTCGAGCTCCACGTCCACGGTCTGTTCTGGGACACCATGGCCAACTTCAACCTCAACACCGCCGGCTTCATCATCGTCGGCCTCTTCGCGGTCACCTGGCTGATCGCCGTGGCGGTCTGGCGGTTCGGACGGATCGAGTCGCGCTGGGAGGGCGCCGCAGGCCGGACCCGCGCCGAGTCCCCGGGCTGAGGAGCCCCCCCGCGGGGCGCCGTTCCCGGCTCGTGGTGCTGCGGTGCCCCTGGCGGGTCCCGCCCGCCGACGGATCCCCCCACCCCGAGGATCGGCAGGACCCGGACCGGGGCGCTACCGTCCACGGCGTGGGAAGCCCCTGGTTGGACGATGCCTGCAGCCTGGTCGACGCCTTCCGGGCCAGGGAGGTGTCCCCGCTCGAGGTGCTCGACGCCTGCATCGCGGCGGCCGAGGATTCGGCCCTCAACCCCTTCAGCCACACCGACTTCGAACGGGCCCGCGAGGCGGCTCGGGCGGCCGACGTCGCGCTGCCCTTCGGGGGCGTGCCGTTCGGGCTGAAGGAGCTCGAGCGGGTGGCGGGCTGGCCCTACACGGAGGCCTCGACGATCTTCGCCGACCGGGTCTCGGGGTACGACCAGACCTCGGTCACGCGGCTCAGGGAGACCGGGGCCATCCTGGCCGCCCAGACCACGGCCAGCGAGTTCGGGGGCATCAACTGCACCTCGACCGCGCTGCACGGGACGACCCGGAACCCGTGGGACCCGACCAGGACCCCCGGCGGGTCGTCCGGGGGGACGGCCGCCTCGGTGGCCGGGGGCCTGTTGCCGATCGCAACCGGGAGCGACGGCGGCGGATCGATCCGGATCCCGGCCGGCTTCGCCGGCCTGTTCGGGCTGAAGGCGACCTACGGGCGGATCCCCAAGGGACCGCGGGCCGGGGTCGAGCCCATGACGAGCGTCCTGGGTTGCCTCAGCCGCTCGGTCCGGGACACGGCCCGCTACTTCGACGCCTGCAACGGCTTCGACCAGCGCGACCCGTTGAGCTTCCCGCCCACCGGAGGCTGGGAGTCGGGGCTCGGCGGCACCGACCTCGCCGGGCGGACGGTCGCCATCGTCCCCGACCTCGGCACGGCGCGGGTCCGCGACGAGGTCGCCGACCTGGTCGACCGGGTCGGCCGGTCGCTGACCGCCGCCGCCGGGCTGCGGGTGGTGGAGGTGGTGCCGGCCCTTCCACCGCTGCGCGGGCAGTGGGCCATGGCCGGCCAGGTCAGCTTCGTCGTCGACCTCGGCGAGGCCTACCCCGGCCGCGTCCACGACTTGTCGGCCGAGATGCGGTTGGGGCTCGAAGGTGGCTTGGCCCGCTTCAACCTCGAGAAGGCGGCGTCGATCGAGTCCTACCGCCGCCAGCTGAACGAGGCCATGGCCGACCTCTTCGAGGAGGCCGACTTCATCATCGCCTCCACCAACCCCGACGTTGCATTCGCCGCCGAGGGCCCGCCCCCTTCCACGATCCCGGGTGCCGACCTCATTCACGAGGTCGGCTTCGCACGGGCGATCATGAACAACGCCGCGCTCACCGCCCCGTCCAACCTGAACGGCAGCCCGGCGGTGAGCATCCCGGCCGGCCTGGTCGACGGGCTCCCGGTCGGGCTGCAGGTCCTGGCGGGCCACCACCGTGAGCCGCTCCTTTTGGAACTGGCGCTGGTCGCCGAGCGCGAGCTCGGTTGGCCGAGGGTCGCCCCTTCCGCCACTCGGGCCTGATTGCGAGGGTGCCCGGCCGTCAGCTCTCGGTCACGGTGAGCTCGACCGGGATGTTGCCCCGGGTGGCTCGGGAGTACGGGCAGACCTGGTGGGCCTTCTCGGACAGGGCCAGAGCCTGGTCGTGGGCCAGCCCGGGCAGCTCGGCCTCGATGTGGGCCCCGATGCTGAACCCCTCGTCGTCGGCGATGAGATCGATTGTCACCGAAACGGCCGACTCGCGCACGTCGACGTGCTCTTGGGCGGCGACGAGCTTGAGGGCGCTGTGGAAGCAGGCTGAGTAGCCGGCGGCGAAGAGCTGCTCGGGGTTGGTCCCCGGGCCGTTGTCGCCACCGACCCCCTTGGGTATCGAGAGCTGGAGGTTCAGGCGATCGTCCGACGAGGTCACGCGGCCGTCGCGCCCTCCCCATGCCGTCGCCAGTGCCTGGTAGAGCGTCTGGGCCATCTGGTCCTCCTTTGTCGGGCGTCCCGGGTTCACCCGGGAGGTCTCAGGTGACCGTACCGGCGTCCGCCCGGTCCCGTGCCCCCAAGGCAGGTGGTCGGCCCCTCACCCGTCCAGAACGGACGGTTGGGATGCCGACTAGGACAGGACCCGGCGGCGGAAGTTACGGAGCCCGATGCCCAAGAAGAGGGTGCAGAAGCCGATGAGGACCGGGTAGATCACGAAGAGGTGCATGTGGGAGGCGTTGGTGAAAGCGGCCCGCATGCCCTCGTTCACGTAGATGAGGGGGTTGATGAGCACGATGGTCTGGAGCCAGTGCCACCCCCAGACGTCGACCGGGCTGAGCCGGGTCCACTGGTAATAGGTACCCCCGAGGAACGTGATCGGCAGCACGACGAATCCGAACATCAGCCCGATGTTGCGCGGCTCGAAGGAGGTCCCGAGGACGAGACCCATTGCACTCATGGTCACGCACGAAAGGGGGACGACGGTGAGGATGATCGGCCAGTGCAGTGCGATTTGGGCCGTCACCCCGGGCGCGTGGACCACCGAGGCGATGGGCAGCACGATGGCGGCCGAGATCAGCCCCTGCACCGAGCCCGACAGGACCTTGGACATCGCCACCAGCCAGATGGGACACGGGGCTTGGACCCGGTCCTCGATCTCCCTGGTGAAGCCGAACTCCTGGGCCATCTGGAGGGCGACCGACTGGACGCCCTGGAACATGATCGAGATCCCGACGACGCCGGGGACGAGCACGGTGGCGAACGCCGACTCGGCCACCAGGCCGTGTCCACCGCCGACCCCCTGACCGATCTTGGGGAAGACGTAGAGGAAGACGAAGCAGAGCAGAAAAGGCTGCACGAGGGTGCGGATCACGAACTCGCCCGTGTGCTTCTTCAGCACCACCAGGTCGCGCAGCATCAGGGCCCCGAGCGACACCCAACTGGCGGCGACGGCCGAACGGGTCGGCGTGGTCTCGATGTGGTGGTGCTCGGTCGGATCGAGCAGAGTCGCCATCAGTCGCGCAGCTCCTTGCCGGTAAGGCTGATGAAGACGGTCTCCAGGCTGGGCTGGGCCACCGACAGGTCGACCACCTCGAACCCCGCGCCCTCGGCGGCGCTGACCACCCGGGGGAGGAGACGGTCGGCGCCGGCCACATGCAACTCGACCCCGCCCTCGATGGGACGGGTGCGGGTGACCCCGGCGACTCCGGCCGTGAGGGCCGACGCCAGGGTCTCGAGTTCGCCGGTGGCCTTGACGGTGACGATGGTGTCGGCCCCGACCCCCCGCTTGAGCTGGGCCGGCGTCCCGAGGGCCAGGATCTTGCCGTGGTCCATGATGGCGACACGCCGGCAGAGCTGGTCGGCTTCCTCCATGTAGTGGGTGGTGAGCAGGATGGTCTGCCCCTCTCCGTTGAGCTGGCGCAGGATGTCCCAGAGGGCCAGCCGGCTCTGGGGGTCGAGCCCGGCGGTCGGTTCGTCCAAGAAGAGGACGGCCGGTCGGTGGAAGATGGCCCGGGCCACCATCAGGCGCTGGGCCATGCCCCCCGATAGGGCGTAGACCGACGCCTTGGCCCACCGGGAGAGCTGGAACTTCTCCAGCAGCTCGTCGGCGACCGAGCGCGATTCGGCGGCGGACATGCCGAAGAGGCGGCCGTGGAAGTACAGGTTCTCCCAGACCGTGAGCTGGCGGTCGAGGGTGTTCTCCTGACTGACGATGCCCAGGATCTGCTTGGCCAGGGTCGGGTGACGAACCACGTCGATCCCGCCCACGAAGGCGTGGCCCGACGTCGGGATCACCCGTGTCGTCAGCATGCCGGCCGTCGTCGTCTTGCCCGCCCCGTTGGGACCGAGCAGGCCGAAGATCTCGCCCGTCCCCACCACGAGGTTCAGTTCGTCCACGGCCCGGAAGTCGGTGCCGGCGTAGACCTTGGTGAGATCGACCGTCCGGATGACCCCCGAAGTCGGGGCCTCCCGTTCGGCCTCGGGTGTCGAGGTGGATGTCACCACGGCGCCCAGGCTATCCACGTCAGTCCTCGGCCAGGATCTGGTACAGCTCCTTGCGGGCCCGCTGGACGATCTCGATGCTGCGGTCGAGCTGGGCGGTCGTCCCGGCGTGGGCGACCTGCTTGGCCGCCATGAAGGTTTGGCCCATCTCCTCGCGGAGGGTCCGCACCCGGTCGTCACTCTCGTCGCCCCTGTCCCAGGGAGCCCGGCCTCCGCGCTCGGCCCCAGCTTGGGCGGCCGCCCGGCCCTCGTCGGTGAGCTCGAAGGACCGACTGCCGCCCTCCTGGGTCGAGCCCACCAGGCCCTCGTCCTCCAGCATCTGGAGGGTGGGGTACACCGAGCCGGGGCTCGGCCGCCAGAGGCCGCCGCTGCGTTCCTCAAGCCGGCGCATCACCTCGTAGCCGTTGGCCGGCCCGTCGACGAGCGCCCCCAGGACGGCCCGGCGGATGTCGCCCCGGCGCATGCGCCGCCGCCTCCCGCCCCACCCGGGTCCGGGTCCGCCCATCATGCCGCCGGCCCGCATCCTTCCTCGGCCCCAACCCGTTCCAGCCGGCCCGTGGCTGTGGCCATGATCATGGTCATGGTCATGGTCATGCATTCTCGCATCGTGCATTCCGTCGTTCCTTCTTTCGTCTTGGCTCTCGTTCTTCTTCGAGCGGCCGGGGGTGCCGACCGGTCTTGGCTATCGATCACTTTTGAGCGATAATGACATATCATAAACATTCGCCGACGCAGGTCAAGAGGACGGGGCCAAGGGGGGGGACGCCCGGTCACCCGACGACCACGGTGGGACGACGGGCTCGCCGTCGGGGGCCTCGACCGCCAATCGTCGTTGGGAACAGCGCCGGCCCGGCCCGTGTTCACTTGAATACCGTCGGATGGTCGGCGACGGCCGGATGGTCGGCGATGGCCCCTCCAATGAAGGAAGATCCCAAAGAGGAAGAGCCCCCAGAAGGAGACGCAATGGGACTGTTCACCAGCAAGCGGGAGATGGTCGCTCCGGAGCGGGCGCTCTCCGGGCGCTCGACGCCCATCGCGGCACCCGAGAAGCACCTCGTCCTGGGTACGCCGTTGACCCCGCCCTTCCCCGAGGGGATGCAGCAGGCGGTTTTCGGCCTGGGATGCTTCTGGGGGGCCGAGCGGGCGTTCTGGCATGCCGACGGCGTGTACACCACCGCAGTCGGTTACGCCGGGGGAACCACGCCCAACCCGACGTACCAGGAGGTGTGCTCAGGACGCACCGGCCACGCCGAGGTGGTCCTGGTGGTCTTCGATCCGACGGTCACAAGCTACGACGCCCTGGTGTCCACCTTCTTCGAGAGCCACGACCCGACGCAGGTGATGCGCCAGGGCAACGACGTCGGGACCCAGTACCGCTCGGTCATCTACACCTCGTCGCCGGCCCAGGCCGAGGCGGCCGAGGCGGCCAAGGCCCGCTACCAGGAGGCGCTCACTGTCGGTCATCTCGGGACGATCACGACCGAGATCGCCCCGGCCGGCCCCTTCTACTACGCCGAGGACTACCACCAGCAGTACCTGGCGGCGAACCCAAACGGCTACTGCGGGCTCGGGGGCACCGGGGTGTCCTGCCCGGTCGGGGTCGCGGGGGACGGCGGAGGCGCCTGAGCAAGCGGGTGCACCCGGCGCCTCGTCGGGCGGCGGGGCCGGTGGCGACGGGCGACCCCGGTGAACGACTCGGGGGGTCGACCAGCGGCCCGAGATCGACCGGGGTCATCGACCAGGGGTCAAGCGGCGTGTTGAGCGACGAGGGGCAGGAGGAACGGCGCCGGGCCGTGCCCGAGCTCCTCGCGACAACCCCGTACCTGGCCACACTCGGTCTGGTCGTCGAGCGTCACGAGCCCGACGACGTCACGGTCCGATTGCCCTTCCGCACCGACCTCACCAACGACGGACGGACGTATCACGGTGGTGTCGTGGCCACCGTGCTCGACACCGCAGGGGCCCTGGCGGCGTGGTCGAAGCACGACTTCGACCGCGGGGTGCGGGCGGCCACCGTGTCGCCGGCGGTGCATACGTCGCCGCTTCGGAGGGCGGTGACCTGAGTTGCCGGGCGACCACCCTGCGGCGCCCGAGATCTGATCTTCACCCAGATCACGGCGGCCAACCCCGACGGGGGGCCGGTGACGCACGCCCTGCAGACCTACCGGATCACCTGAGGGGTCGAGTCACCGGTGGGGTGTCACCTCGGGGGTGCCATCCCCGTCGGGCCCTGGCCGGGGCCCGGTCCGTCAGGGGGCGGGCGAGGAGGCCAGCGGTGCCAGCCCGGCCAGCACGGCCTCGGCCTCTTTGACGAAGCGCCGCACCAGGTCGCCGGCCGGGACCAGCGTGCCGATGCCGCCCACGCCCTGACCGGCCGGGAAGCACTCCCGGGCCGGGTCGATCTGCTCGTTCTTCTCGTCGGCCCCCAGATGCATCACGCCGTCGGCGAAGGCCCGACCCATCTGGTCCGGGAACCTCTTGAGCTCATCGGGATGGACGTCGAAGTACTCGGTGTACTCGCTCTTGATGACCCGCATGGTCTTGCCCGAGTAGGCACGGCTCACGGTGGTCCCGTCCTCCCGGCTGGCCAGGAGGGCCTCTTTGTACCCGTTGACGCCCCGGGCTTCGGGAGTGGCGATGAAGCGGGTCCCCACCCACACCCCGTCGGCACCCAGAGCGAGCGCCCCCGCTAGCCCCCGGCCGTCGAAGATGCCCCCGGCGGCGACCACCGGCACCCGGTCGCCGACGGCGTCGACCACCTGGGGCACCAGGGGCATGGTGGCCACCTGACCGGTGTGGCCACCGGCCTCGGTGCCCTGGGCAACCACCAGGTCGCATCCGGCGTCGACGGCCCGGACCGCGTGCTCGACCTTCCCGCACATGTTCACCACCAAAAGTCCGTGCCGATGGCACAGATCGACCACCTCGGAGGGGATGCCGAGACCGGCCACGAACGCACTGGCGCCCCCTTCGATGATCATCTCGACCTGTTGGGTCAATCCCCCCGGCATGGCGGTGAGGAGGTCGACGCCGAACGGCTTGTCGGTCGCCGATCGCACCGCGGCGATCTCGGCCACCATCTTCTCGTTGCCCATCGTCGAGGCGCCCATGCAGCCGAAGCCGCCGGCCTCGGAAACGGCCGTCACCAAGGGCGCGTAGGACACGCCACCCATGCCGGCCAGCATCACCGGGTGTTCGACGGCCAGCAGGTCGGTCAGTCGTGTCCGCATTGTCGCGTCCCCTTGCGAAAGTGCCGGTTGGCAGGCGAACGATAGCAACGCTCGATAGCGCGGCCGGACCGGGCCGAAGGTGGCGCCTGGGGTATTGTTTTGTCTCAATAGCAGTTCTACGCTGCCTCGGATGACGGCGCAGGCGCTCCCGGACCCGCGAGCGGGTCATCCAAACCGGGTGGAGCATCCGGTCCGGCCGGCCCGGGCCCGAACGGCCCAGGATGCGCAGGCCTGCGAGCTGCTGCTCGCCTTCGCCCGGGTGGCCCGCGGCCCAAGGCGTGCCGCGGCGATGCCCAAGCACATCGAAGAACTGGTGACGAGCGGGGTGCTCGCCCCGCGGCACCTCGGCGCCTTCGCCGTGATCAGCCTCGAAGGTCCCATCTCCATCTCCGAGCTGGCCGCCCGGGAGGGCTTCGCCCTGAGCACCACGAGCCTGCTCGTGACCCAGCTGGCCGAGGTCGGCCTGGTCGAGCGGCACGAGGACGAGCACGACCGGCGGCGGACGGTGGTCTCGATCGCGCCCAAGTACCGACGGGTGAGCGAGGAGGTCCTCGAGGCCAAGCTGGCGCCCCTGCGCCGGGCGGTGGCCCGGATGGGACCGCAGCGGGCGCGGGCGCTGGCCGAGGGGCTCGAGATTGTGGCCGAAGAAGTGATCGAGCTCGACGGTCTGGCGACCCCGTGCCACGGACCTCGTCGAAAGGAAAGCCGGTGATGGAGAGGCTGTTCGGCGCGCTCGGGCGCGCGGTGGTGAAGTTCCGGTGGGTGATCGTGGTCGTCTGGGTGGTCGGGACTTTCGCGGCGGTCAGCTCGCTCCCCTCGCTCGCCAGCGAGGTCAACAACAACAACAGCGACTTTTTGCCCTCGAGCGCCCCGAGCAACATGGCGGCGACCCTGGCCCAACCGCTGATCGGCTCGATCAACCTTTCCCAGGTCCCCGTGGTCGCCATCACGTCGGCGCCGACCCTCAGCGCAGCCGACCAATCCTCGCTCGCCCGGGCCGAGCGGCTGCTGAAGGCGGTGCCGTCGGTGAAGTCGGCCGAGTTGGTCAACGCCAACAAGCGCGCTGCCGAATTGCTGGTCGTCTCCTCGGTGACCCCCTTCGACCAGGTGCGCACCAAGACACTGGTCGACAACATGACGGGTGCCCTGGCCAAAGCCGGCTTCCCCGCAGATCTCCAAGTGCACCTCGCCGGTGCGGTGGCCACCAACGTTGCCAATCAGCAGCAGTCGAACAAGACCGGCAATCAGATCCAGAGCTTTTCGATCCTGTTCATCATCGTGCTGCTGTTCATCATCTTCCGGGCGCTTCTGGCCCCCTTCGTCACCCTGATCCCGGCGGTCATGGTGCTCCTGGTGGCGGGGTCGTTCATCGGCGCCCTGGGCTCGGAAGGCCTGAAGATCTCCTTCTTCACCCAGATCCTGCTCATCGTCCTGCTGCTCGGGGCGGGGACCGACTACGGCCTGTTCCTCGTCTTCCGGGTGCGCGAGGAGATGCGGAGCGGGACTGACCCCAAGGAGTCGGTCGCCAAGTCGGTCGCCCGGGTGGGCGAGTCGATCACTGCCTCCGCGGCAACGGTGACGGTCGCCCTGTTGACCCTGACCCTCGCCAGCTTCGGCATCTACCACGACCTCGGCATCCCGCTGGCCATCGGCATCGTGGTGATGCTCCTGGCCGGTCTCACGTTGCTCCCGGCAATGCTGGCCATCCTGGGCCGGGCCGTCTTCTGGCCGTCGAAGACGCAAGCCCGCGACATGCGCGAAGCGCTGTGGGGGAGGATCGCCGGGCGACTGGTCCAGCGGCCAGCGATCACGTTGAGCATCGGGGTGGTCGTGTTGGGCGTCCTGGCGGTCTTCGCCGTCAGCTTCAAGCCCGGAGGATTCGGGGGCCAGGTCAACGCGCCGGCGGGAACCGACGCAGCCAAGGGCAACACCGCGCTGACCACGCACTTCCGCCAAGCAAGCGCCAACCCGACCAACATCGTGATGCGCTTCCCCACGTCGGCCTGGTCCAGCCCCGAGGCCCTGGCGTCGTCGATCGGGACCGCCACGACCGGACTGGAGGCCACCGGCAGCTTCTCAACCTTGGCCGGGCCGCTGAACGCCGGTGGCCAGACGGTGACCCCGGCCCAGCTGTACTCGGTGCACCTGCAACTCGGCGTCCCCGCCCAGGAGCTCGTCCGCAAGGCCCCGGTACCGCCACCCGGCTCGCCCGTCCAGCCCGCCCTCTACGACGCCTATCTGGCCTCGTCGCGCTACCTGAGCGCCGACGGCAGGACGGCCCAGTGGGAGGCCGGCTTGAAGGCCGGTTCGCCCGAGTCGTCCCAGGCCCTCGACGCCGTCCCCCAGATCAGGGACCAGGTGACGACGGTGGCCAAGCAGGCCGGCGCATCGGCCTCAGGTGTCGCCGGCCAGGCCCCCGCCCTCTACGACGTGAGCCACATCTCCGACGCCGACCTGCGTCACATCGTACCCGTGGCCGTCTTGGCCATCGGGATCGTCCTCGCCCTCGTCCTGCGGAGCCTGGTCGCTCCCATCTACCTGATCCTGAGCGTCGTGCTCTCGTACCTGGCCTCGTTGGGCCTGTCGGTGATCATCTTCATGAAATTGGGGAACAACTCAGGGATCGTCTTCCTCCTGCCCTTCTTGATGTTCATCTTCCTGCTGGCGCTGGGGGAGGACTACAACATCCTCGTCATGACCCGCATCCGGGAGGAGGCCGGCCGTCTCCCCCTACGCCAAGCCGTCGTGCGTGCCGTCGGGGCGACCGGGCCCACCGTCACCTCGGCCGGCCTGGTGCTGGCTGGGAGCTTCGTCGTGCTGGCCGTCGCCGGCGGGAGCGGGTCCGGCGGGAGCCAGGTGCGCGAGATCGGCATCGGCCTGGCGGTGGGGATCCTGCTCGACACATTCGTCGTGCGCACCGTCCTCGTCCCCTCGACCGTCTCCCTCCTGGGACGGTGGAACTGGTGGCCCTCGGCGATGAGCCGGCGCAGTGCCGACCTTGCCTCGGGTGGGGGATCAGCCCCTGACGGTGGCGCCGACGGGGTGCCCCCGGTCGGGCCACCGCCAGCGCCCCGGCCGGCCATGGTCTCGGGGGTGCCGGGAACCGGGAGCGGGGAGACTCCTCCACCGTGACCGACACCGCGCCCGCGGCACCGGTCACGGCACCCGACGGACAGCTGGCGCTGAGCAAGCGCCGGGTCCGGGTCATCATTGGCGCGCTCATCTTGGGGATGTTCCTGGCCGCGCTCGACCAGACCGTCGTGGCCACCGCGCTCCCCACGATCGTCGGCGACCTGCACGGGGCCTCCCACCTGACCTGGGTGGTCACCGCGTACCTGCTGTCCTCGACCGTCTCGACCCCGTTGTGGGGCAAGCTCGGCGACCAGTTCGGCCGCAAGATCTTCTTTCAGGCGGCCATCATCATCTTCCTCATCGGGTCGGCCCTGTCCGGGCTGAGCCACTCGATGTTCGAGCTGATCGTCTTCCGGGCCGTCCAGGGCCTGGGCGGCGGCGGCCTGATGGTCGGGGCCCAGACGATCGTGGGCGATGTCGTGTCCCCCCGCGAGCGCGGCCGGTACATGGGGCTGTTCATGGCCATGTTCGGCGTCACGACGGTCATCGGTCCGCTGATCGGCGGCGTCTTCGTCGAGTACCTGAGCTGGCGGTGGATCTTCTACATCAACATACCCATCGGCCTGGTCGCGCTGATCGTCACCGCGGCGGCCCTGCCCGGAACCCTCACCAGGGTGAAGCGGGTCATCGACTACCGCGGGACGATCCTGCTCGCCCTGGCTGCCACCTCACTCGTCCTGTTCACCAGCTTGGGCGGCACCTCGTACGCGTGGGGCTCGCCCATGATCATCGGGTTGGCCGTGGGCGGGGTCGTCGTCACCGTGCTCTTCTTGCTGGCCGAGCGCAGGGCCGAGGAACCGGTCCTCCCGCTGTCCTTGTTCAAGAACCGGGTGTTCTCGTCGGCCAGCGCCATCGGCTTCGTGGTGGGCTTCGCCATGTTCGGGGCCATGACGTTCCTCCCCCTGTTCCTCCAGGTCGTGAAGGGGGTCAGCCCGACGATGTCGGGGTTGCGTCTCTTCCCGATGATGGGGGGCCTGTTGGTGGGCTCGATCGGTTCGGGCCAGATCGTGAGCCGATGGGGCCGCTACAAGATCTTCCCGGTCATTGGTACTGCTCTGATCACCATCGGCCTGTACCTGATGTCGCTGGTCGGCGTGACCACCGGCGCCTGGGTCATGTCGGCCTATATGGCCATCTTCGGCCTGGGCCTCGGGCTCGTCATGCAGGTCCTCGTGGTCGCCGTGCAGAACGCCGTCCCCTACGAGGAGCTGGGCACCGCCACGTCGGGCGTCACGTTCTTCCGGATGATCGGTGGATCCTTCGGCACCGCCGTGTTCGGTGCCTTCTATGCCAATCTCGTGGTCAGCAACATCCTGCGCCAGCTCCACCTCACCGTGGCGCCTCGGGGGTTCTCGCTCAGCGGCGAGAATCCGGACGCCTTGAAGCAATTGCCCCCGGTGCTGCGGGCCGGAGTGATCGACGGGATCTCCCACACCATCCAGACCGTCTTCCTGATCGGCGTCCCGATCGCATTCATGGCCTTCGTCCTCAGCTGGATGCTGCCCGAGCTCCCGCTCCGGCGGTCGATCCGAACTGTCGACGCCGCGGAGGGCTTCGCCATGCCCGACGGTCGCACCTCGCTGCAGGAGCTGCAGGAGCAGCTCGATCGGATCGCCAGCCGCGAGAACCGGGCCGAGCTCTACCGCACCTTGGCCGAGCGGGCCGGCCTGGAGCTCGAGCCCAAGGCCGTCTGGACCCTGTACCGGCTGGCTGACCGGCCGGACTGCACCCTGGAGGGGATCTGCCGGCAGCTGAAGGTCCCCGCCGACCGCATCGAGCCGGGCGTCACCGCCTTGGAGGAAGCCGGCATGGTCCGGTGCGGCGAGGACGCCTCGGGTCACCACCTCGAACTGACCGACAGAGGTCGCCAGGCCATCGAGAAGCTCACGGCGGCCCGGCGGGCCGGGATGACCGAGCTGCTGGAGGGCTGGGACCCCGACGAGCATCCCGAGATCGTCGAGATGGTGCGCAAGCTCGCCCACGAGCTGCTGGCCGACGACGAGAGGCTTCTGGCGGACGCCCGGCCGGCTCCCGTCGCCGCCTGAGTGACCAGTAGGGCGCGTCCGGGCTCGGGCGACGCTCAGGACAGGGCGGCCCGAAGGTTGGCCTCGGCCGCCGGCCCGGCCGCGATCGCGTCGAGGCCGAGGAGTGCCGCGCCCAGCACCGGGGGTGCGTCGAGCGGGCGCAGCGCCGCCGACGGAGCGTGCCATTGCACCGCTTCGAGCACCCGGTGCGAGAAGTCGGGGTTCTCGAAGACGCCGCCGCCGACCACCACCTCCACCGGGGACGTCCCCAGTTCGAGGCGACGCACGGCAGCCGCGATCATGGCGACCACCTCGTCGACCAGCAACCCGACCGCTCCGTCGGCCGGGCCGTCGCCCGCCGAGGCGGCGTCCAGCACGACGCGGGCGATCTCGGGTAGCCGGCCATAGGGGAGGGCGCCGGTGTAGGCCGCCTCCAGCACGGCCTCGGGGTCTTCGAGCCCGAAGAGGGCGGGCACCGCTCGCTGGAGGACCGTCGGGTCGCCCCGGCCGTCACCGGCCCGCAGGGCCAGGCCGAGGCCGCGCACTCCGAGCCACGCCCCCCCGGGGGTGAAGTCACCGGACAGCTCGCCCAGTGAGGGGAATCGGACGGTGGACCCATCGGGCCCCATCCCCACGCAGTTGAGACCGGTGCCGCAGACGACCCCGATGCCCCAGCCCGAGGTCACCCCGGCCCGCATGACGGCGAAGGTGTCGTTGCGGACCTCGGTGACTGTGGTCCATCCCCGGGCGGTCACCGCCCCGCCGACCCGCTCCTCGTCGACGGCGAGGTCGATGCCGGCCAGGCAGTAGACGCCGGTGGCGCAGATCGGGAGCCCGGCCGCGCCGCCGGCCCCGTTCGCGTCGGCCAGGGCGGCGCCGAAGGCCCGGTCGAGGTTGTCCATGGCTGCGTCCAGGCCCACCATCTGGTGGTTGGAGGCCGCGCCCCGGGCCCGGCCGAGCACGGCGCCGGTGGCGTCGAGCAGGAGCACATCGGTCTTGGAGGCGCCACCGTCGACGGCGAGCACCACCGGCTCGGCGCCGGCCCCTCCTCCCCCACTCGGGCCGCTGGACACGATGGGCCATGTTAGGTTCGCCGACCGTGGGCGCAAAGGTCGCCGTGGTCGGCGGTGGGAGCACCTACACGCCCGAACTCGTAGAGGGCCTCTGCGACCACGAGGACCGCCTGGTGGTCGACGAGCTGGTGCTCCTCGACCCCGACGCCACTCGGCTCGAGCCGGTGGCCGGGCTGTCCGAACGCATCCTGCACCACCGGGGCTGGGCCGGCCGGCTCCACAGCACCGCCGACCCGGCCGAAGCCATCGAGGGGGCGGACTTCGTCGTCGTGCAGCTGCGGGTCGGAGGCCAGCAGGCCCGGCATTCCGACGAAACGCTCCCGGTGGGCTACGGCTGCCTGGGTCAGGAGACGACCGGCCCGGGCGGCCTGGCCAAGGCATTGCGCACCGTGCCCCTGGTCCTCGAGCTGGCCGAGCTCACCGAGGCGCGGGCCGCCCCGGGGGCCTGGCTGGTCGACTTCACCAACCCGGTCGGGATCGTGACCCAGGCCCTGGCCGACGAGGGGCACCGCGCGCTCGGGCTGTGCAACGTGGCCCGCTGGGTCCAGCGGCGCGCCGGGCACTACCTGGGGGTCGCACCCGACGACATCGAGCTTGAGCACGTGGGGCTCAACCACCTCACCTGGGCCCGCTCGGTCCGGGTGGAAGGCCAGGACCGCCTCCCCGAGCTGTTCGAGCGTTTCGGCCTCGAGATCGAGCTCGAGAGCGGCTCGCCCATCGACCTGCTCAAGCTGCTCGGGGCCTGGCCCTCCTACTACCTCCACTACTACTACGACCGCGACGCCGAGCTGGCGGCCCAGCGGGCGGCGGGTTACCGACCCCGCTCGGAGGTGGTGGCCGAGCTCGAGACCGAATTGTTGGAGCAGTACCGGGATCCGGCGCTCGTGACCAAACCCGAGAAGCTGTCCTGGCGCGGTGGGGCCTACTACTCCGAAGCCGCCGTCCGTCTCATGGCCTCACTGTGGGCCGGGACTGGCGACGTCCAGGTCGTCGACGTCCGCAACGACGGCGCCCTGGACGGGCTCCCAGACACCGCCGTCGTTGAGGTGCCGGCCGTCGTCGACGCCGATGGCGCGCATGCGCTACCCCAGCGCCGCCTGCCGCCCGACATGCTCGGGTTGGTGGAGCACTGCAAGGCCTACGAGCACCTTGCGGTGGAAGCGGCCATGTCCGGAAGTCGCAATGCCGTCGTCCGGGCGCTCTTGGCCAACCCGCTGGTCGGCCAGTACCCGCTGGCCCGCGACCTGGCCGACGCCCTCCTGGCGGCCAACCGGCGGTTCCTGCCGCGCTTCTTCCTCGATGAGGTCTGAGAACCAGGAGCCCGACATGGACGACTCGGCCGACTTCTATGCCACGCCCAGGCCGATGACGATCCTGGGCGGCCAGGAGGGGGGTGGTGGCCGGCCTCCCCACCGAGCCGGTCGCGTTGGCCACGGTGGTCCAGGCCTGGTGCTCCACCCGTTCTGGGCCGCCGCCTTAGGGGGTCGAGGTGCCCGATGCCCGTCAGGGTGAGGTCCAGATCCGCCCCGCCGCCGGCATGGTCGACCGCATCCTGGCGATGGACAGGCGGCTCCTCGCCGAGGCGCGGGCGCCCGGTCAGCGCTTTATCGGCAAATGCCGGCACTTCTCGACCCTGACCGTGGCTCTGCTCCGGGCGGCCGGCGTCGCCAGCCGGGCCCGATGCGGGTTCGTCGGGTACTTCGAGGAGGGGAGGTGGGTCGACCACTGGATCGTCGAGCACTGGGACGGCGGGCGTTGGGTGAGGCTTGACCCCCAACTCGACGACGTCCAGGTCCGAGCGACCGGGATGGCCGACGACGCGAGCGACCTCCCACCGGGGCTTTCCTGGCAGCGGGGGAGGCCTGGCAGCGCTGCCGCCGGGGTGAGGAGGATGGGGACACCTTCGGCATCCTCGACATGTGGGGCCGGTGGTTCATCGAGGGCAACGTGGCCCGGGACCTGGCCGCTCTGAACAAGGTGGAGATGCTGCCCTGGGACGGTTTGGGTCCCTTGCCCGATCGGCGGACGGCGCCGACCGCACCGAGCTCGTCGACGAGGTGGCCGACCTGACCCTGTCTGGTGACCTTGCGGCCGTCCGGGCTCGCTACGAGCACGACGATCGACTCCGGGTGCCGCCGCGGGTCGTGGCCTACGCCACGCCCTCTGGGCCGACGGAGGTCGACGTACCCGAGCTGTCGTGACGGAGCCGTGATGGCGCTCGCCAGCACTGCTCCTTCGTGCGTCGCCGATGGCAACGATCGGGGCGGTGCGGCGACCTGGCGCCACCCATCCGCGCCGTCTACGCCTTCGGGGATGCCACTTCGATCGGTTCACCGCCCGGCCTGGGCGTCCACGTGACCAACGTCATCGGGACGGGGCCGACGGGCTGAGGCGCAGGGTCGCCGACTGAACGGCCGTGGTCGACGCACGACGGTGTGGAGAAGAAGGACGAGGCTCCGCCCCTTCCCGACCGCCGGTGGCAAGAGATGGCGACTCATTAAGTTGACACTTACGTAAGCTACTGCTTACTATAGAGGGTGGATGCAGCCCTGAAGGCACTGGCCGAGCCCCGGCGCCGGGAGATCCTGCGCCTGGTCTGGGACCGGGAGCTGCCGGCCACGAAGATCGCTGCCCGCTTCGGCGACATCTCCCGCCCGGCCGTGTCCCAACATCTGGGCGTGCTTCGGGGAGCCGGGCTCGTGACCGAGCGTCGCGAAGGGACCCGACGGCTCTATCTGGCGAACCACGACGAGATGGCCCGACTGCGCGATTTCCTCGACGACTACTGGATCGGCGGTCTGGAACGCCTGCGGAACGTGGCTGAGGCCGCACAGCGGGACAAGCGACGAGACAAGAGAAAGGAAGGCAATGATGGCTGAGCTCGAACGGGAGATTGTGATCGATGCAACGCCTGAGACCGTCTTCGGGTACCTGACATCGGCCGACAAGCATGTCGAGTGGAACGGTACCGAGGTCGAGATCGACCCTCGGCCTGGTGGCGTCTACCGGGTGCTCGCCGGTGGCCGGCATCGGGCGGCGGGGGAGTACGTGGAGGTGGTCAAGAACGAGAAGGTGGTCTTCACCTTCGGCTGGGACGAGCCCGGCCACCCGATCCCGCCCGGCTCCACCCAGGTGGAGATCTCCCTGATCGCCGAAGGGGACAAGACCCGGGTCCGGCTCGTCCACCGGGGCCTGCCCGAGGACGCCGTCGCCGATCACACCAGGGGCTGGGACTACTACCTCGCCCGGCTCGCCACCGTGGCCGGGGGCGGGGATCCCGGGTCCGACCGGGCCGCCGGGTCGGTCTAGGACGATCGGTGCCGAGCAACACCAAGACGTGGGAGATGATCCATGCCGAGCGGGCGGCCCTGGTCCGGACGCTCGACGGCTTGTCCCCAGAAGAGTGGGAGTCTCCTTCGTTGTGCGACGGTTGGACGGTGAAACTCGTTGCCGCGCACGTCCTTTCCGGCGCCGAGCAGACGGGCCCCTGGTTCGCCAAGGGCATCGTGGCCAACGGATTCCGGTTCAACACGATGATCGATCGTGATGCAGGCCGGCTCGGCCAGCTGGAGCCGCTCGAGATCGTCGAACGCCTGGCCGCCCGGACCTCCACCACGAACCACCCACCAGCGCCGGTCATGGCGATGCTCGGGGAGGTCGTTGTCCACGGGGAGGACCTCCGTCAGCCGCTGGGACTCAAGTCCGCGCCCTCCGCCGAGGCCACTGCCGCCTGCCTGGCCATGTACAGGGCGGGGGAACTTCCCGGTGGGGGCCAAGAAGCGGATCGAGGGTCTGCGGCTCGTCGCCACCGATGTGGACTGGGCTCATGGTGCCGGACCCAAGGTGCAGGGGCCGGGATCGGCGATCCTGCTGTCGATGACCGGTCGGCGAGCCGGGGTGGACGCCCTGGACGGCGACGGCGTCGACCTGCTCAGGGACCGCCTACCGGCCTGACCGCTCGCCCGATCCGACGGCGCTCCTGATGCCGGTCAACGCCCACATTCCGGTGGCGCAGGAGACCCGGTCGGCGCCGTCAGCCGCTCGGGATGGTCAGGCTGGGCACGGTGGTCTTGGGGACGGTGACCGGGGAGGGTGCCCCGCCCCCGACCGAGCTCGACGACGGGCCGGTGGCCGCCGGGTTGCCCGCCCCCTTGACAAGGTGCACGAGGACCTCCACCGTGCCCGAGTTGTCGGTGGTCACGAAGCCGCCCACACTCGGGTTGGCGATCCCCCAGTCGGCGAACACCACCGGCACGTCGGCCAGCACGTAGATCCCCTGAGCGGTCCGTTCGGCCGACAGCGGGAAGGTGACCGCCCGGGTGGTGCCGTGCATCGTCAGGTTGGCCGTCGCCGTGTAGGTCGCGCCGGCGCCCACGGCCGGGACGCTCCCGAGGGAGATCGGCTTGGTCAGGGTCAGTGTCGCGGTCGGGTACTGGGCCACGTCCATGATCCGGCCGTCGAACTGGGCGTTGCGTTCGGCCTGGTCGCTCGTCACGCTGGCCATGTCGACCGCCACGCGGGCGGCGGTGACGTCGCTTCCCGCAATCGTGACCGAGCCCCAGACCTTGTCGGTGCGGCCGACGGCGGTCGACTGCTGGCCGATGAGGACCTCGCTGACCCGATAGCCCGCCTTCGACCCCCCACCGACGGCGTAGGTCCCGTCGGGCGAAGAGCTTGCGGCGCCCGCGGTTGACACGCTGGTTCCACTGGCCGCGTGGGTCGGAGGCAGTGCCAGCTTGGGCGGCGGCGGCCCTTCGATGAAGTGGATGTATACGAACGGGCCGGCGACCCCGAGCACCACGACGAGGGCCACGCCACCCACGATCCACCAGGTCCACCTTCGCATCGCCGCATCATGCCCCGTCCCGCTGTGTGCCGGCTGTGCCCCCGCTGCGCCCTTCCTGCCAGCGCAGGTCCGCCACCTCCATGAGGAGCTCGGCTGCGCTGGATGAGTCCAGGTTCGCCAGGACCCCACCGGAGAAGCGGTCTTCGCCGGTCACGTCGGCGACCGCCATGGGTGGGGGACTCTGCTTCGGGTCGTCTGCGCCGAGCTCGACCTCGGCCAGGTCCAGCCCGGCCAGGTGCCCAGAGAATTCGTCGACGACGGTCCCTCCACCGTCGACCATGCGCCAGTGCATCTTACGGAGTTCGGGGCCGGCCAGGCTCCCCAGGACGGCGTACTCGTCCGCCGAGAGGTAGATGGTGGTCAGCATGACCAACTCGGGGTCCCCGGCACGTGTCCGCACCTTCTGGCCGAGTTTGTAAGTGGCGGCGACACCGGTGGTCATGCGGCGGAGCCGTAGTCGGGTCCCGGTGATGTAGCGGTCCACGATCGACACCGGGTCGCGCAGGTCCGTCGGGCGCTCCGACAACACCCATATGCGCCGGCTCGACGCGCGCGTAGCGCCCTTCGACCGGGGCCATGGCCGTCATCGAGGCGTAGAGGATCCACCGCCCCGGTACTGACGGGCCGGACGGGGTGTGGACGTCACCTGAGCCACGAGGCCTCCGCTCGGACGGTTACGACTTCTTCTTGGCCGTGGTGGTGGTCACCGGATGGGTGGTGGTGGTCACCGGATGGGTCGTGGTCGTGGCCCCGGCATGGGTCGTGGTCGTGGTCGTAGTGTTGGTGGGAGGCGGCGGAACCGCGACCGCGGCGGCCACCGACGTCTGGGACTTGGCGGTCGCCGTGCTCTTCCCAGGGGAGGCGCTGAGGTTGGTGCAGCCCCGCAGACCCTCCCAGCGCTGCACCGCGGTCGTCGCGTCGGTCCCGGTCAGCGGCTGGGGGAGGTCGCCCGAGATGAGTGCCGGTCGCCAGCTGAAGCTGTCAATGTGGCGACCGGTGGCGGTGACCACCAGGGTGCCGCTGTAGGTCTCGGGTGGTGCGCTGTCGTAGAAGGCGAGGTTGCCCAGGTTGTAGCTGACGAGGGCCTGGCCCAGATATCCCGTTCCCTGCTGGACGTGGGCGCTGCTGCCGATGACGATGTCCGCCCCCGCCGCGACCAGGGCAGAGGCGAGCGGACCCTGCTGGGGGTTGGGGCAGGTCTGGGTCTCGGTACCCCAGCTGAGGTAGACGACGACGGTGTCCGAGGTGCGGCGGGCCGCCTGGACGGCGGCCACGAGGGCGTTCGCGCTGACGGCCGAAGCCAGTCCCGGCTGGGTGGCGGTCGCGCTCCACGACGTTTCGAGGGTGGTCGGGTCGAAGACCTGGGTGGCGGCCAGGATGGCGATCCGCTGGCCGTTGAGGGTGACCCGGTAGGGAGCGAAGGCCTGGGCGGTGTTGGCGCCGATGCCGATAACCGGGAACTTCGCCGCGTCGGCGGCTGCAATGGCCTGTTGGAGACCGGGCACGCCGCAGTCTTCGCCGTGGGTGTTGGCTTCGCCGACCAACGAGAGG
>Ga0209040_10000636_pt1 | contig 27168 bp, 28 predicted proteins | sample BogFormECP12_OM3_FD_188240 | JGI IMG/M metagenome (GOLD analysis project Ga0209040, IMG submission 188240) | Bog forest soil microbial communities from Calvert Island, British Columbia, Canada - ECP12_OM3 (SPAdes) (version 2) | ecosystem: Environmental > Aquatic > Freshwater > Wetlands > Bog ... | reverse complement strand
ATGGCGTTGCTCTCCTCTGTGGATTCGACACCCCGAGCCTACCGGCTCAAGGCGGGCAACGCCGCCAGGAAAGTTTCAACAGGGACCGGGACATTCCCGCGCTTCGTGAGTCCAGCCTTTTATGATGGTCACGGCGAAAACCCGGGCACTAAGATAAAGCACCACAAGTTTTTGCGCATGCTGGCACGTTGTAACCGACCTGAGTACGGAGGGGAGCGTGCATTGACGGATCCTCTGGCTCCGAGAACCGAGGATGTGATCCACCTTGGCGCCTTGACCGCAATGTCGATCGGCATTCCCGAGGTTGCCGTCGCGCTGATCGACGGGCCGGTGGCACGCGATCACCCAGATCTGGCGACAACGGGGATTCAAGAACTTCCAGGGTCATCGGCCACTTGCAGCCGTTCCGACAGTTTGGCGTGCATGCATGGCACGTTTATCGCCGGCATACTGCATGCGCGGCGAGGATCGGCGGCGCCTGCCATCTGCCCCGGCTGCACGCTGGTGATTCGGCCGGTATTTGCCGATACCACCCCGGCTGATGGCGGTTCCGGCGATCTGCCGGCGGCGCAGCCAGGCGAACTCGCCAGAGCAATCATCGCGACGATCGATGCCGGTGTCCGCATCATCAACCTGAGCGTGGCGCTCACGGAGCCGTCCCCGAACGTGGAGCCCGAGCTCCAAGCCGCGCTCGACCATGCCGCCCGCCGTGCCGTCATCGTCGTTGCCGCGGCCGGCAATCAGGGAACCGTCGGCAGTTCAGCGATCACGCGCCATCCCTGGGTGATACCGGCGGTCGCCTGCGATCGGCACGGTCGGCTGATGCGGCTATCGAACCTGGCCTCGTCGATCGGACGGCGCGGACTGGCTGCCCCCGGCGAAGCGGTGGCGAGCCTCCGCGCTGCCGGCGGCACGACGACGATGTCGGGAACCAGCATCGCCGCGCCATTCATCTCGGGAGCCATCGCGTTGCTCTGGTCGATATTCCCCAATGCCGGAGCGGCCGACATCCATCGCGCTATCAGCGAAGGCGCAAGCCGCAACAGAAGATCGGTCGCGCCGCCCTTGCTCAACGCGGCGGCAGCGTATCAGGCACTGGCACAACAGCATCGCAGTTGGAGACGCACCGGATGACGGACGAAAGCAGTCCTGTTGCCTCGACCGACGCGGCGACGCAGCCGCTGCTCAAGGTGAGGTTGCCAGGCTTCGTGCGCGACGAAGAGATCGGCCTGGGCGATGTACTCCGCAAGGCCAGCTACGCCAGTCGGGATCCGGCCGTGCGGCGGATGCGACGTCCGCGCGGCGACATTGAACCGCTGGGTAAGGTTCACCCGCTGAACACGGCACAGCCGACATGAAGAGGAGGGGGGAGACAATGCTCGAAGATCAGGACAACAATGCGGCGGTGATGCAGCCATCGGCGGTTGCTCTCGCCCCGATAGCCCCGGCACAATCGATCGCACCACCGTCGCCGGTTCCGGCGCCTGGGGCCGAATGCCCGACCTGCGGCGCGGGCGCGCCGGGCGTGCCCCCATCCTTCGTATATGCGCTCGGTAAGATCGAGCCGCGCTTTCCGCGAGTCTCGGTGGAGAAGGAGTTCGTGCAGGCAACCGGGCGGACCGAGACCGCCAATCTCACGGACCGCCAGACGCTGCAGCAGGTGTTGTCGCAGCCGCAGAACCGCTATCTGGCGCGGCAGCTCTGCTGGGTCATGATGATCGGCGGCCTGGAAACTTATCTGCTCTATCCGCGCGATCCGACCGACCTGTCGCAACTCATCGAGGCGCTGAGGCCGACGCCGCAACCTGGCGATCTCGACCTGGTGATCGGGATGCGCGGTCCACTCGCCTCGCCCGATCTGTGCAACGGGTTGACCGTGCCGATCGTCGCATTCGATCAGCTGTATTCGTTCGACCGCGCCCATCTGATCGGCTCGATCCCTCGCCCGGAGGGCACGCCGGAAGCGCAGTTCACCGCCGTTGCGGAGGAGTTGTTCGACCGTATCGTTGGCATTGCCGATAATGCGGGCACAAGCGACGAGCACCGTGCGTTGAACTATCTGATCGTGCGCTATCCTCGCATCTATGCCGCGGTGGCTGAAGCGAATGCGCGCGGTGCCTCGCTGACCAGCGTGGATGTCAGGCCGTCAGCCCTGAGCGGTCTGCGCAAGGTGGTGGAGGTGATCTTCTCGTTCACCAACCGCACCACCGATGTCGTCGAGAAGCAGTTCGTTCGGGTCGATGTAACAGAGCAGTTTCCGTTCCTGGTCACCAAACTGTCGCCGTACTTCGACCGGTAGGTCGGAACGCGGAGCGAGAGGGAGCTGGCACCATGGACATGCCGACATTGACTGCGGAAGCATCGCCGTACAGCGCGCGTGGCCGGGTCGGACACCTGGTGATCCGAGCGATCCCACCGGATGCTGCCACTATTGGAACGGGAATTGTCTCCCGCCGGCGCCGCCGCAGATCGGTGGCGGCGGCGGGACGCAAGTCGGGGCGCCACGGCCCAACGCGTCAATGATCGTTACGCGGAGACAGGTAAGACGGGAAAGGAGAAGTAGCCATGAGGATGCCAGAATTCACCGCCGAGAGTTCGCTCCACAAAAGCAGACAAGTCTGGCGGGCGGCGAGGGCAGCAGCGCCGACCGGCGGCAGTATGGTGCTGGTGCCACAGTTCTGCCTCCGGCAGGGTAACGTAATCAACTGCGTCGACTGCTTCGAGTTCCAGGGCGATAGTTACTGCTGGAGCCACACTGTTCGACTTCCGACGCTATTCTGAGGCGGATGACGACGGCGCATAGACGGTCCTATGGGAATACGCGGAGCAACGCGATGACGACGCTCGGTTTTACGGCGAGCGAAGCGATCGGACCGCCGCACAGGATTTAAGCCGGAGCGTGGGCCGGCAGTACCAATGCTGTGGCGCGCTCGGCGATCCATGTGAACTGGCTGAACTGCGGCAACCAGAATGGCTTCGTGGCCACTGAATTGAGAGAGCGAGGAAACGATGAGCTCGTACGCTGAGGCGCTTAGCGAGTTCTACAATGGTGAAGTGTATGGGGAGACGATGTTTTCCGCTCTTGTGGGGCTGGCGCGGAATGCCGACGAGCGTCTCAAATGGAGCATGCTTCTCCAGTTGGAAACGGAGACCAAAGCCTGGTTGCGGGCGCCCATGGTCGCGCATGGCGTGAGCATCGAGGAGCGAACCGCGGACCGTGATAACGGTCTCGCCAGGGCGCGTGAGCGGGCGTCTCTGCCGTGGCCGCAAGCGATGCAATTCATGTACGATCGCCTGAGCGGACATTACGTGCCGCTTTATCAAAGCTTCGCCGATGCCGCTCGGGCTCGGGGCGAGGCTGGGGAGCAGGCTGTTTGCCTGTATATGGTCGAGCACGAAAAAGCCCTGGTCGAATTCACCCGGCGCGAACTGGCCGGGGCAAGCCTGGCAGAATCACTTGAACCCATATTGAAATGTCTCAAGTACCCAATCAAACTCCGGGCAAGCGGTCCTGGCTAAGCGCGGATCGAGGCCGGCGAGCCGCGCGAGCCAGCCATTCGCTACTTCGGTGTCACTGTTCAGGAACTTTGCAGGCCTGTTCGATGCCGACGTGGATAGCAGCGGTCAGAGCAGGTCGCGCGCGCGTTCGATATCCTCGAGTACGCCGTGATGCGATACCAGCAGGACCTCGTCGAAGCCCATTTGCTGCATCCGCTTAAGCTTCTGACGCACCTCGTCTGGCGTGCCGAGCAGCGAGGGCTCGGCAACCTGCGCGAGTTCGGCCGAGCCGGGCCGGTTGCCGAGATCGACCGCGACGTTGGCGAGGACGGCGTTGGTGCCGCCGGCCTCGCGATAAACCCGCATGCCGGCCTCGAGATCGTCCCAACTGCTGTAGCGGCCTGACGGCGTCCAGCCCTGATATTCCTTGGCGGCCAGGGTGATCCAGCGATGGCTGCGCCAGGCGCCGATCAGGACCGGCGGGCCGCCTTCGCAGCCCGGCCAGGTCGATAGCGTGCCACCGGTGTTGGTGGGCTCGCCGCGCCAAGCGCGGCGCATGATGTCAAGCGAGGACCGCAGCATGCCGAACCGCTTGTCGTAGTCGTAGCCGAGCAGATCGAAGTCGGCCTTGGTCGAGCCGCTGCCGACACCAAGAACCAGGCGGTTGCCCGACAGCGCCTGCACGGACTGCACGCGGTGTGCGAGTTCGATCGGGTGACGCAGCGGCAACTGCAGCACACCGATGCCGAGTTCGACCCTCCGCGTGACCGCGGCAAGCACGGCAAGTTCGACCAGCGGATCCAGTGTCGGCCGGCCGCGGCCGAGCGAATCGCCGACCCAGATGCCGGGGAAGCCGCTGGCATCAATCCGTCGAGCGTAATCGGCGACCCGGTCCAGCAACCGATCGTGCGGATCATCGTTGGGCGTGAACCGTATCATGGTGCTTACGCGCATGGTCACCCGCCTGTTCGAGGTTCTGGACGGCGACATTGCAACACATCCGCTACAGGCGCCATTCTCCCAGTGCTGCCATGCACTGGGGAGGTCATGACCATGCCGCACGAGGCCCTGCGCTCGATCCTGCCGGCCGCCGGCTGGCCCGCCGCACGCGGGGACACCGTGGCGTTTACCGGGGGCACTGACCCCATCCTGCCAACGCCGTTCCGCATCGGCGTGGCTGGCGCGGCGACCCTGGCCGCGACCGGGCTTGCCGCCGCCGACCTGTGGGAGGCGCGCACCGGACGGCGCCAATCGGTGGCAGTCGATCTGCGCCAGGCCACCGCGTCGCTGCGCAGTGGCCACTACATGAAGCTGGGCGACGGCGAGGTCTCGACACGGCGTAATTCGATCATGGGCGTGTATCCCACCAAGGACGGCCGCTGGAGCTATCTGCACTGCAACTTCCCCAACCATCGCGCCGCCGCGCTGAGCGTGCTCGGCGTGCCGGAGGATCGCGATGCAGTGGCGCGCGCCGTGCTGAACTGGAATGCCGCCGATCTGGAGGAAGCGATCATCGCCGCCAAGGGCGCCGGCGGCATGGTGCGAACGAAGCAGGAATGGGCGCAGCATCAACAGGCGGCCGCTATCGCCGCCTTGCCGCTGATGGAAATCGTCCGGATCGGCGATAGCCCGCCGGACACGCTGCCTGCCGGCAACCGACCGCTGTCGGGAGTGCGCGTGCTGGACCTGACGCGCGTGCTGGCTGGGCCGACCTGCGCACGAACCCTCGCCGAGCACGGCGCCGACGTGCTGAAGATCACCGCGCCGCATCTGCCCAACCTCGGCTACCAGGAATTCGACACCGGTCACGGCAAGCTGTCGGCGCATCTCGATCTGCGCGAGCAGCGCGATGTCGATGTGTTGCGCGGGCTGGTGCGCGAGGCGGACGTGTTCTCGCAGGGCTACCGGCCCGGCACGCTGGGCAGCCGCGGGCTGTCGCCCGAGGAACTGGCGGCGCTGCGGCCGGGGCTGGTCTATGTGTCGCTCTGCGCCTTCGGCCATACCGGGCCGTGGGCGTCGCGGCGTGGCTTCGACACCGTGGTGCAGACGGTGAGTGGCATCACCTCGCGCCAGGCCGAGGTTGTGCCGGGCAAGACGCCGGGACCGCAGTTCTATCCGGTGTCCGCCATCGACTACTGCACCGGCTACCTGATGGCGTTCGGCGCGATGGTCGCGCTGGCACGGCGCGCGCGCGAGGGCGGCAGTTGGCTGGTGCGCATCTCGCTGGCGCAGGTGGGGAAGTGGATTGTGGATCTGGGCGAGGTGCCGGAGGCTGCTGCGCGGGATGCCCCGGCGGAGTTCGCGAAGGAGGAGCTGGAGCGTTGGTCGATGGTCACCGAGACGCCGTCCGGGCGGTTGCGGCACTTGAAGCCGGTCGTGCAGTTGTCGGAGACGCCGCCGTTCTGGGCGCGGCCTTCGGTGCCGCTGGGGTATCATCAGCCGGTATGGCCGGAGCGGGGGGCGGCCTAGGAACAAGTCTATGTTCGGAAGTTGACCGCCTTTGTCGAGCGGTAAGGACTTTGTCATGACACGGCTCACCCATCCCATCGTGATCGAGATTCTGCCTCTCGAGGAGGGAGGTGGTTTTCTCGCTCTGGTTCCCGACCTGCCAGGGTGCATGAGCGATGGCGCATCGCCCGAGGAGGCGGTGACCAATGTCCAGGATGCGATCGAGACCTGGATCGAGGCGGCAAGAGACTTCGGGCACGCGATCCCATCGCCGTCGCGGCACCTGGTGTTGGACGCGGCGCAGTAATCGGAGGGTCCGGCCAGCGCCGCGGTGCACCGGGTGACGAAATAGGGAGATAGTCCGCTCCGGCGCAGGCAACATCGCCGAAGCTATCCGCAGGCATCGAAGCCAAAACCTGGGGGAAATACCATGACGATCACCGCCGTGACGCTGAATGGCGCCAACACAGACGTTAGCGACGCCGCTATCGCTGCGTTTCGCGACAGCCTGCGCGGCGAGCTGATCCTGCGCGACGGCGCCAGCTATGAGGCAACGCGAAAGGTTTGGAATGGCAACATCGATCGCCATCCCGCCCTGATCGTGCGTTGCGCCGGAGCAGCCGACGTGCAGCGCGCGGTCGATTTCGCGCGAACCCACGAGCTGCTGGTCTCGCTGCGCGGCGGCGGGCATAGCGCGCCCGGCTACGGCACCAACGATGGCGGCATGGTCATCGACATGTCGTTGATGAAGGGCATCCACGTGGATCCCGGCAACCGCACGGCACGGGCGCAAGGTGGCGTGCTATGGCGTGAGTTCGATCACGAGACCCAGGCATTCGGCCTGGCAACGACGGGCGGGACGGTCTCCGATACCGGAATTACCGGCCTGACCCTGGGCGGTGGCCTGGGTTGGCTGATGGGGAAGCACGGCCTCTCGATCGACAATCTTGTCTCGGCCGACCTGGTGACCGCGGACGGTCAGTTCCGCACCGCAAGTCTCACCGAGAACCCGGACCTGTTCTGGGCACTGCAAGGCGGCGGCGGCAATTTCGGCGCCGTTACGTCGTTGCAATACCGGCTGCATCCTGTGAGCGAGTCGTTGAGCGGAATGGTGCTGTATCCGCTGGACCAGGCGCGCGACGTGCTGCGGTTCTATCGCGACTTCTGCGTCACGCTGCCGGACGAGGCCGAGGCGTTCGCGGGCCTGCTGACGCATGACGGCACGCCGGTGATCGCGCTGCTGCTCGGCTACAACGGACCCATCGAGGCGGGCGAGAAGGTGCTTGCTCCGGCGCGGCAGTTCGGCAAGCCGATCGCCGATGTCGTAGGCCCCATGCCCTACAAGGTCCGCCAGACGCTGATCGACGAACCCAATGCGAAGCATGGTCTGCACCGCTATTGGCGCTCGGCGTTCATCGAACAGATCTCGGATGAACTGATCGGCAAACTGATAGCGGGCGCCGCGGCCTTCTCGTCCCCGCTCAGCCTGCTCGGCCTGTTCTACATGCATGGCGCCGCGACGCGCGTACCGGCCAGCGCGACTGCCTTCGCCGCGCGGAAGCCGCAGTGGGATTTCGACATCATCGGCCAGTGGGCGGATGCGGCGGAGTCCGGCGGCCACATCGCCTGGGTCAAGGCCCTGTGGGATCGGCTTGAGCCGGATTTGCTGGGCACCGTCTACATCAACCATCTGGCTGATGACGACAGGCCGGAAAAGCTGCGCGCCTCTTACGGAGAAAACTACGCGCGCCTGCGGGAAATCAAGGCGATGTATGATCCGATGAACCTGTTCAGGGTCAACGCGAACATCCGACCGGCCTAGAGCATTTTGTCCTGACCGGAAACACATGTGATCACTTGGCGCGATGGGTTTCGCTGCGCTCTACCCATCCTACGGCAACGCGTGCGCGCCAACTCGTAGGATGGGTAGAGTGCAGCGAAACCCATCATCTCGTCACGATTCCACTTTGCCTGAAATTGCTCTAGCGACCGATCGTGCAACGGCGTCAGTTCGGATACACGATGGTGCGGAGCATGATGCGGTGCTCCTCCGGCCGGTAATCGCCGGCGCCACGGTGCATCGTCGCCCGCTCGTCCCACATCAGCACATCGCCGACCCGCCAGCGGTGATAGTAGACGAAGCGCTCCTGCGTCGCGTGCTCGGCCAGTTCCTCGATCAGCGTCCAGGCCTCGTCGCGCGCCATGCCGACGAAGCCGTGCGTGTGCATCGGGTTGACGAACAGGATCGGCCGGCCGGTCACCGGGTGCCGCGTGACCGCCGGCCACGGCATTTCCCGATACACCTTCTCGGTCACGCCCTTCTCATCGCCATACAGCCGCTCGCCGGCGGGACCGGTGCTGCGGCCGTGCAAGGCGGTCAGGCCTTCGAGCTGCTGCTTGCGTGCCTCCGGCAATGCCTCATAGGCGGCACGCATGTCGGCGAACATCGTGCCGCCCTTTTCCGACGGCACCTCCTTCGCGTGCAGGATGGCGAGCAGCGGCAGATCGTCTTCATAGGTGGAGTCGGTGTGCCAGTCGGTGGCGCGCTTGACGCCGTACCAGTCCACCTTGCCGTCCTCTTCGACGTTGGTGAGCCAGGACACCTCCGGATGGTCGGCGTGGCGGTACTTGATCAGCGCATGCATGCGCGGCGTGCCGAAGCGATGGCCGAAGGCGGCGAGCTCGGCGGCACCGAGATCCTGGTCACGGAACACCAGCACCGGATGCTCGGCGAACGCGCGCACGACCCAGGCGGAGGTCGCCTCGTCGAGCGGCTGCGACAGATCGACGCCGAGAGCCTCGGTGCCCAGCGTCTCGCCGAGGGGACGAAGTTGAGGTGCGCTTGCCACGGTCGATCCTCCAGTGTTTGGCACCGAGTATGGACCCGATTCAGCAGCGGCGGCAAACGTCCGCTCAGCGCACCGTCACGGTGGCGTATCGTGCGGCGTCACACCGGTGAGGCTGGTCGCGACAATAATGACAACGTCGCGGCCGTTGATCATCTTGTGGTGCTCCACGGCGTCAACAAGCAGTTGAACGTCGCCATTCTCTACCGCCTCACGCAGGCTGGGTGCCAAATGCAATTGCGCCAGGTCGATTGTGGCCGCGCGTGGAGCTTTTGAACGCTGATTGATCAGGCGCCATCTGTAACAGGTTGTCGTTGGGCAGAGCTTGCTGTCGCGAACGATGCGCAGGTGCAGCTTCTTTTCCGGCAGAGGCGCTTCCGGTTTGGCGCCTTCGTTCGCCGCCGCTGTTGGTTCTGACGCAGCCATCGCCACTGGCCCCGGCGACACGTCCTGCGCATTCGGCGCTGATGCCTCCAGGTGGCCTGATGCTTCGACCGCAAGATCCGCGGCTGGGAGTACAGCAGGGGATGTAAGCGGCAGGACGCTGGCAAATTCAACGGGGGTGAGATCGGCGTGATTTTCCTGCGCTGGACGCGCTTCCGGGCTTGGCGATCCAAGCACTTGAAGTGTTCCGGCGCCGATACCGCAAAGAGACACCACCCCTGCCCAGAACAGAAGCAGTGCACACCAGCCGCGAGATAGTCGCATGCTCTATCTCCGTGCCAACCGGCAGAAAGGTTAACATCAACTTTACAGTTGGCATAGCCAGGCCGCAGTTGACAGGTTTGTGAGCATAGTGACCCAGGCGCCGTCACGCCCGCGGTGATGGCAGTCGTCGATCGGCCCGAACCGCACAAACTCCTGATCGCCGATGATAAGATCGCCGGCAGGAGACTGACCATCAGCTGCAACGAACCTCGGCAATCGCGCGCAATGGTGGGCGGCACGGGATCAAGATGAGCCTTTGAGCCTCGATTCTCATCAATGGCCGACCGATTGCGTTCGCTGGCACGATCTTGTTCCACCGCACCGCCCCCGCGTAGCCTGCCGGTCGGCAAGGGAGCCCAACCATGCGGCGCACGCGGCATGATCGACGGAGGCCAAATGGTGATAGGCTGTCCGGATCGCCCGCGGCATCGGAGGCGCATGGAATGAGCGATTATGACACCGACCTGCTGCTCTGGAGCGAACGCCAGGCCGATCTGCTGCGGCGCGTTGCCGCGGGCGAGCGGGTCAACGACCAAGTGGACTGGGAGAACGTCGCGGAGGAAATCGAATCCTTGGGCAGGAGCGACAGGCGCGAGCTGACGAGCCGGGTCCGGGTCATCCTGACGCACCTGATCAAGCTGGTGGCGTCTCCAGCCGCGGAGCCACGGCCGAACTGGCTCGAGACGATCATTGAGCAGCGGGCCGAAATTCGAACCCTGCTGGACGACAGTCCCAGCCTGCGGCCGACCGTACCGACAATCATCGGGAAGGAACTGTCCGCTGCGCGCACCGCCGCGACAGCCTCATTGGCCGCCTACAACGAGACGGCGCGCGTTGATCCGGCCACGCTTGATTTCACCGCGGATCAGGTGCTCGGCGCGTGGCTGCCGTAACCGGCTGCCGCACCTCGGTCATCGCAGCGTCCTTCGTCGCAATGGAGTAAGCTCATGGGTAAGCTTGAGGGGAAAGTCGCTTTGGTAACCGGCTCGGGCCGCAACATCGGCCGCGCGACGGTGCTGAAGCTGGCGGGGGAAGGCGCGCACGTCGTCGTCAATGCCCGCACCAACCAGGCCGAGGCTGATGCCGTCGTCCGCGAAGCCCAGGGGCTCGGGGTCAAGGCGCTCGCCGTGGTCGCCGACGTCGGCAGCAGGGATCAGGTCGAGGCAATGGCGGCGCGAGCACTGTCCGAGTTCGGACGCGTCGACATCCTGATCAACAATGCCGCCATCCGGCCGCACAAGCCGTTCACCGAGCTGACGGCGCAGGATTGGGAAGCGGTGCGGGGTGTCGTGCTTGACGGCGCGCTGTACCTCACGCGCGCGGTCATCGAGTCGATGGTCGAGCACCGTTATGGGCGCATCCTGTTCTTTACCGGCGAGGGCGCCTTCGTCGGCGGCAGCGGACGCGCGCATGTCTCCGCGGCCAAGATGGGCCTGGTCGGATTCGCGCGTGGGCTGGCCTCGGAGTTCGCCGCGCACAATATCCGAGTCAACGTGGTTTCCCCAGGCAGTATCGACACCATGCGCGCTAACCCCGAATGGTATCAGGGTCGGACGCCGAATGCAGCCGGCATTCCCTTGGGGCGACAGGGGACGGTGGACGAGATCGCCGCCACCTGCCTGTTCCTGGTCAGCGATGACGGCGGCTTCATCACCGGCCAGACGGTCCACGTCAACGGCGGGAGCGGGTACTACTGATAGCGATTGTCACATCTTCACCTCGCTGATCTGGATCACCGGCTGGACGTTGGTGTAGTTCGGAATGTCCGCCATGATGGTTGCCGCGTGCGGTGCGAACGCGGCCTGGAATTCCGCAACAGAGTCGAAATAGAGGTGGCCCATGGCTGCATAGGTCGGCGGCGCACCGGGAGCGCCTCCGGCCAGCCCCTGTTCGGCCGCCACACTCTTGCACGCCGCGCCCAGTTTCTGCTGGACCATCGGCATGTGGCTCTTGCAGTAGTAATCCATATCGAACTTTGTGCTTTCGCCGGCCGGATAGAGCACGCTCACCTTGATCATCGGGTGTTCCCTCCTTCGCTGCGCCACGGCTGCCCGCGGCAGTTCCGCGCCCCTGGGTCTGGGCCGCCATATCGGGCACGCGCAGCCACACTGCGTCAACTTCCGGCGTCGCCGGGCACGTCGAGAGCCTGACGGTGCGATCTTTTGCAACTATCGCGCGTGCAGCTTCCGTTCGACGTCGAGTGAAGCGGCAGTCTAAAATGGCATGAAATGCGGCAGGATGGCAGGTTTATAAGGCGATCTGACTTAATTTTGATCAGATCTCATCTCGCGACGCCCGATGCCAGACGACATTTCTGTTGCATTCGTATCTATTGAGACCAGCGGCACGGAATCTGCAACGGACCTGTCCAAGCACCGGATGGCTGGCGCCGATCGGGCTGACGCGCCGGGTGCCACAAAGTGATGTGTTGGAAGGCAGACCATCTTTGCGGCACGCGGCAGCGAGACCGGGATTGTTGGAGTTAAGTGAGGAATCTGTGCGGCAAATCGTCAATGCAATAATCGCCAAGATATTGAATGTCGTCTCTCAGTTATTTGTTTCCAAGAGAATCAAGAGAATACTGTACGCGGTCTCTATCGTGTTGCTGCTGCCAGGCGTTGCCCTGGCGGAGGCATCCGGGGACACCGATACTCGACCGGAGCCCGCGAAGCGAACGGTGGAGCAGCGGATCGTGGACCAACGGACCCGAATACTTGAACAGATCAAGGGCTCGGTATGTGGCACCGGTCCGTTCTACGCCGGCAACGTGGATGAGCCGATCTTTGCAACGCCGCTTATCCAAACCACCTGTATTGTCCTGCCTGCCCCACCAGACGGTCGCTGAGAGGAACTCCGCTGAAACCTCTCGATCGAGGCGGTCCGGTGCCATCTGGTAAGGCCCGGTACCGGCGAATCCCAATGAATGAAACGATGACCCTATGCTAGCGCGCCAACGCGCTCGAAGAACAGACGAGCCGCGAGCCCGACTAAATATTGTCATCAAGTCGCGACTCTCCAGGATGGGCCGAAGGCGACATGGGTCCAACACCGAACGCCGCCGCCTTGACGGTCGCCAATCCGAAAGCGCGCGTGTTGATTGAGGATGACCGCGCTTAGGGAATCGGGGCCGGCACGCTGGCGGCGTACCGGCCCCACCGATTTCATCAGTTGGATATCGTTGCTGTCGTGCCATCCAGCTTTGTCAACGCGATGCTGAACCGCTCGTTGTAGGTGTGCGCCTTGTCGCGCAGATAGCTCAGCGCCACCGCTTCGCCGAGCAGAAGCGAGGTGTCGGTATCACTACGCCAATGGATCCCAGCGTGGATGCCATGGCCGAAGCTGACGTTGCTGGCGAGTTTGTGCAGCTCACCATTGACGGTCAGCGCCGGCTCGCCGGCCGGCGGCACATACGGCACCGTCGCAGTTCCGTCGTTCGACGGCATCAGCAGGTTCGCGGCCGGCAACTTGAACGCCCCATCGTAGAAGAATTTCAGGACGGTGATGCACGCCCCCGCCACCGTACCATGCCCGGTCGGATAGGCGGGATGGGTCGGCGATCCCTCCGGGAATGCCTGCGACAGTAAGAAGCTGTTGTTCGCAGCGTGGCTGCTCTGCACCGCCTGCGAATTCAGCACCGTGTTGCTGACATGGCCCAGGATGGTGCCGCCCTGACCGGTCTTCTGCAGATGCACGATGCCGCCGCCGGATTCGGGGCGGTGGCGCAGATGGACCCACCATTTCTGGTACCATACGGCCTTGAGCGCCTCGGCCGCGACGGCGGCCAATGTCGCCGCAATATCCGGCTGGCCCAACGTGGCGAACCCGTTCTGCGTCTTGGACTTGTTGTACGGATTGCTCGGGTTCAATGGAACGTTGAGCGTGTTGAGCACCAGATACGCAATGAAGTAGGCCTGATACAGCACGTCGTCATGCGTGTAGGCCGCCAATCCCCTGCCGTCGTGCAGAAACAGCGGCGTCGCGACCGGTGTCAGCGCCTTTCCGGTGGCGATGCCGTTCTGGACCTGCAGGAACTCCGCGGGATCCAGCATGAAGTCGGCGCCCTTCATGTTGGTGATGTACTTCTGCGTGATCGGCAGCGATCCCAGCGACGTGGTCTGCAGCAGGAACTGCGAGACGTAAGGTCCGTCCACCTCGCCGGGGAATCGGCCGCGGAACAGCACACCTGGCGTAACGTTGTGCGTGTTGGGATCAAGCGGCCCCTTGTAGGCCGGCAGCGCGGACAACTCCGTCGCCGCCCGCTGCGCCAAGACATTGCCCGAGTAATCGGTGAACGCGACATCGCGTAGCAGCGACGCCCAGTATAGTTCCACCAGTTCCGTCGCATATTCCTCGCTGTCCAGCCTGGGCGCGGCTGGCACAACGAACTGGCTGGCATCGGGGCAGCCCAGGTAGAAGGCAAGTCCACCCTGCGGGCCGTTCTGCGTGCGCGGCCCGCCCAGCTCGATCCGCTCGAAATCCGCCGGTGAGCCGGTGCTCAACGCGTGCTTGAACTGCTGGTAAGAGCCGAGGTCGACCAGGCCGATGCCGGTCTGCGCCAGGCCCTTCGTGTAGGTGCCCGATTTGTCGGCGTAGCGGGCTTCGTCGCCGTTATCGACCTGGATCGGCGCGACGGCGAAGGCGTCCCGCCCCGCTGTCTGCGTGCGGAGTGCCAGCGATCGCAATACCCGGTCGCTGGTGGCTGGTGTGAGTTCAGTGTTGAGCATTTCTATCTCCTGGAGGTGATTGCATCGTGCGCACGCGACCCTGGCACGATTTCGTGGGCGTCGCTCAAATCCCGAACCGAGCGATGGCGTGCTTGGTCAGCGTGGCACAGAGTTCATAGCCGGTTCGCTAGCTGCCCGGTGTGGCCTGACTCACACTTTTGCCAGGTTGTTCCGCTAACGGTTCATCGCCCTCGGTCGACGCAATTGGACGCGATCTGCTAGGCTCGCCTCAGACACTCGGCCATCACGGAGGAAACGGATGAACGACGCACCCACCCTGTCCCAGCGCGCCGACGCGCTCGAACAGCAAATGAGCCGCGAGCTCGACTACATCGTCATCAAGTCGCGCCTCTACAGCATGGCCGAGGGCGACATGAGCCCGCCGCCGAACGCCGCCGCCCTGATGGCCAAGAACCCCAAAGCGCGCGTGTTGATGGGCGATGATCCGCGCCTGCCGCCAATGCCGGAAAAACCCACCCTGATCGACTTCTTCAAGTATCGCTTCGGCCCCGCCGCGCACCTCCTGCAGAGCGCCAGGCACGCCGTCAATGCCGGGCTGCCGGAGAACATGGTGCTCGCCTGCCTGCTGCACGACATCTCGACGATCGGCTTCATCCGCGGCGACCACGGCTACTGGGGCGCGCAACTGGTGGAGCCCTACGTGGACGAGGAGGTGAGCTGGGCGATCCGCGCGCACCAGGTGCTCCGATTCTATCCCGATCCGTCGGTCGGCTACGAATACCCGCAATCCTACATCAAGGCCTTCGGTACCGATTACCGCCCCGATCCGTATGTCGAGCAAGACTACCAGCGGATGCGGAACCACAAGTGGTACATGTCTGGGCGGATGATCACGGTGCACGACATCTATTCGTTCGACCCGGATGCGAAGGTGGAGTTGGAAGAGTTCACCGATGTGATCGGCCGCAATTTCCGCCAGCCGGAACAAGGGCTCGGCTTCGACAACTCGCCGGTCGCGCATATGTGGCGGGCGATGATCCGGCCGGCGAAATATTTGTAGGCGATCCGGCGGTCACGCTTTCGACGGCGACCAATTGTAGACCCGCCGCAGGGTCTCACCCATCAGCGCGGCCTTGTCGCCGTCGGACACGCGGTCGGTGACGCGAAACGCCTCCACTCCCTGTTCGTAGGTCAACAGTGCGATTGCCCGGGTCCAGTCGGTGCCCCACATGCACCGATTGAACCCGAAGGCGTCGAAGATGCGGCCGAGCGGATCCCACAGGTCGTTGTAGGGGAACGGCTCGTGCGACAGCGTGCAGGCCCCGCTGATCTTCACCGTGACGTTGTCGTGCGACGCCAGCGCCAGCAGCTTGGGCAGATCGGCGAACGGCGCCGCGGGGGCCGGCGGTTCCTGCGGCTGCGGCAGCCCGAGGTGGTCGATCACCAGGCTCGTGTCGGGGTTTCGCGCCGCCAGCAGTCCGGCCTGCTCCAGCCTTCCCGTGCACATGAGATTCACCGGCAGTGAGTGTCGCGCTGCGGCCGCCAGGACCCGGTTGAGGCCGGGATCGGCGGCGTCGGTGGAAACACCGTCACGAGTCAGCATGATCCGGATGCCGACCGTGCCGTCGGTGGCCGCCCAGCCGGCGATCGTATCGGCGACAGCGGGATCGGCCGGATCGACCGGCTTGATCAGCCCGAAGCGGCCGGGATGCGCGGCGTGAACCTCGATGGCATAGCTGGCGTCGTAGCGGTACATGGAGAACGGCGACACCAGCAGCGCGCCGTCGACGCCGACGGCGTCCATCGCAGCCACCATGTCGTCCCCTGTGACCTGCGGTGGTCCGCGCAGAACGCCGGCCCAGGGCCTGCCCGGATGATTGCGTTCGTAGGCATGCACCTGGGCATCGATTGTCAGCATGATTTCCAACCTTTCAACTTGACCGATGTTGCCGAGGAACGCCGGCTACTCGGCGACCGGCTTGCCATCCCGGCCTGCGGTTCGTGGTGAAGCAACATCCACCGAAGCTGCGGTCGATCAGCATGCCAAGCGCGACCATGCCGAACACGATGGTTCCCGCCGAGGCGACCAGCGAGGCCTTCAATCGCGGCAGGGTCGAGGCAGGGGCCATTGTGACGACCCTTTGTGATCAGGCGCGCGCACCCCAGGCGATGGCGTTGCGCAGCAACGTGATGAACGCGTCGGTTTCCCATGCGCCGCGAAAGCTGGGCGGGATCGTGTCCGAGGGGTCGCCGGCCCGGCCCGGACGGGTGGCGGGGTTATGGCAATGGCCAAGGGCAAGATAGCTCACGCCGCCACGACCGACCTCGCGTGTATAGCCGAGCACGCGGGTCCTGCCGTCGGATTGCAGCGAGGTGTCCGAGGGGTAGATGGTCCCGATGCTGGGCGACACGGCGTTCGGGCCGTAGTCCGCGGTCAGCAGGATCCGCGTCGAGGCAGGATCCTGCAGCTCGATGAAGTAGGGTTCGTCCTCGACCTGGAACGACGATCCGAGACCGCGGGTGAGCGGGTGCTCGGCATCCCGCACGTCGACGCGGAACCGGCAGATCGGCGGATGGGTCAGGAAGCGGCTGCCGAGAAGGGCGTGGTGCTCGGTCCTGACGGTGCGGCGCTGGCGCATGCCCTCCACCCGCTCGGCGCGGCCGCCGCTGGTGCCGTGCAGGCCGAGCCAATGGCCGCCCGTCTCCAGCCAGGCCCTGATAGCGCGGCACTGCGCGGAGTCGGGGTAGGGGCCGGCCACGTAGGTGATCAGCAATTGGCTGACCGGCAGCCATTTCTCGACATCGGCGAAATCGTTGCCGACCGAGGCCGCAACGTCCCGTTCGGCCAGCAGCTCCAGCAGTCGCAGCCGGGCATAGTCGTGGTCGTGCCCGGCAGCCGAACCTGGCGGAAAGCCGCCGGCAATAAGATGTGCGCGGCCGGACTCTTTTCCGTTCATCGGATCACCTCGCGTCGATCATGGGGCGTTGTAGGCCTGACCGGGTGCACCCATCAAACCGGCGTGGCTGCCACAGGTCGAGTGACGGTGCTACCAGCGGCCTCACATGCGCGGTCGGTGTTTCGGATCATCCGCGCTTGAACCGGTTGGGGGCATGACGACAGTCGTGAGGAACCGACGACAGAGTGTATGCGCAATCGCTGTGACCGCCATGCTGACGGTTGCCGCCTGGCAGTCCTCGGCCAACCCACCACCACCCAATTCCCCGGCAGCGCAGAAACTCAGCCCATACCAGGACGCGATCAGGGGTCTTACGCAGCCGGGCAGCGGCCGTAGCTGTTGCGATCTGTCCGATTGTCGCATGGTCGACGTCCGGATCGGCAACAATGGCCGCTATGAGGCGTTGATTTCGCCCTATGATCCAAGAACCGGCGATGGCTTCCCAGGAGGGCCAGGCCGGTATCTCGAGGTCCCACCTGAAGTGGTCGTACCGCCCGAGAAGCGGAATGGATTGCCGTTTTCAGTCGCATGTTGGGCGAACTGGTCGCGCCACACCAACGGGTTTCTCTGTCTCACCCCGGGGCCGGATAGCTGAGTCATTGTCGCGGCTTGCACTCGTCCGTGGGCAGGCTTTCTACGGCTATTCCTCCGGCTCGGTCGTGAACAGCAACGGATAGCCCTTGCTTCGGCCCGCATCCGTTGCGTTGGTTGCCTTGGCTTCCGCTACATCCTTCGTGTAGACAGCGACGACACACGCGCCGCGCCGATGCGCGGTGATCATCACTCGCAGGGCTTGATCCTCGCTCATGCGAAATTCGGCCTTCAGAACCGTGACGACGAACTCGCGGGGCGTGTAGTCGTCATTGAGCAGAATGACTTTGTGAAGACGAGGGCGTTCGGCCTTGATCTCATCTTTGGTGTTGGGTTTGGTGATGATGTCATTCATCGGAACCGCTCCCTGATGGCGCCGCGGCGCCGCGGCATCATGCCGCAAGCTTGCCGCGCGCGCCAATGGATCGCATCCCTGCCGCGGTGCTAGAGTCCACGCATGACGTTGCCCTTCACCTTGCCCGACTGGCTGCCCTGGTGGGTGCCGATCGTGCTTCTCGTGCCGGCGCTGCTGTATGCGCTGGCGTTCCTGTTCATGCCGTTCAGCGTGATCGGCGTGAAGAGCCGGCTGGAGGTGATCGAGGCGCGGCTCGATGAGGTCCAGGGCGAGATCCGCCACCTGGCGCTACGCCTGCCCGAGGCCGGGCGGGCCGCCGATTTCGATGAGATCTATGCCCCGGAGCCCACGCTACAGCCACGACGTACGCCTCCGGTGATGACCCGTCCGCCGATCCCGCCGGCGTCGCACGAGCTGGAGGACGATCAGCTTCGCCCCGCCCGGCGCGACGCTGACCGCAGGCCTGCCGGCGGTCGCGCCGAGCCAAGGGTGGACTGGCCACGATAGCCGCCGGTTGCGTCCGACCCGCGGTTCGGTTCTTCTGACGGCAGACCAATGACCATTGGAGCCCGCGATGCGCATCAGCGTCGTCCAGATGAACCCAGGCGCGGACAAGGCGGAGAACATCGCTCAGGCGCGCCGCCTGATCGATGAGGCCGTAGAAGCCGACCGCCCCAACATCGTATCCCTGCCCGAGGTGTGGGACAGCCTGGGCGGCGACCGCACCGTGCGGAACGCCAACGCCGAACTGCTGCCGGCCAAGGGCTCCAACGAACCCGGCGGCCCCGCCTACGAGTTCCTGCGCGAGACCGCGCGTGCCGCCCGCGTGCACGTGCACGGCGGCTCCATCATCGAGCAGGGACCTGAGAAACTGTTCAACACCACCGTGGTGTTCGACCCCGACGGTCAGGAGATCGCCCGCTATCGCAAGATGCACCTGTTCGACATCGTCGCCCCCGATGGCACCGGCTATCGCGAAAGCAACACCTACGGCGCCGGCGACGAGGTGGTCACCTATGAGGCAGACGGCACCAAGGTCGGCTGCGCGATCTGCTACGACCTGCGCTTTCCCGACCTGTTCTGGAAGCTGCGCGAGCAGGGCGCCGAAGTGATCTTCCTGCCGTCCGCCTTCACGCTCGCCACCGGCAAGGACCATTGGGAGGTGATGATCCGCTCGCGCGCGATCGAGACCCAGTGCTGGTTCGCAGCCCCCGCCACCTGGGGCAAGCACCTGGAGGGCAAGTGCGAGGCCCGCTTCACCTTCGGTCACTCGATGATCGTCGACCCGTGGGGGCACGTCACCGCGCAGGTGTCCGACGGCACCGGCTGGGCCACTGCGCGGATCGACCATAAGGTCACCGCCCGCGTACGCCGCGACATGCCGGTGCTGGAACACCGGAAGCGCGTTTGAACGATCTTGAATCCGTCCCGCTTGTCGTCCGGGCGCGGGACTTCGTCCGCGGCCGGATCGCCTTCGCGGGTTCCGCCACGGTGCTGGCCACCGAGGCGCGCGAACGCCTGGTGGCGTTCTATGGCGACTGTCCGCTGGAGCGGGCGGCGGTGGTGGTTGCCCTCGGCGGCGACGGGTTCATGCTGGAGACCATCCACCGGGTGCTACCGCGGCACATCCCCGTCTACGGCATGAACTGCGGCTCGGTTGGCTTCCTGATGAACTCGTTCAGCGAGGACGACCTCGCCGGCCGGTTGACCCGCGCGCAGGCGGCGGTGCTGTATCCGCTGCGTATGCACACGGTCAGTGGTGATGGTGCCGAGGCGGAGGCGCTGGCGTTCAACGAGGTCTCGCTGCTGCGCCAGCTTCGCCAGACCTCGAAGATCCGCGTCACCGTGGATGGTCGGGTGCGGCTGCCGGAGTTGGCGTGCGACGGAATCCTCATCTCCACGCCGGCGGGATCGACCGCCTACAACCTATCGGCGCACGGGCCGATCGTGCCGCTGTCGGCGAACCTGCTGCCGCTGACGCCGATCTCGGCGTTCCGGCCGCGGCGCTGGCGCGGCGCGCTCCTGCCCAGCACCGCGAAGGTGCTGTTCGAGGTGCTGGAGGCGGATAAGCGCCCCACCGCCGCGGTAGCCGACTTCACCGAGGTGCGCAACGTGATCTCGGTGGCGGTGAGTGAGGACCGTTCGACCAGCATCACGGTGCTGTTCGACCCCGACCGCGTGCTCTCGGAGCGGATCATCGCGGAGCAGTTCACGGTGTGAAGGTCAGTATTCCTTACCTTTTGATCTGAATCAAAGCCACGGCCGGGCATTCTCGGGCAGGTATGCGGCCTGTCCAGCAGACCGAGGGAACACCCGCATGAGCGTTACGCACCCGCCAACAAATTTCACAACCGTCGAACGCCATGGTTTCGCGGCCGGGCACCCCCACTTGGCGCCGTTCCTGGTCGCGATCGCGATCTCCGTGGTGTCGGTGGTGGTTGCGATCGCGTTTACCGGCTTGCCCGTCTAGACGGCTATTCAGCCGCTGGCCTTGCCGGGATCGGGACTGTGTTCGGTCCGAACCGTTCGCGGTACGGGGTGGTGTCGATTTCCTCCAGCTCGATTTCGCGCGTCAGCACCAGGCGCTTCCACTCCTGGTGCGCCGGCTCATCGGCGTGGAACTCCGGCATCACCTCACGCGCGAACAGCTCCAGGCTTTCGCAGATATGCTGATGCGAGTTCTTGCCCGCCTGGTTGAGCAGGATCACCTGGTCGATGTTCGACGTCAGGAACCGCCGCAGCTTGCGTCGCAGCGTCTCCGGCGAGCCGATCAGCCCGCCTGACAGCGCGCGTGCCGCCGCGTCGGGGTTCTCGCGCTTCCACTTGTTGTATTCGTCCCACATGTTGACGGTGTACGGATCCGGCCGCTTCCGCCCGGAACTCGAGCCGTAATAGCGCAGCGCGAACTGGAAGAACGTCGCACCATCCGCGCGGCGGCGCGCCTCCTCGTCTGTCTCGGCGCACATGAAGTAGCTGACCAGCGCGATGTTCGGATTGGTCTGGTAGTCGGCCAGCTTCTCCTGTTGCTTGACGAACGCGTTGTAATACGCGTGCACCCAGGCGTGCGCGGCATCGGCGGAGAGGAACTGGAAGCCCAGCGCACCCAGGCCGCGCCGGCCGGCCATCTCGATCGTTTCGAGCTGCGAGCACGCCACCCACAGCGGTGGATGCGGCTTCTGCACCGGCTTCGGCAGCACGTTGCGCATCGGCATCTTGTGCCACTTGGTGTCGAGCTCGACGCCCCGGTCCTTGAACATCGGGATTATGCAACGGAGCGCGTCCTCCCAGACCTCGCGCTTGGTCGCCATGTCGCGGTCGAAACCGCCGAGTTCGGTGACCGAGGCGGACTCGCCGGTGCCCATCTCGACGCGACCGTTGGACACCAGGTCGAGGCAGGCAATGCGTTCGGCGACGCGCTGCGGCGGGTTGGTCGTGAGCTGCACGATGCCGTGGCCGAGGCGGATGTTTTTGGTGCGCTGTGATGCAGCGCCAAGGAACACTTCGGGCGCGGGGGAGTGGGAGTACTCTTCCAGGAAGCGGTGCTCGACCTCCCAGGCGTAGTCGTAGCCAAGCTTGTCGGCCAGCTCCACCTGGTCGAGCGCGTTCTGATAGAGCTGACGTTCGTCGTCCGGCCCCCATGGGCGCGGCAGTTGCAGCTCGTAGAAGATGCCGAATTTCATGGGTGTCCCCTGACCTACTGGCGAGTATCCCGCCGGAGACGAGGCGGGGTGTCAAGGAGAGCGACAGGGTGTCATATTATGCCAACTGCCCGATCCAGCGACCGCGTCGGGTGGACAGCAGTCATTCGGTTCAGCTCGTGATCCTACTGCGAGCAATCCTTCCGCGCCCTGTCATTACCTTGTTTGCAACCGGCAGGGCTATGTTGGGCTGCCTGGCGATCAGGCTATTTGCAAGACGCAGAAATGTGGGTGATGCTGCCCTCGGAGAGACCGAACAGGCCACTCATCGGAAAAATCCTGGTTGAGGTTAGTGGCGCCGGTGTGCGGCGGGGGCAAAGCCCATCCGACCTCGGCCAGGCGGCGCACAGGGAGGAAACCGCATGCAACCGATCATTCCACACCCTCGGCCCGATGCGCCTCGCTTCGCCAAGGTGCGGCGCCCTTTCCTCGATCCAATCGCGCAGGAGAAAAACGCGCCACGTTTCCTGCCGCCGCCGCCGACCAACAACGTGCATCTCGAGCTGCCGCTCGAGCAGATCATTCCGCAGCAGGCTGCGATCGCCGCGCAGGCGGGAAAGCTCGTGTTCCACGTGGCGAGCGACACCGGCGGCGTGCACGGCGACCAGACCGAGCTGGCGGTCGCCGAGGCCATGGAGGCAAGGATCACGGCGGCGCAAGGGGCCGACAAGTCCGCGTTCCTCTACATCGGCGGCGATGTGGTCTATTATAATGGATTGAGCAGGGACTACGTCCCGCAGTTCTACGATCCTTACAAGTATTATCCTGGCCCGATATTTGCCATTGCCGGTAATCATGACGGGGATACCAAGGTTCAAGGCAACGACCCGCCGGATACTGAGCCGACGCTGTTCGGCTTCATGCAGAATTTCTGCGCCCCACAGGCCGAGCATTTGTACAGCCCCTACCGTGCCACGATGACCCAGCCTTACGTCTATTGGACGTTGCTGGCGCCGCTGGTTACGATCATCGGTCTCTACTCCAACGTGGAAGGATCGCTCGACGCGCGTGGCGGGCTCGAGCAGCAGCGCTGGCTGCAACAGCAGTTGCAGGTCGCGCCGCAGGACACGTTCCTGCTGGTCGTGGTGCATCACCCGCCATACTCGCTCGATCGGACGCATGGCGGATCGCCGGACGTCGTGGTCGCGCTCGACCGTGCGTTTCAGGCGGCGAAGCGCTATCCGCACGCTGTGCTGTCAGGCCACGTGCACAGCATGCAGCGCTTCACCCGGCGCGTGAGCGGGCTGGAAATCCCCTACGTCGTCGGCGGCCACGGTGGGTATGCGAACGATTCGCGGCTGATCCACAAGCTGCAGACAGACAACCAGAACCATCCGCCAAGGAAGGGCGTCAAGACCAAGTCTGCGTTCGATCCGCATCTCGATCTCACCGTAGAGAACTACGACCAGGACAATCCTGGGTTCTTGGAAATCACCGCGACAGCCGATACGCTGACGATCCGGAATTTTGCCGTGCCGTTCAGCGGCGCAGCCGTGACGCAGAACGACCAAGTGCAGGTGAGCAAGGACCACAAGGTCAAACAGGCGCGGGCGCGTGGCTAGTGAAGCGTTCCGTGGGCGCTCGATCGTCTTCTGTCAGGAAAGCCATGTCACACTGTCATGCCAGCTGTGGCAGCGGGCTGCACAGTGAAATGTAGCATGACGTCGCCCCAGCTGGCCGTCGGCAAGGGAGGTCGACCACCGCCAGCTCGTCGGGACCGCCGAAGAGACTTGAACAACCCAGTTGCGCGGCGCTCTCATCAGCGGATTCCTGGCAACGCATGATCCCGCGCACGGGCAGGAAAGGCTGCAATCCTGCGACGCGCCCCGTAGATTCGCTTGACCAGAGGGGCTCTCGCTGGCGCATCACCCACCCGACAGCTCACCTCTATACCAAATTAATGGTTGCCTCGCGGTTCTCTATGTCGACGACCGGAATGTCCGATTTTGACCAGTCCTGCCGATCGCCGCAGCACGGGCGATCGGCTGCTTCGGGTCGAAGGCGGTGGTTTCGCAGAACCCGACCTACGTCCGTTGTGGGGTGGAAAGCGGAACTCTGGTTATTGGTCACACCGACAAAGCGGCCCAGATTGTGTCCAACCTCACTTCAGCGCAACGTCGGCTCAAGCTATTCTGAAGAACCTGGGGGGGAGATTTTGTAGCATGGCGAAGCTCGTCTTTGGAATGAACCAGTCCTTGGACGGTTACGTCGACCACCTTGAAATGAGGCCAAGCCCCGCGCTCTTTCGTCACTTCATCGAGCAAATGCGCGACCTGACGGGCAGTGTGTACGGTCGCCGCATGTACGAGGTAATGCGTTATTGGGACGAAGACCGTCCTGAGTGGGGCGCGGAGGAACGCAACCTCGCGGCGGCGTGGCGGAGCCAACCGAAGTGGGTCGTGTCGCACTCGTTGAAGTCAGTCGGCTCTAACGCCACACTTGTCGCGGATGACATCGAGGCGGTGATACGTGGGCTGAAGGCTCAGCTCGTTGGGGAGATTGAAGTCGCCGGACCAGACTTGGCACGAAGCCTAACCGACCTTGGTCTTATCGATGAGTATCGACTCTACCTCCACCCCGTCGTGCTTGGTCGCGGCAAGCCATTCTTCGCCGGCCCCGGCCGCCGCTCCGCCTTGTGGCCAGCGATCTAATTGGCGAGGACGTGATTAGGTTGACGTACGTTCCTGCTTAATCGCGCGACTCGCCCGACGGACTGCGCCGACACGTCAGGTCCGCTTTGTCGAGAGCGGTCATCTGTTTGGGCGGATGGTATTCAGCTCGATGGTGGTACTACCAGCCGGGGTCGCTTGGCCGCAGCCCCAGAAGCACCTTCCCGGCCGACGCGTAATGCACGGCGAAGGCGGCGTTATGCTGGACCACGACATGGACATCGCGGAAGTGTCGCTCCAGCGGGTTGGCGCTGTAGATCGCGTTCGTTCCGGCGGCGTGAAACACCACGTCGACCGCGCGAACGGCTTCGTGGATCGCGTGGGTGATGGCCAGCCTGGCTTGTGCGATGGCGAGGCTCGGATCGGCGCCGCCCGCTCCATCCCAGACCGCCGCCACCGTGTTGAGCACGAAGGCTCGGGCGGCACCGAGAATGGCTTCCGCTTCCGCTACGCGGCTCTGCACGGCGGCGCGATCCCGCAATGGCACCGGAGAGCTGGTGGAACTCCGCCCTGCCAGTTCGATGAACGCGTCGATCGCGCCGCGGGCGATGCCAAGCGCGTTCGCCGCGACAATGACCCACAGCGTTACGAAGAACAAGCGAGAACTGTAAAGCTGGTTTGGCTCGAACGCAGGTTCGGCAAATGACGATGTGTATGCGTTGTCGACGAACACGTCATCGATGACGAAGTCATGGCTGCCGGTTGCCCGCAGCCCGACCACCGACCACGTGTCCTCGATCCTCGCCGACGTGACCGGTACCCAGGCGGCGCGGGTCAGCGGGGCACCGGTCGGCGTCAATCGTGGCGCGTCGCCGTCCATCACCCGGCAGGTGCAATACAGCCACTTCGCATAGGTGACGCCGCTGGCGAAGTTCCACCGGCCGGAGACACGATAGCCGCCATCCACCTCGCGTGCCTGCCCTTGCGGACGCAGCGAGCCGGCCGCGCGGAAGTCGGCCGGCGTGCCCACCATGGCTCGCGCGACGCCCGGGTCGAGCCAGCCGGTGAACTGCGACAGCACAGTCGCGATCATCGTGCACCAGCCGACCGAGCCGTCGGCCTTAGACAGTTCCTCGATGGCGTGGAATGCGGCGAGCGGCGGCAGTTCCGCTCCTCCCAGCGAGCGCGGCAGGAACATCTGCAACAGCCCGGCGGCGGCGAGCGCCTCGACCACGCGCGGCGGCGTGCAGCGCATCGCTTCCGCTTCCTCGCGAGCAGACACAATCAGCGACGCAAGGCCAGCGGCGGTAGCGACTGCATCGCGAGTGACGGTGTCTTGCATGAACCCTCTGCCGAGCATCAACCCGCTGGCCTCAACTCCGCCGCAAGCGACGGCAGGAACTCCGCCACGGTCGGATGAATATGCATCGCCCGTTGCAGCACCGTATAGGGTGCACCGGCATACATCAGGTCGAGGATGCAGTGGATGACCTCGTCGCCGCCGGTGCCCAGGATGGCGGCGCCCAGGATCTTCCGGCTCTCTGCATCCACCACGAGCTTCATCAGTCCCGTCGTCTCGCCCTTCTCGATGGCGCGCATCACGTCCTCCATCGCCATCCTTCCAACCAGCACGTTGTGACCGGCGGCGCGGGCCTCGGCCTCGGTCATCCCGGCGCGGCCGAGCGGCGGATCGGTGTACAGCGCATAGGCGGCGATCCGGTCGTGCACTGTTCTCGTTTCGCCATCAAGCAGATTGGCGGCGACGATCTCGAAGTCGTTGTAAGCGGTGTGAGTGAACGCGCCGCGGCGGTTGCAGTCGCCCAGCGCCCAGATTCCCGGCACGTTGGTCCGCAACTGGTCGTCCACCGTGATATAGCCGCGCGCATCGACCGCGACCCCGGCGCGATCAAGACCGAGATCGTCGGTGTTCGGCCGCCGCCCAACCGCCAGCAGCAGATGCGATCCCTCGACCGACACAGGCTTGCCGGCGTCGGTCAGACCGATCTCGACGCCACGCGGCGCCGGCGCCACGGCAACATCGCTGACGCCGCAGACGATGCGCACGCCTTCGCTCTCCAGGAAGCCGCGGATCGCGGCGGAGATCTCCGCGTCCTCACGCGGCACCAGCCGTGGCGCGCTTTCCAGCACGGTGACCTCGGCGCCGAACCGGCGGAAGATCTGCGCGAATTCCAGCCCGACATAGCTGCCGCCGAGTACGACGAGGTGCTCCGGCAGAACCTCCAGCGCGAGTGCGCTGGTGTTGGTGAGGTACGGCACGCTCTCGATGCCGGGGATCGCCGGCACCGAAGCCCTGCCGCCGACATTGACGAAGATGTGCTCCGCGGCGAGCCGTTCGCCGCCCACCTCCACCTCGTGCGCTGCGACGAACCGGGCGTGACCGCGATACACGGTGCAATTCTCCGTCGCCCGCAGTGACGCTTCGGTCGCGGCACTCCACGACGCAACGATCGCGTCCTTGCGCTGCTTCACCCGCCGCATGTCCACCGCCACGCCTCCGCTGACCACGACGCCGAACTCGGCGGCGCGGCGCGCCATGTGCGCCGCGTAGGCGCTGGCGACCAGGGTCTTGGTCGGCGTGCAGCCGGTGTTGATGCAGGTCCCGCCGAACGCGGCGCGCTCGATGATGGCGACACGCTGTCCGGCGCCGGCGAGCCGCTTCGCGAGCGACGGACCGGCCTGACCGGTGCCGATGATGATCGCGTCATGGACTGGCATTGTTACGTCTCCCACAGCAGATGGCTTGTGCTCGGAC